>Ga0255753_1001464_pt1 | contig 28252 bp, 29 predicted proteins | sample 041ome_10_FD_179953 | JGI IMG/M metagenome (GOLD analysis project Ga0255753, IMG submission 179953) | Coastal salt marsh microbial communities from the Groves Creek Marsh, Skidaway Island, Georgia - 041412US metaG (version 2) | ecosystem: Environmental > Aquatic > Marine > Intertidal zone > Salt... | reverse complement strand
ACCGGTATTAGGTGATGCTGTTTCAGGCACTATCACGACACAGCAGGAATATGAGTTCGGTCGGGAAATAATACGTTCCATGCGTGCTCAGACACCTTTACTGAGTGACCCTCTCATTGAAGAGTATATTGCCAGTTTAAGCTATCACCTTGCTGCCAATAGTGAACTTACCGATCATCGGCTGGAATTCCTTCTGATTGACAGTGACCAGCTAAATGCCTTCGCCGCCCCTGGCGGCATTGTCGGGGTAAACGCCGGATTGTTTTTATATGCAGATAATGAAGGCCAGTTTGCTTCTGTTATTTCTCATGAACTTGCGCATTTAAGTCAGCGCCACTATGCGCGCGGAGTTGCCCAGTCACAATCCAGCCGGATAAGCACCATAGCGACTACGCTGGCCAGTTTATTAATACTGGCTGCAGCCGGAGGTGAAGCGGGACAGGCTGCCATGGCCGCCTCCCAGGCAGCCATGATGGAAAACCGTTTGCAGTTTAGCCGTGCCAATGAAGAAGAAGCCGATCGGGTTGGCATGCGGACACTTTTTAATGCGGGTTTTGACCCTGAAGATATGCCTGGCATGTTTGAAAACATGATGCAGATGCGCAGCTTTTCCAGACGCATTCCTGAGTTCCTATCATCACACCCTTTAGATGAAAACCGTGTCGCAGACAGTCGCAATCGTGCGCTTAACCTGCCGGCAGTAGAGCATATCCAGAATGTCGAGTTTTTATTGATGAAGCAACGTGCCCTGCTGCATTTTGAAAATGATTACCGCGGCTTTATCCAGAACCTTGAACTCGATCTGCCGCAATTAAATGGTGCCGAAGCTGATGCGGCAGTCTATGGTATAGCGCTGGCCCAACTCCGTTCCGGCGCGTTTGTCGCTGCATCTGAATCCCTGGCACCCTTACTGGCAAAAGACCCGAACCGTATCAGCTATGTCGTACTGGAGGCAGAAATTGCCAAAGCTGCCGGTGATTATGAGCAAGCCCTAAACATCCTTGAAGAAAACCTGGATATTAATCCGAATAATTACCCCTTATCGCTAAGCTATGCTGAGACACTTGATGAGGCCAGTCGCTATGAGGATGCAATCGAGGCCTATCGTAGCCTGAGCAGGCAAAGGCCTAATGATATTAATATCTGGTACGAACTCGCTGAACTACAAGGGCTTGTCGGCAATATTTCGGGTGTACATCAGGCCCGCGCAGAGTATTTTTACGGCATCGGCGAATTTGGCCGGGCCATGGATCATTTAAATTCGGCTCTGCTTGAAAGGAATGATGCGCTGACAACAGCGAGAATACGGCAACGCCTGGACGACATCCAGACAACTATTGATCGTTACTATCAATAAATCTCAGTCAATAGATCTCAGTCAATAGCCTTTTTTACTCACCGTTTATTTCTTGAAATCCAGCATTCGCTGTAGAGGAATCATGGCCTGTTTACCCAGTTCCGGGTCAACTTTAATCTCATTACTTTCCTGTAAAAGAGATTCATAGAGGTTTTGCAGCGTGTTCATACCCATCCAGGGACACTGTGCACAACTACGACAAGTTGCGCCTTCTCCAGAGGTGGGCGCCATAATAAATTCTTTTCCCGGCGCTGCTTGTTGTAGCTTATAAAAAATTCCGCTATCGGTAGCAACGATAAATTTTTGTTCCGGGCGATTAATGGCTGCATGAATAATTTGTGATGTCGAACCTACCACATCTGCAATATTTAATATTTGCAGAGGCGATTCCGGATGTGCCAGAACTGCAGCATCCGGATAAAGATGCTGCATATCCTCCAGCGCCTTTAACTTAAATTCCTCATGCACAATACAGGCACCATCCCAAAGCAGAATATCATCGCCCTCTGCTCCTAATTTATTTTGTATATAACGCCCAAGATGCTTATCCGGTGCCCAGATGATTTTTTCACCCTGATCCAGCAGATGCTCAACAACATCAACCGCTATAGCCGAGGTAACCACCCAATCCGCACGAGCTTTTACCTCAGCTGAGGTATTCGCGTATACCACCACTTTATGCGCAGGATGCTGGTCACAAAAGGCGGAAAAAGTATCAATAGGACAACCAATATCCAGAGAACAGGTGGCTTCCAGTGTTGGCATTAAGACCGTTTTTTCAGGGCTCAAAATCTTGGCTGTTTCACCCATAAACTTGACGCCACAAACCATCAAGGTAGTGGCAGGAGAAAGGCTGCCGAATCGGGCCATTTCCAAAGAATCAGCAACGCAACCCTGCGTTTTGTCTGCTAAAGCCTGTAACAGTGGATCGGTGTAATAATGTGCAACCAAGGCTGCATTCTTTTCAGCTAACAGAGCAATAATCTTACTTTCGTAATCAGTGTTTTCCTGCTCGGAAAGTGATGGATTTACCGGAATTCGGTCAAGATATTCCCGCACAAACACTCTGTCTGCGATCAGCTCATTATCTGACTGATGGGGTTCAATGTTGTTCATGAGTACTGAGTACCACTTGGCAAGCTTATATTCTGTTTAAATGATAGCGACTAAAAAAGGAAAGGTAAAAAGTAAAATAAAGAAAAGGGGCTTGAGCCAGGCTCACAGCCCCGAAAAACAACTTAAGAAAATGGTGGGTCGTGTGCGACTCGAACGCACGACCAATTGGTTAAAAGCCAACTGCTCTACCGACTGAGCTAACGACCCAAATAGAAAGGCGCCCATACTACTGTTTTCAGCGAAAAATACAAGTTTTTGTGCGACTTTAAGCCTTAATCTGGCTGGTATAATGTAGGATCTTCAACCCCCGCATCCCTGAAGCCTTTGAGGCGTAGACGACAACTGTCACAGCGTCCACAGGCCTCACCATCATGGCCTGCCTGATAGCAGGAAATTGTTTTGCTGTAGTCAACGCCAAGAGCCAGCCCTCGTTTGATAATCTCAGCCTTACTTAAATCAATCAAAGGGGTCTCTACGTCAATAATATGTCCCTCAACGCCTACCTTGGTTGCCAGATTAGCCATCTTCTTAAAGGCATCAATAAATTCTGGGCGACAATCCGGATAACCCGAATAATCCAAGGCATTAACACCAATATAAATGGCATCAGCAACTAAAACTTCTGCCCAGCCGAGCGCATAAGATAAAAATATAGTATTTCGGGCAGGCACATAAGTAATCGGAATACCTTGAGTCTCTGTTTCCGGTACTGCAATCTGCATATCTGTCAGCGCTGAGCCACCTATACCTGACATATCAATTGGAATGATTTTATGCTCCTGCACCTGCATGCTTTTGGCGATGTTGGCGGCAGCCTCTAATTCAATTCGATGACGTTGGCCATAATCGAAACTTAGCGCATAACACTCATAACCCTGTTCTTTAGCAATAGCCAGACAGGTTGCTGAATCCAGTCCTCCGGATATTAAAACAACTGCTTTTCTTTTTTTCGTACTAAGCGAATCCATACTAAACCCCGGGCTTGTTTCCCCACAGGTGTTTATGTAACTGAATCTGAAACCTGACTTTTAAGCGGTCAGCCAGAATCCATTCAGCCAATTCTGTTGCTGATATCTGTTCATTGCTTGGCGAAAATAAGACATCTGCTACCTTTTCTTGCAAGCGAAATTCCTGCACCTTCTCTCTGGCCCACTCGTAATCAATTCTGTCACAAATAACAAACTTAACCTGATCCTGTGAAGACAACGCTTCAATATTAGATTCAAGATTTTTGCTTAATTCACCGGAGCCCGGTGTTTTTAAATCCATCACTTTAATGACTCTTGGATCTACAGCCTGCACATCAATGGCACCTGATGTTTCCAGAGAAACCACATAACCTTTATCACATAGTGCAGTCAACAAAGGCAGGCAGGAATTTTGGGCTAGTGGCTCACCGCCGGTGACAGTAACATAGGATGCCGAATACGATTCAACTTCTTTTAACACCTGATCAAGATCATAAATAACGCCACCAGTAAAAGCGTAAGCCGTATCACAATACTGGCACCGTAAAGGACAACCTGTCAGTCGAATAAACACAGTCGGATAACCCGTCGTATTACTTTCGCCTTGCAGGGAATAAAATATCTCTGTGATACGCAACGCTATGCTCATTACCTGACGGCAACCGCTCTTGAAAAAATTAGTTTAGGGATTTTTGGTGAGCACTAAACTCAACGATTATAGCCTTCGCGCAAATACACTTCAGCCAACCGCAAGGAAGCACTGCCACTGTCGGCAAAGTCTTCTAACAGTTCACGCCAAACCTGTTGGGCACGGCGCTCATTTTCCATCAAACTGTATACGATACCTAACTTCAACATGGAATCAGGTGCCTTTTCATGTGTCGGAAAGTTATCTATAACCTGATTAAAAACATTAATCGCCTGGGAATATCGTTCTACCAAAATCAAAGCCTCACCCTGCCAATAATAAGCATTCGGAGCTAAACGTCCCTGCGGGTAATCTTCAATCATCTGCTGAAACACAGAAATAGAGGCTTCAAACTCACCATCATTCAAAAGCAGATTTCTGGCTTCCTGATACAGCTCTTCTTCAGATCTGGGCTCAGCCATATCTAATCGTTGATTTAATGCAACCGTTGTCTGTGAAGCGTTAACTGGCACTGACAAATTACCATCAGTCCCTGCTGTATTGCTCAACGCCGGATTAAGTGCTGCCTGTGCAGTTGATTCCAAAGCACTGGGCTCAATTGACTCTGGTAAATCAAACACCTGTGGTGCTGGATTGCCGAAAGTCGGGTTGCTGACTCCTGCAGTCAAGCGCTGATTCAGTTCGCTTAAGCGATTATCAACATCAAGGTAACGATCTCGCTGTTCATTTTCCATACGGCGAATCTGATAGCTCTGCTCTTCTACCAGCCCTCTTAAAGTCTGGACTTCGCGCTGCAATGCTTCAACCATGTTATAAAGTGTAATGACGATTTCATTACCGTTTCCCGCTGGACCAGCCTGACTGGACGTTTGTGTATTGGGAGATTGATTAGAGGACGCAGAATTATTGGCGCCGGCATCGAGAACCTGTACTTGAGAAAAGGCAGTACCGGAAACAAGAAAAAACATGATTGCAACTAGCAACGATGTTTTTGGTTGAGAAGCATATTTAGACATATGGGCATCCCAAAAAATTAAGCCGGGCGAACCCGGCTTGATTAACTCAATAGCGCTTAGTGCAACTCAACACGTCGGTTACGAGCGTAAGCTGCTTCAGATGTGCCAGGATCTACAGGCTGTTCTTCTCCATAGCTGATAACTTCCAGCTGGTTTGAAGAAACTCCCTGCACCTGCAAATAACGTTCAACAGCCTGAGCACGACGCTCACCCAGAGCAAGGTTATATTCACGCGTACCACGCTCATCGCCATGGCCTTCCAGGCGATAACGCAGGGAAGGATTTTCCATCAAACGGTTAGCGTGATGAACCAAAGCTTCACGAGCTTCAGCACTCAGATCAGAACGGTCAAATTCGAAATAGAACACGGTAGTTGCCAGCGCATTATCTCTTTCGCGGATTTGGGCAGCAGAAAGTCCACCGTTATCGCCCATGCCATTTGCATTACCGCCACCAGTATTGTTGCTACCGCTCATGGAACCACTATCGTTGCCCATGTCGTCGCCCATGTCACCGGAGCTCATATCATCGGTAGATGATTGACACGCCGCTAAAAAAAGCGCAAATACAGCAGCCATACTTAATTTATAAAATTTGTTATTTTGCATAACTTCGTCTACTCCTCTAAATTTCTTACTAGCAAGCCCGCATTTTTAATTTGTATTGGTACAGAAAGCTTTAAACACACTGCCAATGGCAAATGATACCTCACCAGAAGTCGCTAATCCAGAAATGGTGACCAAGCTGGTTCCCTTACATTACCTTGCGCGGATGGTATCTGGAACTTCACTCTGCCGTCAATGGATACTGCATTTAAAATACCTCTATCACCGGATTTTGAGGCATAAATCACCATACTGGCATTTGGCGCAATACTCGGAGACTCATCCAACGCTGTTTCAGTCAAAATTCGAATCGTACCGCGTTCCAGATTCAGCACTGAAATATGAAAATCATCATTATTATTGAAACGATGAACCAGGATCATATTGTTGCCATCACTCAGCATTCTGGCTCTGGCATTATAGTTCCCCTCAAAAGTCAGGCGCTCTTCCCAACGGGTTTCCAGATCAACCTGGTATATCTGTGGTGTGTTACTTCTTTCTGAAGTAAATATCAGCGATGAACCGTCTGGTGTCCAACTCGGTTCGGTATCTATAGCAAAATGGTTGGTAATTCTCTGAATATCGCGGGTGCGTAAATCCAGTAAATAAATATCAGGATTTCCATCTTTCGATGAAACCATTGCCAGTCTGTTGCCATCAGGAGAAAACACCGGTGAACTGTTGATTCCGGTAAAATCAGTTAACTGTTCTCTGACGCCAGTGCTGATATTTTGAATAAAAATCTGCGACCGTCCTGTTTCGAAAGAGACATAGGCTATCTGGCTGCCGTCAGGTGACCAGGCCGGAGACATAATCGGCTCTTCTCCTTCCCAAAGAATACGAGGACGACCGCCATCGCTGTCAGCCATTTCCAGTCGATAAGGAAATTGCCGCGCGCGATCTTCAGTGACATAGAGTATCTTGGTTGAAAAGGCACCACGCACACCGGTGATTTCTTCAAAAACCAGGTCACTGATTTTATGCCCGATATCCCGCAGCTGTGATTCATTCCCCGTAATCACTTCTCCAAACAAACGTTGTTCACGTAAAACATCAAAAAACTCATATTGCACCTGAATCAACTGACTGTTTTCATTTCTGGAAATTTTACCGACCAATAAATAATCCGAGCCCAAAAAGCGCCAGTCACGAAAATAAACTTCTGCCTGTTCATGTGGCTGACTCAGCATATTGGCAGGATCAACCGGTGCGAATTCCCCGGTATTTCTCAGATTATTACTAATCACCTCATCAATGTTGTCACTCAACACACCAAAACCTTCCCATTCAAAAGGTACGATTGCTACCGGCACAGGATTATCGACCCCCTGGGTAATAACAATATTTAATTGGGCATGAACCACGGCCGGAAAAAACAGGCAGCACAACAGCAAAATGCGGTATTTTTTTAGTATCAACGTAACAAATCCTCTGGTCTGAAAGTTATTGTCAAATTTCTGAAACTGGCTTCAAACAAGCTGATCGACATGTCCCGCAGCTCCGGGAAACGTTCAGCTCTTCTGACTGCCTGTTCCACAGAACGGTCAAAAGCAGCATTACCACTACTTTGAACAACTTCCACCGAAATGACTTCGCCGGTAGGTACCAACCTGATTGCCAACACGGCTGTCATACCGTTTCTGGCACTTGGTGGAATATCCCAGTTACTCGCAATCGTGTTATTGATAATAGCAACATAGGTATCAACTGCGCGAGCATCTGCCGCAGCCTGCTGTGCTGCCAGTGCCTGTTGTCTTTGCAGTTCAGCCTGTCTTGCAGCTTCCTGCTCCCTGGCTATCTGGGCCTGTCTTTCCCGCTCCAGTCGCTCTTGCTCTATACGCGCCTGCTCACGCTGTCTCCGTTCTTCTGCAGCAGCCTCTTCCTGTCGACGCTGGGCTATTTCACTTTCACGGCGCTGCTGTTCAAGTCTTTCTGCTTCACGCTGTGCCTGTTGTTGCCTGGCTTCCTCTTCACGCGCACGTTGAGCTGCGGCATCCCGTTCGCGCTGTCTTTGTGTTTCGGCTTCACGCGCACGCTGTAATTCAAGTTCTTGCAGGCGGCGTAAACGCTGCGGGTTTTGTTCAGCGGTCGTGGCATTTATGTAGACGGGCTCATCCAGGTTGACGAGATCATTTCTCATGACAGGATTATAAAAAATAATATAAATCAGAAGCCCATGAATCAGGGTCGCTGCCACCACTGCAGGCGGATAACCTTCATATTTAAGTAATAGCGCCATAGGATGAAAGGGCAGCATTATTCTATTCCTACTCTTACTATGGTTTTTTACAGTTCAAGGACTAAGTGTTGGCGGCTGCGTAATTAAACGCACACTGGGCGCTCCTGCATCTTCCAGTGTCGCCATCAGACTCATTACCAGTCCGTAGTTTACAGCAGCATCCGCTTCCAGAAAAACCGGGACTCCGGGGTTTTGATTCATTATTCTACTGACATTTTCACCAATGGTTGCAAGCGGTACCGGTTCCGGCTCTTCAGAGACTTCACCGAGACTGATGTAATACAGACCGCCAGCATCAATGGATACGACAAGAGTCAGCTCATCGTTATCGTCTACTATTTCAGCATCCGCTTCAGGTAAATCCACTCTGACACCCTGGGTAATCAAAGGCGCAGTAATCATAAAAACAATCAGTAATACCAGCATCACATCAATCAGTGGCACGACATTGATTTCTGCCATCAAGCGTTTACGTTGCCTGCGTGCTTCCATAAATTTCCCCGTTTTTCCGCGCTTTAAGTTTCCTGACGTTTAGTATGAGCCTGACGATGGAGAATACTGGAAAACTCATCCATAAATGTGTAATAGCTATCAGAAATCGAATTAACACTGGCTGAGTAGCGGTTAAAAGCAAGCACTGCCGGTATCGCTGCAAACAAACCCATTTCAGTAGCAAATAACGCTTCAGCAATACCGGGAGCAACCACAGCAAGACTGGCCTGGCTCTGATTAGCCAGATCAAAGAATGCATTCATAATGCCCCAGACAGTTCCGAACAAACCGATATAAACTGAAACACTGGCCACTGTTGCGAGAATGGGTAAATGCTTTTCCAGCACCCTCTCTTCACGCGACAATGCCACTCGCATAGCCCGCTGCGAACCCTCCATGACCGCATCAGAATCAATCCCGGGCTGCTGCCTTAAACGGGTAAATTCCTTAAAACCGGAACGAAATAGATTTTCCATACCAATAATAGTGACATCTTCTTTTTTCAGTTTATTGGTGCCATCCCGAAACAGCTGGCTCAAATCCATGCCGGACCAGAACAATTTTTCAAAATTAAAAACTTCTCTTTCAGCGTCTTTAATAATGATCCACTTCTGCACGATAATAACCCACGACATGACTGACAGGACAAACAGGCTCAGCATGACCAGTTTCCCTATCCAGGTTGCATCTACGATCATACTCCAGATATTCATTGAATCACCCATACCTGTTTTCTCTCACCTCTCCCATACCGCATGCATTTTTTTTGCATGCTTAAAATAGTTATTTATCACTTAAATAATTTTCAGTAACTCTTCATTGATCCTGCGAAAACAAGTCCTTGCCATCACGCCCTTTTAAACCAAAATGTCTGTAAGCATATTCCGTGACCATACGTCCGCGCGGTGTACGGGTAATAAAACCCTGTTGGATTAAATAAGGTTCAAGCACATCCTCCACCGTCCCTTTTTCTTCGCTGATGGCTGCGGCAATACTGTCTATGCCCACAGGACCGCCATCAAACTTTTCTATCAGCGTCATTAAAAAGCGCCGATCCAGATGGTCAAATCCATTTTTATCAATACTCAACATGTCCAGCGCTTCTGTTGCAATATCCAGATCAATACTGCCACTATGCTTAACTTCAGCAAAATCTCTGACCCGGCGTAACAGGCGATTAGCAATTCGCGGTGTCCCTCTTGCACGTCTGGCTATTTCTTCCGCTCCGGCTTCATCACATTCAGCCTTTAAAATACTGGCTGAACGGCTGACGATGCTTTTAAGATGCTGCACCGAATAAAATTCCAGTCTTTGCACAATGCCAAAACGGTCCCGTAAAGGAGAAGTCAGCAGGCCTGCTCGGGTTGTCGCACCAACCAGGGTAAAAGGTGGCAGTTCTAGTTTTAAAGATCGTGCCGAAGGCCCTTCACCAATCATAATATCCAGCTGATAATCTTCCATCGCCGGATATAAAATTTCTTCTACTGCCGGATTCAGGCGGTGGATTTCATCAATAAAAAGCACATCACCGGATTCCAGATTAGTCAACATGGCAGCCAGGTCACCGGCTTTTTCCAGCACAGGCCCCGAGGTACTTTTCAGGGCTACGCCCATTTCATTAGCAATAATATGAGAAAGTGTTGTTTTCCCCAGACCTGGCGGGCCGAAAATAAGTGTATGGTCAAGCGCCTCACTGCGTTTGCGAGCAGCAGAAATAAAAATCTCCATTTGCTCCTTAACGCCATCCTGACCAATGTAGTCAGTCAGTTTATTCGGGCGAATAGCAATATCCTGCTGAACTTCAGCATCAGCTGCCACTCCCGATATCAAACGATCTTCTTCAATCATTCTTGCTTTTCCGCCACCAATAAACTTTAAACTGCCATGCCTTTAAGTGCGAGTCGAACCAGGATGCTGGTATCAAAAGTCTCTTCTTGTGCTTCCAGCTTTAAGGCAAGCTGATTGATTACTTTTCCAGCATCCTGCGGTTTATATCCCAGTGCAATCAAGGCATCCTCAGCTTCACGAATAATTCTGTTAGTTTGGCCCGAAACCTGCCCGGAAGTTCCTTCATTCGTAACAGCATTGTCACCGCCTTCCTGATACCAGTCTTCAAGTTTGTCTCTCAGTTCAATAATAAGACGTTCAGCTGTTTTTTTACCGACCCCCGGCAAGCGCACTAAAGCAGTGACATCATTGCGATGCACGCACTCAGCCAGCTCACGAATATTTAAACCTGACAATATACCTAAAGCCATTTTCGGCCCTACGCCATTTAATTTTATCAGCAAGCGAAACAGTGTTCGTTCATGGCTCTCGTAGAAACCATATAAGAGTTGCGCATCTTCCCTGACGACCAGGTGCGTATGTAAAGTCAACTCCTTGCCCGCTTCTGGTAACTGAAACAGTGTACTCATAGGCACTTCCACTTCATAAGCGAGACCGTTTACATCCAGTAATATCTGATTAGCCTGCTTCTCCAGCAGGAGGCCTTTGATTCTACCTATCATCGTATGTGTCTATTGCCTTATCTAACACCGCATTAATTAACGTTTAATTTCTTCCTGTAAACGTCGACGTCGACTGCCCTGCACGCCTGCTATCTTAATCAAACTCGACTGAGTATGCACATGGCAAACTGCCACACACAATGCGTCCGAAGCATCTTTCTGAGGCACTGCAGACAATTTAAGGATAGAGGTCACCATATGTTGCATTTGACTCTTGTCGGCTCTGCCTCTGCCGACCAGTGCTTTTTTGATTTGATTGGGCGGGTATTCGTGGACTGTTAAGCCAAGATTAGTACAGGCAACAATAACGGCGCCACGCGCTTGACCCAACTTGAGAGCAGACACAGCACTTTTACCGACAAAAATTTCTTCCAGGGCAACTTCATCGGGCTGATAACTTTCAATAATTTCGGATACGCCTTCAAAAATAATTTGCAGGCGTTCGGTAAAAGGCAAATCAGCAACCTTGATGCAACCTGAAGAGATATATTCCAGCTTATTGCCTGTGGCTTTAATCAGGCCGTAACCACATACGCGTGAACCAGGGTCGATCCCTAAAATTACAGCCATAAGCTAATATGATCTTCTGTTAATGTCACTATACGCTGTTAACTGTCCAGTTGCGCCAGAACTTCATCAGAAATATTGGCATTTGAGTAAACGTTTTGTACATCATCCAGATCTTCAAGGCTATCTACAACATTCATCAGTTTTTCTGCGTTCTCTGCATCCAGATCAACTTCAGTTGAAGCCAGCATGGTCACTTCCGCATTACTGGCCGACAAGCCGGCAGCGTCCAGTGCATCCTTAACTGTACCAAAGTTTTCAAAACTGGTATGAACATCAATGCTGCCATCAGAGTTATTAATGATATCTTCAGCGCCAGCATCAAGTGCTGCCTCCATTAGCGCTTCTTCATTTACCCCCTGGGGGTAAGAAATGACGCCGGTCTTGTTAAACAGATAAGCTACCGAGCCACTGGTTCCCAGATTTCCACCAGCCTTAGTGAAGCAATGTCTTACTTCTGCCACCGTACGGTTTTTATTATCCGTTAATGTTTCCACCAGTATCGCAACTCCATTTGGACCATAACCTTCATAAACCAGCTCTTCCAGATTTTCATTTTCACTGTTACCTGCCCCGCGTGCGATGGCTCGATCAATTGTGTCGCGCGTCATATTCGCACTCAAGGCCTTATCAACCACAGCACGTAATCTTGGATTATCGGCCACCTCTCCTCCGCCCAGCTTGGCTGCAACAGTAAGCTCACGGATTATTTTGGTAAATACCTTCGCGCGCTTTGCATCCTGACCGGCTTTTCGGTGTTTTATATTGGCCCACTTACTATGACCTGCCATAACTCATTTCACCCCTGTCTATTCTGATTTATAACTGCTTTATAAATAGCTTAAGATTCTGCTTCAGTCTTGGGCAATTCGCGCAAACGGATATTCAATTCCCGTAACTGCTTATTGGCAACCTCGCCGGGGGCATCAGTCAATAAGCAACTGGCTGATTGGGTTTTAGGGAAAGCAATAACATCGCGAATAGACTGAGAACCAGTCATCATCATAACCAGCCTGTCCAAACCAAAGGCAATACCACCATGTGGAGGACAGCCATATTTTAAGGCATCCAGCAAAAAGCCAAATTTTTCATCGGCTTCACTTTCATCGATACCTAATACTCTGAACACGGCCTGTTGCATATCTGGCTTGTTAATACGGATTGATCCACCACCCAGCTCTGTGCCATTCAGCACCATGTCATAGGCTCGGGACAAGGCTTTTGCAGGATCCTGCACCAGTTCCTCCGGACTGCATGAAGGCGCTGTAAAAGGATGGTGTACAGACGTGAAACTGCCGTCCTTATCCTTTTCAAACATCGGAAAATCAACAACCCAAAGCGGCGCCCAATCAGCACTGAGCAATTTCATATCCTTACCAACAATATCTCTGAGAGCAGACATTGCTTCGTTAACGACAGAAGCTTTATCAGCACCGAAAAACAGGATGTCTCCTGTTGCTGCTTCGGCACGGGCAAGCACGCCCTGTATCACCGCTTCCGGCATAAATTTCAAAATAGGTGATTGCAAGCCTTCCACGCCAGCGCCTATATCGTTCACCTTGATCCAGGCCAGACCCTTGGCGCCATAATTAGCGATATAGCTGGTGTAATCATCAATCTGCTTACGGCTGATTTCTGCGCCTCCCGGCACTTTCATCACAACAACCCGTGACTCAGGATCGTTCGCCGGCGCGTTGAAAACCTTGAACTCCACCTGCTGCATTAAATCAGCAATATCCACCAGGCTCATCGGGTTACGTAAATCCGGTCTGTCCGTGCCATATTTCAGGACAGCATCGGCATAGGTCATGCGCGGAAATTCTGCCAGCTCAATAGCCAGATGCTCCTTGAATACCGAACGGATCATATCCTCGGCATATTGCATGATGGCTTCTTCATCTAAAAAGGAAGTCTCAATGTCAATTTGTGTAAATTCGGGTTGCCTGTCTGCCCTCAGGTCTTCATCACGAAAACATTTGGCAATCTGGTAATAACGGTCCATACCGGCAACCATCAATAACTGTTTGAATAACTGGGGTGACTGCGGCAAAGCAAAAAACTTGCCCTGATGAGTCCGGCTGGGTACCAAATAATCTCTTGCGCCCTCCGGTGTGGCGCGTGTCAGTATTGGTGTTTCTATATCGAGAAAGCCATTGTCATCCAGATACCGCCGGATGCTACTGGTAACTTTGGAACGCATGCGTAATTTATTCAGCATTTCGGGGCGTCGCAAATCAATAAAACGATTGCGCAGACGGACATCTTCCCCAACTTCCATATGCTCGTCCAGCTGGAAAGGTGGTGTCTCCGCCGTGTTCAGAATAGTCAGTTCTTTCCCTAAAATTTCTATTTGACCGGTTAGCATTTCTGCATTCTGGGTTCCTTCAGGGCGAGCCCGAACCAAACCCTGTATCTGTATCACAAATTCATTACGCACCTGCTCTGCCCGGGCAAAGCTTTCTTTCGTATCAGGATCAAACACGACCTGTGTAATCCCATCCCTGTCGCGCACATCAAGAAAAATCACGCCACCGTGGTCACGACGGCGATGCACCCAACCACACAGAGTAACACTCTCTCCGACATTGGCCTCATTTAATTCACCACAATAATGGCTACGCATAGTTCCTACCTTATTGATCTTCATTATTAATACTGGATTACAAGCTACTGAATCAACTCTTATTTAGAGTCTGCAGTTGAGCCATTGCCCTTACTGCTAGTACTGCTCTTGGCAGACTCCGTGGCTTTGCCTGATTCTGTCTTGGCGCTACTGCCAGAACTACCAGACTTTTCTGCAGATGCTTTATCTTTGTTAGAACCAGCATTATCCGCCTTTTCTTTCGAGTTTTCAGAACCGCCTGGTTTGCCCTCCGCACCATGTTTTTTCTTGCCAGTCTTGAAATCCGTTTCATACCAGCCCGTTCCTTTGAGCCGAAAGCTGCTAGCCGATATCATTTTTTTCAAGCTGGGTTGATGACATTCAGGGCATTCTTTCAGCACCGGGTCACTAACCTTTTGTAACTTTTCCAAGTGTGCTCCACATGATTCACACTGATATTCATAAATAGGCATTTCACACCCCAATAATACATATAACTTTCTAATTGTTTATGCGAAATCAAAAGCGGTGCATTGTACAGTATTTATTTATCCGACAACATTTTTGATCTAAAACACTCTAGCTTTAAAAAAAATGATAATTTTTCTTAAAAACCCGGATAAAACTCTTGCCCGTTCTGAGTGAAAAAGATATAAAGACCCCTCGACTGGGAACAGCATTTTTATAGAGTGTTCGACTATAAAAATGTGTAAAAATGAAAGTTCCTGGAATTATCTGGACTCAATCAATGCTCTAATTCTGGTTGTTACCCTGATTACTAGTTTTGATAAATTGTCGTAATACAATGACTGAGTTTTTTTATTAACAATTCAAATTAAAAGAGATGAAGGTATGGCTGTAAAAAAATCTGCAAAAGCTCCCGCAAAAAAAACCACCGCGATTCAGGATAAATACACCAAAACAGCAATCCTCAGCACTATTTCTGAAAATACTGGTCTAACCAAAAAAGAAGTATCTAATGTGCTGGATGAGCTGAGTGATCTGATCGAAAGACACATTAAAAAACGGGGAGCTGGTGAATTCACCCTGCCCGGCCTGTTAAAAATTAAAGCTGTTAAACGACCTGCTCGTCCGGCTCGTAAAAATGTCCCTAACCCCTTTAAACCAGGTGAGTTTATGGATATCCCGAAAAAACCAGCTACTACCAGGGTTAAAGTATTACCACTTAAAAAACTGAAAGAATTTGCCCTGCAGTAAGTATTAAAGTGGCAAGGACTTCAAAAGCAGCCCAAGGGCTGCTTTTTTATTGAAAGAAACATGAAAGCAAAACGGTTATCATTCCCCAGCATATGCGTACTTCCAACTATTTATTAGCAACCACCAAAGAAACCCCTTCTGATGCCGTCGTTATCAGTCATCAGTTGATGCTGAAGGCGGGTTTGATCCGTAAACTCGCATCCGGGCTTTATACCTGGATGCCAATGGGGTTGCGCGTCCTTAATAAAGTCAGCCGCATCATTCAGCAGGAAATGGATGCCTCTGGCGCACTTGAAGTGTCGATGCCGGTAGTACAGCCCGCTGAATTATGGCAGGAATCCGGACGCTGGGAACAAATGGGGCCAGAACTGCAGCGCCTGAAAGACCGTCATGATCGGGATTTCTGTCTGGGTCCAACCCACGAAGAAGTGATCACCGATCTGGTGCGCAATGAAATCAGCAGCTACAAACAATTGCCTATTAACCTGTATCAGATTCAGACCAAGTTCCGCGATGAGCGCCGTCCAAGATTCGGTGTCATGCGTGCGCGTGAATTCACCATGAAAGACGCTTATTCATTTCATGTCGATAAAGCTTCCTTGCAGGAAACTTATGATCTGATGCACGAGACCTATGCAAGAATTTTTACCCGCCTTGGTTTTGATTTCCGTGCCGTGGAAGCTGATTCAGGCAATATCGGTGGCAACAGTTCGCACGAATTTCATGTGTTGGCAGATTCGGGAGAAGATGAAATCGTATTCAGTTCTGACAGTGATTACGCTGCCAATATCGAAATGGCCAGCGCAATGGCACCTGCCAGCGAGCGCTCTGCACCAACACAAGATAAGGCGCTGGTAGCGACACCTGATACCTCCAGTATTGAAGAAGTCTGCACTGTGCTTAAGGTCAAAGCGGAACAAACCGTAAAAACCCTGATTGTGCTGGCTGCAGCGACTGATGAAGATTCGGCTCAGACTGCACTGGCAGCCCTGGTTTTGCGTGGAGATCATCAGATTAATGAAGTGAAAGCCGCAAAAATTCCCGGCATACAAAGCCCACTAACTTTTGCCAATGACGAACAGATAACTGCCGTATTGAATTGCAGTCCGGGTTCAATCGGCCCCGTTGACCTCCCAGATGGTATTCAGATGATCGTTGACAGAGATGCTGCCGTATTGTCGGATTTTGTCTGCGGCGCTAATCAGGATGGCCATCATTTGACTGGCGTAAACTGGGACAGGGATTGCAAAACCGGCACAATTGCAGACTTAAGAAATGTTGTTGAAGGTGATCCCAGCCCGGATGGCAAAGGCACTTTATCCATAAAACGTGGCATCGAAGTCGGGCATATTTTTCAGTTAGGCAACAAGTACAGCAAAGCCATGAACTTATCTGTCCTAAATGAAAATGGTAAAAGTATTATTCCGGAAATGGGCTGTTACGGTATTGGGGTGACCCGTATTGTTGCCGCAACAATAGAACAGTGTCATGACGAAAAAGGCATCATTTGGCCGGAGAATATAGCGCCTTTCCATGTCGCCCTAATTCCACTGAACGCCCATAAATCAGAGCAGGTATCACAGCTCGCCGACAAGCTTTACAGAGATTTAACAGCGGCAGGTTTAGAGGTGCTCTATGATGATCGTGACAAGAAAACCAGCCCCGGCGTAAAATTTGCCGATATGGAATTAATCGGCATTCCCCATCGCCTGGTCATATCCGAGCGTAGCCTTGAACTGAATAAACTGGAATACAAGCACCGATCAGACAGTGATAGTCAGGATATTCCCCTGGAAACTGCGCTGGATTTTTTAACCAACAAGGTTTTTTAAGCACAAGGGTCAATCAGCCAAAATCTTATTAGCAGCTTCCCGCTAACGCTGATAAATATCTGCCAGCGGCACGGCAAACTCACGCTTTGACGTATTTTCCAGCTCAGCAAAACTGTCTTTCAGCTTATCCAGTTGTGGCAGATGCTGAATAATCAAATCGGGCAAAGATTCAAAATCATCTGACTTCGGCAAAGCCACATTCAACCAACTGAAAACCTGCTGCATCGACAGACTCTGGAAATCACGTGCCAGGACAAATTCATCAGCACCGCAATTCCTGATAGCGCGCCGTTCCTGCAGAACCTTAAGTGCTTCATCCATGGATAACTCGTTGAACGGCCATTTTTCCTTAATCAATTCAGCGCTGCTTAGACTGTCACCCTGTTTCTGTAACAGCCAGAACTTGTGCAGTAACGCAATTAACACAATATGAGGATGCACTCTTTTGTTTTTATATTCCGTACTATAGGCAGGCAGTGATCTGACCAGATTAGCACCCAGCAATATCACCACCCAGCAGATATAAATCCATAACAGGAAAATCGGCACAGCAGCAAACGTGCCGTAAACCAACTGATAACTGGCCATGGCAATAAACCAGGTAAACACCTGCCTAACCAGTAAGAATGAAACAGCGACTATCAGACCACCAATAAGGCCATGAAGAAAACGCACACCACAATTTGGCACCGCGATATATAACAGCGTAAAAGCACCGGCGGTTAATATCAGTGGAAACAGACCAAGTAAAAAGCTGGTTGTTCCCAGGCTTTCGGAAATATCCAGAAAGCTTTCAAAGAGGTTGAGCGAAGTGATATAGGAGCTGATCGCAAGGCCCAAACCAAAAAGTATAGGTCCCAGACTCATCACACTCCAATAAAGTAAAAATGAATTGAGTCCTTTGCGCGGCTCTCTGACCTGCCAGATTCGATTAAAACTGCTTTCAATATTTCGCAGCATCAAAAAAGAAGTAACCAACAGCATCATGGCTCCGACCCAGGTCAGGTTTCTGGCCTGCTCACTGAAGCCGGTAAAATAATTTTCAAGTTCGCTGCTGGAACTTGGCAGCAAACGGTCCAGAATCATTGACTGCAACTGACTGCCAAACACCTGAAAAGCCGCGAATGCAGAAAGAATGGTCACCAATACGGTCAACAGCGGGATAACTGCAAACAGACTCATGTAAGTCAGTGCCTTGGCATTTTCCAGCCCTTTGTGATCGGTGAAATTCTGGTATACAAATTTGGCAAACTGCCAAAGATCAATCATTTGTATTTTCATCATAGTCTCAGTATTCAGGGATACAAAAGCAATGCGGAGCATAACTCATCGTACACCCATTGTTTATCACATTGTTTGTCTTGTTTAATCATTTTTAAATGTCTACTATTGCTCCGCATCGACAGGCAACAAGCCATGAAAACAGTACTTCACGTCTTTATCAGTAGTTCATAACGAGTAGTTCATATGTCCAATATCACGATTTACCATAATCCACGTTGTTCCAAATCGCGTCAGACTTTGGCCATTCTTGAGGAACATAATATCCAGCCAGAGGTAGTGCTTTATCTGGAAAATACACCCAGCAAACAGAAATTACATGAATTACTACAACAACTGGGAAAAAGCCCGCGCGATATCCTGCGAAAATCTGAAGATGCCTATCAGGAAAAAGGCTTGGCTGATATGAGCTTGTCTGACGATGATTTATTGGAAGCCATGCTAGCAGAGCCTAAACTGATAGAGCGCCCAATTGTAGTTCGTGGCAATAATGCCGTGTTGGGCCGACCACCTGAAAATGTACTGGAGTTAATTAAATGAGTTCACCTTATATTCTTATCCTGTATTACAGCCGTTATGGTGCGGTTGCCCAAATGGCCCAGCATATAGCCCGTGGCGTTGAAAGCGTGACAGGAATGGAAGCCCGTATCCGCACAGTTCCTGCTGTTTCCGCTGTCATAGAAGCCAGTGAGCCGGAAATTCCGGCAGAAGGAGCCATTTATTGCAGTGAAGAAGATTTTTCCGAATGCTCTGGACTGGCTTTAGGTAGTCCGACCCGTTTTGGCAATATGGCTGGCGCCATGAAGCATTTTCTGGATGGTACCGGTGCACAATGGATGAGTGGCAGTATGATAGGTAAACCTGCCGGTGTATTCACTTCAACTGCCAGCTTGCATGGTGGTCAGGAATCTACCCTGCTCAGCATGCAGATTCCCCTGCTGCATCATGGCATGCTGATCAGTGGACTTCCCTATAGCGAATCAGAACTGAATACTACTACCAGTGGCGGTACACCTTATGGGCCCAGTCATCTGGCAGGTAGTGACGGTAATAACCCTATCAGTGAAGAAGAAGCCGCACTTTGTCAGGCCTTTGGCAAGCGTCTGGCAGAATTGGCGCTGAAGCTGAGGTAAGCAAACACATGGCAGCAAGCCGGATCGCCGCTTTTTCCCGTATAGGAGTGTTGCTAAGTCTTTGTGCCCTGCTATTAATTCTTACCCTCGAAAACTGGTTAAATCAGCCGCTCAGCATATCTCGCTGGCTGATTCAAACCATCCCCTTATTGGCTTTTTTGCCTGGTCTGATCAGCAATAAACTGCGTGCATATCAATGGCTGTGTTTTGTTATTTTGTTATATTTCATTAGCGGGGTTTTGAATATTTTCACGCCGGAGAAACTAATCAGCGGAATTATGCTAACCTCGTTCTGTGTACTGCTATTCTGTTTCGCAATTTTTTATGTTCGCGATGAACAAAAAAACAAATCCGCTTAGCTTAAACTTTTTCATATAACCTCATAAACACGGCAACTATGCTCAGAAAATTATTTAAAGCTTTACTCACGGTTTATCGCTGGATTCGTAGTTTTTGTCTAAATCTGGTCTTTATCGTCATCCTGTTATTTGTTGTGACTGCCATGTTCAGCTCGGACCGACTGGAAATTCCTGACGGAGCTGCCCTGCTGATTGCGCCTGTTGGTAATATCGTGGAAGAAAGGACAGCCGTCAGTTCATTCAGCGATCTGCTAGGTGGCAATCCGGCTGACTATGAAGTGTTACTGCAGGATGTAATAGACAGTATTAAAATTGCTGGCCGTGATGAGGCCATCAGTTCAATCGTTTTACAACTGGACTATCTGCAAGCTGCTTCTCTGACACAGTTACAGGATATAGGTAAGGCACTGAAAGCCTTCAGAGAAACGGGAAAGCCTGTCTATACAGTTGCCGACAACCTTAATCAAAGCCAGTACTATCTGGCGACCTATGCTGATGAAATCATTCTTAACAATCTGGGTGCCGTTAACCTGGAAGGCATGAGTAGTTATCAATACTACTATGCTGAAGCCATAGAAAAACTCGATGTAAACGTTCATGTCTTCAGAGTCGGCGAATTTAAATCAGCGGTAGAACCTTTTGAATTAAATGGCATGTCTGACGCCGCCAGAGAGAATTATGAAGAATGGCTAAATGAAAACTGGCAGCTCTTTGTCACCGATATCAGTCAGGCACGTAATCTTGATACTGAAGAACTGAATAACTTCATCAATAACCCTGATCAACAGCTTGTTCCTTTCGAGGGTGATACCGCAGCGATGGCGCTGGATTTTGGACTGGTAGATCAAATTGCCAGCCGCCCAGAGATACGTAACTATTTAATTGCCCGGATCGGTTCCACTGAAGCCGGCGATAATTATCTGCAGATTCCATTCGATGACTACCTTGATGAGCGCCGGATCATCCTGCCGGCTGAACTGGGTGGCAACCAGATTGGTGTGATTGTTGCCAGCGGGACGATTTATGATGGTGAACAGCCAGCGGGCAGTATAGGCGGTGATACTCTGGCAGCACTGATCCGCCAGGCCCGGCATGATGAAAATATTAAGGCGCTGGTGCTCAGGGTTGATAGTCCAGGCGGCAGTGCCTTTGCATCTGAGGTCATTCGTAGTGAATTACTGGAATTCAAAAGTACTGGCAAACCTCTGGTTGTTTCAATGGGCAGTGTTGCCGCATCCGGCGGCTATTGGATAGCTACTGCTGCCGACGAAATCTGGGCCAGCCCGGCAACGATAACCGGCTCCATCGGCATCTTTGGCATCTACCCGACTTTTAAACAGACCCTGAATAATCTGGGTATTTATGTTGATGGTGTTGGCACAACGACCCAGGCAGGAGCCTTTGGTCTTGGCATGGAGCTCCCTGAGTCAACCCAAATCGCTATCCAGTTAAATGTCGAAAAAGGCTATGATCGCTTCCTGCAAATTGTTGCAGAAGCCAGAGATATGAGCACTGCAGAAGTCGACGCTGTCGGTCAGGGCCGGGTCTGGTCTGCCAATGCCGCACTCGAACGAAATCTCGTGGATCAAATCGGAGACCTTGATAATGCAATAGAAGCTGCCGCAAATCTGGCTAATATTGACCAATACAGGGCCCTGCAAATCAGCCAGCCCCTCTCTCCTACCGAAGTCCTGATACAAAGCATGGCTGAAAATTTTAATATACTTAGCTGGTTCAAACCTGCTACCAGCCTTTTTACGCCCTTCAATCGCTTTTACCAGCAAATCAATGAAGATATACAGCAATTATCATTGCTTAATGATCCCGGCAATCTGTATCTGCAGTGCTTTTCATGCCTGAATCCACTTTAATTTTAAAGCTATGATAAACAAGTTGTTAAAACTAAATTAAGTTTTCTAAATAGTCTTTTTTTTAAAACAACGCCCTGTATGATTCTCGCAAACTGCCTTGTTTGTCTGTGCTGTGGACAGAGTCATGAAATATTTCCTTTGCCTTGTTGTTTTACTTGTCTCGATTCCAGCAGTTGCTGCCCAAAACAACCAGCAAAGTTCGGATACTTATGTCTTACTGGTTTCATTTGATGGCTTTCGTAATGACTTTGTAAAACACTAGAATTTAAGAAATTTTAAACGCTTGGCTAGTGAAGGAGCATCAGCAACATCACTCATTCCGGTATACCCCAGCAAAACTTTTCCAAACCATTACACCCAGGTTACTGGTCTGTATCCTGAAAATCATGGTTTGATTGAGAATACTTTCTACCGAGAAACAACGGACTCGCTGTATTCCATTAGTGATCGTGATGCCGTTGAAGATCCAAGTTATTACGGCGGCCTGCCATTAACAGCCCCTTTCAGTGGAATACACGGCTGGTATTTAAACAACCAGAGTGCTGAGGATATCGTTGTGGTACTGAATGTTGCCGGCTTCTACAGTGAACTTGAGCAATAGAAAAAACTTACCAGTGCATCATAGCTTTCACAAAAGGAATGGTGATTTTACGTTTCTCGGCAAGCGATAATTTATCCAATTGGCTAAGCACAGCAAATAATTGTGACATACTGCGCTCACTTCGCAGATAAATAAAATTCAGCACATCATCCTTGAGAGGAATTCCCTGCAATGCTGCTCTGCTCTTAAGTGCCGACAATTTTTCCTGCTCGTCCAATTCATATAACTGGTATGAAACACCACTGCTGAATCGTGACTGCAAGTCCGGCAAAGCATAATTTAATTGCAAAGGTTTCGACGCCGAACTGACAATCAAACGGCTTGCATTAGTTTGACAGGCGTTAAATAAAGCAAACAATTTTTCTTCCCAACTCGGGATTGACAGCACCAGATGCAAATCATCAATACAGAGCAGATCAAGCTGATCCAGACCGTTTAATACCTGCTCACCTTCATCAAGAAAAACTTTGAGGGGTAAATAAGCTGAATTAGCATGCTGTGCACAGCTCGCCTGCAAGAGATGGCTTTTGCCACTGCCCTCCACTCCCCAGATAAAATAAAAAGTATCTGCAGGATCAGCAGACTTTAAATCAGTCAGCAATTCCTGATTTTTTGCAGACACAATAAAATTGTCAAACGTAAACTCGTCATGCAGAACAAAATCAAAAGGTAATTGTGCTGATAATGGCATCAGTTAAGTAATCAGTTTTGTACCCAACGGTAATGCATGGCAACATCATCACCGACTCGGTTTAATTCAGACACTTCCAGTAAATTCGGCTGTAAAGCGATGGTTTCAACCAGCTGGCGCAATTGACCACCTGTCAGCATTTCCAGATAAAGGCTTGAGCCAGTAACTCTGGTCAACTGAAAGGAATAGACCCCTTCAAGGGTATTTAAGTAAGTCAGTAAAGCCGCATAATCTTCCGGACTGTCTATATCATCAATCTGCATATTAATAATGACATTGTTGTCCGTTCCGGATATCAGTACCGAGAAATACTGCGACAGTTCATCACTGGCCAGATTGATGCTGCCGCTAATAAAGTCTTCACTCAGCTCAAATTCCTCATAACTGAAGACATTATCCCTGAAGAAATATAAGCTTTTTGCCAGCACTTCCCCGCTCAAAGATCGATAGATTCTCAGCGCCAAAATACTTTCTGCCTGATAACGCTGGGAAGCATTCAGAATGGCAGCCTCATCCAGATCCCAAAGACTGTTCACATTCAAACGCAGCTGATCTTCCAGATCCAGCAAGGGAAACAGTAAAGGCAAACCTCTTGCGTCTGCAACTTTTTGTAGCGCGGTTATCCTCGCAGCGTTCTCTGGACTATTGTTATTTATTATCTGGCGTTCACTCAATTCATCCTGCACCACCATCCAGATTAAAGTTTCCGGACGGTTAGCTGGCCAGATCGGCATATTATTTTCGTCGAGCAGGCGTTGTATTTCCGACTCATAAAAATTAACCTCAATGGCAATAACTTCCCGTAACTCAGACACCTGGGCTTCTGCATTAACAGGTACCAGATTTGCCTGCGCCCTCCACGACTCGACATAAGGTTCTGGATTATTCAGTGCTCTACGCACGGACGATGAATTAATGGTTTCACTCAGGCCGCTGACTTTTGTTAGCACCTCTCGCATAGCTTCACTAAATGCTCTGCGTCTTTCCGCTTCATTATTGCGTGACTCAACGGTGATGGTTGCCTGATACAGACCCTCCACCTCAACAGCAAAACCGGCAGGCGTACAGCAGGTCAGGCAAAGCATTATTAATGCTTTACTCAAGCAGCATTGACCATGTTTCATAATTAAGTTCATAAGCGCTATCATAACCGATTCAGGTATTAGCTAACCAGCAAACTGCTTACACCATTTCATACATGGGTTAAGCCATAGCTAAACAATAGTTAACCAAGAGTTAAGCGAAAGTTAAGCTAATTTTCGAGATAATAAGCCTATGCTTAATAACCGGATCCTTAATACTTTTTGTTTATTTTTCGGACTGCTGCTGCAAAGCCTGGCAAACTTCAGTGTGGCCGCCCCTTTACCCTTTTCGGCCAATTACGATGCCCGCTTTCAAGGACTGAAAGCACGCGCTGAAATTTCATTAACACAACTAAGTGATACTGAGTTTGTAGCGAATTCCTTAATCAAACTTCGCCTCTTAGGTGCGACGGTTTCAACAATCAGAGAAAGCAGCCAGTTTGAATGGCAGAATGACAGCCCTCGCCCACATCATTATGAATATCGGCAAAGTGGCATCGGAGGACGCAGTCGCAGCGTTGAGTTTGATTGGCAAAATAATCTGGCTCTGGCCACTGTAAGAAATGAAACCGTAGAGCTGCTACTGGAAGACACCACTTTGGATGAGCTGAGCATGTACAGCTTTATCAGGGAAGAACTCAAAAAAGGCAAATCCGAAATTACCTTTGCAGTGATAGACCGAAATGTTGTGGAAGAATTTAACTATCGTATTGTTAATGAGGAAGAGGTTGTGACAGAAGCCGGCACCTTCAGCGCCGTTAAAGTTGAGCGTATCCGGGAAAACAGCGAACGCCTGACCCAGTTATGGTTTGCAAAAAATAACGATATGCTGCTGATAAAGCTGTTTCAGCGCGACCCCGACGGCGATGAATTTGAAATTACCTTGAGCAGTGCTCAAATCAATGGTGAGGTAGTCTTGCCACAAAGTAGCGGGCAGGCATCAGAACTTTAGTTCGAGTTCCTGAATTTTCTGTTGCAGGTCATCCCTGGTCAAGCAAAAATGCTGCGGAATTATAACAGGCTTTTCAGGTCTTCGGCGGTATCAATATCTCTAAGTGGTGACAATCTGACTAAGCGCAAGCCATTGCTGTGACATTTATCCAGTGTTTGCTGTAAGACCTGTTCAGTCCCCCAATCAATGTCCTGAAAAATTTCCTTGCAGGCTTGCTTCATGGCAATCAATACGTAACCGCCATCAAGCGCCGGCCCAATGACGATATCGGTTTCTTCGTCTTCCAGGGTCTGTAAAGCCTGTTCCAGATAAGCCTCATCTAAGCCGGGACAATCACTGCCAATAATAAGCACACGGGAAAATTCTCGTAACACCGCCTGCCCTGCGTGATACATTTTCTCGCCCAGATCATTGCCCTGCTGCAGTTTCATTTCACCGTTAAATTTTTTAAATTCAGGATGCTCAATATCCTGATCTACCCATAATTGACTATTGCATCGCATCTCATTAGATAAGGTATTTAACACCTCGATTTGCCTGCACATAAGGTGCAAATGCATATCCAGTGCGCCCTGTTCGCCCAGAGCTGGAATTAATCGGGTTTTCACCTTGCCCAGTACTGGCGCTCTGGCTAACATTGCTATGCAGCTATCCGGATATTGAAAAGTTGTTGCAGAAGTTGAGGTCATTTAATTCGAATCAGGATAGTAACGCTCGGCCAACTTCGCAGGGCTTGCTCCCAAAAAGTAAGACAAACGCAAACGCCACATGAGGAAAATCGTTGACCATACGCCTTTCTCCTCCCAGCGTCGACTGGATGTTTCAACGGCTTCCCGTAAACAGCATGGCCTGCCGTGCTTTAATAGCTTTTTACTGAGTGCCACATCTTCCATTAAAGGAATCCGATCAAACAAGCCGACATCTTCAAATAGTGTTCTTTTTACAAAGATTGCCTGATCACCAGTGGCGATACCGCTGGCAGCGCTTCTAAGATTCATCATGCTGCCGATCAATCTGAAGATAAATTTTTCATTACTTAATCTGACATTGAAACGGCCCCAATGATGATTTTCTGCAATCAAGGACTGCATAATCAATTTGTCGGCTGCAGCAGGCAAGCCTGTATCGGCGTGCAAGAAAAGTAAAATATCATGCCTGGCCACATCAGCCCCTTCGTTCATTTGATGAGCCCGACCTTTTACCGTTTGTATTAAACGATCCACCATGGGTCTGGCAACAGCGAGGGTGTCGTCATGACTTCCTCCATCGACCAATATGATTTCATGTCCATCATCACGGTAATACTGTAACGAGGGTAACTGACGGGCCAGCGCAGCCGCTTCATTGAGCGTGGGAATGATGATACTTATCTTGGCGGAGGCTAAAGACACTGCTGAACTCCAGCTGACGTCTCTAGTCACTTAAAGCGCCACCACAACTGCTGCCCTGGCCTGCTGTACAACCATAACAATGATCGCCGATAGCAATCGGTTTATCCGTCAAATCCGCATCAAGAATATCTTTAATGTGTGGTTTTGGTTTACTGATGGCGATCAGGGGCATATCCAGCATCTGATTAAAATCGCAGTCATACACATAACCCTGATAATCAACGCTGGCCAGTGTCCGGCACATTACCGTTTGCAGGTTTGAAGCGCTATAGGCGCCTTTCAATATGCCCATATATTCATCGTACAAACCCTTGGCCAGCAGCCAGCCGCCAAAGCGGCTGATTGGCATATTTGTGATGGTGAATAACTGATTGAATTCGATAGCGTAATTTTCTTTTAGGATACGTTTATAGTCGGCTTCAAGTTCGGCTTGTCCGGGGGGCAGGTTCAAACCCTGCGGGTTGTATACCAGATTCAACTGTAGTTCGGGATCAGCACCATAACCCAGGCCATTCAATATTTTTAAGGCCTGGATACTGCCATCAAAAATACCTTTACCACGCTGCTTTTCAACATTCTCTTCCGAGTAACAAGGCAAGGAGGCAGTAATCGTCACTTTATTGTCAGCCAGAAACTGAGCCAGGTCTTCATAGCCAGGTTCATGCAAAATCATCAGGTTACAGCGGTCAATAACCTCAATACCCAACTCTCTAGCACTGCTTACCAGATAACGAAAATGCGGATTCATTTCCGGCGCACCACCGGTTAAATCCAGCACACTGATATCCAGTTTTTTTAAAGCCTGAATAATCAGATCCACGACTTCCAGACTCATCAGTTCCTTGCGTGTTGGGCCGGCATTGACATGGCAATGCACGCAGCTCAGGTTACATAAATAACCAAGGTTTACCTGCAAGGTGCTGAGTTTTTCCCGGTAAACAGGTGGGAAATCGCTTTCCAGTAAGTAGGGTTTGGTATCTAGCATATCAATAGTCGTCTCTTTAACAGGCAAAAAACATTCTATGCAATGCCTTGGCGATAAGCAAAGTGCTGCTTATATTATTTCCGGGAGCACGCTAGAATAGAGCCTTGATTAACTGAGTTGTTACACATGTCTTCAATCTATTCCCTGGACTCCCTGAAGTTCGACAACAGCTACTACAATAAATTGCCGGCGGATCCTGTTATCAATAATAACAGCCGCTATGTCGATGCCGCCTGCTATTCAAAGGTAGCTCCCATGCCTTTTCCAAAGGCCAGCCTGGTTGCTTTTTCGCGCGATATGGCGATGGAACTTGGACTCAATCCGATGGAGTGCATGACGCAGCGTTTTACCGAAATTTTTAGCGGCACTCATCCTTTAGACGGGATGCAACCTTTTGCTGCCTGTTACGGAGGCCATCAGTTTGGTAACTGGGCCGGCCAACTGGGTGATGGACGAGCAATCAATCTGGGAGAAATTATCAGCAAAAAAGGGCAACGCTGGGCTTTGCAATTAAAAGGTTCGGGGCCTACCCCCTATTCCCGGCATGCTGATGGCTTTGCTGTTTTACGTTCATCCATCCGCGAGTTTCTTTGCAGCGAAGCCATGCACTATTTACGCGTACCAACTACCCGCGCCTTGTCTCTGCTAAGTACCGGCACCCAGGTTGAACGCGATATGTTTTATGACGGACATTCAAAGATGGAGCCAGGTGCCATTGTTTGTCGTGTCGCGCCT
>Ga0255753_1001459_pt1 | contig 28331 bp, 19 predicted proteins | sample 041ome_10_FD_179953 | JGI IMG/M metagenome (GOLD analysis project Ga0255753, IMG submission 179953) | Coastal salt marsh microbial communities from the Groves Creek Marsh, Skidaway Island, Georgia - 041412US metaG (version 2) | ecosystem: Environmental > Aquatic > Marine > Intertidal zone > Salt... | reverse complement strand
AATAGAAGAAAAATTCACTGCACAACTATCCGCGCGAACCAAAACTCAAAAAGAAACACAAGAATGGCAGAAGGCACCGACGAACGGAGACGCGCTTCTTCTTCTTCTTCTTCTTCTTCTTCTTCTCCGTCGCCGTCGTCGTCGTCAACAAAATCAATCCCGTTTGTTCACTTATCCTTCTTTAAAGCGCTTTCGAACTCGAGCTACGGCAGTGGAAACAGCTCTAACGAACTCGAATCTCCGCTCACTCCTCCAACTCCGCACCATCGTCAAAACGACGAAAAGAAACAGCCCCAAGAGAATTGTTACAAGTGCAGAGTAGTTGGTACCGGCGTGTGCGCCGCGGCTGCGAGCGCCGTGGCGTACGATCGAATTTTAGGACCGAAGAGACCCCTGGCGCACTCTGTTTTATACGGTGCGTTTGGCCTTGGATTCGCAGGATTGGGCGCGTTGCGGTGGAACGACATGACGTTGGAAGATGCCGCGGAAATGTATCGGAAGCTCTTTTAAAGAAAGTGTGGATTGTAGAGACGATAGATGTAGATAGATAGCAACGCGCGAGTAGTGTAGTTTCATATGTATTAGTATATGCGTGAAAGTGAAAGATTTCTCTCGTTTGTCGGGTCCCGATTACTCGTACTTTGATAAATCCATATATTTAATCGGCGCGAACGTCATCCGGTGATGCTCGCACGGCCCGTACTTTTCGATCGCTTGACAGTGCGCTTTCGTCCCGTACCCTTTGTGGTCTTTGAATCCATACTGCGGATATTTCGCATCGATTTCGCGCATCATCCTGTCTCTCGTGACTTTTGCCACGATCGAAGCCGTAGCGATGCACTGCGATTTCGCGTCTCCTTTCACGATTGCTTCCGCTTTGTCCTCTAACCCTTTCGGTATTTTATTCCCATCAATCAACGCCCAATCGACTGGACCACCCGGTAATGTCTCCGTGCATTTCTTCATGCACTCCATCGTCGCCTCCAAAATATTAATCTCGTCTATCCTTTTCTCGTCGCAGATCCAATACGCCGTCTCGATCCGTTTGTCCGCCATAATCGCTTCGTATAAAAGCTCTCGCTCTTCCTCCGAGTTGATCTTCTTGGAATCATCCACCCCTTCTACTTGCACGCCTTCCGGTAAAATGCACGCCGCGGCAATAACTGGCCCGGCCAACGGTCCTCGTCCGGCTTCATCCACGCCGCACACGCGCTTATACCCTTTCTCCCGTCGACTGTTTTCGTGATACTTGGTCGGTCCCGCCGCTTTCGGTTTCTTCTTCGGCGAAGAGACGTCCAGCTTCTCCGGCTTCTCTCGCTTCCGAGCCGACTGTCGCGATGGCGTCGTCTCTTTCTTCGCCGCGGCTTTCGCTTTCGCTTTCGGCGTCGGCGTCGTCGTCTTTGCCTCTTTCTTCGCCTCTCGTTTTTGAGCACCTTCCTCCTCTTCTTCCACTTTCTTCTTCTTCGGAGGGGTCGTCGTCCCTTCTCCTTTCGCTTGCGTCGCGATGTTTACCCCTCTTTGCAAAAACATCCCCAACCCTCTCTGTTTCGGATCCGGTTTGATCGCTTTCTTCGTCGGCGGCATGACGACGTTCGCGTGTGCGCGCGTTACACGACTACCGCGCGACAGAAACGACGAAAAGAAGAAGCTTTTCGTTCGACTTTTTTGATGAGCGGCAGAAGAATACGAAGAAGACGTAAAAGAAGCGAGAGCGCTCCTGCTTTCGCTCGGATTTTGTGGTCTTCTCGACGAACGCGCGACGACGAGTTTGATGAGTGCGGTTGTTGTTGTTTTTGCTGCTGCTGCTGATGTTGGCGCTCTGATAGAGAACGCGCGCATGCAAAAGTTTTTGTCGTGCAATTTTTGAAAATTTTTCCCGAGAGAGTGTGTTCTCGATTTGGGGTGGTGGAGGTTTTGCGAAAGCGTAATAATAGTAGTTCACAACTCTTTTATTAAAAGATGACAACGTTTTTATGTGTACACGCAATCTTATTCTCTGAATTCTCCGTCCGTCGATGCGAGTGTTTCCATCGTTCTTCTTCTTCATCTCACGTCTGCGCTCTGGCCGCTTGTACGTTCATCATCACCAACCAACTCGTCGCGACGACGGCGAACGTGCCCCAACCTAACATCGAATAGTAAAACGCGTCCGGGTCCTCTTGCTCCCCGCCCTCTCTAGTGCTACCACCCCCACCGCTCGCATTCTGTTGCCCTCTTTCGTACTGTTGCGCCGCTTCTTGCGCTCTCTGCTGCGCTGCCAGCTGATTCTGCAACTCGGCGTGTAAACTCGGCGCTTTCTCCGTCATCTCCAACGCTTTTTTGTATATCTCATTCTCCGGCTCTTCCGCCACCGCTCTCTCAAAGCACGACTTCGCCTCCTCGAAATACTCCTGGGCCTTTTCCGCCTCCGCGAACAAGAAACCTTGCGACGTCAGCGCGTTCCCCAAGCACCACAACGCGTCGTGCTTCTTCGGATCAATCTCCAAAGCGGCGTTAAATTTCGTCACCGCGAGTTCGATCATCTCCACCGCCTCGATGCCTTGACGGAAATGCGCGAGCTCTAACAACGCGCCGCCCCATCTGGTCAACACGTGCGCGTCGGTTGGGTTTTGCGCGTGATCAGCTTCGGCTCTCTGGCGAGCTTCTTCGAAGAAGAGCATGCGCTCGAGCTCCTCGCGATGGAGAGAAGATTGTTGTTGGACTTCAGACATATGTCTCTCTCTTCTTGTTTTAGAAATTAGGTAAAAGAAATGTATTTATTTAAAAGCAAGAGAACGGGCAGAAACGCTTCCCTTTACTGTCGTTTTCTGTCGTAGCGCGAGATCTCTGTTCGTGGGTTTATGAAGAAACAGGGACGCTCTCTCTTTTCGTTTTTTCTTCGTCGATCGAAACGAGTGTTACCTCGGTTGTATGAGAGAGAGAAGTGTGAAGAGAGCTAATAGAGTTCCAATTGGAAAAATAACAAAAATCTTCAAATCCGCCGTCACTCGCAACGCACGAAACGCGCGAAGAAAATAAAAGGACAAACCCATCATCATGTCGGTGCTCCTGGAAACGAGCAAAGGCGAGCTCGTGATCGATTTGTTCACCGAGGAAAGTCCCAAAGCTTCGCTGAACTTTCTCAAACTGTGCAAGTTGAAGTATTACAACGACTGTAAATTCTTCTCGGTGCAGAGAGATTTCGCGGTGCAAAGCGGGGATCCGTCCAACACCGGGGAAGGCGGGGAGTCGATTTACGGCATGCTGAAGACAAAAGACGAGGATGGGAACGAGGCGTCAGGTGATGAGGAGGAGAAGAAGAAGAAGAAGGAGAGGAGATTTTTCGCGGACGAGATTACCGTGGATAAGGAACAGAACCATCGATTGAAACACGACCAGATTGGAACGGTTTCGTGTGCGAACTTTGGGAGAGAAGATACGAACCAGTCGCAGTTTTTGATAACGACGAGAGATTCGGTTCCGGATTTAGACGGGAAGCACACGATTTTCGGTCGCGTGATGGAAGGGTTGGATGTTTTGCAGCGCATAAACGAGGCGTACTGCGACGAGAACGGGCGGCCTTGGCAAAATATTCGGATTAAACATACGATGGTTTTAGACGACCCGTTCGACGATCCGGAAGGGATGCCGGAAGCGCCGGACGAGAGTCCTAAGGTGGACAGGTCGATACCGGACGATAGATTAGAGGATGATTTCGATGCGGAAGCCGTGCAGGAGATGGACGAGATCGAGCTGGAGAAGAAGACGAGAGAACAGGAGGCGAGGTCCAGGGCGGTGGTTTTGGAGATGATTGGGGATTTGCCGGACGTGGACGCGAAGCCGCCGGAGGAGAGTTTGTTCGTCTGCAAATTAAATCCAGTGACCACGGACGAAGATTTGGAGATTATTTTTAGTCGGTTTGGGAAGGTCACGAGTTGCGACGTGATCAGAGATCGACGAACGGGGGATTCTCTGTGTTATGCGTTTATTAATTTCGAGACGAAGGAGATGTGCGAGGCTGCCTACTTCAAGATGGACAACGCGTTAATCGATGACAGACGAATACACGTAGATTTTAGTCAGAGCATGCACGGTTTGTGGAAAAACTTTAGAAAATTTGGGAAAAAAGGAGGAACAGAAGACGACATGGCGAAAGCGGCAAACGCAAAGAGAGGCGGAGGGGGTGCGGATTGGAAATCAAACAACAGAACGTTGGAGGTGAAAGGAGGAGGCGGCGGTAGTAGAGGAGGCTATCAACATTATCATAATAATCCTAATGATAACAGAAAGTCCTACGATCATGTCGACAATCATTACCGTCGTAGCAGAGACGATGAGGACGACGATCGCGAGAGAAGACGACGTAAAGAAAAGAAAAGAAGAGATAGATCGCGAAGTCGGTCGCGAGATCGCAAAGAGCGTAGAAAGGAGAAGGATCACCACAGACGACGCGACCGAAGTCGCTCGAGAGACAGAGAAGATAGGAAACATAGCAGACGATATTAGAGAATTGTAGTAGCATTACAACGCAGCACCGCATACAAAATACATATACATTACAAAATGACCATCCCCACACGGATGTTTATTTTGTATCACAAACGAGAGACGAGCGATGGATTGCTCTTTGTAAAATTACCGCTTTTGTTGCCTTTTTCACCATACTCGTCTGCTTCTTCGAAATCATTTTCTCTCATCACGCGATCGCAAATTGCATTTGCTAGTTCATAAACGTCCTCCCAACAGCTATCCCACGCGTCAATTTTGTTATATTTCCCGCCCCGATCCTCCTTATACTTTTGGATCTGTCTCCGAATGCTTTCGCATATGGACGCCTCGCGAATCGATCGAGCCGAATTTTGTTTCAAAAAGCCAGAAAACGCGTCCCGGGCTAACTTTTGCGATAAAATCCTCGAATCTCCTTCTGCAAATTTGCAACACTGCAAAAAATCGCTGTTCTTAAAACTCGCTTCGTCCATTAACGCGTACGATCCAACCTCTTGCTTCAATCGAAATGTCAACTCGATGGCGGTTTCCACCGCGCGAATTTTACACACCGCGATGGCCGTTTGCAACTCTACCGAGGGTGTTTCGCGAACTTTCAACACTTGCGACAGACGCTTCTTACAAAACGTTACGAATGCATCCACCTTTTTCAATCTGTTTTCGGCTTCCTCGTACAACGCTTTCAACTGCGGCACGTGTGACAACGTCTTATTAGTCCCTCGCATGGCGCATAATTTTGCATCTGAATACTTCTTCGTGTGTTCAAACACTTCCTCGCAAAACGTCAACGCCGCTTTTGCAACTGCAATTCTTCCCGTAAACAGACGCTGCCCGATCGCGCTCATTTGATTCACGTCTCCTCCTTTTCTTACGTACGCACCGTTGCTCTCTTGCACGTCCGCATATCTGTTCAACAAACACCCTCTTCCACAACGAAACCCATCGAATTCTATCCACGCGTTATCTAAATCGTTTCCAATCGTCTTCGTTCCCATATTCCCGAAAATTATGCCTCTCTTCACCTCCTTCGTCCCTTCCTCTCTCACTCGACACAAAAACGCGTGCGGACCCATGTCTTTCCCGTACATCACCAACCGGGCAACGATAACGGCCCACTCCGCAACTAAACCTTGCGAAATCCAATTCTTCTTCGCCCCAAAACCTGAACTAGAGCTAAAAACAAACTCTTTCGTCTTCTCGTCGTACTCCGCGGTCGTCTCCACCACCAAACCTGAATTCACGCCGGCATATTTCTCTGTGAGCGCGAAACAGCCAATCTCCCCTTTCTCCGAGGCACGCTCGAGTACCTCGAAATGTTCTCGCGACCCCAACGCGACAACCGTCCCCGCGAACAGGTTAAAATGCACCGTGAATCTAATCCAAAACCCCGGGCCTAACTCTGGACTTCTTCTCGCGAGAAGTTCATGCGCGTCAAAGAACTTGTTCGGGTTGTTTTGTATGTCTTGGAAGTGCAAACCAACCCGCGGATTGGAAATCAGTTCGCGCAAGGCGAGAGAGGAATTAGAGTATGAAGAGGAGGAGGACGGAAGATTGTTTCGGACAAAAGCTGTAAAATTTTTGCGCCAATCCGCGTTTTTCTCGTTTTCATCGTCGTCGACGACGACGTTTTTCGGATCTCCACCCATGCGTGTCTCGTTGATGCGTGCAAAGTATTAACGCCTTTAAATTGTCCAAAATCCAATTTGGCGTAAAAAAATAACTAACTTTTCCGTACCCTGAATATCGATTTAAGGGAAGATGTGTAACTAATAAGTAAGTAGGGGTGACTTTAATGTACATGTACCAGTGGCACCAGCATATATACAACCTATAATTATACTTTACGCTTTGAAGGTCATCGTTTTCTTGAGAGTACGAAATAAGCCTCTTCCTTGGTCTCTCTTAGACAAACCGTGCAGCCAAACTCCGCACTCGATGAACTCTTCAAAGTCGATGGAATCGCTGTGATCTTTGTCGAACTTTGCGAATACTTTTGATATGCTCTCATCGGAGTTATCGATGCGAAGATCCGTGAGAAGCTGTCTGATTTCGTTTCGATCCAAATCGCCCGACAGATCTGCATCATATCGAATGAAATCTGCTTTCGATCGCCTTTGGTAAAGCGCCTCGCTCACTGCGAGTCCGATTGAAGCAATCAGTACGAACAGAACCGTAAATAGCATGGACCAGTCCACAATCTCACATTTCCATCTGTCTTTTTCGCAGACTTCATTTTTTATCATGAGGGCGAACGTTGCGATTGCGGCTAACGAGAAGTGCGATAACTGCGCGCAGATGTTATCCTGGACCTTTTCATACGGATTTACGACTGCCAAAAGTAAGAGAAACCCTGTGGCGATGAAAATAGCGACATATAGTTGCGTGTCGGAACCAGGGTCGACAAAGATCACGGCACATCCAAGTAAAAATTTCTTCACCATGTCAACAATTTCCCACATCCAGTATTCAGCTTTGTAATCTCGATAAATCCACCCGTATATCTGCCGATTACGTCGAATCGTATCTTCATGCTCGAGAAAATATGTTTTGTTTTCGTGCGCGCGCACGGCATCTCTTGTACCTCTATAAATGAGGAAGAAAAAGGCCAACGGTATCCCAATAGGAAACGCGAACACGAATATCCACGCCGCCGGTAAGAATTCGTCATACTTATCAGTCTCGCAGCTCGTTTGAATCGAGTATCTCATATATTCATTTCCCAAACCAACATCTTTACAGGAAAAAAATTGCAATACGATTCCGGACAGAGATGGATATACGAGGAATGCCATCAGCAGCGATACTTTAGTGGCATAACCTATCATTCTCCGGACGTTCTTTATCCAGAAACCGCGAAGAAAGAAACCAAGCCATACGCCGCCGAGGAGAATTAGCGGAGAGCATGTAGCGACAATAAATTTTGAGTAGAAGTCCCGGCGAAACAAACAATCAAGAGGGAGTAATCGAAAGTCCAGACTGAAAAGCTTCAAAGTCTCCGTCATTTCGACAAAATCGTCGGGCCAACGTACGGAAAGAATCTGTTTAGGCCATAACACCAAAATTTGGCAAAATCCAACCAGAATTTTTACTTTCGTGCGACAGGAATCCTCCAACTCCCAGCACCTAGAGCCAATTTTATATCTCCACGTGTTGGGTAATTTCGGGCCGGACTCAAGCCTCGCCTTGAGTGAAGTTTGGCGAGGGATGTAGCTCAACCTCTTTTCTCCCGTTCTGACGTCTTCTTTGAATATATCAAAACGCGTTCGGTATTCCCTTCGAACAGTTTTGCGGAATTCGTCCATGTCTTCCATCTTTTCCTGAACCGGTATGAAGGTGTACAACATCAACCCAAGAAGAGTTAAAAAGATAGCTGAAACTATGATCAGTTCGGTCGAAACTTGACCGCTTACTCTTCCCCTCTTGCACTTATCGCAAACTAAATTATCTTGATTCCAGAAATATCCAGATTTACAGGTCCCGCACAGCGGACCGTAGGCACCATCATCACAACCGTCGCCTTCAGTTCCCGTGGCATTTAAAATACAAATATTATCTTCTTCGCAACTTTTTGCAGTCAAATACGGCGTCAGAAATTGGTTTATTTGATCTTTAGTGGATATTATTAGCTCATCTTGACTCCCATCGTTTCGAACCCAGGTCCAATCATCGAAATTCCAACGGTACCAATCGGAATTGATAGTGACAGGCTTGCCGTCCTCGAAAGTTATGCATTCCGTGATCGTGTGACCGTACGGATTATCACAATAAGCCATAGCGTCCACACACGGGGACAGTGTTGCCGACGCGAGGAAAGTGACATGATCAGGAAGCATACCTGGTTGTCTAAGATCCACCATTCCCGATGAGCAAACGCAATCCATTTCGTTTGTTGCCGAAGTGTTGGAGAGCGTGTTCGTCCCCATAGGACATGGCTGACACGTCGATCGCGATAGCTCAAACACGGGGTAAAAGTTATTTTGACAGCGAACAAAAACGGACACGTCACTTGTCGATAAATCAGGATCGAGCATGTATTCCTCGAAGCCAGTTGTACCCATTTTTAACCACACGTTGAAGGGAATGGTCCCTAACTCCGTAGCATACACCCGATATTCGGCGGTTGTCGATGTGGACGGCAGCGTCAACTGATCAGTAATACTGCCTGCAAGCGTTCCAAACACCAATCCCGATCCCACGAGATCGAGCTGGACTTTGGTTGTTTCAGTATTCCACTCTGATAAAGTTTCTCCTGTCGTGGCGTCTGCAGTAATAGTTTCTGTGATTCCAAGAGATCTGTTCGAAGGTAAACCTTCAGTGGTAAGCGACAAGATGTATGTTACCATCTGATCAATGGTATTTGGTATAACACTGGTCGAACCCACGATGGTTGGTTGATATAACTTTTTCTTGCGGCTCTTCAGCTCGAATGGTTTATGGCTCCACGTAGCCATATCGCTACTTTTCGAAGCTTCTCCGCCGTACCTCCAAACCTGGTAAGTGTTCCAGGTATCTTCGCCCGCCAAACCCCCTCCATCTAAATCAGCTTCTAACCAGAGGCGATCGAATGGATTGTAACTTTCGGTACTGGATGGTGTATCAGTAACGGCAGCTTCTTTCGTCATTCGTTTCGGTACAACAGTGATGTTAACTTCCGTCATACCGGGTAAGAATCGAACGGCGTTGTCTTCGTAAAGGTTTGGATTCCACGTGCTTTGCGGGATCGGTATTTCATACGCGTCTTCATAGGAGACCAGTTTGAAATCGAAAAGTGCGTTGTCCACAAAGCCGGTACCCGCGCTGGTGGGAATAGCAACCGGAACTCGAATATTTAGCGTAACCGGTTCGTTAACCAGATGCATTACTGAATAATCCTCTTTTGTCATATCTACGTTCGACAAAAACGAAGGCTGCATTCCTAGAGACCGAATGTGGAAGCAGCAGTATTGAGAAGACGAACCCGACAGCTCTGGCACTTCATTAGATGGTTCAGATAGAATCGATTGAACAAAGTTAGGCTGATTCGGTGTGCTTGGAGTGACCACTGCGAGGCGACCGACGATGTCTGGAACTCTCTGCCAGCTCCGTCCATCTACGTGCTGGCTGTGATCTGAGGCAAAAAGGGTGTCTATGACGAATCCGTTCGAATCATACAACGTCACGCCTTCTTCGATACTCAAACCAAAGTCCAAACCGTCGTGCGTGTCGTTTTTCGCGCAAATTGTGATTCTTGCACCAGCCGCTAGGGTAGAGCCAGCTGGAAACACGTACAATTTACTGTCGTCGAAGTCCTTGTCTTTCTCGGCAATTCCGTAGTCAGATATATCGACACTTGCGGATCCCGTGTTGGCAATCTCAACAAAATCACCGCTCCCGCCACAGTACCCATCGCTCGTTCTGGTTGAAAATTCATTCAACACGATGGTATTTTGAGAATTGTACCGTCCCGCCGTCGCCGGATAAAATCCGAAGGAGTCGCTGAACTCCGTGACTTTAAACTTTACCTTTGGTTCGCCATCCCAAACTTTCATCCGTTGCCAGGTGTGCGTCGCGTCTGTCGCCTCTGGAACGACTCCCGTTTCGTCGAGTACTTCTCCTTTTTCGTCCAATAACTTGTAATTTCTCCCCGCCGTAATAGCATCCTCTCGCGGCCGTTCGGCGTGGTAGAGGTCGCCACATCCTTCTCTCGTTCCAACCAAACGAGTCTCCCCTGGATACACAGGTTTGCTGAAATCGCCAAACGTAAACACCGTCTCCGTTTCTCCCGTGCTATCGTCCACGCCGACCAGAGACCATTCGGCGACATCGTACGCGAAATCCCCGCCGTTGAATATCTCGAAATACCTCGAAGACCCATCGTAGCAATTTCCTCGGGAATCGATTTCCGCAATAAATATCTTTTGCGCTTTTTCGTAATTCTCGTAGGTTTTCCCAGCCAGTGCACCACTGATGTAGAACGCGGCGGCGAGCAGAAGCGACGAAAGCAACGGCTGAACGGAATACCGACGCATTGAGCGTTTCTCTCGATTAGTGTGCGCGTGTGTCTGTGTGTGCGCGTGTCTGTGCGCGTGTGCGAGAGTTTCGTAGATTGCAAAAAGTTTGTTAAGTGCCCCTTTCTTTTCTCTCTGAAACCCTAAATAGAATCTGAGCCAGCTTTTCTCTGCCCGAGCAAACTTCAGAGCGTTTTCGTCCGGGACGCAGAGCGCGCTCCCCACGCGTTTTTTGAGAAGCCAGAAAGCGGGTCGTTGTTGTTGTTGTTGTCGTCGTCGTCGTCGAGAGAGAGAGAGAGAGATTTATTCGATTCTTCTACGAAAAGAAAAAGAGCAGAGAGAAGGTTTGCCATTTCTTCCCTTCTCCCGGGATACACGGCCGCACACGCGACGACAAGAAAATATTCTGTTTCCTTCTCGTCGGTTTTGCGCGCGATAGAGAGAGAGAGATAGAGAGGAGATCGGATCGCGAAAAGGAAGGAGTGGTTCTGTTTCTCTGTTTTCGCGATCTCTCTCTCTCTCTTTCGCTCGCTCGTTCTCGCTCTGCGTTCCCAGGTGTGAGTGAGAGAAGAAGAATGAGTGGTTTCGTTAGGGGTGCCTCCTCTTCCTCTCGTCCTTCTTCTTCTCCGCGGGTGGCTGGTTATCGAGAAGGGATCGGTCTCGTCGAACAAAGAAGAAGGAGAAGAAGAAGACGGATAAGAAGAGATGAATTGAGAACGTCAACGACTACCCCGACAAACGCGATACCCAACATAGACTTTGACTTCCCGGACGACGCGTATACCAAGTTGTTAAGGAACGAAAACTACCACCAAGTCGGCGAGAGGTTGAAGAACATCACGAAGAGAGGGGAGGTGTCGTTTAATTTTCCGAAAAATATTTTAGATGGTGGAAATGTAGATGGTAGCGATAATGATAGCTATGAGGTAATGCCGGAAATTCCGTTCGAGAGTTTACCAGAGATTGGATTCGCGCTTGGATTGTCGGTTTTCTCGGGCTTTTGGGCGTTGTGGGAAGCGTTCGGGAAGAAGGCGGTGTTCGGAGATCAAGAAGAGGAAGACAGAGTAGAAGGTAATGAATTCGTAGACGGCATCAACGATGATAGAAGAGGAGCGAAGCGAAAACGCGAACGGCACATCGTGCAAGGCGTCGATGTCACGCTGTTCCCCATATTCAAGGACGAAGTCGTCTTGAAAGCGGTTAAATTTGCCGAGGAGAAGCACAAAGGACAAACTCGGAAAACAGGGGAGCCTTATGTCACTCACTTAGTGGAAGCGGCGAGAATATTAGCTGCTGCATTACCAGAACCCAGAGACCAGAACAAATTCGGCTCAACGACGCAAGAGAAGTTACGAGAGACTATCAGCGCGTGCCTTTTAGTGGCAACCTTGGACGACCCAAACTCGAAGAGTAGCAATTTATTGAAAGGCGAGATGAACGAGAAGATGGTGCTCGAGCTGAGAGAAAATTTTGGGAACGCGACGGCTGAGCTCGTTCTGCAAGCGGCGAGGATGGGTAAAGTGATGGCGGGTGTTCGAAGACGCCAGCGAAGGAAAAGAAGAGAGAATAGTATGATGAGTAGCGGCTCGAATAATAATAGCGACAGTCCAATTGAGGAAGAAGAAGAAGAAGAAGAAGAAAGAGAAGAAGAAATCGACGATAACGAAAAGTTGGAGGAGCTACTTTTAGATGTCGTGAAAGACCCGAGAGTATTCTTGATTAAAATCGCGGAAAGGGTGCACAACATGCGAACATTGTATGCCTTGGATCCGCGAAAGGCGGAGACCGTCGCAGATGAAACTCTGCGCGTGTGGTGTTCATTTGCCGAAAAACTGGGCATTTGGACCGTCAAATCTGAATTGGAGGATATGTGTTTTGCGGTTTTGGAACCTGGACGCTTCGAGGAAATCGTGCGAAGCAGAGATGAGTTTTGGTTGGAAGAGTCAAAGCGGGGCAGATTTCGCGGGAAGACCTTTAAAGGCACCATTGCTCCAGAATTTCAAGAAGATCGAGACGAGAAAGATAAATCAGAGAGAGAGCTTTTTGCGTTCAAAACGAAACAAAACAAAAATAATTACGTCATGATGGATGCCCTAGACGAAGCGGAACGAGATCCTTCCTGGATGGGATTGAACGAATCGCAACGAGCGTTACGAAGGCGTTTGCAGTGCGTACAGCCATTTGAAGCGTTGACGACGCGCGATGGTGGAGCCATGCGTATCGACGAGAAAGTTTTACGCGAGTCACCTATGCGCCCGGCAACGAGAAAATCTTTAGAAGCTCTCGCTCAATGGCAAAATAATATGTTTCAAGCGTTGAGACTGGACGGTGTCGTTTTGAACGTGAACGTACGAATGTCTTCTCGCCTGAAGAGTTTATTCTCTACGAGCGAGAAGATGAAGAGGAAAAACGTTCCATTCAGTGAAGTGTACGACGGACGTGCGACGAGAATCATAGTTGGTGATCCAGTACCAACGATAGCATCTGGCGGTGAAGGAGGTGAATCGGAGTTTCTCGATAAAGATAAAATCGATTCTGGTTTACCGAGTGAAATTGAAGCGTGTTATGCGTTGTTAAATGCGGTGCATAAAATTTACCGTCCCATCAACGGCGAATACGATGATTATATCACGAAGCCAAAAAAGTCTGGATACAAAAGTTTGCACACGGCCGTTTTAGGCGACGATGGAAAACCATTAGAGGTTCAAATTCGGACTCGAGGTATGCACGATGCCGCCGAGTGGGGCGTGGCCGCGCACTGGTTGTACAAAACGAAAACGGATAACAAATCCTCAAAGAAATCCTCAAAGGAGAGTCAAAAGGACGAAGGTACCAAAGACAAAACGCCACGACTTGGTCAAGTAGTGCAGCTTATTTCGCCGACCAGTCGCGCTGGTGGTGGCGTCGTTGTAGGTGTCGAAACGGCTGGGAGATGTACGGTTGCAAAACCGATTTCGTCGCGACGGAGCGCAATGACGCCAGACGCGAAAGAGTGGGCGCTCGAGTTGAACGGGCATGAAAACTTACTTCAAGAAGTGAACAAGAAGAAATTGAAGAGCGCGCGTCAAGAAACGAAAGAGTACTACATTCTTGAATTTTGTTTATACGAAGACGGCCGCTGGCACGAGCGAGATCAACTCGGGAAAGCTGGAAGGATTACCATGGAACCGTTGGACATTTTTGTAAAGTTGGGCGTAGACGAAGAGGAAAATGTTGAAAGCCAGGACGCACAGATAGTCAAGAAGAAAGCGCCCGATCGTATGAAGCGCATGATAATGAAATGGCAGAAAGCGAATCAGCCTCTTGGCATCATACGCTCTCAAGGTTTGCGCGATGAGTTCGACGAGAAAATGAGCGACATCGATAAAGAAGCGTATTTAACCGGAGCGCAAGGGTGGAATGAGGCTCTCGCAAGATCGCAGCCGCCTGCACCGGGACCTTATTTTACTCCAAAAGAACCGTCTTCTACTCGCGATGAGGTGCAGTTCACGAGAACTGAAGCCGCGAAACTCGAAGCCGAACTCGCGCTTTCCACCAAACGCAACGGTAAAAACGAAGCGCTCCAATCTGCCACGGTCGATTTAACCTCCAAAGGTTTGCTCGTCGTAACGTGGGATGATACTACACCAGCGCTCCGAAGTTTTTCACCAGGCACCACCGCTGGTACCGTTCGTAAGCAAATGGCGTTAGAGGCATCAGCATCTGGAGACGATAAGAAGAAGAAAGCGGGTAAGAAAGCACTCGTCCTCGACTCTAAATACGTCAACGTGAATTCAGTCATGGTCACGGAGGACACCCAACTCCAAGACGCCGACTGCGTCTTCCTCGACGATTTGGCCGTGTATTAAAGTAAAAAAATGAATCAAAGTGTACATGAGATAGACACGCGACGACGACACGAGGAAAGAGAGAGAGACATATACAAATTGTAACATAGAAATATTCTTTTCCAACACTGTATGTACATATACAATCACCATTTTCGTCGCGGCGCTTCCTCTTTTCGTCCTCACATTTTTTCCTCGAAGCGGATGCGAAGCTTCGCCTCAACCCCTAACACAACTCTTCCAACGCCCTCCATTCAACGCAGACGCGTCGTCGTCGGTTCCTCCTCCTCTTCCTCAACTCCGCGACCATCTTCTTCTTCCAACATAGTAGAATGGATATCCTCCGTCACCTCCGACCGGTGCACCGAGCGAGTAAACATCGAGAAAAATGTGTTCGGCGTTCGAGGTCTGATGGCGCAAAAGTCATTGTCCCCCGGTGAAGTTATTTTCGAGATTCCAATGCGGTATTGCTTCCAGGACGATTACGAGAACGAATCTTCGTTGAGTTGGTCGGCGCGGATGGGAATGAAGCTCTTGGAAGAGCGCGCGAAGGGTGGAAAGTCGGAGAGGTATCAAAAATGGATCGAAAGTCTACCAAAAGAGGCGCCTTTTTTGCCAGGGATTCAGTTAGCCTCTCGCGAGGAGATTGAAGCGCTGATTAGATATCCGCCGTGCGTGATGAACGCTTTGAAGGATAAAGAGAGGCACGAGGAGAGTAAACGAGCGTTAAAAGAGCGATTAGAGAGAATAGGATGCACGGGTGCAGATTTAGATTGGGCGGCTGGGTTGATGGAATCGAGATGTTTTAAACACGGCGGGGTTCGCGTTACGGCTCCCGGAATCGACTTGTGCAACCACGCGGGAGAGAAGGCGAATTGCATCGTCCGGTTCGTTTCGGAGGTTCCGAAAGATTGCGATAGCGATAGCGGCGCGAAAAAGGAGATAAAAATGAAACTGCAAGTTAGTCCCGATAGATTCAAACCCATCGAGAAAGGAGAGGAGATTACCATTTCGTACGGGTACCAATCGAACGATATTTATTTTTCCTATTTCGGCTTTGTTCCTTTCGACAACGACAACGACACCGCGGTGTTGTTTGATTCCGCGGAAGATTTGAGCGAGTTTTTGAAGCTCGCGGGTGAAGAGATCGAAAGCGCTACGTGTCAAAACGAAACCGCCGACGAATTAGCCGCCCGCATCCTCTCCTCCTCCTCCTCCTCCTCCTCTTCCTCCTCCTCGCAATCCTTCTCCATCGCGGCCAACGGCAAAATCGAAACCAACCTCTCCAAAGCGTTCGACGCGTGCGCGTTGAACCAATCGCAAAGAGCCGTCGTCATCCAGAAGCGATGTCACGAAATATTGACCAACGGACCGTTCGTCGGTACCACGGTCAAGGAAGATTTGCGCGTCGCTGATTCGAAGGACGAAGAGGAAAAGTACAGAGTGTGCGCGAGATATCGCGTCGCGAAGAAGGAGATTTACGCGTATCCTTTGAAAAGAGGTACGAGTTGAAATTAGGGGAAATTGGAACGTCATAAGAAAGAATACAAAACCTCTCTCTCTCTTTCTCTCTCTGCGCTAAAAAGCAAAAATGCCACCGCCAAACAGATTCACGCGAATGCCAAAAATCACAAAGGAAGGTAAGCTCGACCCGTCCGAGCTCCATCCGCACGCGTCCATGCCGCTCTGGTCGCTCACTCTGAGCGTCGCGTTGCTCGCTTTTGTTTTTGGATTTTGGATTCGAAACCCGCCAGTCGCGGCGGATTCGCTACCGTTAGAACGCGTTTTAGCGAGAGAGCATCGGTATTTATCGGATTCCGAGGGCATCGTGATTGGTCGGAAAGGAAATCGAAACAGATTTGACGTCGGCGTCGTGCTTGGCGCGCGATTGAACGAGACGGATTTTTCGCCTTCGATGCGATTGCAGTCGAGAGTGAGACACGCTTTGGACGGTTTCTGTTACGGCGAAGTCGAACATTTGATTTTTAGCGGCGCGGCGGGGAGGAAGAAGAGCGGCAAAGGAGAAGAGAAACGACCAAGCGAAGCGGCGTCTATGTTTGCATTCGCGAAAGAAACGGTCGCGAAGGCGCCGAGAATGAGCGGGAGGAAAGCGGAAGAGTATCGCTGTCCAATCGCGGGCGAACGGTTTGGCGAGGCGAAAAGAGACGAAAACGGGAACGTGTATTACATCGGTGAAGACAAAAACGGGGATCAGTTCACGTGGGTGTTGGAAGAGCAATCGTATTCGACGAAAGAAAACGCGGAGTTGAGTTTGAACGCGATTGTAAAGAGAGAGTGGAACTCTGTGGCGGTGAGCACGTCGCACTTTCATCAGTTTCGATCGAAACGCGTTTTTCAAAAAGCTATCGAAACTAGGAAACTGACTAAAGTAAAGGTGAAAATGTTGCAGCAAGTGCAAGAATCGAGCTACTCCCGGCATAAAGATGGGAGGGAAAGAACGAGAGAGTTTATGATTGGGCAGTTTGATTTCCTGCGAGAGTTTGCAGCTATAGCTTACTATAAGATGCGGCGATGGATATAAAAGCCGATAATCCTCTCCTACATTTGTATATTACAATTCCTAAATAGTGCTACTAAGCGAGATTCTTAATACGTAACTGATTAAACCTAGATATTTCCGTCTCTTTCACCGTCGCTTCAGCGATGATGCCGCTATCCCTCCAATCGCACTCCTCTGGAACCGATATCGAACACAAGATGAGCTTCTTATTCACTTGGACGCACAATCGACTGAGCGACTGCAACTCGTACCATTTCGGGAACGATTTCGTGAGTTCGCCTCTATTTTTTTCGTGCAAGGTGGACGACGACGCCTCGTCGTTGGTGAACACATCGAATGAATTTCTCGCGCCATCATTTTCTGGCAAAATTAACGCGCAGCAATCCGAGTGCACCAACGACGGATGTCTGCGATACAAAACTAAATCCGCGCCGTATTGCAAACCGGATCTCGGCAGCCATCCTTGCAATCGAAAGTGACAGGTAGCTACGCACTTTAATCCAAACGCAGGACCGGCGGTTTCGCGCAACAGCGTCCAAAACTGATCTCGAGAAAGTTCCACGTGTCGCCCGCCTCTGTTAGTGTTGTTGTCGTTGGTATTATCGTTATTGTTTGCAACTACGCTCTCTTCGTACGCGTACACAACCAAACACCCAACGACGGCGTGTAAATAAAACGCATCCTCCGGAGATAACCTCAACGCCACCACATCTCGATGCACAAAAGGCACGTCCCTCGCCACGCATTCCCTCACTCTCCTCCCTATGTTCAACTGATCGAATAAACTCGCCACCCGTCTCGGGCACGAAATCCACACGCTCTCTCGATGAAACGCGCCGCGAAAGACGCAGTTCGCGAGTTCAGAAATTATAGACTCCGGGTTGCGAGCCTCTCGCGCCTGTCGATGCTTCCCTCGCTTCCATTTGATTCGCGCGTCCAAGTTGATCGAGGGCATCTCTCTGCTCCTTCAGACGTAAACAACCGCCCTTCTTATTTTTTACCCCCTTGTTTTTGGAAGAAGCAAAAGTTTGTCGTGTTCGTCTGTGCGCGTGTTTTCTCTCCGCGCTGTTTTTACTTCTCCTTCGGAACGACCTCGACGCGTTCGCCACCACCACTTCCACTCGCAGCAGCAGCAGCGCGCCGTTCCTTTTGCAATCGCTCCTTCTCTTTTTCTCTCTCCAATCTCTCCACCAGCGCTCTCTCCTCGATCGCCAACTCGTTCGTTTTGTTGTGCAAAAACTCTCGCAATTCTTTCGCGCTTTTCAACCGCGTTCGGAGCGCGAGAAGGATCGCGTCTTTAGTTTGTTTGGAAAGGTTTAACGGGACGTATTTATTATTATTGTTGTTATCTTCTTCTTCTTCTTCTTCGAGGTTCCCGCGCGCGTGAAGAGGTGGAAGAGCGCGCGCGGTCGTGGGCTTCTTCTTCTTCGAATTCTTCTTCTTCTCGACGGCGCGAGACGGCATGAGTTGTGACGCGAACAGGGAAAGAGGGAAATCGAAAAAAGCGCGCGAGAGAGAGAGAGAGAGAGAGAGAGAGAGAGGCATCATCGATGTGAAACCAGTGATTTATAAGTGTTATTAAAATGTGGTGTTTTTGCTTTTGTTTTCGTCGTTTATTCGTCGTCGTCGTCGTCGTCGTCGTCGTCCTCTTCGTCGTCGTCGTCGTCTTCGTACTCTTCTTCCTTTCCGCCTCCTCCTATGGCGGCTGCGCTCCCGCCGAACGTGATCGAGCTGCTCCCGCCTCCAACTCTCCTCGCCGGTTCTTCCCCTGGATAGTACCCGTATTTATTCTTGAACGCTTTCTCGTATCGCGCGCGCTGCTGGTCGATTTTCGTTTGCGGGTTCAAACTCCCGCCCGGTCTTTTGTATTCCCATAGAGCCCAGGCGCCGATGACGAGGAGGATGCCGAGACCCATCGTGCTCGGTTCGCCTTCGCCTCCCGGGTTCCATCCGTCGTCGTAGTCGCCGTCGTCGCCGTCGTCGCCGTCGTCGCCTCCACCACCTCCCATGCCACCGTCGTCGCCGCCGTAACCGAGTTTACGTTGCTCTTGCGTTTCCATCCGGAGCGGCGCCGAGCCCGGGCCGCGACCTTTGTTGGAGGAGCCTCCGCCGCTGCGCAGAACGAGAGAGAGAGAAAGAAGAGAAAGAAAGGATCAGTACGCGGAGAGAAAAGAAAGAAAGAGTGAGAGAAACGAGAACAAAACGACGGATTACAGATGAAAAGAAAAGAGTAAACGAACGAACGTTAAAATCGCGAATTCTCAGAGTTCGGACGGTACGAACGCGCGTGTCGCGAGAGAGAAAGAGAGAGAAAACCTCTCTCTCTCTCTCTCTCTCCTTCTCTCTGGGGAAAATTCGCCGACAACGCGTGTGGTAAACGTAAATACCTCGGAAACCCAAACCCTTCCGGTTCGTCGTTCGAACTCTTGCTCCCTTTCTTCGCCATCGCTTTGACGACGTTTCCTCTCAATGCAACTCTTCTTCCGTTGCTGCTCTGTCGTCGTCTATGTTGACTTCTACTCGTGTTGGTGTTTACTCCCCGCTGGTGGTGAAGTTGTTGTCGTTGGGGAAATGCGACCAACGACGACGGTGCGCTCAAAGTAAACATGATCTTTGTGAACGCTTTATCGTGTATTAATCTCTCTCTCTAAAAAAAAGGTGTTCGTCTCTCTCTCTCACTCACTCCAGAGCGCGTTCGTGCGTGTGTTCGTGCGTGCGCGCGCCGCGTTCGCCTTCTCTCTCCCTAATGAGGTTTTTTTATCCATCTTCCCCGGGGAAAAAAAACTTCATAAAATCTTATTAGATATGTTTCCGTCGTCATCGACCGCGTCGTCGCCCTCGTCTCCTCTCCTCCTCCGCGGGGAGAAACGACGAGAACAACGACAACGACGCCTCTTCTTTTCCGCGAGGAACGACGGGAAAACGAGGAGCGCGAGAGTAGTCGCGTCAAAGTCGTCTTCTCTTTGCGCATCGTTTTTAACAGCTGCTGCGCGGGGAGGAGAAGAGAAGAATGGAAACGAAGACGATGGTGTAGAAGAAGCGACAAAGACGAAGAGGAAGAGTTTGGTAGCCGCTACGACCAGCGCGGCGATGATGATGATGACGACGACGACGACGACGGCTTTCGCGGCGGAAGAGGCGGTGTCGTCTCTCGCGGAAGGAACGAACGGAACGTTGGAGTCTGTCCGACTGGTTGTCGCTTTAAGTTCTATCGCTTTGATTCTCTTCCAAGGGCCGAAAGGCGACGGGGTGGTGAACACGCTGAGCGAGAAGAGAGTGTTTTCGTCCGCGAAGAACGCAAAGAGCGCGGTGGATTACGTGACGTACGCGCTGATTGGAGGGTTTATAGTGTTGAGCGCGGTGTTAGCGGTGGGATGATCTTTTGATTTGATTTGCGTATTCTGTCTTCTCTCTCGCGTACGCGCACGCTTTCTATAAATTCTCTACAAATGCGTCTACTATAAATGTACATGCGGGAAACCGCTCGTTCGCGCGTTCGCGCTTGGTTTTCACCAGCGCTGCGCGCGTCATTATGTCTTCTTTGCCACCGTTTTCTTCTTCGCGGATGTCTTTTTGGGTACCGCGGCTTTCTCCTTCTTCTTCGCGGGAGGCGCGACTTTCGACTTCTCGTTCTTCTTCTTTCGCGGCGACGCGGCGGCGAGTTTCAATGGCGACGGAACCTTTTCTGTCACCGCATCTTCGTCATCGTCGTCGCTGTTATCGCCTTCGATGTCGTTCCCCGCCGTTTTCTTCTTTTCCCGCTTCTTCGAAGGCGCTCCTGGTCGTTTGTCCGGGAACACGATACTTGCATCGAAATCCTCTCCTTTCAAATCTGCGACCGCCATCGCTAAACGCTTACTCTTAATTTTCGTAAAACCGTCGGACTTTTGGACTAAACTTTCGAAGTAATCTTGCATCGTCTTCTGCTTGTACTTTTCATTGCGCTCTTTGATTTTATCGTACATCGGCCTGAGCGTATCTGAGGTAAAATCCTCGGGCCAGTTTAAGCGCTCGCGAAAGAAATCGAGAATGTCTCGTTCTAAAGGCGTTTGGTCCCAAACGAAATCTTCCTCGGACGGGTCGACTTTTGGTTCAGCGTACGCTACTCGAACCGCTTCGTCTGGGAAGGATGGTGGAAACTTCCACGTCGTCTTCTTTGTTTGATGTTCTTGATAGAAGCGTTTGCGCGCCGCGCTGACGTTTTCGTCGTTGGCAGTTGTTTCTCCTGCATCGTCGTCGAGCTTCTTCCGAGCTTCATGGTCGTCCGGGACGACGACAAGTGCGAGTGAATCTCCTTTGTCTTCGATCTGCGTCTTCTCTTCCTCGCTTTTAACCTTTTCCAAGTGCTTCCTCACTTTGGCCCCTTTCGCACCGGGTAAACTCAACGTCTGGTTTTCCGTCCACTTTTTGAACTGCTTCAATCCTTCCAAGCTTTCCACGCCTTTCTCGTTGTCCGCGTCTGAAAATCCGGCTAAGACTTCCATCGCGTTTACGATACCGATACCATCGATACCAATCGTATAATCCGATCCTAACAACATCGCTAATTGAATCATTCGTTCGCGATTCAATCCTAACTGTTTTTCGATTCGCGAAGATTTATACATTTGAATCGCTTTCGTATTCTCGAAGGCGTTGCGGAAGACTAAAGTGGCGCCGAATAAGAAAACGTCGCTATCGTTGGTGAAGACGCCGTCAACTTTACCAGTTCTGTTGAGATGCGCACACTCGGCTTCAGCTTCTTCCGGCGCGACCACGTATGGGATGCCCAAGAGCATCAAGAGTTCTTGCACTTCGCGAAACATCTGCGGCGTCGGTTGTTCGCCGTAGATTTTTTGCGCTTTCTTGCGCTTCTCTTCCAGAATCTGCCGCTCTCTCTCGTTCTCTTCAATCATGGTGTTGATTTTCTTCCTGCGCTCTTCATCTTCCATCTCTTTAGCGGCGTTCGCAAAGAGATCGTCATCTGCGTCCATTTCTCGTTCGATTTCATCTTCCACGTCCGATTTGATGCGAAAATTTCTGAAAAACTCATTCTCCGGAGTGTCGGTTTGGAACGAGGACGGCTGATATGAGGTTGGCTGCCGAGGCGGAGGCAGAGAAGCCGATGATGCTTTTGGAAGCTTTTTCTCTTCTCCTTCCTCTTCTTCTTCTTCTTCCAAAAATGTCACCATCTTTTGCTTCTTTTGCTTCTCTTCGTCTGCTTTTTCTAGTTTCGCCTTTTCAGCAGCCTCTTCGTTTTCTTTCTTCTCTTCGCTTGAAATCTTCGCCTCGTCCGCCGCTTTCTTCACGTCTTCGTACGTGTCGCGTTCATCGTCGTTGCCTTTAGGGCGGTACCGTAATCCTCGACCGACGCGGCCGGGGTTATCTCGTTCGAGCGAAAGAAAAATCGCGCGTTGTAAAGCGCCCTCGTCGTCTTCGCTATCGACGTCGATGTTGTTGTACTCTTCTTCGTCCGCGGCTTCGTCGCTGACTACATCTTTCGTTTCCTCGGCCTTTTTTATATCGACGTTGTCGACTTTATCCTCGTCATCCGATGAAGAAGATGCAATTTCAATGCACTCTTCGTCTTTCACTTCTACTTCCACCGGTGTCGGTGCCGGTAAAGCCTTTGTCGGTTCCTCTTCTTCTTCTTCTTTCTCTTCTTCTTCTTTCTCTTCGTCGCTTTGCCATTCCTCTAGACTTTTTCCTCGAACGAAGCCGTGCGTCATGGAGTACACATCTTTCCTCGTTTTCATCGCGCTTCCTCCGCCACCGCTACCAATGGGCTCTTCTTCAAAGTGTTCGTTTTCTTCCTTCTTCTGCTTGGACTTTTCTTCGAGCACGCGCTCGACAATTTTCAAGTGTCTCGCATCTTCGTCATCTTCGACATCTTCCCACTCTTCTTCTTCTTCCTCGTCCTCTTCTTTGACCGCATCGCCTTCTTCCGCGAACAGTGGATCGACTGTTTTCATATCCTCGAGCTCTTTTTTCGATATCTGAATTCGAACTTCCGTCGATAAGTGTTCGTTCTTGCTCGAATCTTTATTCTTGTTCACCGCCGCTCTGTGCGGCATTTCCGCCACCGATCTGGCAATCGTCGGTCCCGGCAAGTGTTCATTCAGCGCCGAGGATATGATCAAATCTGTTCGAGGGGCTGATAAATCTTGTTGACCTTTTCTGCGTTTCTTCTCTTGGTAAAACGATTGAACTTGCGGACGGTTGTTCAACAGTTTAGTTTGACCCGCTTGGAACGATGCGAACCCTCGGTAGGAATCCTCCAGCAAATCTCTCGTTTGGCCGTTAGGTAAAATCTTATTATTACCGCTAGTGTTTCCTCCAATCGATGACCCACGGAAACCCGCGCTATTTACCCCTCCTCCACCACCATCACCACCGCCATCATTTCCTCTTTTATGATACACGTATTCCACCCCGTCGTGCGCTGCAATCTTCTTCGCCACGTCCCCTGCCTGATGGTTGTTCCCGCCACTCTTTGCCCCGTTCTGCCGCATCGCCCGATCCATCTCTTTCCTCAACTTCGTGCTCTCTAAGTACTTTTCTATTTGTAACTGCGAAAAACTTTTCGAGTCTTTCTCGAACGCTTGAAACTGCGACCGATTCTTGCCTACGTTTTCCTCTCGAATCCGTTTCATCATCTCCAGTTGCATCGAAACCGGCAACGCGCCGAGCACAGTCGGGTCAATCTTACCGTCTTCATCCGTCGGGATTTCCACATCCCACGCGGAGAAATCTTCGTCTGGATCGGTCTCGCTCTCTTCTTTCTTTTCTTCTTCTTCTTCTTCTTCATCTTCTTCTTCTTCAGGATCGATGAACTTTCTTTTCTTCTTCTTTTCTTTTCCCTTTCCGAACGCGTCTTGTTGTTGCTCGTCGTCCTCGTCGTCGTCCTTGTTGCCATTTTCCCCTAACGCGGCGACAAACCCATCCTTCCCATGATCGGTACCGTTACTCGCAATCTTCATCATCATCTCTTCCATCTTCTCCTTGAAAAACTTCTCGTCTCTGTCCATATCTTTCTCCACTCGTTTCTCCAACTGCTTCTCCAAAATCTCCCTCTCGATCGCGTTCATCAGTATCGTTTCCGCCGCTTTCCTCAAAGTCAACTTCGCTTCCAAACTCTTCCTCTTCCTCTCCCGAACCGTTCTCCGTTTAATCGTCGGCGTCTTCCCGTCGAAAACAAACACCGGAAACACGCGCAAGTGCAGCAACTTGATGATTCTTTTCAAAAATCCCAAAATATGCGCGAACGGAATCGGTTCTCCGCTCTCGTCTCGCATGGCTTTTAAGAACTGAATCATCCAGATGGACGCATCCACGGCGATGGTCTTCCCGCTCAACGCGTCCAAATTCACGCGCTCCGCGGAGGGTTCCAGGATCGTCCAGAGGTCTTTTACTCCCATTTTTTATTACGTTCTGCGTATTAAGAAAAGGAAAAGAGAGACTTCTTCTTCTCCTCCTACTCTTTACCGTCGTCCTCGCATCATGGTCGTTTATTATGTTTGATGCGTGCGTGCGTTTATATAAAAACTCCAATTTTGTAACGAAGAAAACAAGGCAACAACAACAAGGAAAAAAAGAGTCAAAAAAAAATATTTTAGGGTTTAGGGTTTAGGGTTAACACCCCCCTCTCTTTTTTCTCTCTTTTCATCACTCACTCAAAAGCTTCATTAGTTAGTTCTCTCCGCGCGCCGGTTCTTCTTTCTCGAATCGCCTCTCTCTTTCTTCCCGAGGGATCGAGACTCTCTCTCGCCATTATTCACGAAAACGACGACGAGAGATGACGGCAACAGCGGCTGCTTCGACACCTCGCGACGACGACGACGACACCGAGAACAACAATGACAACGACAACGATAAAACAACCATCGTCGCGATGAAGAAAAAATCGTCGTCGTCGTCGTCGTCAACCGCGGCGGCGGGGGGCATCCCGCGAACGGACTCGTACCAGCAAATGAAACGAGCGATGGAGAGTTTCAACATCGAAGAGAGCATGGTGCGACCCGAACTTATTTTTACATCGTCGTGATATCATCATCGCGTGTCGTCGTCGTCGTCGTTAAAAAAAAATGCTGACGGTGATGCCTCTCGTTTTTTTTTCCAATTTTGCCGCCCCAACAAAAACCAATAAGTTTTGGGGACGTTTTCTCTCCGTCTCTTGAGAAAGAACGGACGAGAGGAAAGAAACGACCGCTCGTTTTCATTCAGTCGCGCAATCGGCGATCGTTCCGTTCAGATCTGGAAGATTTTAAGGACTCAAAAAGTCACGCGACACTTTTTTTGATGATGACCACCGCGGCGAGAGGACATTTTTTTTGTACTCAACTCCTGCTCAAACTCACTTTCAAATTCTCCTTTTATGTGATGTATATACGCATTCAACACGCAGCACTCGACGTCATCACCGCTCCACGACGCGGCAGAGGAAGATGACGTGGAAACGATAATCGCTTTAATCACGATCGGCGCGAACGTGAACGAGACGGACGATTCCGGGATGACGCCGTTGACGTACGCCGCGACGTGGGGGAACGCGAGCGCGATTGCGATTTTATTAGAGAATGGAGCAGACGTGAACCATAAGGATAAAGTTGGGGACACGGCGTTGCACGAGGTGTGCAGAGGGGACGTGTCGGAGAACGAGCGGTACATAGAGTGCGCGAGAGTTTTGTTGGAGGATAAGAACTGCGACGTGGATGCGAAGAACGAGTTAGGGGCGACGCCGTTGCACGTGGCGAGTCACCAAGGGAACACAGAGATGATTGAATTGTTGTGCGATTGGGGAGCGTCGGTGACTGGGGAGAAAGCGGAGATGAAAGGTGGATATTCCGCGTTACATTTAGCCGCGAAGAACGGAAGTTCGAGTTCGTTGAGCGCGTTGGTCGACGCCGGCGCGGATATTCGGTTGGAATCGAAAGAGCCGATGGTCGGCGCCGGTGGCGGCGAAGGCGGGATGAGAAGGAACGATTCCGCCACAGCTTTAGATATCGCCGAGCAAAACGGGCAGTTGGAAGCGGTTGGGGTGTTAAAGACGGCCAGTGAACGTGAGTTTGAAAGAGGTGGTTTGTTTGGCGAAGGAAGCGCGCCAAGGAAACAACCGAGTTTTTCTGGCAGAAGTAAACAAAGCGAACAGCGGAGTAAGAGCAGGGGAGATTCGACGAAAGATGGAAAGAAGATTACTCGGCCTTCGTCGAGATTGAGTCAGAAGAACATCACGCGGAAAAGGGGCGATCCGGATCCGGATTATTATTAGTATATTTATATCATCCCGCATCAATAACATGATGAACATTGGTTTTTATATGCGCGTGCTTTAGGTGTAAAAAAGGTTGTAATTTCATAGATTTGTTGTGAAGTAGTATAATCCAACACGCGTTCTTCTAAGTTCTAACCTCGTCATCCGAGGGACATACTTTTTGGCGGTTTCATTCTCGGCGGCTGCGGCTTCCAGTTTGCTTGATCCTCTGGTTTCCCGAGCTGACCGCAAGCCGCCATTTCTTCGTCTCCTCGGGACTTCCGAATCGTCGCTAAAACTCCATTCTCGAGTAAATAATTTCGAAACGCCAAGATGTGCTCTTGATTCGAACACGTGAATTCGCTGCCTTCGTGCGTGTTGAAGTAAATCAAATTGATTTTGCACGGAATAGTCTTGGAAATTTCTATGATTCGATCGGCGTCTTCGAACGAATCGTTGACGTTCGCGAGCATGATGTACTCGAAGAATACTCTTTGCTGTCGTCGAGATCTTTTCGCGCGCTCGCCGCTACCACTACTACTACTACTACTACTACGATCACTGCTGTTGCTACCACTATTAACGCTAAATCGTTCCCGAATTACACCTAATAAATCTTCCAACGGGTATTTTCTATTAATTGGCATGATCCAATTCCTAATTTCGTTCGTCGTCGCATTCAACGAGACAGCTAACATCGCGTCGGATTCGTCCAGAAAACGTTCAATGCCTGGAATCAAGCCGCTAGTGGATACTGTCACTCTGTTCTTACTAAAGTTCAAACCTTTTGGGTCGGTCATGATTTTTACGGCTTTCAAAACGTTTTCTGTGTTGTGTAACGGTTCGCCCATCCCCATGAATACCACGTTGGTGACATCTTCCCCGGCAATATCCCTCGCGTTGACGACTTGTTGCACGATTTGATTCGCGTTCAGATTCTTCCGCAGACCCATTTTTGCGGTAAAACAAAACTGACAGTTCATCGCGCACCCCAACTGAGAAGAGACGCACACCGTCGTCCTTCCCTTTTTCCCATCTTCTTCGACATCTCCAGGTAACGGAGGAATGATGACCGATTCGACCACCCCGCCGTCGGCTAACGCGTACGTGACTTTCTTCGTTCCGTCGCTGGCGACGTTGATTGAATCTAAACTCAAATCGCCGCTAAACGACGCTAACTCGTGCATTTTCTTCCGAAACTTAGCGGATATTGACGACGACATGTCTTCGACGTCGTTGCAGTAATCTCCCGAAACTTCTTTCTCGTCTCTTCTTCTGTACATCGATTCTATCAGCTGTTCCGCTCTCGACGGTTTCTCGTCGATAGAAATCAGCCACTCCTTCAACTCCTCTCGCGTCATCGATTTTAGCGCGATTTTATCCGGCTTTGAGATTGTTTTCGGCGTCGACATCGATCGATAATACGCCTCCGAGGACGGGAAAAGTTCCGTCAGCTTTTGTAAATCCGGGGCCGGCGACGACGCGTGCACGTTTCGAGCGCCCGAAGCAGCAGCAGCGGCAGCAGCAGCGCGTCGGCGAAATCGGAGACTCGCGCCGCCCTCACTTCCTCCTCTTCTTCTCTCAGAAGAAGAAGAAGAAACTCCGCGCCGTAAAAAGACGACGAGAGAAGAAGAAGAAGAAGAGCGAGAAGAGGACGGGAGCAAGGCTTGCTTGCGGACCGTTTGGAACGCGAGCGCTCGCATGATTATTCGGTGCGTGTATTCTTTAGCGCGCGCGCGCAGAGAGAGAGAGAGAGAGACGAGTTTTGGAGAATTTACACACGTGTAGTGGATAACGACCTTCTTCATCTCACGAGATACGCGCGCTCTATTCTATTCTAATTCTATTCTTTCTGTTCAATGCGCGCGTTCTAACGACGCGAATGTCACCTCTTTTATTCTTCCTCTGCGCCACCAGCAGGAGTAGTAGTATCAGCAGCAGCAGCAGCAGCAGCAGCCGAGACGACGACGGATTCCTTCTCCGCGTTCCTCTTCTCCTCCTCCGCTCGCCTCCGTTCTTCGCTCGCCGCGACGGTCTTCTCCACGTCGTAAAACACCGACGTCTGACCTTCCGGAACGCGCACTCTCCCACCGTTTCCTATTTTTGCCGTCGTTCCGACGTCTAAAAATCTTTCCCAAGATTCCCACGGGAGGAATCCTCCACACGACGTGCACTTTCGAGAATATTCGCCTTTTTTAATCAAACCAGAGCCTCGGCACAAAGCGCATTTCCGCTGGATGAGAATGCGTTTCCCGAACTCGTACGCGGCGATGATAAACGGC
>Ga0255753_1001450_pt1 | contig 28394 bp, 18 predicted proteins | sample 041ome_10_FD_179953 | JGI IMG/M metagenome (GOLD analysis project Ga0255753, IMG submission 179953) | Coastal salt marsh microbial communities from the Groves Creek Marsh, Skidaway Island, Georgia - 041412US metaG (version 2) | ecosystem: Environmental > Aquatic > Marine > Intertidal zone > Salt... | reverse complement strand
CTGAAAGGACCTACCGACTTTAATGCAAGCGGTCTACCCAACGGACTTTTTATGGATCCTAGCCTGGGTATCATTTATGGTGTGCCCGAAGAAGCAGGCTTGGATTTCAATGTTACAATTCATGCATCCAACGCCTCTGGCAGCGATGAGGAAAATATGACATTTTTTGTGAACCCTGGATCCCAAAGCATTCTTTTCAAAGAAATCAACCTGGCTACCTATGGTGATCCTCCTATTGACATTAATTGGACAGCTACTTCTGAACTGCCGGTTGAATTAAGAATTGTCGAGGGACTTGAATTTGCTGAGCTTTCCGAGGCAACCTCCCCTTCCACTCTCATTTTAAAGTCCCCGGGCTTGGTTAAGCTGGAAGGATCGCAACCAGGGGACGGAAACCAAACTTATGACGCAGCCCCAAAAGTTTTGGACGAATTTGTTATTTCAAAAAAAGAAATAATCGTAAAAGTGAATGATTATTTCCGCAGACCGGAACAGTCCAACCCCGACTTCACTTACGAGCTCTTGGGATTGGTTGGGGATGATAATGAGTCGGAATTTCTTGAACCAATTCTTATATCCTCAACAGCAACCGATGGAACAACAAGCAGCCCGACAGAAGAGGGAAAATACCCCATAACCGCTTCCGGTGCCCGATCGGATAAATATTTCTTCACTTATCTGGATGGCTCACTCACCGTCAGTCTGAAACGAAAACAAAAGATTGATTTCGAACAGGAATTTATCGATCTCAATGCCCTGAGTTTGCCCATTACTTTGACTGGTAATTCCCTGGATGAGGAGCTTAATAACACCACGGATCTGGCACTTTACTATGAAATCGATGATCCGGAGGTCGCCCGTCTGAGTGTGACCCGCGAGGATGAACTTATTTCTTACTGGAAACTGGATGACTCGAGGTATGCAGAAGCCTTGGATCAATTCCGGAGAAATTCAGGCACCCTTCAAAACTTGGTTACCACCGGAAATAATTCCGCCTGGGTGGATGCCAAATTTTCCAAGGGGGTGAAATTTGACCAGAATAACAGCAGGATAGATTTCGGCCCCGTGCGCTTGGATGGAAACTTCACCTTTTCCTTTTGGATAAAGCCAAACGAAGGATCGAGCAACGGTGGTAGAATGACTCTTCTTTCGAAAGTGGGTATTCCAAGCATGAACCACTTTAGTTTTATCAAACGCGACGGAAACGGATCAGTAGCTATTGAACTCCACCATGATGGTAATGATTCAGTCACCACCCTGGATACCGAAAATATCGTTCTACAAGATGGAAACTGGACTCATTTTGCCTTTAGTTATGATGCCGCTCTGCCCAAGATCTCTCTTTTTGCAAATGGCGAACTCCTGCTCGAAAGTATGGAGGTTGAGGAAACTATTAACAGCCTTCCCTACGGCTTTAGGTTCAGCCAATTATCTTTAGGAGATAACAATTCGTCATTCATGGGAACCTTTGATGACTTCAGGTATTATGGTATTCCTTTATCTCCTTTGGAAATAAGCAGGATTTTTAACTCCGGGGGTGGAGATTTTAACCGCATGGAAATCGTTGGAGCAGGGAGTACTAAAATCACAGCTTTTCAACAAGGGAATTATTTGTACGAATCAGCTTTGCCGGTTTCTCAAAACATCACTGTCATCAAAGCAGAGCAAACCATAACTTTTGCGGAATTACCGGATCGATCAGTTGGAGATTTCCCTTTTGAGTTAACGGCCAGTTCCAACTCAGGGTTGCCGGTTAAATTTGCCCTTTCTGATCTATCCCTCGCCTCATTGAAAGATAATTTCGTAACCGTCCGAAACGCTGGGACTCTTACCGTCACTGCTTATCAGGAAGGAAATGAGAAATTCCTCCCCGCAGAGGAAGTTACCCAGTCTTTTTCAATCCGATTTGGAAACCTTTTCAGTGACTCTGTACCGGGAATGCAACTCTGGCTGGATGCCACGGATATAAATAACGACGGAAAAACAGATCATGAAAATGATTTCATTTCATTGGACCGGATAAGCCTTTGGGCAGATAAGTCCGGAAGAAACAATAGTCCAGTGGAAGCGAATGTCACCCGGATGCCCAGATGGAATCATGAAATTATAAATGGAAAACCAGCGGTTGAATTCTCCGGTACGGAAGGCCATTCTCTTGCCTTGCAAATCAGTATTAGTGATCCGACTTATCTCTTTATGGTAGCCAAGCAAAACCAAACCGGACAAAGCCAGATTTTCGGAGGAGATCTTTTTACCACGAACGAGTATGGATTGTTCACTCTAAACTACAATTCACAGAATCCATTCATTCCCTCCTCTATTCCTTCGACTTCCTGGTCCGTTTGTGTATTGGGAACGCAAGCTAACTCCCAAAACCTATGGGTCAATGGGGAACTCATGGGATCTGCAGCAAGCAGCTTAAACCCGGAACCTCTTAATAAAATTGGCCATTTATTCTCTGGTTATATTGCTGAAAGTATCGTTTTTACAGAAGAGATAAATTTTGTAAACAGACAGAAAATAGAAAGCTATTTGGGACATAAGTGGGGTCTTGCCGAGCGCTTCCCTGAACTCCACCCTTACTCGCAGGACCCTGCATCTTTTGGTGGGTCTCAAGAGATTACCTGGCTCGGTATTGAGGAAAGTGTGGAAGGAGATCTTCCATCCCTACCAGTCCGTGCGAAATCAGACCAGGACTTCACCCTAAGTGCACTCGCTTCGTCCGGATTACCGGTCATTTTCTCAAGCAGTGATCCAACCAAGTTGGCCATTGCAGACAATCAGGCAAAAGTGATCAATGAGGGAATGATAACCATTACCGCCTACCAACCAGGAAACAGCAGATTTTTCCCTGCGGAACCTCAAAGCGTTCAATTACAAATCATAGACTTCAATGACCCTCTTTTTCAAAAGGATGACCAGAATATCACCATTGAGTTAGTTTCTGAAAAAGTTAAGGAAGACCCTCCATTTGTGATTCGTGCCAGTGCAGAATCATCCGGCCAGAGTCACTCTATATACAGGTTACCCGTTGTGCTAACCATTGAATCTGGTCCTGCAACCATAGACGCTCAGGGTGTGGTTACCCTTGACGGCAAGGAAGGTACCGTTGTCATTAAAGCGGAGCAAAGTGGAAATGCTTTTGTCAACCCCGCACCACTGACCAGGCTTGAGATCGACATATCCGGCAGAACCAGACCAACCATCCTCTTTAGCGACTTTAAGAAGACTGGTCCACTTCCTCCTATCCCTCTTGATTCAGTACCCAGATTGTTGTCTGGAATCTATTCCAATAATGGAAAAAGAATTAAGATCACCAGCTCAAACCCGGATATTGTCAAGGTGGTTGGCATGGACAAAATCATTGCCCGAAAGACTGGTGAGGTTGAGTTGATGTTTGATGTCCCGCCCGATGCCGATTTTGCTTCTGCACTGACCAGAACCCGATCCATTGAAGTAATCAAACCCAATCGTCAGGCATGGTTGGATCAGCGGAGGAATGACCCCCGTTTTACAGCGGTAAGAAATCAGTTCACCCAAAGACAGATGAGATTGGATAACACAAAATCCTTGTCAGAAATCGAAATTGAATTTGATCAAATGCACGCCGATTCCGACGGCGATGGATTCAGCAATCTGTATGAGCGTGCATTCGGTATGGATTCCCTGGGCTTTGATACTGCTTCAGGCGGTCCAAAACAGGCCCGTACACTTCAGGATGGACCACAACTTTCCTTCGTGAGATTCACCAATCCAGTAGACTCCACAGGGGAAAACTTTACCTACCTGGTTGAATCAAGTGAGGATATGGTCAATTGGACCACTGCAAATACCCGCTTGATTAATCAAGTAGAGGTTGCAGAGGGCATGCAGCGGGTAACTTACACTGCAAGCTCATCCCGAAGTGCTGTAAACACTTTATTTCTCCGTGTTCGAGTAGTCGGACAATAACCCAGTATCACATCAAACAAATCATCGAATAATGAAAAAACTTATTCCCGTCTTTCTCTTCACTCCACTGCTTTGTTTATTTGGCTCACCTTTTTGCGATATCACCGTCAATGATCTCGAAAAAGCAATCAAAGAAAAAAAAGTAGCCATTCTCGATGTAAATGGTGCTGGATCCTACCGTAAAGGCCATGTTCCCGGAGCCATTGAATTCTCTGCTAATCAATCCAACTTGGCATCCCTGTTACCCAAAGATAAATCAACTCTTGTGGTTGCATATTGCGGGGGACCAAGTTGCCGTGCCTACTTAAGAGGAGCTGAAGCTGCGAAGAAATTAGGGTATAAAAATATAAAACATTTATCCGCAGGAATTTCAGGCTGGAGAAAAGCAGGTAAAGAAATAGGAAAACCAAAGAAGTAATAGATATTTAATGACTTTTTTTGCTCTGATCACTACTTCCTCCAGGAGACTGATTTCAGTCTTTTTATTTTTCATTTTGCCTGAATGGTGTTTCGGGCAAAATTCCAGCGATCTTGCAGGTTCCGTTTTAATTACTTTAAAAAATGGTACCAGTACCGCTCCGTCTTACATGGTTGTATCACCCGGGAGCAAAGAAAAAGTCATCTATCAGGGGCTGGCACTCTCTGCCTCTGAAAACAATGTCAGCTTCAACAAATTCCCTAGCATATCCAACCCAGGCAATTTGTTGGGTCCCTTTCAGCCTGGTGTTCTCGCCAGTACCCGGGCCCGGGCAAATTCAGTGTTGGATGAGAACGGTTCGGTTTCCACGATTTCGATGATCAGTCTGGGTTCCGGCTACAAAGGAACTCCACAGGTCTACATCTCCCCTCCCTCAGAAGCTAACGGTACAGCGGAGCAAGTCTCCCCTGCTTTTGCCGAGGTTGAATTCAATTCCAACTCCCTTACTCTGGAAGGGGTTAATGTGGTTAGTTCAGGCAGAGGCTACATCCAACCGCCTGAAATTTCCATTGAGGGAGGACCCTGCTTCCTCCGTATCACCGATTCAGCCTCCACTCATTCTGGTACTTTCTTCAAAATCCTTTCCAATACTGATGATACGCTGGAACTAAGTAACCCTGCTAACATTGATTTATCAATCGCTGTTCAATCAGGTTTCATGGTGGAAGTATTTCAGGGATGGACCCTTGGTTCCTTGCTCGGTTATGAGGAGACCCCTCTTTATTCGGACTCCGATTCTGAACAGGCAGACTGGGTCTATATACTCAAGGAACCAGAGCAGCAAACCGGTGCGCCCAATGAGGATTACACCCCACATTTCCATAACGGTACAAATTGGGCAGAGGTCCTCAATCCCGATCAGATTTCTTCGGATACAGCACTCATGCCAGATGAATCCTTCATTATTGTGAGGAGGCTCGAATCAGAAACGGAAATTTCTATTTTAGGTCTAGCCAATATCAATGCAAGTGCCTGGCAAATGCCACCGTTTGGTAAAAAGAATCTGGTATGCAACCCATTCCCTTCCGAGATCATGCTATCCGATTTATTTGATCCAAATTCAATCACCATGGAAGCCAATGAAACCAATGGGCATCTCTGGCTTTCTAGTCCAAACCAGGATCTAGCGGATAATATTCATGTTCTTGAATCTGGCACATGGACAACTTATTGGCACGATGGTTCCAACTTAAATATTACCACACCAGCAAAAATTTCTGTTAGAAAAGGAAGTGGTGCCGGCGGAGCTTTAACTGGCAACGACTTTTCTTTTACAAGTGGTACCATTGAAGGACTATCCAACCCTACCACGGGCAATGTTGTGGTAACCTCCACAGGTCACGGGTTAAAAAATGGATTTTTGGTTAATCTATCCTCGGTCACTGGTAGACTTACCAACGAGGATAAGATACAAATCAATGAAGCATCCGAACGGGTGGAGGATGGATACGGATTAGTGGTCTCCTCCATCGTGAATGGCACATGGGAGATTACCAACTGTACCTCCAATACTTTTGAGTTAGTTGGTAGTTTCAATAATTGTGATTTCATTCCCAGTGCGCAGGCAAAATGGCAAACCGGCACTGCCGGTGCTGGATATACTCATGATGTTCAGATCTCCATACGAGGAGGAGGGGGAAGAAATGGGCGGGCCATTGGAAAAGTTGTGAATGGAAAAATCGATAAAATCCTGATCACTTCAGGAGGTTTACTTTATACTTCTCCCACATTTGCCAAGATTCATCCAGGAGGATGGAGAAGTATCAGCCGGGGCAATGCACCCTTAAATGATAAGTTGATTCCCGCTGGATCCGGCGTGCTCATAGAACGCAAACATCCTCATGGTGCATCCTCTATGCTCCCCCTTCTTCCATTTGTCAATCAAGCCGGAAACTAATTCCTAGCTCACTTGATGGGCATCTACATCGAGAATATCAAATACTTCACTATCGATTGGAAATCCGCTGCGTAGTTTTTGAATCTGGCTCAGGCACTGACTCACTGAACTGCTAAGGTAAAACAGGTGGTAGCGGTAGTACCCTTTCATTTTTGCCAACGGGGTTGCCGCCGGCCCTTTCACTTCAAGCCCATGGAGATTCGAATTGTCCAGATGCTTTCGCCATTGCTCCGCATAAAAGCGTGTTTTCTCCTCTCCCCTTCCCCTGAACACATGGCGAATCAGGTGTCGGTAAGGGGGGTAATTCAACTCTTTTCGCATCGCCAGCTCATCCTCAAGAAAAGCGTCCAATTCCGCCCGCCTCGCAAATTGGATACAGCTCTCATGAGGAGCATAAGTCTGTACATAGACTTCACCTGCCCGGTCTCCCCTGCCCGCCCGTCCTGCCACCTGAACCAAGATCTGAAAGGCACGCTCCGATGCCCGAAAGTCCTCCATCCGCAAGGGAAGGTCCGCATCTATAACCCCAACGAGTGTAACCCGGGGGAAATCCAGGCCCTTGGCAATCATTTGGGTACCGACCAGCACATCAATCTTACCCTGTCGGAAATCCCTTAAAATTTCGCGGAAGAGATTTTTTTTGGTCATTACATCCGCGTCCACCCGTACCACTTTTGCTCGTCTGGGCATCACTGATTCCACCATGTCCTCAATCCGCTGGGTGCCGTGCCCACGGCGGCTAATCTCAATCGATTTACAATTCCCACAAACTCTGGGGGCAGGTTTCCGGTAGCCACAGAGATGACAGTGGAGGTAGTGATCGGTCCTGTGGTAAGTCATGGCAATACTGCAGTCCCGGCATTGCTCCACTTCTCCGCATTCCGTGCAAAACATGGTGGTATTAAAACCTCTGCGGTTCAGAAATAAAATACTCTGCTCCCTGTCCTCATAGCGTTGCCTCAGGGCTTCAATCAATTGCTGGGAAAGAATGGGAGCGGACTTTTGCTTCATCGCTTCCCTTCTCATATCCACCAGGTGAACCAGTGGGAGCTCCCTACCGTCAATACGCTGACTCAGGATGGATTTTTTGTATTTCCCAACGGCCACATTGCGTGCGGTTTCCAGCGAGGGTGTGGCCGACCCCAGCAGGCAGACACCTTTGTTCAGAAAGGCACGATAAACAGCAACATCCCGCCCATGATAACGCGGGGAATCCTCCTGCTTGTAAGCCGGTTCATGTTCTTCATCCACCACCACCAGTCGTAAATTTTGCACCGGAGCAAACACTGCCGAACGGGCACCCACCACTATCCTGGCCTCTCTTTTCACCAGCTGTCTCCAGGCATCCAACCTTTCACCCGCGGATAAGTGACTATGCCAGACCACCACCTGCTCTCCCCTTTTACCAAAACGTGCCCGCAAGCGGTCAACGGTCTGAGGAGCCAGGGCAACCTCGGGAACGAGAAACAATACCCCTCCCCCTTGGTCCAATGCTTTTTCCATAGCCTGGCAATAGACCTCTGTTTTCCCTGATCCAGTAACCCCCTGCAGGAGACGGGCACAAAATTTCCCCGAATCTAAATCTTCGCAAATTTCATCAGTTGCGGTTTTTTGCTCTGAGGTAAGTTCCCGCAAAGAGTCGACTTGATCAGATATTTCCTCACTCCACTGATCCGCATAAGCCTCCCGGTTTACTTCATCCATCGACTGGGATAGCAGTCCTTTTTGAATCAATCCATCGAGGATAGACATAGATATCTTGTGCTTTTTTCCCCAGGCAATCGCATCCATTTTTTTGCCTCCTTGCTCGGAAAGTAAAGAATAAGCCTGCCATTGTTTGGGCGACCGTTTCAGTAACTGTTCAACTTCGGACTGCGGCAAAGAAACCACCTCGATCATCTTGCGGGTCCTTGCATTCATCCCATCCCGTACCGATGCTGGAATCATCGCACCCAATGTATTTTCGAGTGAACTGGCATAATATGTGGATATCCATTTTGCCAGGCCTACCAGTTCTTCACTCAGCACTGGCTCTGGTTGGACCAAGCCAGATACAAAACGTAATTTATCCCGTGGTGGAGAGTGCTTTGGAGATAAGGTGGATACAATTCCAATAATGCGCCGCACCCCCAAGGGAATGCGAACTAAAGACCCAATTTGCAGGGACTCGTAGAGGGATGCCTTGGCCCCGTAGGTCAAGGGGTGATCAAACCCTCCAAGGGGCAATACTTCCACCATTGCCGCCATATCGGAAAGACTGCTCATTCTCCCCTAAGGTCGTAACACAATAAGCGGTTGGAAGTTCCGCTCATTCGGTCGGTATCATTTTGCATAATGTAAAGAAGTCCGCTCGAGAGTGTAGGTAAAGTCCAGGTCTCTGGAGCGAAAAATAACTGGATCTTGTCCTTTATTTTCCAACCCTCGTGGGAAAGATTCATACGCAACAAAGAACCAAACTCAGAGAGTGCCAGAAATTCATCCCCCGTTTGCAACAAACTCGCCCGGAAAAGTTGCAGGTTCAGATCACGACCAAGCAGGTTTGCCTGCCATGACACTGCTTCCTTCCATATGAGCTCTCCAGTTTTCCAATTTACACAAAACAACTCCGCTCCCTGCTGATGTCTGCCCGATACTCCGTACAGATAACCACCTGACTCAATCGGAGTCATCCAGTGTATCCCAAGTCGGCGATCTTCCCAGACTACATCATAGGAGAAATCCGGTTTTATTTGCAACACCACCGATCCCTTATCGTAACACTCAGATAGAAATACATAATTATCGCCCAGATGAAGGGGCGGACACGCAGTGGCAGATTCATATTTTTGCGATCGCCAGGGAAAACGAACGAACCGCTCACCGGTTTGTGGGTCAAAAATCAGTAAGCCACCGGTGGCTGGTTTACTCTTCCCACCAGTGAGAGCAAGGCAAACCGTACGGTCATGAATTTTGGCTAAAGTCGGGGAAGAATAACTTGCCCCCCATTCATCCTGCAGGACCCATTGGGTCTCACCGGTTTCACAATCAAAAGCCGCCATACATTCCCCGTTTCGTCCACCAAGATTCAGAATAAGCAGACCGTCTGCCACAATTGGATTGGAGCCCTTGCCAAAAAAATACTGAGGAACTTGATAGTCTTTTCTTAGATCACGCTTCCAAATCAATTTGCCGGTGGAAAGATCGAGACAGGCCAGCCATGCCGTCACCCCATGCAAATAGACCCTCCCCTTACTGATTACGGGACTGGCTCGCGGCCCCGCAGAGTAACCATAACGGTCGCGATATTCCACGGGATAGGAGTATTCCCAAATAGGTTCCCCGGTTTCCGAATTTCTCCCCTCCACCACTTCTTTCCCATCCATGCGGTGAAAAAGGACCAGTACTCCATCCACAATCGCGGGGGATGCATACCCCTGCCCTTTTTCTAAGTACCACAATAAGTTGGGGCCAGTTTCTGGCCATTGAGGTGCGAGGTGTGACTCAAATGATTTCGCATCATCCCCCAATCCATTAAAACGGGGCCAGTCAGATGCTTTTGCCTCCTCGGACAAAGGGTTAGCCTGCCTTATCTTCACCCATCTGTCTCTTGCCTGTGCAGACAAGAGGACCGCAATAGAGAAAGATAAGAAGAGAAGTTTAATCACCCCCCAAGCATTCTTCGATTCGGACGATCTCTTCAACCCGAAAGCGATTTATTCGGTGATCCATGATTTTGGGCGCAAAACATTCTCGCACCCTCTCCATATTCCATCTAAGGAAGTAGAAATAGCCATGAAAGATTCGATCCATTTCATGCCCTCTATTTTCAGGGAAAGAAACCGGCGCAAAAATGCGACCCGTCTTTTCCGCTTCTTTTTGGTCCTGGCGGTATTCGTGATTGTTTACATGAATTTATACCGTTCCTTTATGGGCGAAGAGCGTGGAGGTTCTCACATTGGCTGGGTAGAAGCCTTCTACTGGGTACTCACCACCATGTCCACTTTAGGTTATGGGGATATTACTTTCTCTGGAAGCACGGGAAGATTATTTTCGATGGCGGTGATGTTTACCGGGGTATTTTACCTCTTTATTGTGCTTCCCTTTGCTTTCATGGAGTTTCTCTACAAACCTTTTGTGGAGTATCAATCCGGTGCCCGGGTTCCCAAAAAATATGATCCTGGCGAGCAAAAACATGTCATCCTCACTCATTATGATTCCATCAGTCATGCTCTGATGGAAAAGTTGACCCAGTTTGGTTACCCCTTTGTTCTGGTTATCGATAAACTAAAGGAAGCCCAGAAATATCATGACATGGGAATTCCGGTGATGTTTGGCTCCATTGAGGACCCCGAGACATTTCAGTCGGCCGGAATTAAAAATGCCGCCATGGTGGTGGCCACTGACGATGACATTCGTAATGTCAATGTTGCTTTCCGGGCCCGGGATGTGGACCCCAAGCTACCGATTGTGGGAACCTGCAACAACCCAAGTTCGGAGGACATTATCGAATTGGCCGGAGCCAATCATGTCATCCGTATCGCCAAGCAGATGGGTAGCTTCCTTGCCCGCCGAATTTCCTGTACCGATAACAACACTCATGTGATCGGATCGTTTGGCGAGGTATTGATCGCGGAGGCCACCGTTCATGGCACTCCTCTGGTAGGGAAGCAGTTACAGGAAACCACATTGCGCGAGGAATATGGAGTCAATGTGGTCGGGGTTTGGGAAAGAGGGAATTTTGAGACACCCGAGCCCGGCACCATGCTCAACAACCACACCGTGCTCCTACTTGCTGGTACCCAGAGCAGTTTTGATAAATACGATCATGATTTTCGCAACTTTAGTTCCAACACTGCCCCGGTCATCATAATAGGAGCTGGCCGCGTGGGTCGGGAAACTGCCAAGACCCTGCACGAAATGAATGTTCCTTACCGTGTGATCGAGACGGATCAAAAGAAAGCTGGCATGGTCGACAATTCCATCCTTGGGGATGCCTCCGAAAAATCAGTTTTGGAACGGGCAGGCATCAATAAGGCACCTGCTGTGGTCATCACCAGTCATAATGATGAGAGCAATATGTACCTCACCATTTACTGCCGTAAACTGCGACCGGATATCCAGATCGTCAGCCGGGCCTTTCTCCATCGCAATGTCGAGCCTCTTCACCGGGCAGGCGCAGATTTTGTCATGTCCCAGGACTGGATGGGAGCGAACACCATTTTCAACCTGCTCAACCGGGCGGAAATACTCATGATTACCGAAGGTTTGGATGTGTTCAGTGAAAAGACCCCAAAATCCCTTGCCGGTGTATCGGTCAAGGACTCCAAAATCCGCGAAAAAACCGGGTGTAGTATCGTGGCCATCAAAGGAGATGCTGGTACGATCATCACTCCTTCCCCCAACGACAAGTTCTGCGAAAATGGGGAAATTATCCTGATCGGTAGCGAGGCATCGGAAAAATCCTTTGAGTCCAGGTTCCGGTCCTGATCAGACACTTCTCTCCGCAAAGTCGGGAGATTGATCAGATCTTACTTGATCACTCTGAGGGCACTACCCCCTAAGTCCTGCTTATTTAGTTTGGGGTGGCAAACCATGAAATTGTTTTCATCAACTAGGTTGTAAACATAATGGGTCGCCTTGGGCGGTAAGGTTGCCTCCACCTTTGCCGGATTCTTTCCACTACCAGGAATAATTTTAGCCTCCAGAGGAAACCACTCGCTATCCCGATCGTCTCCATTAAACGAGTAAATCACCCGGGCAGTGACCAACTTTGCCCCATTTTCCTGATATCTCAGACGCACCCTTCGGTTGGTCCGTTGCTGATCAATGACGGATACGAATTTCCCTGCACCAGGCATTTTGATCTTCGTACAGCTTGGATTGTAATTCGTCATTCCTGCATTCATGTCGTTTAAGAAAGCCAAGAGCTCTTTTTTCATCGATTCAGCGATCTCTGGCTGCTGTTTGCTCAGATCCTTAACCTCTTCCCAATCCACGCGCTTACCCGACGCATCATACAATTGATAAAGCTCGACCCGCTGCCTCTCATAGGGATGGTTGTAAATTAATTTATATCCATTTTTGAGATGGGCAGATTGCTGACAATATCCATTGGGAAAATGCCAGAACATGGACTCTCTTGGCTTATTAGTTCTCCCATCCACAACCTTGGTGGCATCACTTGGATCATCCTCAAGTAAAGAACCCAAATCACTTCCGTCTAGGATTTGCTTGGCAGTGTTGGGTGTGCCAGTCCAGCCAAGAATGGTGGGATAAAAATCGAGCCCATTTACCACCACCTCACTTTTCAGCCCACTGGCGATTTTGGGGCCGGAGATAAGGAAAGGCACACGGATGCCACCCTCGCGTACATGAATCTTTCCTTTATCCAAGGGATAATTGTCCGTAAACACGATATTGGAATAGCCCTCCATTCCTCCATTATCGGAGCTGAAGATCACATAAGTATTTTCAATTAATTTATGTCCCGGCCATCTGGGATCTTCGGTTCTCTCCAAATATCCGATTAATTTCCCAACATAATAATCAAGAGTTTCCACCATCGCACAATAGTAGGGATTGCGTTGGCCCTCCAGTGTCCATCCTTTGGGGTCCTTTGGGTAGTCAACTCCGAGTTTCTCACAATACTTTTCCAGGAGCTGCCTACTCCTTGTTTGGATTGGAGTGTGTACCAACCAGCTCGCATAATAAAGAAACACGGGATTCTGCTTATTATCTGCGAGGAAGCGCAGGGCTTCCTCGGTCACATGATCCCGGGGATATCCGTTTTCATCGAGGCGGTAGGGATCTTTTTCTTTTGTTGTGGCAAATGCTTCTAGGCGGTTAGGCATACCACTCTGTACCCCTCTTGCCTGTGGATTATCTGGATAGTGAGAGGAAAAATCAAAACCTTCATCCACGGGCTGAGGAAAAGCATAATGGTTCACCGCGATATGCCATTTGCCCACATGACCAGTTTTATACCCGTTTGATTGGAGAGCCTCAGCAATGGTCACATTTTTTGTATCCATTCCTCCCCGGCACCAGGGCGAGATGAAAGAATTCTGTGGATGATGGGGCATGGGTGGTTTACCCGATGCCACCGTAGTACTCATGGTGCGGGCAGGGTGTTTTCCGCTCATGATCGCACATCTGCTCGGACTACAGACCGGCGATGGAGAATATCCATTGGTAAAAAGCACTCCTCGTTTAGCCAACTTATCGAGATTTGGGGTCTCGTAGGGAGCCGGTTCATCCACATCGTAGCAGATCACATCCTGCCAGCCAAGGTCGTCCACCAGCATCAGCAAAACATTGGGCTTTCCCGGGCGTTCAGATTGCCCAGGCAAACTAATCCCGAGAATTGTATACAACAAGAAGCTGAGGAAATATTTCATATCTTTTATCTCTTACCCTTTCCCATTTTAGAAGGAATAAAATCCACCCTTGTAAATTTATTCATTCTGGGAATTTTAACCGACAAAATGCCATCCCTTACCTGATAGGGCCCAAGTTCCATCAGTTCAACATCCTCCTCTTCCCCCGTGGCCGGATTAATATTCTTAGTGGTAATATCCACCTTGTAATAAGATCCATTCCTAAAACCTTCTCCCTGAAAAGATTTGCGTGATTTAGCATGATTGAAGCGCTTTCCTTCTTGTACAGTCGAAGGGATACGAACTTCGGCAGGAGTCGTACCCGAACCACCACTCGAATAAATCAGGTTGGTAAACCTCTTTTGAGTACGGTTCCAGGTGGATACCCGGTAGCGCTCACTGCCGGTATATCCCTGCCCGGAAACAATCAGATCGTTTCCAACCTCCCCGGCCAGGGCATGGCGGATCACTTCATCCCGTCCCCCACCTGCCTGAGCAAACCATTCCCAGACATAGTACATCAAGTGATTGGGATCGGATGGAACCTGATAATCCTCGATCGTGAAAATTTCTCCCTGCCCATCGGCGACCTTGAAATTATTGTCGCTGCCACGTAGCGAAACCTTGCGGGTTATTACCGCTGCTCCACCATCGCTTGCAGGAATGACCAGATCGGGCCTCAATTCTCCCACCCGACCATTGTAGTCTCTTCTCTTGGTCAACCCCATCGACCAGGGGCTCTCATTATCAGTCCAAAGGAAATTCATGACATTCATTCCCCGTTCCATACACTTCCCCATCAGGGTAAGTGTCTTGTAAAACCCATCGATTTCATTCCGTACCCCATCCCCATTTACATCGGCACTGAGTATCATGGTACCGAGGTTACCATCATCCCAGTTCACCCATGCCTCCGCGGAAACAATCGGTTTCCACCAATATCCCTCCCGATCCAGTTTCTTGCGGAACAGGTCATAATTCCCCCAGGTCGATGTCACAAAACTCCCATCCATCATTCCATAGCCATCATGATGGTCGGAAACATTGATATTCAAACAGTCCACCAATTCCATCAGGGTATGGTTCTTCACTTTTTGTTCGAGGTAATCATTAACTGCCCGGCCACCCCGGCCATCCAGTCCACCAATTACCGGACATCCTTCACAGGGCGAAGTTCCTGAGGTCGAGATAAGCACAGGAAGAGCTGGATCTTGGTTGTAAACGCCACGCACTGCCTTGGCTCCTTTGATAAAAATCTCATTGTGTAGGAATTCAACATCCGCACCAGGAAGAATGCTTTTTAAATTGGTCTCATGCCCAAGCTGCCAGGAATGAACCCGCCCTTTGAAATGGGTGGCCAGACGTTGCATAAAACCACTGAAATGATCGGGCTTGGGTCGTTTATCCCCGTTGGGTGCCACCTCAGCTGCCCAGCCCGGGAAACCATAAAAAACAAACTCCACGAATAATCCATCGCGGTTGGCCGAACTGACCACTTCATCGAACATCTTTAACCCACCGGAGGGATGTTTTTGGTAGTCACAATTTCTCTCGTTTGGCTCGATCTGGGGCCAGGCCACCCAGAACATCACATAGCTGCTATGTTTCGCCAAAATTGGACGGGTCAACTCATAGGCATTATTCAGCGGACGGGATGCAGATGGCTGCCAACGCACTCCAACCTGCATGTGATCTGCGGTCCACTCATAGGCGGGTTTGGCATCCACCAGGTTAAAAACCCCAATAGTGAACAGGAATAAAAAAAGAAGTTTGTCAGATCTTAAGAGGAAAGAATTCATAAGTGAGTGGGTTCTAAAAAGCAGAAATTAACAAAACTTACCTTTTTCATTCTAACAAGGTTTATTCATTCGATCTTGGAATCTTTTTCAGTCATGTTCTGCCCTTTTGATTTCCAAAACTGTGCCTTTATCCAACGAAAAAAAGAAAGTTTCCACCCAGACTTTCCGCCTCGATCTAATCAATAGTTCCCTCGGAGGGATCCTTGAAGTCGGATTTGGTACTTTTGCCATTCTTATTGCCATTCGCTTTCTTGGGGCTCCAGATATGATCAAAGCCGTGCTTGCCTCCGGGGTTTCCGCTGGTCTGCTCCTCGTTCCTCATATGCAAAGACTAGCTGTATGGACCGAGCTCTCAGCCAGCCGCTTCTGTGCTTCCCTGATGCTGATATGCTCCCTGCTCTTATTCGCATCGGGATACCTCAGTCATGTATGGCTACTGGCCGCCGCTTTGTTCCTGGCTCAGGTCTGTTTTTCCCAGCTTCCTGGGTTCATGATTCAGGTGTACTCCAGAAACTATGGCTCCAAAGAGAGAGGCAAGCGACTGTCCTGGAATTTTATTGTCTCTGCCCTAATTGGAATGATTCTTTCCTACGTCGGCGGCAGTTACCTAGATGGCCAATCCGCTGACCCTGGGCTAATTTTCAGAATCATGGGCATTGTATCCCTGGCCTCTGCTCTTGCTCTCTTTCTAATTCCATCCCAGCCCATTAAAAAAGGTAAACATACCCAAGGCTTGATTGACAGCTTGGATCTCCTTAAAGAAGACCGCGTTTTTGCCAGTATGCTTCTTGCCTGGATGATCATGGGGCTTGGCATCATCATGACCCTTCCCTTACGGATCGAATACCTAGGCGGTGAAAGTGGTCTCCATTTAACCAATGAACAAATTGCCCTGGTCACAGTGGTGGTTTTTTCCATTGCCCGCATCCTAAGCTCCCGCCTCTGGGGAGAATTGTTCGACCGCGTACGTTTTCTTTCCTACCGCATTTCCTTAAACCTGCTCCTGATTTCAGCCACCCTCGTATATTTTAATGCTGAAAGCATCATCTGTGTTTCTATTGGGGCAGCACTGGCCGGAGTGGGTGTGGGCGGGTCAAAGATTGCTTGGAGTTTATGGGTGACCAAGCTCGCACCAGAGGGTATGGAGGCAAGATATATGGGAGCTCATGTTGCCCTTACGGGACTAAGGGGTGCACTTGCTCCCTTCCTTGGGTACTGGCTCCTGGGAATTCTTGGCTACCAGGGAGTAGCGTGGTTTTCCGTAGCCCTGGTTACACTGTCCACCTTGCTATTCTTCCGTTTATTTTCTCATCAGCGGGCACAACAGTCCGGTCTCTAATGCTAGTTACACTTAGATGTCGATTGACGGGAAGAAACCGATTGATTTGATAACATCTATGAAATCCCTGTTTGTACTTTTACTTTCTCTTGGTTTACTCTCGATTCATCTGTCTGCCAGAAATACCCTCGGGGAATATTATCTGGGCATGGGAGGGAGTTACTACGATACCGGCAAATATGCTGACCAACAGGCTTGGCTGCTCCGGCTCAATGCCACTGCCCCCAATGACAGCACATCCGATGTCAATGTGTACCTGGATTATGGGCATGGAAAAGGAGTTGGCGAAACTGGAACCAGCTGGAACATCGGGGCAGATATTCTAGTTCATAATGAGAATCTCTTCGGAGCAGGTAGTATGCTTCATCCTTATTTTGGTGTTGGTATTTCCTACCTCGACGAAGAACTCCCCTTACGTCTCCGGGAGGATGGATTTACCTGGAATATTTTCACCGGTGCGAAAATTACTATTCAGCCCACCATCTCCGCCCATGTGGGTGGTCAGTACTGGGGCTTATGGTCGGAGTTTGCTGAAAATGATTTTACTCTGGATACAGGATTAAGTTGGTGGATTGATTACCAGAATGGAGTCTCCGTGGATTATCAATACTCCCTGGAGCATGAAGTCAGCTATCTTACGCTCAAGTACCTGTACTCTTGGCAGTAAAATCTTAAACAAAATATTGGGTGGAGGGGAAAAGTGAGCAAGAACTCATGGTTTGATGATTGTCCTGACCGGAAGGGCAAACCTGGTTTAAAGTGGGGAAAATACGAAGGTAAAGATATCATTCCTTTATGGGTGGCGGACATGGATTTCCGGGCACCTCCGGCTGTCCTTGAAACTGCCAAAAAAGAAGCAGCATTCGGAAATTATGGATACGCAAAGGCACATCCAGGCCTGATCGATTCGGTGGTTCGTCACTGCCAATCGATCTATGGCTGGAAAATTGATCCCAACTGGCTGGTCTGGCTACCCGGCATGGTCTGCGCTCTCAATGTTTGCTGCCGGATGCAACAGGGAAAGGCGAGGCAGGCTCTTACTCATGTTCCGGTTTACCCCCCGTTTCTTTCAGCTCCAGGTAATTTTGATCTTTCCTGTACCCACCTTCCACTCAAACTGGAAGGTAGCCGTTTTTCGATGGATTTTCAACAGATGGAAAACACCCCCACCCAACCGGGGGATATTTTCATGCTCTGCCATCCTCATAACCCGGTGGGCACTGCCTTCACCAGAGAGGAACTGGAGCGTTTTTCCAAGTGGGCCAGAGAGCGGGAACTAGTCATCTGCTCCGATGAAATTCATTGCGATCTTTTGCTCGATCCTGACCTTCGCCATATTCCACTGGGTAACCTCGATCCCGAAACTGCGGAACATACCATCACCCTGATGGCACCAAGCAAAACCTACAACCTGCCGGGCTTTGGATGTTCCTTCGCGATCATTTCCAATTCAGATCTTCGTATCCGCTTCAAAAAAGCGATGGCCGGCATTGTGCCTGACCCAGCAGCCATGGGTTTTCATCTAGCTGAATCCGCCTACAAGGATGGCGAAGAATGGCGCCAATCCCTACTGGAGTACTTACGAACCAACCGGGACTACGCAATGTCCAGGATGCAAACCATGCCTGGGCTTATCCCATATTCTCCGAGTGCCACCTATCTGCTTTGGATGGATGCCCGTCAATTAAAGGTGGAGCATCCACACCGCTTCTTTGAAGAAAATGGGGTAGGACTTTCTGATGGTTCAGACTTTGGAGCCCCTGGGTTTCTCCGGCTCAATCTTGGCTGTCCGCAAAATTTGTTGGAACAGGCACTTGACCGGGTGGAAAGGGCGTGCTCGAGCCTGATTAAGGCGTAAGCATGTCGAAACCCGATAAAGAAAAAAACCAAAGGCTCGATGAATTACGGGCCGAAATTAAACGGCATGACGAACTGTATTACCGCCAGACCCAGCCAGAAATCTCCGATCAGGCATATGACCAAAAGAAGAGGGAACTGGATAATCTCCAGGCGGAACTCGATCCACTGGGTCTTTTTGCAGACACTTTTCAGGATGACCTCAAGAATGCTAAACCAGATGTGGGGGACGATCGTCTGGATGCATTCACTTCCCACCGCCATCTTCGGCCCATGCTCAGTCTGGATAACACCTACGATGAGCAAGAGTTCTTCGAGTTTAATCAGCGACTGCAAAGAATTTTTGGCACTGGAGAACTAACCTATGTGGTGGAGCCCAAAATTGACGGCGTTGCTATCTCTCTCACCTATGAAGACGGAAAATTAACCACCGCCACCACCCGTGGAAACGGAATCGAGGGAGACATCGTCACCCAGAATATTCTACATATAAACGGCCTGCCCCAAGTCCTGCCCGGTCCCTCACTGCCTGAATTAATCGAGATCCGGGGAGAAATTTTCATGAGCCACGAGGAATTTGAGCGAATCAATCAGGAACGGAAAAAAAAGAGCCTCCCTCTTTATGCTAATCCCCGCAACCTCGCTGCCGGCACGGTTAAATTATTAGACCCCAAAGAAGCGAGACAAAGAAAGCTCGAGATCGTGCTCTATGGACTGGGTTTCTGCCAACCCGAAAATCATTTCAACACTCTTTCAGAGTTTCACCAGGCTCTGATCGACTGGCAAGTACCTGCGGTGGAATACTTCCGGCAGGTTCCTCATGCCCAGGATGCCTGGAAATCGATCATGGAACTGGACGAGTTACGCCATGGCTATGGCTATCCTACTGACGGTGCGGTCATCAAGCTCGATTCCTTTGCCCAGCATACTGAAGCCGGCTCCACCGCCAAGTCTCCGCGCTGGGCGATTGCTTATAAGTTTGAGACCGAACGGCAGGAAACCACCCTTGAAGATATCCGTCTGCAAGTTGGCCGCACCGGCACAGTCACTCCGGTTGCTTGGCTTAAGCCTGTGCAACTTGCCGGAACTCAGGTATCCCGTGCCAGCCTGCACAATGCCGATGAAATCGCTCGTAAGGATATCCGTATTGGAGACCGGGTCATTGTGGAAAAAGCCGGAGAGATCATTCCACAGGTGGTGGAAGTGGTGCTAGCCAAACGCTCTGGCAATAGCACACCTTTCGTATTCCCAGACTCCTGTCCCTCCTGTGCAACAAAGCTTATTCGAGAGGAAGGGGAAGCCGCATGGAAATGCCCCAGTTCAGCATGCCCCGAGCAGGTAAAAGGCAGGTTGCGATATTTTGCCTCCCGCGGATGCATGGACATTGATCACCTGGGAGAAGCCGTGGTCGAACAACTGGTGGTGCACAATCTGTGTACCAACTCATCCGATCTTTACCGACTCACCAAAGAACAAGCACTCACCCTGGAAGGGTTTGCGGAAAAGTCGGCGGAGAACCTCATTCAGTCGATCGCCAACAGTAAGGACCAGGAACTCTGGCGCTTACTCTGTGCCCTCGGAATCAAGCATGTGGGAGCGGCCGCAGCCAAGGACCTCGCCCGAACCTTCCGTTCCCTCCCTAAATTAGGGGAAGCTTCCAAGGAGCAATTAGTTGCAATCGACGGGATAGGTGAGATCATGGCCGTAAGTATCCGTCAATTTTTTGACGACCCAGAAAATCAGGCACTCCTTCTAGATTTTGCCGACCTCGGAGTATCTCCTGAACTTGATATCGATGAATCCTTCGGTACTCCATGGGCAGGTAAAACCTTTGTGCTCACTGGCACCCTCACCCAAATGACCCGGGGAGAAGCAGGATCGAGAATAGACAAGCTGGGGGGTAAATCATCCTCCAGTGTAAGCAAGCGTACGGACTATCTTGTGGCCGGTCCGGGAGCTGGTTCCAAACTGGATAAAGCCGAAAAGCTCGGGGTTCCCGTGCTTAATGAAAATGAATTTCTAGCTCTTCTCGAAAACCCAGAATCTGCTTAAATTCCTGCTAGTTCTGCATCAATTAAGATTGAGGAATCTTAGAATACAACTAGTGTGATCTTTTCAATAAGTTCTTTTCACCATGCCTACTCCTAAAAACTCCGGCTTCGACCCAGTGGAAGATGCAATCTCCGAGATTGCAAAGGGTCGAATGGTGATTGTCACCGATGATGAAGACCGTGAAAATGAGGGTGATGTGGTCATGGCCGCATCCAAGGTCACACCCGAAGCGATCAACCACATGATTGCTCATGCCCGGGGACTGATCTGCGTTCCTCTTCTCAGTAACCAGCTGAAAAAACTGGGTATCTCCAGTATGGTGCCCCATAACCGCGAGGCCCAGCGCACCGATTTTACTGTATCCGTCGATGCCGCCGAGGGGATCACCACCGGGATCAGTGCTTTTGACCGCTCCTCAACTATCCAGATTCTGGCCAATCCTACCGGAAATCCGGAGGAACTGGTACAACCCGGACATGTTTTTCCTCTTCGTGCCCGCAGTGGTGGAGTACTGGAGCGGGCTGGTCATACCGAGGCAGCGGTGGACCTCGCTTCCCTTGCCGGTTTACATCCAAGCGGAGTGATCTGTGAAATCCTCAAGGAGGATGGCACCATGGCCCGCCTGCCAGACCTTCGCAAACTGAAGAAGAAATGGAGCATGAAACTGATCTCGATTGCTTCCCTGATCGAGTATCGCCACCAAAGGGAGCGACTAATCAAAAAAATCAGCGAGTCTGAGTTCCCCACCAAGCATGGAACCTTTCAATTGCATGTGTTTTCCAGCGTGCTTGACCGGCGCATTCACTATGCACTCACCCTTGGCAAGATTTCAAAGCGTTCCACCACCCTGGTTCGCGTACAGTCGGCCAATGTACTGACCGATGCTCTCGGTCTCACTACCAAGGGTCGCTCAGGCAGCGGCATCGATGAAGCTCTCCAGGCCATCGCCAAAAATAAATCCGGTGCCCTTATCTACTTGGAACCCCGCAGAAAAGATGCAGAGGAAATCGTGGGCTCCGAACTAAATCCCGGAAAAATGGATTTCCGTGACTACGGGATTGGTGCACAGGTCCTGGCCGCATTAGGAATCAAAAAACTCCGACTCCTTACCCGAGACCGCCGACGGGTGGTTGGCTTGGAAGGATACGGATTGGAAATTGTGGAGCGTACTCTTCTTTCTTAAATCATTTTTCATATGAGCACAGATTCTCCAACCGTACCTGTGATTGACCCGTCTCCTTTTAGTTTCGGAATTGTATGTGCACGCTTTAATGAGTCCCTAACTCAGCATCTCCTCAAGCGTGTGCTGGAGGTTCTTAAAGAACAAGGCAAACCAGCCGATGTTGTGGTGGAGCGTGTTCCCGGTTCCCATGAAGTGCCCGCGGGACTATCTCTCCTTGCAGAAAGTGGACGCTTTTCAACACTGATCGGATTGGGTGTGGTCATCAAGGGCTCAACATCACATCACCACCTCGTGGCCGAATCTGCCGGTCATGCCATCCAGAATCTTGTGGTACAGCACCGCCTTCCTATTATTAATGGAATCGTTGTTACGGATGATCTCCACACTGCAGAGGAACGGATCACTGGCAGTTTGGATCGTGGTCGAGAATTTGCTCACGCTGCATTGGAAATGGCAAGCCTCCGACAAAAATGGATCTAGATCTAATCGTTAATCCAGAGTGGAGTCCGCGGCGCCAAAACCGCACCGCCGCTTTTCGCTTTCTTTATCAGTGGGAAATGAACCCGCCTGATGATGTTGCCACGGAGCTCAATGATTTCTTGGAAAGACTGGAGAAAAAAGAAGGCTATTTTAGTTATGCGATTGAACTGGTGGATGGCATTCTCGAAAAGCTCGAGGAAATTGATGCATTGATTAACGAGTTGGTAGCAAACTGGGAATTCTCCCGTATCGCCAAGACCGATCTGGCTATTTTACGCCTGGGAATCTACGAAATCTTCTACCGCATCGATGTCCCACCAGTGGTGGTAATTGATGAGGCTTTGGAAATCAGTAAGGACTTCTCCTCAGATAACTCGCGCAAGTTCCTTAACGGTGTCTTGGATCAGGCAAGCAAGCGGAGCGGCCGGCCAAACCGGGAATCGCTCGTTTAATTAATCACTCAGGTTAGGTCCGGCCAATGCCGTGTGCCCGATAACCAATCTTTCGAAGCTCTTCCAGATCGAGCAGGTTTCTGCCATCAAAAAGAATCGCAGGCTGGTGCATCTTTGCATAGATCGAGGAATAATCCAAATTCCTGAATTCGTCCCACTCTGTCAGTAGTGCAATGGCATGGGATTGATCACATGCCTGCTCGGAGGAAGTACAAAATTCTATGCGACCTTCTGCCTGTTCATCTGTCAGTCCCAAGGTCGAAAGAATGCTCGCTTTGGTCACTCGGGGGTCATAAATGGCAAGGTTTGCTTTTTCTTCGAGCAACCGCCCACAGATTCCAATGGCGGGTGATTCACGTGCATCATTGGTATCTTTTTTGAAGGCATAGCCGAGGATGGCAATCCGTTTACCTGAGACGGTGTTGAACATGGAGTCCAACAGACGGGTCACAAATCGTTCCTTCTGGTACTCGTTCATTCGGATTACCTGCTCCCAGTACTCGGCAACCTCAGGAAGGTCAAAGTGCCGACAAAGGTAACAAAGATTGAGCACATCTTTTTGGAAGCAGGAACCGCCAAACCCGATCGAACTCTTCAAAAACTTTGGCCCGATACGGCTATCCGTTCCAATGGCTTTGGCCACCTCATCCACATTTGCTTCACTGGCTTCGCACAATGCTGAAATTGCATTGATGCTGGAAATCCGCTGAGCGAGGAAAGCATTGGCGGTAAGCTTGGAGAGTTCGGAAGACCACAGATTGGTGGTAATAATCCTTTCACGGGGCACCCACTGCGCATAAATACTGACCACTTTTTCCACGGCTACCTGTCCGGCATCAGATGTTTCTCCACCGATTAATACACGGTCTGGATTTTCCAAGTCGGTCATCGCTGTGCCTTCGGCCAAAAATTCGGGATTGGAAATTACCTGATAGCTATGCCCATTATTTGCGGAATCAAGAATCTCCTTCACCATCTGGGCGGTGCGCACAGGAACGGTGGATTTTTCCACAACGATTTTATCGCCACCCCCCGCCCGGGCAATTCCACGGGCACAGGACTCCACAAAGCGCAAGTCAGCAGCCTGACCGCAACCAGATCCATAGTCCTTGGTCGGGGTGTTAACGCTGATAAAAATGATATCTGCCTCGCGGATCTTGTCATCCACTTCGGTACTGAAAAATAAATTCTTATCCCGGTTCTGGGAAACAATCTCCTCCAAACCCGGTTCATAAACCGGAAGATGGCCGGAATTCCATGCGGCAATACGCTCCGCATTAAGGTCGACAACGGTTACCTCCGTGTCTGCACACTTGTGGGCAATCATCGCCATAGTCGGCCCGCCAACATATCCTGCTCCAATGCAACAAATTTTCATCGCCCAAATCATTAACACAGCTTACTTTATAAATCTAGTTAAGAATGGAGTTGGTGATTATGGGATCAATAAGTCTATCTTCAATCGTTGAAGCGGTGGTTGCATTCCCTTGGATACGAATGGGGGTCATTTTTGGCTTCTTCTATGTGGTTTTATGTGTGTGGGGTCTACTTTTTGCGGATAAATTACTTTTCCCGGCTCCATCCAACCCGACTTACGAAAAGGACGAAAATATCGGTTTCTTAACTACTCCCAGCGGTCTTCAGATTGCTTACAAAACCTGGAAACCCTCTGCAGAAAGTAAGGGAACCATCCTCTACAGTCACGGGAATGGGGAAGATCTTGGAATGATTGAAAATGCCATCTCTCCGCTGGTTGAGGAGGGATACACCTGTGTAAGTTATGACTATCCAGGCTATGGTCACAGCTCGGGCAAACCCAGTGAGCAAGGATGCTATGAAGCGATTGATGCCGTCTTCACAAAACTAATTCAGGATGATGAAATTTATAAAAACCAGATTGTTCTATGGGGACGCTCCCTTGGAACTGGTCCGAGCTGCTATCTGGCCGCCCGGGAAAAAGTCGCAGGTTTGCTTTTGGAAACTCCCTTCATTACCGCATTTCGTACGGCCACCGAAATCCCCATCGTTCCCTGGGATCGGTTCCCAAGCATTAACCGGGCTCCCCATATCAAAACTGAATCTCTGGTGATCCACGGATGTGAGGACGAGATCGTTCCCTTTCGTCACGGGAAAAAACTTTTTGAACACCTACCGGAACCCAAAGCTTTTCTCGAAATTACCGACGCCAATCATAACGATCTCCCCGAGATTGGTGGTCAAAAATATCGTTTGGCCATTAACAAGTTTTTAAAGAGTGTGCTTAAAAATCCGGAGAGCTCCTCGTCAACTCTCTGACTGCAGTATAACCTTTTCAACCACGGCCACTAATCAAGAATGTTTGGATTTGGAGAAACGCAAAGTAAAGCTTTCAAATATGCATTAATAGGGCATGGATTACTCGCTCTATTCCTGATGATTTACTCTTTTATCCCCAGTTGTGAAAAGGAACCGGAAGTGGTTCATGTGTTTGAACTGGCATCCTCATCTCCTCCTCCTGTGCCACTGGCACACCCCACTCCGCCCAAACCAACGCCAAAGCCGGTTGTGCAAAAACCTGCCCCAAAACCAACACCTCCCAAACCTAAACCGGTGGTTAAAAAGCCAACGCCCAAGCCCAAGCCGAAACCAGTCGTCACTCCCCCAAAACCCAAAAAGATTTCCTTTGATCAATTCCGCAAACAGCACGATCTGCCCAGCCCCAAGACAACGGTTCAGCAACCACCCGCCAAGCCGGTTAAAATCAAGATTAACCCCAACGATTTTAAACTCGCGCCCATCACGGTAAGTACTCCGTCCAGCACTACATCTACGGTTTCCCCTACGCTTATTAATCAATACCTCGCCGGAGTGAAGTCTCGGCTCGAACAAGTTTGGCAACGCCTGCTCGCTCAGGCCGATCTTTCCAGTGGCGGGATGGCACATTTGGGATTTCGAATTGGCTCAGATGGGTCCCTCATCCAACCACGAATCACCAAATCATCCGGAAATTCAGCCCTCGATGCCTTGGTCTTACGTGTCGCTCAATCGGCCGGAAATGTGGGCCGTCCACCAGGAGGCTCATTTTCCTCTAGTCTGGAAATCCCCTTTCGGGTAAACTGATAAGTATGAAGTTCGACTGGAAGCGCCCCCTCGCCCCCATTCTTTTGGTAGGTGGGTTACTGCTGTGCCTTTCCCGCGACCCGGTGATTGGCTTGGGTGTGTTTTTAGTTTCCTTTGCTTTGGTCTTCGGGTTTTCCCGAGGCTCTTCCTAGCCTGAGAGTTTCCATCTCACGGGTGGTCGCCTCGATCGACTGCTCCACCAAATGATCCTGCAAAGCGAATGGCTTGCGGCTCCTCTTGGGAGCGGAAAAATAATTCCCGCGGCTCTTTAACTCGGTGGCAAATTCATTATCGCGCAAAAATCCATCCATCGTATCGATCACTTCGTTTTCCATTGCACTATCCTCAATCGGAAAAACCACTTCCACCCGGCGGAAAAAATTACGTGGCATCCAGTCGGCACTCCCTAGAAAAGTTCTTTTACCAGCTGGAGCATTTTGAAAATGATAAACCCGGCTATGCTCAAGAAACCTACCCAACAAGCTGCGTACTGTTATATATTCGCTCAATCCCTTTACCCCTGGCACTAAACCACAAATTCCACGCACAACTAAGTCAACTTTCACTCCTGCCTTGGATGCTTCGTACAAGGATTGAATCGCATCTGGATCGATCAGCGAATTCACCTTGATCACAATCCGTGCATCTTTTCCCTTTTTCGCGGCATGAGTCTCCTCCTTGATCAGGCGGATCATTTCATCATGCAGATTAAAGGGAGCCACCAGAATCTTTTTGAAATTTGGCTTTCGGGTATAACCGGTAAGAGTATTAAAGAGGTTGGCAAGATCCGCAGTGAATGCGGGATTTGATGTAAATAGACTGTAATCAGTGTAACTCTTTGCCGTGCTGGGATTGTAGTTTCCTGTACCTAAATGAGCATATCGACGAAGTTTCTTTCCCTCCCTCCTTACTATCAGGCAGCACTTGCAATGGGTTTTTAAACCACTTAGTCCATAGACCACATGTACACCCACCTCTTCCATTTTTCGTGACCAGGTAATATTGGCCTCCTCATCAAAGCGGGCTTTTAACTCGACCATCGCCGTGACCTGCTTTCCATTCTGTGCAGCATCCATCAAGGCCTTCACAATGGGCGAGTCCCCACTGGTTCGATAGATCGTTAATTTAATCGCAAAAACATCGGGGTCCTCCGCTGCCTGCCTCAAAAGATCCACCATCGGGGTAAAAGAATCGTACGGATGGTGCAGAAGAAAGTCCCGCTTACCGATCTCACGGAAAAGCTTACCTCGTTGCGAAAGTCCAGCAGGAACTCTTGCCTCAAATGGGGTAAACTTAAGGTCCGGACGATCAACCAAGTCAGGCAAGCTCATTAAACGATAAAGGTTGATGGGGCCGTTTATTTTAACCACATCCGCCTCCGACAACTGAATCGATTTGAGCAAATTTGCCAGCACCTCTGGATCTACCTCCTCGTCAATTTCCAGACGAACAGCCGCCCCCCTTCGTTGGTTGTGCAGTTCTTCCTCAATACTAAGTAAAAGGTTCTCCACCTCCTCTTCATCCACATACAAGTGGCTGTTGCGGGTAATACGGAATGCCCAGGCACCTAACACCTCATGCCCTGGAAATAAGTCAGACACGAAGTAACGCACCACCTCGCTAAGAAAAACAAACACATCCTCCTTGGAATTCTTCTTTTCGATTTTCAACAACCTGGGAAGGATTCTCGGCACCTGCACAATGGCCCGTAATGGATCCGCTTTTTTGCGGCGCAAATTCCTTAGCGATACAAATAAGTTTAGGGACTTGTTTAAAATCAAAGGAAAGGGATGCGTTGGATCCACCGCCAAAGGTGTGAGTACAGGAAATACCTCCCTGCGAAAATAAGCACGCAACCAGGTAAATTCCTCCTTGGTTAATTTCTCGATCGATTTGAAATGAACACCATTCTTGGCCAGAGATGGCTGTAATTCAGATCTCCAGCAATCGTACTCACGCTGAGACATCGCATGTGCCCGGTTCCGCACCTCTTCCAATAAACTCTGAGGAGCACTTCCATCCAGGCTTGGCCGGGTGATTCCCGCGTCCACTTTTTGCATAAGTCCAGCAACCCGGATCTCATAGAATTGATCCAGGTTCGAACTGACGAAAGAAAGAAAACGCGTCCTTTCAAGTAAGGGATACTTCTCAGAAAATGCCTGATCCAGTACCCGCTCATTAAAAGCCAGCCAGCTTAATTCTCGGTTAAAAAATTTGGGAGTAGCAGGTTTGGACTTTGGAGCACTGGTAGACATTTGAACATATAGTGATACCTTATTTTTTTATTCCGGACAATGGAATTTGAAATTTGCCCAACTTGACCAATTAGAGCGAATGGGCTATCTTGAGTTCTTTGCTCTTTGAAACTTTGATGGGGGTGTTCCGGATTCGACCGCAATGTGGAAAATTCGGTTGCATGCCGAGGATGATGCTTGGCCTCGCAAACAATGCA
>Ga0255753_1001447_pt1 | contig 28450 bp, 17 predicted proteins | sample 041ome_10_FD_179953 | JGI IMG/M metagenome (GOLD analysis project Ga0255753, IMG submission 179953) | Coastal salt marsh microbial communities from the Groves Creek Marsh, Skidaway Island, Georgia - 041412US metaG (version 2) | ecosystem: Environmental > Aquatic > Marine > Intertidal zone > Salt... | reverse complement strand
GATCGAAAAAATGCAGAGATCAATGAAAATTCGGACGTTGTAAATTTGTATTAGGTGTTCAGTTTGTGAGCAGACGAGTAGAAGTGATTTTGATTGTGCATATTTACATGTGAAAGTGCGCTCATTGTTACAATCCTAATACTAATCGAGCTACAAAGTTTGAACGAGATTCTTCTTCTGTACTTGTTTTCTCTAATTCGTCGTGGGCAGCCATAAGTTTTTGCTTTTTCCTCTTTTCGCTCTTGGTTTCGAGGAGAACCTTTGAAGAGGAAGAAACGAAATTGACGAGGTTGAAGACACTCGTGGCAGCCTTTGCGTTTGTAAAATGCTCGGCAATCAACGTACCGAAATCTTCCGCGAGTTCGACTTTTTCACTCTTCGAAAATGCGGGGCTCACAAAACCCTTCGTAAAACACATCCGCGACGTGTCAACACGCTCAAGAACCAACTGGCGAAACACTTCTAAAATAACGCTTTCGTCTCCAAGCATACGTAAATAATTTGACGCAAATTTACACCCACCATAGTTCTTCTTGTTCGAATCAGTGAGAACACTGAGAACGACATCCTTGATTGCGTTAAATGCTTCAACTTCCACCTTGTCCAAAAAAGTCTGACGCGCGCTTACAAATGAACCAATGGGAGATAAAGACGCGCTTGATTCCCGTTCTTCTTGTCGTTGTTTTAGCAAAGCAGAATTTGCTTCCTTCAATGCCCATAACGATGACAAAAACGTGCTCATGATGGAAGCGGCAGATTTCGAAAGCTCTTTTGTCGATGCGTCGAGACGTTTAAAGCGCGCCAAATCTTCTGGCGTTGATATCTTCGATTTTAGTAATTTTTCTAATTTACACTCGTCTTCAACGCATCCACGCATCACGCACTGCGCGAGCTTTTTAAAAACTTCAGCCTGCTGCTTCGCGTCGTTCTTTTCAATGCTGAACAGTCTGCATACCAAAGATTCTTTGAAAATATTGAGGACATTTTCGAGCGACTCTCTCGAATTCTTTTTAAGTTCCGTCGTCGCGTACGCTTTTCGAACCACCATGTCGTGTTGAAGAACGTGCGCCACGTGTCCCAACAGAAGCGTCGCTCCAAAGCACTGATCGTACGAACACGGTACTTTCGTCTCTTCTTCTTCCTCATCCCCTTCGTTCTTCTCTTTACCTTTTCCATCGCCTCTTCTGGATTTCCGTAAAGCGGTGGTTGAGCGGGAAGAACGATTAATCTTCTCAATTTGCTCCGGTGTGTACATGCTCTCTTCTACGAGCGAAACAAAGGACTTCCAATCCTCCCTCGGACCGGTTCTTCGATGGTGCGTAGAAACAAAGAAACTCGTGTTCTTGAATTGTCCTTGATCTTCGTTATCTGCGATGCCACGTGAAGCACCGAGAGAGCCAACCGTGGTGGACGTTTTACCTCTGGGAGACATCAACGATGCGTTCGCACTATCTCTTCCTTGTCTCTCTTCGCTGTCCAATGGCGTCCAAGCGTGAATATTTGTCGTCAGCTCTCTCTTTCGCGAGTTCCACGTTATATTCGGATTCGCGTCAAACAAATCTCTCAATATTTGGACTGCTTTCCGAATACAATTCATATCGTCAAGAGGCTGTTCGCTCCCAGACCGATCGCGTCTGATGATATCTAAAAGCCACACGTATATTTTGTGATGCGGTACTTCACGCATTTTGTGCCTTCTCGCGACATTGGAAAGGGCAAAAAGGAATGATGTTTCCGCTTTCAGTTTCTCGCGCGAATTCTTTTCGTCGAACTGCACGTCCCAGCACGCGTTTGAAAGAAAGTTTGTCACGAAAGACGAGTAGACGTCGATATCTTCCGATTTTTTGCCTACAGATGCGCCGGTGAAACCCATATCTTCTTCGAGCTTATGCAAGATTGCACCAAGAGCGCGTTTGTTTGTGTGTGTATTCTCGCTCTGCGTTTGTGCGCGTGTCCATTAATAACGACGAGAGCTTTCTTTTTTGAAAATTTGTTTCGCTCTTCTTGCTCTTCTTCTTCACTTCTTGAGTGAGACTTTCACTCTCAACACGACTTCAAAGTTTGAGAGAAAGAAAAAGAACGCAGCAAGATGAATGACGACGATCACGTCAACAACTTTAAACTCACCGACGCGCAAGCGGAGATGTACGATCGTCAGTTGAGAGTTTGGGGAGTGTCGACGCAATTGAAGATTGCAAAAGCAAAAGTCCTCGTGATTGGAGCATCCCCTAATAATCTCGAGTGCGCCAAAAACATCGTTCTTGCCGGCGTGTCTAAAGTCGTTTTATGTGAGGGAAGAGCAAAGGAGAAAGAAGAGAGAATAAACTTCTTAGTTTCGTTGGAAGACAGCGCGAACAAGCTGTCCGTCGCGGAAGCGGCGGCGAAATCGCTGCAAGAGATGAATCCTTTCGGCGAAGTTTCGGCTGCTGAAAATTTCAAAATTGAAGACTTTGAAGACAAAGGCGTGGCGAGCGAAATCCTTGGTGTTAATAATAACTACGACGTTGTGATATGCTGTGGACGAAGAGTGCGCGCAAATATCATAAGGCAATTGAACGAGTTATGCCGCGAACGAAAAATAGCGTTTTTCTTGACGGAATGTAGCTCACACCACGGCTACTTTTTCAGCGACCTCGGCGACGCGTTCGAGTACGTCCTGAAAAAAAAAGATGGCGATAATGACAACAACGATGAAAAGGAAACGGCTCTTTTGACTAAATCTTTCGTATCTCTCGATGATGCGATTCAGAGGACGTCATTTGGGAGCTTTAAATCGAAAAGAAGTTGTAAGTTTGCACCGATCTTTTGCGCGTTGAAGCAGATGGAATTATCGAGTTTGGACACAACGCCATCTCTCGATGAAGTACGCGAGCACATGACGAAAGAACTTCAAGGTGGTGATAAACTCGTCGACGGTATATCTTTGAACGATTTAGCGCTTTTTTTAGATAATAGGATAGAAATGCCTGCTATTGCGGCTATCGTTGGTGGATTACTCGCGAATGAAGTCATCAAAGCAATTTCGCACGCGGAAGAGCCCATTTGCAATTTTTTCACATTTGACGTGCTTTCTGGCAAAGGAACCGTCGAGAAACTAGGTTGAAGTCACATCAAATACACACACGCATTGCATACAACACTTCGAGATCTTATGGGGCCCAATTTCGTCAATTCGTCAATTTCGTTTTGCGCTTCCTCAAGTAGTTTTGCAACCAAAATCTCAGCTGATCTAGGACGGTTTACGGCACTTTCGCCTTTTTTGTACTCGTATTCATATGGAAATATAATTCTCGTCGACTTTTCTTTTTTCGAGGGAAAAAAAAATAATTGAGTGAAAACTCTCCACTCATCAGTGGGAAAAAAAGCTTCCAGTAATACTTAAACACTCTCGTCGAACGCGAGAACCGAAAGCATAAAATATGCCGCGCGACATGACCGGTACGCTCTAGAAGAAAGAAACGATCGATCGTTCATCTCGTCGCTCGCGACTGAAAACCGGAGTCCTTTTTTATTTGTCTCATTTTTTTTCTCTCTCCCCGCCCCAAGGGCCGGACACAAATCACATTTGAAGAAGAAGCGTTACTTCTCCCTTTTTTTTTTTCTCTTTATGCGCGTTCTTCTTCGCGCGTTTCTCGTCTCATCATCCGCGGTTTATACGATCGATGCGACGAACGAAAACGTGTGCGGCGAAAACGTTACGCAAACTCAATCCATTCATTTTCTCGCGTTCAAATCGTCACAAAAACATCACAACAGGTGCCGGGAGGTATCCTCCTCAGCCAAAGTTTCAGCCCTTTGCGTTTTATTCGTGTTTCCGTCTCGGAGATCCGGAACAAGCCGAATTGATTATGGAGACCGATCCGTATTTCTGGACGCAAGATAACGGCGCGGGGGGTCCCATCCATTTTGCCACGACGTACAAACAACTCGACATGGTCCATCATATCGTGAGAAACGTTCCGTCGTGCGTCAACCAAAGGGACAGTAAAGGGTACACTCCGTTACATCGAGCGGCGTATCTCGCGCAATACGACGGGTATCTCGAGATTTTTGAGTATTTACTCTCCGAAGGTGCCGATCCTACGATCACTACTAACGATTACGACCCTTATTTGGATCCTGGGTTGAAGACTCCGATTCAAGTCTCGATTCAAGACGAGAACGTGAGAGAGCGTTTACAATTTCTCATCGACAAGTACGCCGACGTCCCGAAGAAGCCGAGGTGCCATCAAGATCTTGGCTGCTGGTGGACACTTTACGATTACGGCTTGGACGTCGTGCAAACTTGGGCGCACGATTACAAGCCGGATTATCCCGAAAATCGCCGACGTCAAAAAGCGTTGGAGGAAAAGCGCTTGTTTAAAGAGCAACGTCGCCAGAAGCGTCAAGAGCTGGAGGCGCAAATCGAGCTCGAAATCGCCGAGGCGAAAGGCGAACTCAACAACATCACGATGAAAGACGGAAAGACGGACGATTCTGTCATCGATCCCTCGACCGTGAACAATTCCCCGATCGCGTTCCTCTTCCCAGGTCAAGGCTCGCAAAGCGTTGGCATGTTGAAAAGTTGCAAGGACATTCCAAAAGTGAAGGTGATGTGTGAAAAAGCCAAAGAGATTCTTGGATACGACATCTTGGACGTTTGCATCAATGGGCCGAAAGAAAAGCTCGACGACACCGTGTACGCGCAACCGGCGTTGTATCTCTCGGGACTTGCCGCGGTGGAAAAATTGAAACTCGACGATCCTTCGTTCGATGAGTCGAAAGTGAGCGCCGTCGCCGGTTTATCCTTGGGCGAGTATTGCGCTTTGGTCTTCGCGAAAGCAATTTCTTTCGAAGATGGTTTAAAAGTCGTCAAAGTTCGCGCCGAATCTATGGCCGCTGCCGCGAAAGTGGGCGATCACGGCATGCTCACCGTTGTTGGCTTGAAAGACGAACAGTTGGAGAAGATCGTCAAAGACGTCAAGAGCGAGGGAAAGAAAGACGAAGTCTTGGAGATTGCAAACTACCTCTTCCCGCAAGGAAGAGTCGTCTCTGGCGATAAATCAGCGCTTTCGAGAGTAGAAAAGAAGGCACAAGACGAAGGCGCGTTAAAAGTTGCGTATTTATCCGTCTCGGGCGCGTTTCACACCTCGCGCATGGACTCCGCCGCCGAAAATCTTAAAAACGTCCTGGAGACGATTGAGATTTCGAAACCAGAGATTCCCATTTTTATGAACGTTCTCGGCACTCGTCTCGCGACATCGGAAATGAACGAGGAATCTATCGTTCGCATGCTGACGAAACAACTCGTCTCCCCGGTGCTTTGGGAAGCGACGTTAAAGAACCTGGTGAGCGAAGGTAAAACGAAATTGTACGAGCTCGGACCGAACTCGCAAATCAAATCCATGACCAAACGCGTATCTTTAGACGTCTGGAAAGAGTTCACGAACGTCGATGTCGCCAAGTAAACAATGGAGGAGACGAAAAGAAAGGAACACAGCGATAACAACAACAGTGACAACGCCGACTGCAGAATGTTTTCTCTCTGAATTAAATCGAATTTTCGAGCGGTAATCCGCGATATTTTTTGTAATGAATTTTAACGAAAATAATACGAACTTACGCTCACTTTTACGACGAGGTTGTTTCTCAGAGAGGCAACGTTTCTTACTCACATCACCTATATAAATTTATGTTCGCACGCGTGTTAAATACGATATAGGCATGAATATATATTATACCACTTTGCTTTATTTGTTGACGTGTAATACAACAATGCTAATTTGTTTATATTGGTGTCGCTATCGAGCACAATTACAGTGCCCTACGCTACTTGTATATTTCGTTTACTTTGCTTCCTCTTCGCTGCCTTCCTTTTGGGACAACTTCTTTATATCGTTCACCAAGTTTGTCATTTCCTCTGAATCTAAAAAGGACAAACTCAATTGGTTTTCGAGACTGCGCGCCGAGGGTAACAAATTTTCGTTCACGGCTCCCAATTCTTGAGCGATTTTGTCGTTCGAGAGACCGCTATTCGTTCTCTCCAAAATGCTCGAAAGAAACGCCTGTTGGTCTTTACCAACTTCATCCTCGTTGGACATGCCTTCAACCATTTGCCGTAAGCTCTCGGTGGACGTATCTGATGGCACATTTGCATCCATGATCTCTTGCCACGTAAACTGCGCCAAACCAGTGTCCTTGTCCGGTGTAGGTACGAGTGCGAAGTTCCCATTTGGGAACATCTTCGGACTCGGTTCTCTCTCTTGTTCGTCTATAATTTCTTGCAAGCGCAAGTGATTCGCGTGATTTGAGCTCGTTTCGAGGAGCATTTGCGATTCATGGTCGCTATTCCCATTATTATTGTTATAATTGCCATTCATCGCATTTCCTTCGTTTCCCTCTCCACCTCCCAACAAAGGAACGGATTGACGCCGTTTGCGCGGCGCAAATCGCGAAACGTTGTTGAGTTGCTCTCCAAACTCCATCGCGAGCTTCGGATTCTGCTGAAGCGTTTCCAGGAGCGAACGCATTTGCGCGCTAAATTGTTCGTTTTGTTGTATTCTTTGTTCCATCATGCGCATCTGAGTTGCCGTGTCGTCTTGTTCTAAACGCAAACGCATGACTTCTTTCAACAAAACCATTCGATCGCGTTTAAGTTGATCGACTTCCTCGGTCAAATTTCCAAACGCGCCAAGTTCCAGAGCCGTGTGACCACCACTTGGCGCACCCTTCTCTCTTCCACCACCTCTTCTTCCGGTCACTGTCGTTGCTGTCCCTTCTATCCCTTCTGATTTTGAATCCGGCAGCGCTCGTCCTGGTCGTGGAGACGTCGGCGTCGCTTTCATCATCGACGTTTTCGATTCTTTTCTCTTTACATCTTTTGCAAACTCTGATTTCGATTTCATTCGAGGCGCTTCGTTTCTTTTCAGCGTCGTCAACAACTCTGGCTTATTCTTCTCAAAACCAGTGACTCCAAATTCGAATCTATCCGAGTGGCATTTGCGAAAACCATAGTTGTTTAGCTGTCGCACGAAACTCGCAAAGTTTGAGTGTTTGAACGTTTCCGGTAAATACTTCTCCTCTAACAAATCTGGTTTCCACACCGTAAACGTTCTGCCGTTCGCCGTCCACGAGATGACGTCGTCGTTTGCGGGGTTCGACACCAAGTTCCAAGTTTTCCTGTTTGCGTTTTAGCATCGAATTTTTCGAACGAGGATTGTGTGATGAGGAGAAATTAATTTTACGCCCGTGTTAGTTTATTGTGTTTTGTAGTCTGTGGGAAAAGGAGGAAAAAGAAAGAGGAAAAGGCACCCCTCTTCGTTTCTTTCATCTTCGACGACGTACGACGAAGATGATGAAAAATGACGAAGTCTCTCGTCGTTCAACTCGCGTACTAAACGAGAACGAGAGAGAAGATTGCGAGTGTAAAATGCATGATAACCTACCATAAGAACGGCGAAACGTTAATTGTGGCGAACGCGCCTCCTCCTGCGGCGGACATCGGTGGCAGTGATCCGGGTTGCGCCGAGACATTTCCTCCTTCCGTTTCCATTTTTTTTCGTTGTTTTTTCTTCTCCGCTCCGCTCCCCGCGCGCGCGTTCGAGGACGATGATGAAAACGTCCGTCAAAGCCACTATCACCACGGTACCACAGTAACACCAGCACCACTAACACCTACACCACCGCCACCACGACTTTACGCGTTACCGTCGCGCGATACTGCTCCGAGTGTGAATTCAGTAACGGGTACTCTCTCGCGCGTGTTTTTTACTGTGTTTTGATTATGGCGGTGCGTCGCTTTGCTTCCTGTCGTCGTCGTCGTCGTCGTCGTCGTCGTCGTCGTCGTCGTCGTGGCGTCGCGCGACCTTTTTTTTTGCTTTTTTCAAAAACGAAAAAATAAGCAATCGCGTCGCGGCGAGAATACACACGCACTCGACACGCACAAAACGCCACTTCTTTTGGAGCGTCCGGAGTGTTACTTTAGCACCACCACACGACAAAGCGCGCGGTGATGGCTGCTGGTGGTTCCTCCGCTCGCGCGACGCGTTCATCGAGTCGCAGCAGAAGACCATCGTCGCGGAAATCTCCGCCGCCCACGAACAAAAAAGGAGGGCAAAAGTCATCGTCGTTGGCGTCGACCAAAAAGAAAACGACGACGTCGACGAGGAATAAGAAAAAGACCACGCAAGAGAAACACTGGGGCTCTGGTGGTGATGCCGATAAGTACGGCGCTTTCATCAACGCCACCGGTATCATCTTGTTAATCGCAACGACGCCTTTCTTAGCGGTGATGATTTGGGATGTATTCGTTAACCGAAACGGAAGCGTTTCCAATCTCGTTTCAAGCATATCCAAGAAAACATTCACAGGGTACTTGGAAGACATGCTCCCTTGGCCGTCTAAACAAGCAATCGCGCATTTACTCTCCTACGCGACGTTCGAAGCGTTGTTGCAGTTATATTTACCTGGTAAAAAACATTTCGGACCAGTCACGGCGAATGGGAATATTCCCGAATATAAAGCGAACGGCGTTTTGTCTTTAATCACGACGTACGTGGGATTCTTCGCCGCTTGGCATTTTGGATTGACCTCACCAAAGATTGTGTACGATTTGTTCGGAGAGATGTTATTCGCGATGTCTGTGTTTGCCATCTTTTTCTGTCTCTTCCTCACGTTCAAAGGTTTGTATTTCCCGACTGACTCTGACTCGGGAACGAACGGTTCTTTTCTGTACGATTTCTATTGGGGCACCGAGTTGTATCCGAAATTCGGTCGTTTGAACGTGAAACAGTTCACTAATTGCAGATTTGGGATGATGGCTTGGGCACTTTTGCCCGTCGTGTTTGCGTGCTATCAATATGAACGCGATGGATTCCTCGCCGATTCCGTTTTGGCGTGCGTCATTCTAATGTGCACGTACAACGCGAAATTTTTTTACTGGGAAACTGGATACTTCAATTCTATGGATATCATGCACGACAGAGCTGGATATTACATTTGCTGGGGTTGTTTGGTCTGGGTGCCTTCTTTGTACGTGTCTCCGGCGCTGTATATTTCTTCCGTCAATCCGGCGGTGCATCTCGGGAGGGCAAGATTTTGCACCATCGTCGCTGCGGGCTTGTTATCCATTTGGATCAATTACGATTCTGATCGTCAGCGACAAGAAGCGAGGAGAACCAAAGGAAATATGCTCGTGTGGGGCAAAAAACCACGAATGATCAAAGCGAAGTACGAAACCATAGAAGGCGAATCGAAAACGTCATTGTTGTTAGCCTCCGGGTGGTGGTCCATTTCTAGGCACTTTCACTATTTGCCAGAGATTGCCGCTTCGTTCTTTTGGACGGTACCGGCTGGATTTGATAAGGTTGTGCCGTATTCGTACGTTATTTTTTTGACGATTTTATTGTTTGATCGCTCCGTTCGCGACGACCGAAGGTGCGCCGCAAAGTACGGAACGTACTGGAAGCAATATTGCTCTATCGTTCCATTTAAAGTCATCCCGGGTATTTTTTGAGGAAGAATTGAGAAACACTGTGATTGCCGTAAGTGCAATGCGTGAACTTTGCACGCATTTAACGCCGATGACGCGTATTTGGTTGTGTTGTTGTTTTGAATATTTGACGTTTTAGAATGATGATATATAGTGGTTAGACGAATCGCATCTAAAGATTTTTTTTTTACATTGATCAATTTTGTACATATCGAGTCAAGAAATCTTGGACAACTTGTGTGAACTTCTCTGGTTCATCCTCCTGAATCGCGTGACCACTGTTTGGAAACACAACCATCTGGAATTTACCTTGCATTTGCGCTATCGTTAATGGCGTATCCAATCGATCCGTGCCTGCCAAAAGAAGAGCCTTCGAAGTTTTCGCGCTCAAAAATCTCTCACTCATACCTAAATACCACTCTTTCCAATACGGTTCCGTTTTTACGACGTCGCATCTGAAAGTAAAGGACGGAGACGAGACTTCCGTTCGCTCGCTATTGCTATCACTATTGCTAATACTATTGCCATTGTTTTGTTGCTTTAACTGCGAAGGGAAAGATATCCTCGCTGAATCCACATTTTTCGTCGTTCCTCCAAAGCCCAAAGACCACCGGAATGCATCTCTCATCGTTCGGAAGGAAGTTGGACGGTTCAAAAGCTGTAAAGACATCATTGGCAAAGCCTTCAACGCTGACCCTTCGACGACGTCCACAACAATCAGACCAGCCAGTGATGTTCTATATCTATCATCTACGTTCAAAAGAGCATCCTCTCTCGTCCACACGTCTTCTCGATGCGCGAGAGAGCTCGCTACGGAAGCACCCATCGAGTGGCCGACTAAAACACATTTGCGATTTTTTTTGGTTTGAGTAAACGTATGCTTGAGAATCATCGCGACATCTTCTACCATTCTTTTTAAGCTGAAGTCGCTCCCGCCGTCGCGCGTCGATAACGATTCCCCGTGGTTTCTCAAGTCGACGGCGTATATCTCAACCTCTGCTTGTGTTTTGCACTTCTTCCTAAACTCTTTCACGAACGGGGCCCACGAGAGCGAAGAGTATGGACATCCGTGTAAACACACCAACGTTGTTGTTGGCGACGTGCTTCCATCGTTATCACGTTTAACGTTTGAGACGATGTTAGCGCGATACACACGGAACGCTTCCTCTCGTTCGTTCGTAACTGTAATTTTCTCGTCGAAATATCCATCGTCGCTCCAAATCTCAGGCTTAATTGTAGCTCGCGCGGGAGGTGGTGGCATATCCGCGCTGACATTTCTCGGCGGTTTTCCTCCGTCCAGAGCATTCGCGTCCGTGGATGCGTTCGATGAAGTCGAAATAGGGGTTGACGTTAAATTTTCTTCTCTCACGGTCCCTAGTCGCGATGGTGGAACAACGACGGTTGCCGTTTTCGGTTGATGCAAACCACCGAATCGCGTCCAATTTGGATTTGGAGTTTTCGAAGCGCAGGACGCATCGACGCTTCTTTGCTCCTCATCCTTCATCCCCGCGTCAAAACTTCAGCCGTGCGCTTTTTTTCTGTCGTCATTCAGGAAGAAAACGGGCATCCCATCATCAAAAAGAAATCTCAAAATGTACGTAATAAAATATGTACTCGTATAACCAAAACTCTTCCTCACTCACTCACTCACACACCCGACAAGAAAGACTACGAGTACAAGAAAAAAGAAGGACGACCGCGTGAAAAATGTTTTCGGCCTTTGCCCGCCGCGTGGCTTCGCAAAGTGCGAAAGCGCGGATGACTTCCATCTCTACCACCACTACTACTACTACTACTACGCCCATCGATGAAACTACCATGACGTCCACGAGAAGACTTTTCGCGGCTTCGTTCGAGAGAAGGTGCGCGAGCACGCGTTCGACGACAGCGACGACGCGCAGCAAATTTGCATCGCCTCTCCCTCCGCGTGCGTTTCTACTCCATCGTCAACGACCACACCAACGCGAACACGATCGGTATCTTCGCAATAACGCAAGGATGATGTATTCGACGTCATCGACAATCAACAACAGTCCAGTCGGGTGGAAGTCGTTGCTCCTGCTCGTCTTGACTGGTTCCGGAGTTTTGTTTTTCTTTGAGAACGAAAAGAAACGACGGATGAAAATCATCGCAGAAAACCAAAAAGGCGTCGGGAAAGCGGCGGTGGGTGGACCGTTTGAACTCATCAACGCGGCGACGAACAAAAAGTTCACCGATAAAGATTTGCTCGGGAATTATTGCTTGATTTACTTTGGGTTCACGACGTGTCCAGATATATGTCCAGACGAGCTGGAAAAAATGTCCGAAGTGGTTGACATCGTCGAGAAGGAAGTGGAGAAACAAAAGAGCAATACAACTGCTCACGAATCATCGCCGCTCGTGCCGGTGTTCATTTCCATAGACCCGGAGAGAGACACGACTAAAGTTGTCAAGGAATACGTGAAAGAGTTTCATCCAAAACTTATCGGTTTAACCGGATCGAAAGAGCAGTGCGCGAAAGCGGCGAGAGCTTATCGCGTGTATTATCACAAGACGAACGAGTCCTCCAAGGATTATCTCGTCGACCATTCGATTATCATGTATTTGATCGATAAAAAAGGTGATTTCGTCGCGTTTTACGGAAAGAATTACGAAGCTCGGCCTATGGCGATGAGCATTGTAGAACACATGTCTTCTCTTTCCTCCAACCACTAGCAACGTTGTCTTTTAAGCAACGTAATAAAAAATACGCGCGCTTTAGTTTTGTTAGAAATTAAAATTAGCAGAAGAGTATAAAGTAAAAAGTAGCAGAGGGAGAGTTTTGTGCAGCATATGTAATTATTATTTATGACTAGTGTTGTAGGTAGTGAGTTTATTCATGATAATTTGGAGGAAAAGAATAATATGAACTACGACGCGATTGCTTTCCTTTTTACTTCATACGAGTTTTATTTAAAGCGTAGCCATGACTTCGTTCGCCATTTTGATGGTGTAGGCAATGTCTTCGTCCGAGTGTTCCATACCGGTGAAGCCAGCCTCGTATTGAGACGGAGCCAAGTACACGCCTCTCTCTAACATACCTCTGTGCCATCTACCAAACTTGTCCAAGTCCGACTTGGTCGCGTCTTGGAAGTTCTTCACCGGTCCCTCGCAGAAGAAGAAGCCGAACATACCTCTGATGCTGCCCCCGCAGACGGCGTGGCCGTTGTCTCTACCAGCTTTCAAGATGCCTTCGATCAAAACCTTCGTCTTTCTGTCCATCTCTTCGTAGGCACCCGGTTGCGACAAGATGTTCAAAGTTTCGATACCCGCAGTCATCGCCAACGGGTTACCAGACAAGGTACCCGCTTGGTACATCGGACCAGCCGGAGCGACGATTTCCATGATTTCTCTCTTACCGCCGTAGGCGCCGACCGGTAAACCGCCACCGATGACCTTACCCATCGTGGTCAAATCCGGAGTGACACCCCAGTACGCTTGCGCGCAACCCTTATCGATGCGGAATCCAGTCATGACTTCGTCGAAGCACAACAAGGCGCCGTTGGCATCGCACTCGGCTCTCAAGCCTTCGAGAAAGCTCTTGTCCGGGACGATGAAGCCAGAGTTACCGACGACTGGCTCGAGAATGACACCCGCAATTTCGCCTTTGTTTTCCGCAAAGATCTTCTTGACGGACTCGATGTCGTTGTACGACGCGCACAAAGTCGTGCCAGTGGCACCTTTTGGGACACCCGGAGAATCCGGTAAACCCAAAGTCATGACGCCAGAACCGGCTTGGACCAAAAACGGATCCGCGTGGCCGTGGTAGCAACCCTCAAACTTGATAATCTTCTCGCGACCGGTGTGCGCACGCATAACTCTCAACACGGACAAGCACGCCTCGGTACCGGAGTTGCAAAATCTGACCATTTCTACGGACGGAACTCTTTCGATGACCATCTTGGCCAAAGTGTTCTCCAACTCGCACGGCGCGCCGAAGGATGTACCTTTTTCGAGTTGCTTGATCAACGCCGCGTTGACTTGGTCGTTGGCGTGACCACAAATGGCCGGACCCCAGGAGCCGACGTAATCGACGTACTTGTTTCCATCGACATCGAACGCATCTTTATTTGAACGTAAAACGGCATTTTTAATTAGTAACCGCGACCGATGACGGCGAGCGAGCGAGGAGAAGAAGAAGAAAGTTGTTTTTGTCAGTTTTTGTTCGACGCACAAAGGAAAAACGACAAACGAAGAGAAGAGAAAAAAGAGAAAAAGAGAGAAAGATCTTTTTTTTTGATGCAAGAAAAAAGGTGCGCGAGACCGAGTTTTATCCAATCACGGACGGGTTATTTGAAGTAAAAATCGATACGCACATGGTCCTTTGACTCTATCGAAAACGATCGGTTGACCGCCGACGGACTTGAACGCTCTGACCGGGGAGTTGACGCCTCCCGGCAACAAGTCTTGCGCTTCCTTGAAGATCTTTTCGGAGTTGTCGGTTTTAAAAGCCGCCTTGGTGATGATGGTGACGATTTTCTTTTGATGAAAACTCTTTCCGGTGGTGGATCGGATGGAAGAAGAAATCTTCGTTTGCTTGGCAAACTGCGTGGAAACAACGTTGTTCGTGGAAGTGGCAAACATGTTTGTCTGTGCAATTTTTCAGTCCTTGTGGTAGCAAATGTTAGAATGAATGCTTCGTGACTATTGGCTGTCGTCGTCGAATATAACTTCAGAGGAGCGCGTTCTCTCTCTATCTGCTTTTTTGTGAAGTTGATTTTGATATATTTTTTTATTTTCGTTGCGCGTCTCAAAAAATTAGAGAGTCTTTTTTTTATATGTATTTAACCTTAAACCCTAACGTAGAGTTATACGCAGCAATGTAGTAGCTATCTGAAGATCGAGGGTTCGATCCCCTCCTCAGTCAAGAGAAAAAATACATGTGTTATTATAATCGGCTGTGTGGCCTAGTGGATACGGCGTCAGACTTCGACATTCTTTTTGCTACAGTTTCTGCGCGTTTTTTTTAACCTGCGAGACGCGCCGTTTCGCTTCTCTATCGGCGCAGTTTTTCTTGTTAAATTCATTCGGTTTCTCCACACAGAAAAAAAAGGAGATTTACTCGTAACAAGAAAAAAAAAAAAGAAACCTGCTTTACAAAAAACGTCCTATAACAAATATAAACAACATGTCGGACAACGAAGGCGGCGATGCCACTGCTGAAGTCGACTTCAACGACGATTTATTCACCTGCGCAAACGTACGTTTATTCGTGCACATGTGTACTTGTTTATGTATCGATTTATTCACTCTCTCTCTCTCTCTCTCTCTTCGCGATTTTTTTTTTGTTTTGTTCTGTTGCACCGGGGGAGTTTGATATTTTTGCGACTGCTAAAGCTGCATCATCACCATCGCTGACGCTTCTATTTCTTCTTCTTCTTCTTCTTCTTCTTCTTCTTCCTTTCACCACGCGAAATAACTATAAACACAGTCAGATGTCGTCACCAAGTACAAGATTGCTGCCGATTGCGTGAATGGTACGTTTGTAAACTCTTTCTTCTTTTTTTCTTCCGCGATTCGAAGTACTTTTCACAGCCGCCCTAAATAAAGACAAAAAAAAAGAGAGAACAAAAACAATACTCCGCGCGCGTAAAACTCTTGACTGACGACACATATACTTTGCGCTACGTTATTAATGAAAAAACATTCAGCTGCGCTCGCGGAAGTGATAAAGATGATCGTCCCGGGTAAAAAAATCGTGGACATTTGCGTTGCCGGTGATAAGCACTTGGAAACGGAGTGCGCGAAATATTACAACAAGAAAGTTGAAGGAGCTAAAGTCGAGAAAGGCATCGCCGTACCGACGTGCATTTCCGTGAACGAACAAGTATCGTACAACTGCCCAGACGTTGATAATAAAGACGTACTCGAGGAAGGGCAAGCTGTTAAAATCGATTTGGGAGCGCACATCGACGGCTACGTCGCGCACCAAGCGGTAACCATCGTGTGCCAGAAAGAAGGCGGCAACGAAAAAATCACCGGGAAGCAGGCGGATGTTATCAAAGCGTGCATTGTCGCGCAAGAAGCCGCGGGGAGAGTGTTGAGACCGGGTAAGACGACGACGGATGTTTCGAACGCGATCACCAAAGTAGCGGAAGATTTTGGAGTTCACCTGGTCGAAGGCGTGCTTTCGCACAACATGAAGCGCTTCGCCATCGACGGCAACAAGGTTGTGTTGCTCAAGAAAACTCCAGAGACGAAAGCGGACGACCACGAGATTGCTTTGTATGACGTTTTTGGCCTCGATATCGTGATGACTACGGGTGAAGGTAAACTCAGCCAAAAGGATGAAAAAGAGACGCAAGTGTACAAGAGAGCCTTGGAAAAGTCGTATTCTCTTAAAATGAAAGCCTCTCGCGGCGTGTTCTCAGACATTTGCAACAGATTCCCTTCTTTTCCTTTTGCGGCGAGAAATCTCGAGGGCTTGAGCGCCAAGGCTGGTTTACCCGAATGCTTGAGACACGATTTGTTGGTTCCGTACCCAGTGCTGTACGAAAAGGCTGGCGAATGCGTTGCGCACGTCAAAACGACCATCTTAGTCATGGGCAAAGGGAACGACAGAATTACGAAAGCGGTTGAAATGATGCAACAAGACGTTTCGAGCGAGAAGTCACTCCAAGATGCGGAATTAGTCGAATTGATCGCGCAGCCGCTGAAACCGCCGGCAAAGCCGAGAAAGAAAAAGTAAATAATACGCACAATAACTCACACACACAGAAAGTAAAAGTGAAAATAAGAATAAGAATGTTTGAAGAGTGCGTTTTATTACAGAGTCACTCGGTGGAGAGAGAGGTCGCTTTTACTAAAGAATTGAAGTTGCGCACTTTCCACGCGTGTTAAGTTTTCTTTCCTGTTTTGACTGATTGATTGATTGATATTTGTTGTTTTGAATGCTGTCCTTCTAACCTTTCTCGTTCTTGCTGTTTTTGTTCCTTTGTTCATTACACAAGCTAAAAACTATAATATGTCACATTTTTTATCATATCGCTCATCCGATTGGCGCATCCGTCGTCATTCCATCACCCCCTGCCGATGGAGCTCTGATTGCAACGACGACTCTCCCCAAAACTGTCAAGGACGCGCCACTTTTCTCCATCTGAAGAACTTCCGCCCCGGATTGTATGGCGATGGTTTCCGAGTCGCCCGCTCCGCTCAAAACGACGGAGGATTTCTTCGCGAGTAAATAATAATGCGCGGGCGAAGCCGAAGTGCTCCCTCGATCGATGATGAGCATAGCTGCTTCAGACTTATTACTCAGACCATCAACGTTTGGTAACTCTTTCGCGGTATTTCCGACGAATGTGGCGATAGGTTCTTTCGAGTTTGCCAACGCCTCCCAGTTCGGCACCGCCATCCAGTCAGAAGTTCCTTGCGGTCTGAACGTTTTGAAAATGTTGCTAGGATCGTTCGTCCCAACTTTTTCTAACACTTGCGCGAGTTTGATAGCTTTTGTCGTCAACTTACTGAACGCGCCGACGACTGCAACTGGTCTAAACTCGATTTCTTCAAAGTCCAATCTCACCGAGGACACCGGTTGCACCGCCATCAATCGGTTTTCCGCGTTCGCAGCTTTCGCCGCCGCGAGATTACTCACTTGACCCGTAGCTTCCATTCGAAACATTTCTGTCGCGGACTCCAATCTTCCTCTCGATTTATCCGTCTCTGCGTATTTCAAACCGCGGTCGCGCATGGATTCCGCTTTGTCCACGCCCTCGTATCTTTGCAACTCTTGAATATCTCTCCAGATTTTAAACGCTAAGCACTCACCGGGAGTTTTTCCGAAATCTTTAGCAATTGCAGCCATACCATCGCGAATTTCGTACGCTCTCACTAATTCCCTCGCCTGTTCCTCCGTGAACTCTCTCCTGGCGATGAACTCGGCAGCCGCGTCTCTTTTCCCGCTCGGTAAAAAGTTGATCTGACTCAAGCACGGAGAGCCTGAATATTCGGATTCAAAGTACGGAAGTAACTCGTTCGGAAACTCTTTAGATGCTTTTAAAGACGCGTACGTCGACAGCCACGTTTGCCACATGACTTGTTCTTTGTTTTCAATGCCGGTTTCGTCGAAGATTTGGTCTGGGATGTATCCCGCTTTTTGCAACGCCGGGATATACTTGGCCAACTGGAACCAATGTCCGGCGCGTTGACGAAGCATCATGATCATCTGATTCGTATCCAATTCCTCGGTTACTTTTTGGTCCTCAAACGTTGGTGGTGGTTTATATTGTTGCTCGTATGAACCAGCCATTTCTTGTCCGGGAGCTAAATACGTCGGTTTCGAGCCGCCGCCGCCGCCGTCGTTCGTACCAAACTTGACGCCTCCCATCGGCGTGTCTGGATTCAAAGCACCCGTTTCTTCGTCGTATTCATTACCGCCACCGGGAGACGATCTGCCACCACCAAACTGCTGCTGCTGTCCCGGTTGAGTTCCTGGCATGGATATGACTTGCCCTTGTTTGCCTCCGCCTCCGGCGTACCCGCCCGGCGCAGACATGCCTGGAATCACATCCGTAGGAAAGTCTTCCATGCCGGGAATAATTAAACCACCTCCGGGTCTCTTTCCAGGACCAGAGGATGCCGACGATGGTGGCGGTTGTGGTCGACCTGGTGGTCCTCCTGGACCTCTGCTGGGACCTCTCGGCGGTTGCGGCGGAGGTAAAGCGTGCACTTTCGTTTTAGTCGCGCGCAATTTTGTTTTATCTTTTTGCTGCTGTTGGCGCAGAGGGTGGACGTGCGGCTGCTGCTGCTTCTTTTGATACGCCGCGGAGGATGCGTTCGGCATCATCGCAATAGAGGACAACGACATGATGTTAAATCCTTGCGCGCTTTTAGAATCTTCCGTTCAAAACTTTTAACGACACAAATCAAATCGTCTCTTTGAAGAGGCGTCGTCGTCGTCAAGTCGTCAAGTCGTCGTTTTTGTAGAGAATTCTATCTAAAAGCGTCTGTGTTGGCGACCGACACGTTGCTGGTTTTTTTGGTTCTTTTTTTTGCCTTCTTTTTTTTTGGAAGAAGGCGAGGGAGGAGGGCGAGGAGGAGACCTCTCTCCCACCCCGCAAAAGCAGAAAAAAACAAAAAAAAAAGCAAATTAGTTCACCATAGTTTGACGCACACTAGAGTGAAAACATGGCCGTCGGAAAGAATAAAAGACTCACAAAAGGGAAGAAAGGATCGAAGAAGAAAGCGTAAGTTATACAATTAGCTCGTGTGCTCTGCGATGGAAATGTCGCGAGTCTGCCCTTTTTGCTCCGACAATTTGGGGCCGGCACTTCGCGTTTTTTTGCGCGATGTAAAAATGTTTTTGGGAGGGAAGAAAATGTGAAAGACGCGCTCGGATGATGAGGATGCGCGCATCCGCGAAGAACCTGGTTGAGATGTGCGCACGCATGAAGTACTTTCTTGCGTATTACGCGTGTTCTGAACCGATTGTCTTCTTCGCGCGATGCGTGTGAGCGCGTGCATTCGCGTTTTTCAAGAGAGGGCTTGTCGTGCGCGAAAAAAGGGGAGGAGAGAGAGAAAAAAAATCTCCTTTTGCGCGCGCGCGCGCTTAGAGTAAAGACGAACGGATGGTATTTGAAATCAAACGCATGAATTCCATTCATTGTTTGTTGTTCGATGCCTTGCGATCGTTTTCACTCTCGCGTTGCCTTCGCATCATCGCGGTTTTCTCTTCTTCCTCTCGGAATTTCTCGCAGCGCGCGTTCCTGGTTTTTCATAGCCCTTTTTCTGCTCTCTTTTCTTTTTCTTCCAAATTTGCTAACCACATTTCCTTTTCTCTTATATTGAATTTGAACAATAAACAGCGTCGATCCGTTCTCCAAGAAGGATTGGTATGACATCAAGGCTCCGTCCATGTTTACCGTTCGCAACGTCGGTAAGACTCCGCAAACGAGAACTTCGGGTACGAAGATTGCCTCGGATGGTTTGAAGGGGAGAATCTTTGAGTGCTCGTTGGCTGACTTGAACCAAGACGAGGATCAAGCGTTCCGTAAAATGTTCTTGAAGTGCGAAGACGTTCAGGGTAAGAACGTTTTGACGAACTTCTACGGTATGGACTTTACCACGGACAAAATCCGCTCCTTAGTCAGAAAATGGTTTTCTTTGATTGAGTGCTTCGTCGACGTGAAGACGACGGACGGTTACACGATGCGCGTCTTTTGCATCGGTTTCACCAAGCGTCGCGTGGACCAAACGAAGAGAACTTGTTACGCTCAATCCGCGCAAATCCGCAAGATTCGCGCGAAGATGGTTGAAATTATCAAGAGAGAGTGCGAATCGTGTGACTTGAAGGAGTTGGTGTTGAAATTTATCCCGGAAGTTATCGGTAAAGAGATTGAAAAGTCGTGCTCGGGTATCTACCCGTTGCAAAACGTCTATTTGAGAAAGGTGAAAATGTTGAAGACGCCGAAGTTTGACGTCACGAAGTTGATGGAAGTTCACGGCGATTACTCCGGCGAGGAGGTTGGTCAGCAAATTCCGAGAGCTGAGGAAGCGAAGCCGGAAGCCGCCGCCGCCGAGGAATAAATAAACTGAAAAAAGTATAACTAATAAAATTGGTGGGTGTTCGAGAAAAGAGAGAGAGAGAGAGAGAATGGAGAGGGAAGAGATGAGGAGGTTGGAGAGAAAATAGATTAAACAACTGGTAGTGTTTATGATCGCATAAATACGAGCTTAAAATAGTAGAATTTTAATTGATACAAAAGTACACGACAACGGTACGACCAAAAACAACAAACAACCCCCCCCCCTTTTTTTTTCTCGCACGGGCTCTCTCTACACTTTTTGAAGAAAAGAAGATGCACTTTTTATATTATTATATATGTATCAAATTGAAAATTAAAACATGGCTTTAACAGTTTCAAATCGCGCTGCACCGGCAATATCGCCAGACAAGCACAGCGTTGGATTCGATTTCAACATTTGCGCGGCTACTTCTGCCAAATCTTGCTTTGTTAACTTGTTCACTTCGGCGATGAATTCTTCCGGCGATTTGCGGTGGTTGTACGTCAAGATTTGTCTTCCAATGTCTTCAGCAACGACAGCTTTGGATTCCAAGTTCATCAAAATTGAAGAAATCGTCGCATTCTTCGCTCTCTCAACTTCTTCATCCGTGATTTGGCTCGCGTTCGCAACCGCAGATAACTCCTCAGCCATGACTGCGATCATGTCATTGACGTGTTGTCCATCCGTCATGGCCGAAATCCCCACGATGCCAGTGTCGTTGTAAATCGAGTGAAATGCCGTGCAGTTTTGAGCCCAACCGTATCTATTGAGTACACGCGTGTACAATCTAGAGTACATTCCTTTCCCCGGACCACCCGCAGAAAACGATCCACCACCTCCAAGCAACATGGACAAAACAGTCACCGCGGTGGAACGCTTCGCGTCTCTCCATCCTCCTTGGAATTCAAAGCCTAAAATCAAACTCGTGAGCGGAGACTCGTTCTTCACTCGAAAGTCACCACCCATATACTTCGATGGAATTTCTTTGCTCGTCGTCGCCGCCGACCCTTTACTGACAGTCTCCAGCATCGGACTCGCGATGGACACCAACTCTTGGTGATCCGCGCCAGAAGCCGCCAAGACCATTCTCGGTGCGACGTAGTTTTCTGCGATAAATTCGCGCAAAGCATCGCCATCAATCGCATCTATAGATTCTTGCGAGGCTAAAAGTGGATTTCCTAATCCTCCATCGTACGCCGTAGCGTGCACAGCCTCCATCAACATAGCTTGCGGATTCATTTTGAGCTCTTCGATTTCTTTCTTCAAGTCTTTCGCCATCTTCGCGACTTCGTGGTTAGCAAGCTTCGGGTTCAATGCTGAATCACAAAGCAACTCTACCGCCTCTGGCAAGTGCGTTTTCAACGCATCCACGGTGTAAGACATTTGTTCTCTCGACGCCGCGGCTAATAAACTCGCACTCATTACCTCCGCCTCTTTCGTGATGCGAAAGTTTGTTCTGTTCGTCGTCGCTTTGAAAGCCATTCTCTCGAGCATGTGCGAGGCACCCGACATGTACGGCTGCTCGTACTTACTTCCACTCTCCAAGTATAATCCAACCGCCATGGTCGCCCCGGGAGTGTTTTCCGAGGCAATCGTGGCCCCGTTTGAAAGCGTCGTGACCAAAGTCTTCGGCGCTTCCTTCGGGTAGATCGGGCTTTCGGGAATGATAACATTCGGCATGGGTTCGTCCATCGGCGGCTGCTTCGTCGCCGATCCGCCAAAGATTTGGGAGAAAATAGACGGTTTCGCGGTTGCTGCCGCTGCCGATCGCTCTTTCAACGCCGGCAAAGACTGCGCGAAAGAGGAGGAGGTTTTCAAACCTCTTCTTAAAATGTTTCGACTGCTCATTTTTTTTTTGCTCTTCTTTTTCTTTTCGTTTTAGGCGACGACGATGATGATCCTTCTTCTTCTTCTTCTCCTTCTTTTTAAACCCCCGCACTTTCTTTCTTGCTCTCGAGCGCGCGCGGATGGCGTGCAAACTATCGCGAAGCGTTGGAGCGAGTGCGTTTGAACGCGCGTGTTCTCGTCTGACGTTGTAAAAAACGCAGAGAGAAGAAAGGTTTGAAAGTGTGCGTGTCTGGAAACAGAGAGGGGGGCCGATTCTATATATTTCACACGATCCCTCTCTCTCTGCCAGTCTGCCGTGGTGTCAAAGTGTTTTTTTCAAAAGTTTTTCTTTTGATGCGCGTTGTGTGTCAAAAACTGATCGATCGATCGATCGAATTCGAATTCGAAGTTTTCGAAAAAATATCGAAAACCGGGACATCACACGATTTTTTCGATTTATACTCGTAACTGTGTGTGGAACCGTGTGAAAACTGCACGAATTTGCAACAGAAACAAATCCTCTCCGAACGCGAACATAACATCGGAGAGGAAAAGAAGAAGAAGACACGCGCGCAAGAACGCGCACTTTGATAGGGAAAGAAAGAGAGAGAGAGATCGTTCTCGTCCACGGATTATAGATTCGATCTGATATAATATATATATATTGGAAAAAAAATTCAAAACCGAAAGACGACTGAGATGATGTTTATGCTGCGAGCGCGAAGCAACAACGGTGCGAGCCTACTCGTCGTGGGAAGCGAAGGAAAGAGCAGAAGAAGCGAGAAGAAGACGACGAAGAAAAGTAGCAATAGTGAGAATAAGAAATCGCTTGCGTCCTCGTCGACGAAGACGAACGAGTTCAAACTTCCTTCGATGAAAGTGAAAGTAATCGATATCGATATTCTCAAGCGGTTCACTCGAGAACGACGAGAAGAAGAAAAGAAGAAGAAGAAGACGATTAACAACACGATGCGAAAGGAAAACGAAGCGATGAAAAAGACGTCAAAGAAAGATAAGGACGCGAAAGCAGTTGTATCCGTTCCTTCTTCGCGCAGTCGATCACCACATCCAACTCCTTCTTTCGCTTGGCTCACGTATTGGGCGTTTGGCGCGACGGTAGTTACCACAGTCGCCGCGGGCGCATTCTTCTTAATCTTCGCTAAATCAACCGGAAAGAGAGGTACACGAGAAGATAATGGCGAAGATGCGTCCATGCAACAAATCACTTTTGTATTCGATACCCCGCAGACCGCGGCGGTAAGAAATAAAGCGCCGAGACCTCCGAGACGGAGCGAAGATCAGCACGTGCGAAAACAACAAGAAATTTCACGACAGAGAAAAGAAGAAGAGGTCAATCCATTTTTGAAACAAATGGAAGAGTCGAACGTCGCGTTCACCTCAGCGTCACCACCATCATTATCATCATCATCACCACCACGACCTCAGCCGTTTGAAACTGAACCGTCGTCGGGGCAAATAGCAACACCCGTTCCTTCATCTCCAACTGGCTACGTGGTGCCGAAACAAGCCGAGACGATCGAACGAACGATGCAAACACCGTCGAGAGCGACGGCCGTTTTTGATGGAAAGAAAGTAGACGAAATAAAGAAAGAGTTTTCTCAGTGGGCTTTAAGTTACGACGACGAGTTACATCCGTGGGATCGAGCGTTAGACAACAAGAAGTACGATGCCATTGCAACAACATCATCACCATCATTCACTGTTCATGAAGTTAAAGACGCCGATGGCAACAGTAGCAGCAGTGATGATGCACTCGAGAAGCGAGAAAAAGATAAGAAAATTAGAGAAGTTGCGCGAAGACGTCGAAATAGCTACTTTGCCGCGGTATCCTCGAAACGGTACGCGCCGACGATGAAAGAACAACTCGCTCTCGAAGAGAAAGTTAGAGAAAGGTTAGCATCGAACACTCCCGTATTTGATACCGAGGGCACATTTTTCGCAAATGAAAGTAAAAAAGAAGCCCTTGCGTTGTACGGCACGGCGTTGGGAAAGCTCTTCTATGAAAAGTCTCCAACCACGATTGTTGGTGAAGGTACATTTTCGGACGTATTTTCAGCTCAGAAAGATGCTGAGAGCACTTCACAATCGCTCTCGTTGAGTAAATTTGACTTCTATACGCAAAGTGAATCCGTTTTGAAGTGTTCTGCGCCGTTCCCGGGTCGAGACGCTTTCGATGTGGCCCAAGGAGACGGATACGGGTTTGGAAAAGTTGAAACGACCGTGTTAGCCACGCTACCAAAACATCCAGCTATTGTTGAAGTTATAGCGGCTTTTCTTGAATCTGACAGGAACGAATCGTACTTATTGCTGAAAGACGTTGGCGAGAATGCGCACGAAGCTAGAAAAAAAGGGAGATTGACTCCGAGAGAGTGCCGTGCGATGGCCCGTCGTATTTTGCACGCATTGAAACATTGTCATGAACGTAACGTAATTCATCGTGACATCAAGTCTGGAAATATTCTCATCAGGGGTAGAGAAGGCGCCGAGGATTTTAATCGAAAAGCAACAATCATAGATTTCGGCGTCGCACATTCGCAAACGGCGTGTGAGTTATACTTTCCGGAAACTCTTACGAATACAAACGAAGACGATGAAAGAAGCGGTGGGAGAAAAAATATGGTCTGCTCCGTCGAGTACGATCCGAGCAGTGGAACGCCTGGATATCAAGCTCCTGAAGTTTTGCTCGGGAAATATAGCGATAACGAAGACGGCGACGACGAAGAGGTGACGATGGAAACGTACGCGAAAGTTGATATCTTCGCATTTGCCATTGCCATGTACTTTTTATGCACGGGAAAAGAGATCTTCGCGGACTCGTTAGATGCAGGGGAGAACATGACGACAAAGTCGAAGCAGAAAGCGAAGGCAATGTCGGAGACGGAATTAGACCGCTTGAATCAGAAAGAGCTCGAACTCGATGCGAGAATTCTCACGCAGATGCTCACCTATCCTGACTTTCGTCTCGCGCCTTCGCAAGAAAAAAAATTGCGAGAACGCTACGGAAATTTGGTAAAGAACCGAAGCGAGATCATCCAATCGACAACACTCACTGAGAAGGTCATAGAAGACTTGTCTGGTCGACAACCGGTGGCGTTTTGCAAACTCATCGCGAAGTGTTTAAGCGTCGATCCGAGTAAAAGGCCGAGTGCCGAAGAAGCGCTCGCTTGGGAGAATGCCTTTGTTGGTACTGACGAAGACGAAGACATTCTCGCGTTCTTGAAGGCTTCGACGATGACGACGAGGTGAGAGGAGATGTATATATATATGTAAATAATAGCACGCATAAAATAGAATGAGATCAAATACTTTTTAGATGTAACGTTTCAATGAGAGCAAATTATTGCGCGTGCGCCCTTTCTTCGTGTTCACATTTAGTTCCCGAAGCGCAGGACGAGAGATTTTTTGTTTTTGTTTTTCCTCCCGTTGCTCTCTTCTGCCTCTCTCTCGTTTATTTTTGAGTCGTTGAGAGTGAATTCAATCGTCGTTACAAGAAAAGTGGTGATATTTGCATATCGCGCAAACACACACACACACACACACAGTCACACGCGCACGCCTTCTCTTCTTCATAACTCGAACGAATCGAGAAGAAGAATCGCCAATCGCTCTTGTCGTTGTTCTGCTGTTTGTTTTGAGCGAGGAGATCTCTCCAATTCACACGGAAAAGAATGTCCGAAGCGACGAATCAACAGTCTTCTTCCTCTCTGCTTCTCTCTTCGTTAAAAGATTTGCTTCCAGAAAAGAACACGGTGATTATATTCTCGAACAGAATGAAAGGTTTGCTCGCGAAATCGGACGGGAAGGATAAAACCATAGCGTTGCTGCAGTACTTAGCCATGTTTACTTCCAACGGAACGCCCGGGAACGCGATGAGTTTGCAAAAATCGTTCGGGAGTGCCAGGAAACCGTTCCGGATTTTCAAAGAGGTGGAGTTCTTACTCCCGGTGATTGAAAACCCACCGGTTGGGAATCAAGCGAAAGTGTTGGCAGCGTACTCAAAAGCGATTGGGATGTCGGCGTACATGGCTTTTGATCACATCGTATTCTTAGGCGCGACGGGTTTAGTCACGAACAAGCGAATAACGGAACTGTGTCAGAAGCTCTCCTATTACGGGTGGTTCGTCGGATCAGTAGCTGGGTTGTATCAAAGTGCGAACGAATTAGGGAAGTGTGTGAGAGACGTTGCGGAGGCAGAAGACGACGAGGATAGAAAACAAGAAATCGCCAAGGTTGCCAAGCCGGTGTTCACCGCCATCACGACCAACACTTTGCAAGCGTTGTTAGCGTTGGCGCTTTTGGAGAAAATTCCGATGAAGAAGAGGAACGTCGGAGCGTTAGGAGTAGTGTTGAGCATGTTGAATGTGTACTCCATGTTTCCACCGCCGCCGCCTCCAGATGCCAAAGACAAAGGAGAGTAGATGTGTAAAAAATATGAAAAAACGGAACCAAATAGATAGTTAAAATACAAATACGGAGCCTTGTTTATTATTCTATAGCAATACACGCGTATATTAACGATGTTTCGCAACATCATCTCTACAAACTCTCTTTTAGTTTACAAATTCTCTTGCGACGGAGGAGTTTCGCCAAACTTTGTCGCCTTCTTCTTCTGTGGATCCGGTTGCGTTTGCGTGAAACCTCCGAGATCCCAATACCCAGCCGGATCTTTCGGTGGGAGATATTTCGCGCGATGACGAGAATTTTCCAGGTTTCTTGTCGGCGCTCCGTTGTTCGTGTTGTTATTATTAGTCAAAGCGGTGTTGTTTCCGTGTTCGCACGCTCTTCGATCGAGTTGACCGGCGACGGCATAGAACCTTTCGCACTCTTGGCACGCATACCCGATGAGCTCCTTTCTCGCCTCTTTCCCACGAACGACTTCTTGGTACTTCACCTCTCGCAGTGGTTTATCAACGGGTAAACTCTTATTCGCCGCTTTTTGCTGATGTTCTTCGCGAAGTTCTTGTCTCGTGCGTTTCGCGTTTTTCTCTTCTTTACCACCTTTTTCTTCGTCTTCTTCCTCCTGAGTGTTCTTTATGACCAAAACGTCCTCCTCTCCCGGAGTGCTCTTGTTGATTTGCGCTTCGTTCGTTTTGGGCGTTTCAAAGAAAGCGCGCGATCGCGGTGGCGGTGTCTTCGTGTCGCCAATCGTTTTCTTCTTCATGGCGTCGTCCCATAAACTTTGGACTTTCTTTGAGACGCCTTTCTTTGCCGTCAAAGCCGCCCCGCCGCTTTTTTTACCCGCTCCTACAGCCGGCGAATCTAAACTAGCTCTTTTCGACATCATCATCATTTTCGATGCGTCGACGTGCTTTTTCGGCTTTGGTTTATCTATTTGACGTTCAAGTTGTTGTTGTCGTTGTTGTTGTTGTTGTTGTTGCTGCTGCTGCTGCTGCTGCTGCTCCTTCGGATGATTTACGACTGCGTTTGGTTTTATCCTCGTTTCGTTCTTCGTATCGAACGCCCAAAAGTCTTCTCTTCTGTTGAACGAAAAAGACTTCTCGTCTTCGTCTTCCTGTTGTCTTCGTCGTTGTCGTCTTTCCCTCTCTTCACCGTCGTCTTTTCCTCTGTTTCTTCCAATCTCTTCGAGCTCTTCGTCCTTGGTCGTGTACTCTTCGCCGGCAAACACGGCGTACTTTGAAGCCGGCGAGTGCGGCCGCTTTCTCTTCGCACCGTTATCTTCTTTTCCTCGCCGTCTCTGTTGCTGCTGTTTTTCGTATTTTTCCAACTTTGCGAGCGCCACCTCTTTCTCCTTTCTATACTTGGCCGCAGCTTCGCGATAAATCATCAACTCTGCTTGTAGTTTTTGAAATCGCGCTCGCGATACCGGAGGAGTATTACTTTTGTCGTCGGCGTTATCGTCGTCCTCGTCGTCCTCGTCCTCGTAATCATCGTTATCATCGCTCTTTATCTTCGACGATGGTGGTGGTGGTGGTGGTAAGTCAGCCATAGTCTTTCTCTCGTCGTCCACGTCTTCAACAAAAGCAGAGGGCTTTTTTAAAAGCAACAACTTTTCTCCCAACGCCTTCTCTCGAAACGAATCTCTCTCTTTTGTCACCAACGCTAAACTTTTCATCAAATTGTCCTTAATCCTCGTTAAACGCTCGATCGTATCTCTCATCTTCTCCTTCTCTTTCACATTTTCTTCGTGTTCTCGTTTGAAACTCATCCGTAATTGGGTAAACTGTTCGTTCGTTTCTCGTTGCATTCGTGAAATCATAAACGGCACATTCATCGCCTCGTCGTCGTCGTCGTCGTCGAAATTCTCATAAAAATTTTGAGCACTTTTCTTCTCGCCCCTTTCTGCGTTTATTTTCTTCTTCTTTTCCTTCTTCTTCTCGTTCAAAGCGGCGGCGGCGGCGGTGGTGGTAAAATTAGGGCCATCGTCGATGATGTCGTTCTCTCTTCTATTCATGACGACGAGTTTACGAACGCAGCACGCGCACGAATTTTTTTTTTCTTTTGGAGAGAGATGGAGAGGATTTCTCTCTCTCTCAGTCTCTCGACTCTCGGACTCGCTCTCTCGTGTATTTGTTGAGTGAGTATAATCATCAAATTCATCATCGTGTGAACAAAGAGAGTCGCGTTCTTTTTTTTTTTTTTGAAAAAAGAGGA
>Ga0255753_1001445_pt1 | contig 28476 bp, 27 predicted proteins | sample 041ome_10_FD_179953 | JGI IMG/M metagenome (GOLD analysis project Ga0255753, IMG submission 179953) | Coastal salt marsh microbial communities from the Groves Creek Marsh, Skidaway Island, Georgia - 041412US metaG (version 2) | ecosystem: Environmental > Aquatic > Marine > Intertidal zone > Salt... | reverse complement strand
ACATGGATGGTTTTCTCCCTGATTGCTTGATTGAAGGAGCCTGTTTGGATAGGCCCTGTCAGTTATTCTAAATGAGAATGAGTATCATTACTAAATGATTTTCGTATCCAATTCCTAAGACTGGCAACTTGGGCTTACCCCTATCATGCGCGGGTTGCAATGGGGTACACACGGGGGGGTTGCGGTGCGAATTGGTTGGATTGGCGTGGGTGAAGTGGGTGGGTTGCTGGGGCGGGCGCTGGCGGGTCAGCCTGGCGTGACCGCGGTGGCGGGGTATGACGTAAAGTTTGCTCAGGGTGACCACACCCACGCCGCCATGGCGCGTGCGCAGGCGCTTGGGGTGGAGCCTGTAGTGTCTTTGGCGCAGTTGGCGCAGCAGGCCGATGTGTTGATTTCGGCGGTTACCGCCGCCAATACCGAGGCAGTGGCGTTGGCTGCGGCCAAGGTGATGCAGCCGGGCCAGTGGCTGTTGGATTTAAATTCGGCTTCGCCAGGCACCAAAGCAGCATGTGCGCAGCATCTTGAGGCGGTTGGCGCGCGCTACGTGGAAGCAGGCGTAATGACCTCGGTGCCACCACACGGTTTGCGGGTGCCCATGGTGCTCAGCGGCCCGCACGCGCAGGCGCTTGCGCCAACATTAACAGCATGGGGCATGCAGGTTCGGGTGGTGAGCGCCGAATGGGGTGTGGCCAGTGCCATCAAAATGAGCCGCAGCGTAATGATTAAGGGGCTGGAGGCGTTGGTGATCGAGGCCTACACCAATGCCCGTGCCTACGGCGTAGAAGACTGGGTGCTGCCCACCTTAACCGAGACCTTTCCGGGAATGGACTGGCAAGCGCAGGGCGACTATTTTTTTCAGCGTGTGGTGCAGCACGGCAAGCGCCGCGCCGAAGAAATGACAGAGGCGGCACGAACCGTTCAAGAGGGCGGCTTTGCGCCGCTTATGGCCGCAGCCATCGCGCAAAAGCAACAAGCCGTGGCCGATGCCGCTGCGGCCGGCGTGTTTAACCAAGTGCCAAGCAAGGCGCGTTGGCAAGACCACGCCGACGCCTGGCTGGCGCAGCGCCAGCTCTAGGGCGCGAGTACCTTGGCTGCGGTTTGTTGCAGCACCCGCAGGGTGGCGCGCTGAGCCGCGCTGCCGGGGTGCGAGGCGCTGCTGGCCACGCTGAGCGCGATGCGCAGACCTTGGTCGCCAATGCGCTGCATGGTGTAGGCCCAGGGCCGAGGGGAGCGCAGCACCGCGTGCCGTGACAGCACGGCATGTCCGGCGCCGTCGGCCACCAAATCGAGCATGGCGGCCACGCCGTCAATTTCTAGTGCAATACGCGGGCGCAGGCGTTGCGCGGCCAGCGCCGATTCCACACAGGCCCGCACCGCGTTGGGCAGGCGCGGTACCACCAGCGGGGTGTGGGCCAAAGCCGCCAGCGTGATGGGCGCCGGTGGCGGATCTTCGGCCAAGCCGCGTGGGCGCGCGCCCACCAGCAGCAATTCTTCCTCGGCCAGGGGCTCCAGTAACAGCGCGGGCTGGGCCCGAGGCGCGTACAGCACGGCCAAATCCAGCCGGCCTTGCGTGACCTCTTGGGCCAGCGCATGCGACAAGCCTTCGGAGATCGACAGCCGCCCCTGCGGCATGGCTTGGCCAAAGGCCCGCATCATGGGCACCGCCAGCACCCGCGCCACGCTGGGCGGCAGGCCAAGCGCGACTTGACCCCCGGGGATGGCGTCGAGTTGGTGCAGCATGTCCTCCTCGGCGCGCGCGATTTGGTGCAAGATGGCGCGTGCGTGCTCAAGCAAGCGTTGCCCACCGGCCGTGGGCTCGGCGCCGCGGCCGTGCCGTCGCAGCAAAGGCTGGCGCAGCCGCAGTTCCAAGGCGCGCACCTGGCGCGAGAGTTGCGGCTGGGTCATATCCAACGCCTGGGCGGCGCGCGTAAAGCTGCCCAGTTCGGCCACCCGCACAAAGCAATTCAGTTGCTTGAAATCCATGTTTCAAATTGTAAATACTTTAGGTCAACCCATGCGCCAAACGCATAACAGCTAGGCAATGGTTTAAAGGGCTGGAGCCGGTGGCGTAAAGCACAATAGAGGCATGAGCACCACCTTGCGCGGCATATCGTCCATGGCCACCCGGCACGTGTTGGGTGCGTTGGCGGCTGCTTACACCGAGCGCACTGGGGTGCAGGTGCAGGTGGAGTCGGTGGGCGGGGTTGACGCCGCTCAGCGCGTGGCCAACGGCGAGGTGTTTGACTGGGTGGCGCTGGGTGAAGGCGCCATGCAAGGGCTGATGGAGCAAGGTTATTTGGTAGCCAACAGCCTGGTGCCGGTGGTGGCGTCACCCACCGCGGTGGCAGTGGCCGAAGGCGCTACTGTGCCCTCGATTGAAACCGAAGACGCGTTGCGCGCCACGGTGCGCGAAGCGGCCACGCTGGGCTATTCCACCGGCCCAAGTGGCAAGGCGCTGGCGGCGTTGTTTGAGCGTTGGGGCCTAACCCAGGAAGTTGCGACCAAACTGGTGGTGCCGCCGCCCGGTGTGCCGGTGGCGCAATGGGTGGCTCAAGGACGGATTGCGTTGGGCTTTCAGCAGCGCAGTGAACTGCTTGGGGTACCCGGGGTGCAGGTGGTGGGCGATTTACCCGCTGCGGTGGCCATTAACACCATTTTTTCGGCGGCCACGGCCAGCACCAGCAGCCAACCCGAGGCGGTGCAGGCGTGGCTGCAATTTTTAACCCAGCCCATACACGGCGATTTGTTGCAACAACACGGCATGCGCCGCGTTGACCAGGAGTAAACAGTGATGAAGCGCGACCCCTTGGTAATTGACGTTCACGGCCACTACACCACGGCGCCAGCGGCGCTGGGTGCATGGCGAGATTTGCAAATTGCCGCACTGACCGACCCTGCAGTGCAAGCCGACCCCAAGGCTTTGCGCATCAGCGACGATGAAATTCGCGAGAGCATTGAAACCAACCAGTTGGCCAAAATGCGCGAACGGGGCAGCGACGTCACCATTTTTAGCCCGCGTGCCTCGTTTATGGCGCACCACATCGGCACCCTAGAAACCTCCACCACCTGGGCCGCAATTTGCAACGAGCTGTGCGCGCGCGTGGCACAGTTGTTTCCCAACGAGTTCATTGGCGCAGGCATGTTGCCGCAGTCACCGGGTGTTGACCCAGCCACTTGCGTGGCCGAGATTGATAAATGCGTGCGCGACTACGGTTTCGTTGGCATCAACCTTAACCCCGACCCCTCCGGTGGACACTGGACCAGCCCGCCGCTTACCGACCGGCACTGGTATCCGATTTACGAAAAAATGGTGGAATACGACATTCCCGCCATGATTCACGTAAGCACCAGCTGCAATGCGTGTTTTCACACCACGGGGGCGCACTACCTCAACGCCGATACCACCGCGTTTATGCAGTGCATACAAGGTGATTTATTTAAAGATTTTCCAACGCTCAAATTTTTGATTCCACACGGCGGAGGCGCAGTGCCCTACCACTGGGGCCGCTTTCGGGGGTTGGCGCAAGAAATGAAAAAGCCGCTGCTGCAAGAGCACGTGCTGAACAACATATTTTTTGACACCTGTGTGTATCACCAACCGGGTATCAATTTGCTAACCGAGGTGATACCGGTGGACAACATCTTGTTTGCCTCGGAAATGATTGGTGCGGTGCGTGGGGTTGACCCCGAAACCGGGCACTACTACGACGACACCAAGCGCTACATTTTGGCCACCCCGCACCTAAGCGAGGCGCAACGCTTTATGGTGTTCGAAGGCAATGCGCGGCGCGTGTTTTCGCGCCTAGACGCCAAACTGAAGGCCCAAGGCCGTTAACCAAGGAGTGAACCATGTTTGAACTGGGCGTGGTGTATCGCCACATAGAGCGCGCCGACGCGCAGGCCACCGCCGCATTGGCGGCGTTGGGCAGCGCCACGGTGCACGAGGCCATGGGCCGGGTGGGGTTAATGAAACCCTACATGCGCCCCATTTACGCCGGGGCCCAGGTTTCGGGTACGGCGGTAACGGTGCTGCTGCACCCCGGTGACAACTGGATGATGCACGTGGTGGCCGAGCAAATTCAACCGGGCGACGTGGTGGTGGCGGCGCTAAGCGCCGAGTGCAGCGACGGCTTTTTTGGTGACCTGCTGGCCACCAGCTTTCAAGCACGTGGCGCGCGCGCCTTAATCATTGATGCGGGTGTGCGCGACGTGAAAATCCTAACCGAGATGCAGTTTCCGGTGTGGAGCCGCTACATCAGCGCCAAGGGCACCATTAAGGCCACGCTCGGTTCGGTCAACATACCGGTGGTGTGCGCCGGCATGTGGGTGCAGCCTGGCGACGCCGTGGTGGCCGACGACGATGGGGTGGTGGTGGTGCCGCGCGCCAAGGTAGCCGCCACACTCGAGGCCGCCCGTGCGCGCGAGGCCAACGAAGGCGCCAAACGCGAGCAGCTGGCCGCGGGCGTGCTGGGGCTGGACATGTACCGCATGCGCGAGCCGCTGGCAGCGGCTGGCTTACGCTACATCGACAACGTACCGCCGGAGGCCGCATGAGCAAGCCCACCACAGGCGGCTTTGAAAAAACCGCAGGCTGGCTGGACTGGTTCGACGGCCCCAGCACCCCCGAGTTTGTTTTGCCCCCGGGCAGTGTGGACGCGCACTGCCACGTGTTTGGCCCAGGTGAGACCTTTGGCTACGCCCCCGAGCGCAAGTACACGCCGTGCGACGCCAGCAAGGCGCAATTGTTTGCGCTGCGCGACTATTTGGGCTTTGCACGCAACGTGGTGGTGCAAGCCACCTGCCACGGTGCCAACAACGACGCCTTGGTTGATGCGCTCAACGCCGCGGGGGGTCAAGCGCGTGGCGTGGCCACTGTACGCCGCGATGTAAGCGACGAAACCTTGCAACGCCTGCATGCCGCGGGTGTGCGCGGTGTGCGTTTTAACTTTGTTAAACGCTTGGTGGACTTCACCCCCAAAGACGAGCTATTAGAAATTGCGCAGCGCATTGCGCCTTTGGGCTGGCACGTGGTGGTGTATTTTGAGGCGGTTGATTTGCCCGAGTTATGGGACTTTTTTACCGCCATACCCACCACCGTGGTGGTCGACCACATGGGGCGCCCCGACGTGACCCAGCCCGTGGATGGCCCCGAGTTTGCGCGCTTTGTGCGCTTCATGGACGAGTACCCTAATGTTTGGGCCAAGGTGACTTGCCCCGAGCGACTTACCGTGGCCGGGCCGTTTGCGCTCGACGGCCAGCGCCAAGCCTATCAAGACGTGGTGCCTTTTGCCCAGTTGCTGGTGCAGCGTTTCCCCGACCGGGTGCTGTGGGGCACCGACTGGCCGCACCCCAACTTAAAAAGCCACATGCCAGACGATGGCCTGTTGGTGGACTTTATTCCGCGCATTGCGCCGACTGCCGACTTGCAGCGGCGCTTGTTGGTGGACAACCCCATGCGGCTGTACTGGCCCGAGGAGAACTGAAGCATGGCACTGGACAAACCGTATTTGGACGTTCCTGGCACCGTTATTTTTGACACCGAGCAAAGCCGCAAAGGCTATTGGCTGAACCAGTTCTGCATGAGCCTGATGTCGGCCGACAACCGCCAGCGATTCAAAGCCGACGAACGCGCCTATTTAGACGAATGGGCCATGACCGAAGAGCAAAAGCAAGCGGTGTTGGCGCGCGACCTGAACTGGTGCATTCGATTGGGCGGCAACATTTACTTCTTGGCCAAAATCGGCGCCACCGACGGCAAAAGCTTTCAGCAAATGGCGGGCTCCATGACCGGCATGACCGAAGACGAGTACCGTGCCATGATGGTGGCTGGTGGCCGCTCGGTGCAAGGCAACCGCCGCGTCGGCGAAGACGGCGACGCCCAAGCCCATCGACAACCTCAAGGCCAAGCTGGCCAAAAGGCATAACCCATGGCACGTATCACCGCCTCTGTATTTACCTCGCATGTGCCCGCCATTGGCGCGGCGCTGGATTTGGGTAAAACCCATGAAGACTATTGGAAGCCGGTATTCGACGGCTACCTGCCCTCTAAAAAGTGGATGCAAGACAACCAACCCGACGTGGTGTTTTTGATCTACAACGACCACGCCACGGCCTTTAGTTTGCAAATGATCCCAACCTTTGCCATTGGCACAGGGGCAGCCTATCAACCGGCCGACGAAGGCTGGGGCCCGCGGCCGGTGCCGGTGGTGCAAGGCCACCCGCTGTTGGCTTCGCATATTGCGCAAAGCGTGATTCAGCAAGACTTTGACCTGACCATTGTGAATCAAATGGACGTGGATCACGGTCTCACCGTGCCGCTGTCGCTTATGTGTGGCGCGCGCAACCCAGCCACCGAGGCATGGCCGTGCCCGGTGATTCCGTTTGCAGTCAACGTGGTGCAATACCCTGTGCCCAGCGGGCGGCGCTGCTTTGAACTGGGGCGCGCCATTCGCCGTGCGGTGCAAAGCTACGACGAAGACCTTAATGTTCACATCTGGGGCACGGGCGGCATGAGCCATCAGCTGCAAGGCGCGCGCGCTGGGCTGATTAACCGTGAATGGGACAACCGCTTTTTGGACCAACTCATTGCCGACCCCGCTGCGCTGGCCGAGGTGCCGCACATCGACTACGTGCGCGAGGCTGGCAGCGAAGGCATTGAATTGGTGATGTGGCTGATTGCGCGTGGCGCCATGGCCGACGCCGCCGGTGGCCCCGCGCCGCAGGTTAAGCACAGGTTCTACCACGTGCCGGCGTCTAACACCGCGGTGGGTCATTTGATTTTGCAGGAGGCATAGCAGCATGGGTTCAGACATTCGCGTGGCGTTGGCCGGTGTGGGCGCTTTTGGTCTTAAGCACCTAGACGGTATGAAAAATATTCAGGGCGTGCGACCCGTGGCTTTGGTGGGGCGCCGCTTGGAGCCCACTCAAGAGGCGGCCAAACGCTACGGCATAGAAACCGTTACCACCGAGCTTGACGAGGTGCTGGCCCGCGACGACGTAGACGCCGTGATTTTGGCCACACCCACCCAGCTTCACGCCAAGCAAGCCATGGCCTGCTTGCGCGCCGGCAAACACGTGCAAGTAGAAATTCCCATGTGCGACGTGTTGGCCGAGGGCCAAGCCCTGGTGGACTTGCAGGCGCAAACCGGGTTGATCGCCATGGCGGGTCACACACGGCGCTTTAACCCCAGCCACCAGTGGGTGCGCCAGCGGGTGCAAGCGGGGCAGTTGCAGCTGCAGCAAATGGATGTGCAAACCTATTTTTTGCGCCGCACCAACATCAACGCCGCCGGTCAGCCACGCAGCTGGACCGACCATTTGCTGTGGCACCACGCCGCCCACACCATTGATTTGTTTGCCTACCAGTGTGGCAGCCCGGTGGTCGAAGCCAACGCCATTCAAGGCCCGGTGCACCCTGAGCTTGGCATTGCCATGGACATGAGCATTCAGCTGCAAGCCGCCAGTGGCGCAATTTGCACGCTGTCGTTGTCGTTTAACAACGACGGCCCCTTGGGCTCATTTTTCCGCTACATCGGCGACACCGGTACCTACTTGGCGCGCTACGATGATTTGTTTGACGGCAAAGAAAACGCCATCGACGTGTCCAAGGTTGATGTATCCATGAATGGCATTGAGTTGCAAGACCGCGAATTTTTTGCCGCCATTCGCGAAGGGCGCGAGCCCAACGCCAGCGTGCAGCAGGTGTTGCCTTGCTACCAAACCATGCATAGCCTGGAGCAGCAACTCCACGGCTAAACCATGGGGTTTGTGCCCGCCCCACCACCCGCAACAAAAGGCGTATTTGTTATGAGCGTTTCAGCCCCCCGTTCCCTAGCCGGTTTTAACGTGTTTCCTATTGGACTGGGTTGCATGAACCTCAGCCATGCCTACGGCCCCCCGGTGTCACGCGAGCAGGCCGAGCGCGTGTTGCACGAGGCCTTGGACCTGGGCATTACCCACTTTGACACCGCTGCACTTTATGGCTTTGGACACAACGAGAGCCTACTGGGCGACGTACTAAGCAGCCAACGACAGCGCATGGTGTTGGCCAGCAAGTGCGGCATGACCGGGGTAGATGTGAACGGCGACGGCAAAAAGGTGCGCGTGATCGACGGCCGCCCAGCCACCATTAAACAAACGTGCGACGCGGCCTTGCAGCGGCTGCGCACCGATGTGATCGACCTGTACTACCTGCACCGGTGGGACAAAAGTGTACCGATTGAAGAGAGTGTCGGTGCCCTGGGCGATTTGGTGCAGGCCGGAAAAATTCGGCAAATCGGGTTGTCTGAAGTGTCTGCCGACACCCTGCGTCGCGCCCATGCCGAACACCCGATTGGGGCGTTGCAAACCGAATATTCGTTGTGGACGCGCAACCCAGAAATTGCGGTGCTCGATGCCTGCGCCGAGCTCGGCATTACCTTTGTGGCGTTCAGTCCGGTGGCGCGGGCTTTTTTGTGCAACACCTTGCACCACACCAATGATTTAGACGCCAAAGATATTCGGCGCAGCATGCCGCGTTTTGACGCCGACAACTACGCCAAAAATTTGGCGCTTTTGCCGCCTTATGTTGCGTTGGCGCAAGAGGTAGGCTGCACCCCCGCGCAACTGGCGCTGGCGTGGCTGCTGCACCGCGCGCCGCATGTGGTGCCCATTCCGGGCACCACCTCGCTCGAGCACTTGCGCGAAAACGTGCAGGCCGCGCAGGTGACCTTGTCGGATGATGTGATGCAGCGCCTTGAAACACTGATTCACCAAGGCAACGTAGCGGGTGGGCGCTACAGCGCCCAGGGCACCTCAGAGGTTGACACCGAAAACTTTGCCTAACGCGTGCTGCCGGCGGCGGCCGCTAGCGGGTAAACCACAACATGCCCACCTCGCCACTGGTGGTGGGGCGACCGCCATACAGGGTGCGCGGCTGACCCACGCTCACCCCCGTGTTGGCTTTGGCGTACCAGGCGCGCGTGGGGCTAAGTGCGTGTCGATACGCCAGGCCCAGCCCCAATAAGCCCAAGCCACTGGCGAGCGTTGCCTGCGGGTGTCCGCCCCGATCGTGCGCCGTTTGCCAATGCTGTGCCGAGCCCCAGGTTACGCCTGCGCTAAGGTAAAGCACACGGGTTTCACCCATGCTGATGGCGCGCGACACGCCCACGCCCACGGTTTGCCCGTTGCCGTCGCCCAAAAGATCGTGGGTCACCGAAACGCCCGCCGACCACACAGGCGTTAAGGCGAAATTTACTGAACCGGTGGCTTGAATGCCCAGCTTGCCCTTGAGGCTGTCGGGTTCGTTGATGTCGTAGCGGCTACCCGTGCTGGCATTGAACGCGCGGGCCGATGCATTCAACTGCCAGCGGTCACTTTCTGTCACTTGATAGCTCAAACCACGCTCGGCCACAAACCCCGAAAACTGCAACCATTCACGCCCATCGCCAATACCCAGTTTCCATTTGCCGTAGCGCAAACCAAACCGTGGGGCAAACTTCATGCCCTGTAGGGGGTTACCCAAGTCGCTCACCTTGGCGCGAACGCCCAGGGTGTAACCCAGACGATCAGCGGCCGCCGGTGGGCCGGGTTCAGCCGCCGAGCTTGGGCTTGTTAACGCGCCCCACAACCCCAGCGGCCACGCCAGAGCTACAAAGCAACCGCCAACAAAACCACGCGGTATCGGGGAGACATGCATAAACTTAAAATAGTTGTCATGAGCATAACCGATTGGCTGGGAACATCAACCGACTGGCGTATTTGGCTGGTGCAGGTTTTTGCTGTGGTGCTGGTAACCGTGAGCACGAACTTCGTGCTGTTGCGCTTACTCAACGTCATGGTCAAGCGTGTGCGGCTTACCGCGTCGTTGTGGGATGACGCTATGCTAGAAGCCGCCCGCTTGCCGCTGCGGTTGTTGGTGTGGACCTTTGGCTTAACCGTGGCGGTTGCCATTTTGCGCGACGCGGCACCCTTATCGATATGGCAGGCTTGGCCCGACGTGCGCAAGGTGTTACACATTGGCTTGGTGGCGTGGTTTTTAACGCGCTTTATACGCTACGTAGAGCGCAATATTTTGGCCAGTGGGCAAGGGGCCGTTGACGCCACCACCGCGCAAGCCGTGGCTAAGCTGTTGCGGTTGTCGGTGGTGATCACCACGGCGCTGGTGTTGATTCAAAACCTTGGCTATTCCATTTCAGGCGTATTGGCCTTTGGTGGTATTGGTGGCATTGCCGTGGGTTTTGCGGCCAAAGATTTGCTTGCCAATTTTTTTGGTGGGCTCATCATTTACCTCGATCGACCGTTTAAGGTGGGTGACTGGGTGCGCTCGCCCGACCGACCGATTGAGGGCACGGTGGAAGAAATTGGCTGGCGGCAAACGCGTATCCGCACGTTTGACAAGCGGCCGCTGTACATCCCCAACTCGATGTTTGCCAGCATTGCCGTAGAAAACCCGTCACGCATGACCAACCGCCGAATTTACGAGACCATTGGTGTGCGTTACGCCGACAGCGCGCAGGTGGCGTTGATTGCACAAGACATACGGCACATGTTGGCGTCGCATCCCGACATCGACCCCAACCAAACACAAATCGTTCACTTCAACGGTTTTGGCGCTTCGCAACTGGACATCATGGTTTACGCCTTTACCCGAACCACCGAATGGGTGGCGTTTCATGCCGTTAAAGAAGACGTGCTGCTGCAAATTGTGCGCATCGTTCATCAACACGGCGCCGACTTTGCCTTTCCCACACGCACCGTGCATTGGGAGCCAGCGGCGCCTGCGTTGCGCCCGGCATCGACCCAAGAGGCCACATGATGCGCCGCCGCCAATGGCTTACCGCCGCCGCTGCCGCACCGTTGGCTGGTGTGGCATGGCAGGGTGTGCGCGCGGCCGAGCCGATTGTGCTGGGTGCGGTGCACGCCCTAAGCGGCCCGCTGGCCGTAAGCGAGTGGGTGTTTGCCGAGGCCCTGCAGATGGCGGTGGATGAAGTGAACGAACAAGGGGGCGTGTTGGGGCGGCCGCTGCAGCTTGAATTGCGCAACAGCGACTCCAACGACGCCTTGGCCAGTGCGCACGCCGAGACTCTGTTCAGCGGGCAGCAGGCGGTTGCCGTTTTTGGTGGTTGGGCCTCAGAAACACGGCAAGCCATCACCGCCCAAGCCGAGGCTGTTAATGGTTTGTACTTTTACCCCGGCACCAATGAAGACGCGGTGTTTAGTCAGCACGCGGTGTATGGCAGCGCGCCTTTGCCACTCATGATGCCGTTTGCGGTGCGTTATTTGTTGCGTAACTACGGCGGGCAGTCGGTGCGCTGGGTGTTGCTGGGCATGGAGTCGGGGTTCAGCGCCGCCATGCACGACCAACTGCGGGCCTCGTTGGCTGCGCGTGGCGTACCACCCGAGGCCATCATGGAGCGGCGCGTGCCCTATGGCTTTGACGCATTCGACGAACTGGTGGTGCAGTCGGTGCAGCATGGTCACAACGCTCGTCCGGTGGTGATCAGCAGCCTGGAGGGTATTGCCGCGTTGCGATGGTTTCGGGCCTTGTCTGGTGCGGGTTTAAGCGCGCAAGACCTGCCAGTATTTGGCGTGGGCTTAAGCGAAGAAGAACTGCGTATGCACGACCCCAGCTTGGTTATGGGGCATATGGCGTTGTGGTCTTACTTTCATACCCTAGGTGGGGCCAGCGCGGAGCGCTTTCGCCAGCGCTGGGCCATGCACGCCCGCCGCCGCCGCTTGCCTGGTCACACCGAGCGACCGCTCACCACCGACCCTATGGAGGCTTCTTACTTGGCGGTGTGGTTGTGGGCCAAAGCGGCCACGCGGGCGGGCAGCATCGCCGCGCCAGCGGTGCGTGCCGCCTTACCCGGGGTGGCCTTAACCGCACCCAGCGGCGCCACGGTGCGCATGAGCCGTATCAACCACTGCCTGCAACGGCCGCTGATGGTGGGCCGTGCGCGGCGTGATGGCTTGTTTGACGTGGTGGCGCGCAGCGACGACTGACGCCGCTGACGTGCCAAGCGTTTTACAGGTTTTGTGATCCGCGGTGCGCCCAGCCGGTGGTGTGCATTTCAATGTAATTGAACAGCTCGTACATGGCCATGGCCATGACGCCCACCACCACCAAGCCAGAAAACGCCAGCCCCATTTGCATGGACGAGCCGGCCGAGATCAGCAGGTAACCAATGCCCTCGTTGGAGGCTGTCATTTCAGACACCGTGGTGCCCACAAATGCCAGCGTAATCGCCACTTTCAGTGAGCCATAAAAATACGGCATGGAGCGCGGCATGCCAACCTTGGTGAGCACGTCCCAGCGCTTGGCACCCAGCACGCGCAGCACGTCTTCGAGCTCGGGCTCCAGCGTGGCCAAGCCGGTGGCAATGTTCACCATGATGGGGAAAAACGAAATCAAGAACGCGGTCAGCACCGCCGGGCCAATGCCAATGCCAAACCACACCACCAAAATCGGCACAAACGCGGCTTTGGGCAGGGCGTTAAACGCTGTCATAAGCGGATAAACCGCAGCGTAGGCGGCGCGTGAGCTGCCAATTAAAAACCCCAACAACACGCCCACCACAATCGCAATACCAAAACCCACCATGGTCACCCAAAAAGTGCGCCAGGTGTGGCCAGCAATCAGCGCGTAGTGCTCCACGGTTTGTTCGTATATGCGCAACGGGCTAGGAAAGACAAACTCCGATACATTGAACACGCTGCAAATCAGTTGCCAAATCAGCACCAGTGCTACCAACAAAATCAGCGGTGACCAGCGTTCGCTTCGTTTACTTGCCATGTCAGGCTCCCCCCTGAGGCGTGGTGGTTTGTCGAATGGCGCCAATGTGGCTGCGCAATTCGTGCACGATGTCGGTGAATTCTTTGGTGTAGGTGATCTCTAGATCGCGTGGGCGTGGCAGGTCGATGTCGCGCCGCACCACAAACCGCCCTGGGCCTTTGCTCATAACGTACACGGTGTCGGCCAAAAACACCGACTCGCGTAAATCGTGCGTTACCAAGATCACGTTAAACCCTTTGGCCTGCCACAGGTCGCGCAGCACGCACCATAATTCTTCTCGGGTAAAGGCGTCGAGTGCGCCAAACGGTTCGTCAAGTAGCAGCATTTGCGGCTCGTGAATCAGCGCGCGACAAATACTTACGCGCTGCTGCATGCCCCCCGACAGCTGCCATGGAAATTGTTTTTCGTAGCCGGCCAAACCCACGGTGCGCAGCAAGTCAACCGCACGCGCCTCATAGGCGGCGCGGTCGGCTTTGAAGCGGCTGCGATGCGGCTCCACAATTTCTAGCGGCAACAGCACGTTGTCTAGTGTGGTGCGCCACGGCAGCAAGCTGGGTGCTTGAAAGGCCATGCCCGAAATTTTTAATGGGCCGGTTACGGGCTCACCACCCACTTGAATACGCCCCCGACTGGGCATGCGCAAGCCAGTGGTGAGTTTCATAAAGGTGGACTTGCCGCAGCCTGATGGACCGACGATGGCAATGAATTCGCCATGGGGCACTTGTAGGTCGATCGCTTCAACGGCATAGGTGCCTTGGGCCAATAACTCCTCGTTATAAGCCAGCCACACGTCCTCGAAGGTGACAAAGGGGGTGGTTGCAGTGGTCATGAGAGCATGATAGGTGCAGGTGAAAAAAAGGCCAGCGCGCGGCTGGCCCTTGTGCAATGCGCTTGCTCGCGCGGTGTTACTTTTTGGGCAACACGTCGAGCTGGGCGTCGCTGGGCAGGAACGACGGATCCCAAATCGCTTTGGGGTCGATACGGGTTTTGGTTTTGTAAGCGTCAGACACTTGCGAAGCCATCAAAGCCAAACGGGCCGGTACCACCTTGCCAAAACCTTCTTTACGCGCATCGGGGCTGGCCACCACCGCGTCGATTGCAAGTTTGATGCGGCGCACCTCAAGGTTGGTGTTGATGATGCCGTCACGCTCTTTCACCACTGCAATGGCCGCCTCGGGGTTACTCATGACGTCTTTGGCGCCCTTGGCAAAGGCCCGCAAGAACGCTTTCACCGCGTCTGGGTTTTCTTTGAGCAGCTTGGGCGACGCAATGATGGCGTTGCCGTAGAGCTTCACGCCATGGTCGGGGTAGGGCATGATCACGATGTCTTCGGGCTTAACACCACGGGCCTCGAGGTTGAGCAGCGAGGTAAAGCCAAAGCCGGTAATGGCGTCTACGTCACCACGTGCCAGCATGGTTTCACGCAGCGGGGGATCCATGGCGGTCCACTGCACGCCCTTGATGTTGTTGGCTGCTTCAAAAATGGGAAACGCTTTGCGGCCGGCATCGAATACCGGGGCACCAAGTTTTTTGCCGTTCAGGTCGGCCGGGGTTTTAATGCCCGACTTCTTGAGCGCCAACACCGCCGCAGGGGTGTTGTTGTAGACCATCATGACCGCCACAGGCTTGTTTTCGGCGGTGGGGTTGTTGGCATGAAATTCCATCACGGCAGCCAAGTCGGCAAAGCCGATGTCGTAGGTGCCAGAGGCAACGCGCGTGACCGCCGCGCCGGAGCCTTTGCCTGAGTCCACGGTAACGTCCAAGCCCTCGGCTTTAAAGTAGCCTTTGGCAGCGGGCAACAAGAAGAACGCCGAGGGGCCTTCAAAGCGCCAGTCCAATTGGAACTTGATGGGTGTTTGAGCCTGTGCGGTGAACGAGGCTGAAGCCATTGCCAACGCGGCAAGGGAGGTGCTAAGAAACTGTCGCTTAAGCATGGGTTGGAACTCCAAGTGAAAACTGAACGCAGACCACAAGCAAAGTCTGTGCTGAGCCTGCAGTTTAACTGCGAGGCATGCGGCTGGCTACTGCCTCACGCGGGTGCTGCGCGCGTCTGCATGGCATCGGTGGGTGCATGGTTAGCACCTGAGGGTTACGTATTGCGTATCTAGGTGTGCGATTCAAAGCGAATCAAGGCTGCAATATTACGAACTTGGTTGCTGCTGCCGTTTAGGTGGGAGTCATCCAATCGAGCAGCGCGTGGGCCATGACTTTGGTGGCGCGGCGCAGGTCGTTGAGCTCGACACGTTCGTCGGCGCGTTTGGCATGGGATTCCAGCACCGTGCGTGGCCCCGCGCCGTAAATAACGCCCGGAATGCCACGCTCCACGTACAGGCGCACGTCGGTGTACAGCGGGGTGCCAAGCGCTGGAATGGGCTCACCAAACACCTCGCTGCCGTGTCTTTGCAAGGCCTGCACCAGTGGTGCGTTGCCCGGCAGAGGCTGCATGGCGCGCGCCAGCAGCATGCGCTGCACGTCGATGCGAATGCCTTCGTCTTGGCGTGAGGCATTAAAGCGTGCCACCTCGGTCTCTAGCAAAGCGCGCAGCTCGGCTTCAACTTGGGTTGGGTCTTCTTCGGGAATCATGCGCCGGTCGAGCTTGAACACCACTTTGCCCGGAATCACGTTGGTGTTGGTGCCGCCTTCGATCAGGCCAACGTTTAGGTAGGGGTGGTCAATGCCTTCAACCTGCGATTTGATGCCACGGTTACGTTCATTGGTGGCGTATAGGGCGTTGAGCAAATGGGTGGCGCCTTGCAGCGCGTCGACCCCGGTGTCGGGAATGGCCGCGTGCGCCATGCGCCCGTGCACCGTCACTTGCAGCTGCAAGCAGCCGTTGTGCGCGGTAACCACTTGGTAGCTAAAGCCAGCGGCCACCATCAGGTCGGGTTTGCTGTGGCCGTTGGCCAGCAAGTAGCCCGGGCCAAGCTCACCGCCAAATTCTTCGTCGTAGGTAAAGTGCAGCTCCACCGCGCCGGCCAGTTGCAGTTGCTCGGCTTGTTGGGCTGCTTCAAGCGCACGCAGGGCAAAGGTAAAGGTTGAGAAATCGCCCTTGCTCACCGCCGCGGCGCGGCCAAACAGTTTGCCGTCAACAATTTCGCCGCCGTAGGGGTCGTGCTGCCAGCCTTCGCCGGGCGGCACCACGTCGCCGTGCGCGTTGAGCGCCACGGTGCGCCCGCCGGCGCCCAAACGGCGCCGCACAATCAGGTTGGTGACGCTTTGCATGCCGGCGGCGTGCACTTGCTCGGTGGGCACCGCAAAACGTTCGGCGTGCAGCCCAAACGCTTGTAACGCCTCGGCAGTGGCCTCGGCGTGCGGCGCGTTGTTGCCCGGTGGGGTGTCGGTGGGGATACGCACCAGCTTTTGCAAGAACTGCACTTGTTCGTCAAAGTGCGCGTCAACCCAAGCGTCAAGCGCGGCGTAGGTAGAAGTAGAGGGCGTCATGGGCGGTTCAGGCGTTAGGGGTTGAGGTGACCGAGCAGGTGCATCATGGCGTCAATCGCCAGTTGCATGTCGTCGCTGGTGGTGGATTCAAGCGGATTGTGGCTGATGCCCAGGTTTTCGCCACGCACAAACAACATGGCTTGCGGCATCAGGTGGTGCAGCATCATGGCGTCGTGCCCAGCCCCACTGGGCAGCACGTGGGGTTTAAGGCCCACCGCTTGTACGGCGTGACGCCAGTGTTGCTGCCAGGTGGCGTCGCTGGGGGCGGCGCTGGCGCGCAGCACCTCTTCTAGGCTGGCTTGGGCGCCGCGCCGCGCGGCAATGCTGTGCAGCAGCGCCAACGCGTCGTTGGCCAAGGCGTCGCGTTGGTCGTCGCGCGGGGCTCGAATGTCCAGGCTAAAAGTGCAGCGGCCAGGTACCACGTTGATCGAGCCCGACGGTACCTCAAGCATGCCCACGGTGGCCACCGAATCGCCGTCGGCGCTGGCGCGCGCCTCCAATGCCACCATCCATTCGGCCAACACCATGGCGGCGTCGGCGCGTTGTCCCATGGGGGTGGTACCGGCGTGGCTGGCGGTGCCGCGTACCTCGCCGTGCCAGCGCACGCTGCCATTGATGGCGCTGACTACGCCCAATGGCTGATTGGCTTGGCACAGCACCGGGCCTTGTTCAATGTGAACCTCAACAAAGCCCAAGTACCGGCTGGGGTCGCGCTTGAGCGCGGCAATGCCGTTGGGGTCAAGGCCGGCGTCGCGCATGGCGTCTTCCATGCGTACGCCGTTGGCATCGGTTTGCGCCAGCCACTGCATGTCAAAGTTGCCCACCAGTGCGCTGCTACCCAAAAACGCCGCCTTGTAGCGTTGCCCTTCTTCTTCGGCAAAGCCCACCACTTCAAGGCCAAACGGCAGGCGTTGGCCGGCACCGTGCAGTTGTTGCACGCAGGCCATGGGCACCAAAATGCCCAGTCGACCGTCGTATTTGCCGCCATTGCGCACGGTGTCGTAGTGCGAGCCGGTAAGCAAGCGCGGCGCCTGCGCCGACTCGCCGTGGTACACGCCAACCACGTTGCCTACGGCGTCGTGATGCACCTCGTCAAAACCGCAGGTTTGCATCCATTGCGCCAATTGGTGGGCCACGGCGCGGTGTGCCGGCGTTAGGTAGGTGGTGGCCAGTTCGCCGCGCTGGGCAAAACCGTCGTCGCTGTGCTGGGCCAGCGTCTCGGCCCAGTCCCACACGCGGTTGCCGGCCTCGGGTTGCAGCCCAAGTTTGTCGTTGAGTCGAAGTTCGGCAATGCGATGAATTTGCCGAATGCATTCGCGCCGCTCGGCCTCGGGTGTGGCCAACAAACGCCGCCGCATGGCTTGCAAAATCTGCGCACGCCCCAACCCCGTGCCACGCGGGCCACGCACCGCCAAAATAAATGGCCAACCAAAGCGCTCAAGGTAGGCGTTGTTGAGTTGGTGCAGCTCGGCGTATTCGCCTTCGGTGCAATGCGCCAATCCGGCGCGGCTTTGCTCGTCGGTGGATTCAGTGGTGAGGGTGCCCGCCAATGCCGCTTTGCCGGCCAGCTCGGGGTGGGCACGAATTAAGGCTTCTTGCGCCTGCTCACCGGCGCTGTCCAGGGCCTGCGTGAGCGCCCACTTAAGAGCGGCCGGCGAGGCGTAGGGCCGCCCCGGCAGCACCGCCTCAACCAGCCATGGCGAGTGTTCGTAAAGCCCTTGCAACAGCGCCTGCGCCTGCTGTGTGGTGCCATGGTTGAAGTCGTGCCAGGCTTGGCTCATGCCGGCACCTTGGCCGCAGGCGCGGGGTGCACCGCCTGCCAGTGGCGGGCGATATCCAGCCGGGTCGCCACCCACACGTCGGGGTGCTGTTGCAGGTGGTCCAAAAAGCGTTGCAGTGCCACCATGCGACCCGGGCGGCCCAGCAACCGGCAGTGCATGCCCACGCTCATCATTTTGGGGCGGTTTAACCCTGCGGGGTCGCCTTCGGCATAAAGGCAGTCAAAGGTGTCGCGCATGTAGGCAAAAAATGGCTCGGCGTGTGAGTAGCCTTGGGGCAGCGCAAAGCGCATGTCGTTGCAGTCCAGCGTGTAGGGCACCACCAGTTGTTGCGCCACGCTGCCGTCGGTTTTGTGTAGCTGCATCCAAAACGGCAAATCCTCGCCGTAGTAGTCGGCGTCGTAGGCAAAGCCACCGTAATCGGCCACCAGCCTATGGGTGTTGGGGCTGTCACGTCCGGTGTACCAACCCAGTGGCCGCTGCCCCATGAGCTGGGTGAGTGTTTCCATGGCTTGCGTCATGTGCTCACGCTCAACCGCCTCGGGCACGTGTTGGTAGTGGATCCACTTGAGGCCGTGGCAGGCGATTTCGTGACCGTCGGCTTGCATGGCGTCCACCAATTGTGGGTGGCGTGCCAGCGCCGTGGCAATGCCAAAAACCGTAAGTGGCAGGCCGCGTGCCTTGAATTCGCGCAGCAAGCGCCACACCCCCACGCGCGAGCCGTATTCGTATATGCCATCCATACTCATATGGCGCTCAGGAAAACTGGCGGGGTTGAACATTTCAGACAAGAACTGCTCCGAGCCCGCATCGCCATGCAGCACGTGGTTTTCGCCGCCTTCTTCGTAGTTCAGTACAAACTGCACCGCCACCCGGGCGCCGCCCGGCCACTGGGCGTGGGGGACATCGGGCCCGTAGCCCACCAAGTCGCGGGGGTAGGGTTGGGTGGCGTCGTACAACATAAAAAGTAGCCCGGGTGAGACGTTGGGCGGGCGCAGCGCCCGCGCGGGCGGCAGCGGCGCAGCCCGTGCACAAAATTTTAGCCGCCTTACGACCTGCCGCGGTGGGCAGTATCCGCGCTACCATGCTTGCGGTGGGTGGCGGTTGCAGGCATGCCAACGCCATTGATTTGGAGCATTCATGGGACTTAGCACACACGTTTTAGACACCATGCACGGCACCCCAGCCGCCGGCATGCGGGTGCGGCTGCTGACGCTGACCGACGCGGGCACCACAACGCCGTTGGCCGACCTGCGCCTCAACGACGACGGGCGCAACCCCGATGGCTTGCTGATTGCGCACGACCAGCTGCGCGTGGGCCACTACCGCTTGATGTTTGATGTGGCCGCGTACTTTGCCGCGCGCGGGGTGGATTTGCCCACACCCAATTTTCTTGAGGTGGTCACCCTTGACTTTGGCGTGGCACAGCCCGAGCAGCACTACCATGTGCCGCTTTTGGTAAGCCCTTGGAGTTACAGCACGTATCGCGGCAGCTAGCCCATGCGGCTTGGGCAGGCGTGCCTAGCGTTGGCCCTCGGTTAGGGTGTCGAGCTGAAAACGTCCGCTGGCGTGCCATAACCAAGTTTCGGTGTACACCACGCCACCGAGTTGCCACGGCGCCGGAAAAGGCTGGGCCTCTCGCACCATGCGCTCAATGGCTTGCATCACTTCGGGTGCGTGGGTCGGCGCACGCATCCACTCCAAATGAAGCACCTCGCCGCTGCGCCCAATGCGCGCGCGCAACACACCCACGGCGTGAAGCAGCGGGGGCAGTGGGCCTTGAAACACTTGGTCCGCGTAGCGCCGATACAAATGGCGCGCGCCGTCGGCACGGTAGGCACGCGCGCTGACCGCTACCGAGGCATGGGGTGGCGGCGTTTGCACGGTGTCGCGGGTGTGGGGTGCGGGCAGCATGGGCAGCACCTGGGTGTTGGGCGCGCTGGCCTGCGGCAGGGGGTACACCTTGGCCGGTGGCATGGTGGTGGTGCAGGCCACCAGGGTTAGTGCCCCGGCCGCGCCGGTTATCACCCGCTGGGCTGCGCGCCAAACGGCGCGCCTGGCTGGGGTGCGGGGGCGGATCATGGGCGGCAGGGCAGGCAATTCGGCATGGCGCCAAGTCTAGCTTTAGCGCCTTAGAATGGTTTGAACCCTGTTACCAACCCAACCCCTGCGCAAGCCATGGCCGAAGTTACCAACACCGTACGATTTGTTCTTGATGGCGCGCTGGTTGAAGCGCAAGGCGTGCGCCGCACCACCACGGTGCTCGACTACCTGCGTGAGCGCTTGCACCGCACCGGCACCAAAGAAGGCTGCGCCGAAGGAGACTGCGGCGCGTGCGTGGTGCTGGTGGGCAGCCTGAACGCCCAAGGCACGGCGGTGGATTACGTGCCTGTAAACAGCTGCATTCAGCTGCTGCCGGCGCTGGACGGCAAAAGCATAAAAACCGTAGAAAGCCTGCAGCGTGCCGACGGCACCCTGCACCCCGTGCAGCAGGCCATGGTGGAGTGCCACGGATCGCAATGCGGCTTTTGCACGCCTGGCTTTGTGATGAGCTTGGCGCATTTGGCACACACCGCCGAATCCACACCGTCCCGGCGCGAGATCACCGACGCCATCAGCGGCAACCTCTGCCGCTGCACTGGCTACCAACCCATTGTTGAGGCGGCACAACAAGCGTGCGCGGCGCCGCTGGAGCAGCGCCGTCTGGTTGACGCCCAAGACCTTGACCTGCTCAAAGGCATTCAGCGCGCCACCCACCCCACGGTAAGCCTAGACGGTGAAATCGTTGTACAACCCGTCGTGCGCACGCGCAAAGGCAGCGAATTCGTTTCGCCCTCTAGCGTGCAAGAGCTGGCCGCCTACCTGCAGCAACGCCCACATGCGCGCCTGCTGGCCGGTAGCACCGAAATCGGCTTGCAAGTCAACAAAACCTTTGCGCGGCCCAGTCACATTTGTTATGTGGGCAACGTGGCCGAGTTGCAAACCATCAGCGACACAGCCCAACACTGGGACATAGGCGCAGCCGTCTCGCTGCAGCGCGTCATGGCGCTGGTGGCGCCGCATTACCCCGACTTTGCCGAGGTGCTGCGCCGCTTTGGCTCGCCCCCCATTCGCTCCACCGCCACCTTGGCGGGCAACATCGTCAACGGCTCACCCATCGGCGACACCATGCCCTGCCTCATGGCGCTGGGCGCCGAGCTTATGCTGCAACACGGCAGCCAACAGCGCCATGTGGCGCTGCACGCGTTTTACACCGGCATGAAACAAAACGTGCTCAACCCCGGTGAATTTGTGCGCGCCGTGCGCCTGCCCAAGCCGCAGCCCGATCAAGTGTTTCGTGCGCACAAAATCAGCAAGCGTTTTGAGCAAGACATATCCGCCACCTGCTGCGCCATGAGCTATCGACCCGATGCCAGCGGCGCGCTGCGCGAGGTGCGTGTGGCCTACAACGGCTTGGCGCCCTCGCCGTGCCGAGCCTCGGCGATTGAGGCGGTGCTGGAGGGCAAAACCCCTGAATCGGTGCAGGCCGACGAGATCGACGGCGCCATTGCCAGCAGCTTTGTGGCGCGCGATGGCTTGCGTGCCACCTGGGCCTACCGCGCGCTGGTGGCGCGCAATTTGGTGCTGCGTTTTGTGCGCCCAGCGCAACCCCATGTTTCACAGGAGGGCTAAGCCATGAACGCTCCAACCCCTGTTAATGCCCTAAGCCAAGCCGCCATTCAGGGCCAGCTCTTGCCCCACGAATCGGCGGGCCTGCACGTCAGTGGGCAAGCCACCTACACCGACGACTTGCCCGAGCTGCAAGGCACCTTGTACGCCGCCCTCATCACCTCGCCGGTGGCGCACGGCACGTTGATTGACGAAGGCATTGACCGCGCCGAAGTGCTGGGCATGCACGGCGTGGTGGCGGTGTACACCGCGCGCGATATTCCTGGCGAAAACAACTGCGGCCCCATCGTGCACGACGACCCGTTCTTGGCCGACGGCACGGTACAGTTTTTGGGCCAACCGGTGGCAGTGGTTGTGGCGCGCGACATGTTGTACGCACGCGAAGCCGCCAAGCGCGCCAGCGTGAAGGTTAAAGAACTGCCTGCCATACTCACCGTTGAGCAGGCCATGGCGGCGCAAAGTTTTGTCATGCCGTCAAAGGCGATCAGCCGGGGCGAACCGCAGGCCATGCTGGCGCAAGCCAAACACCGCATTCAGGGGCAAACCGAATGCGGCCAGCAAGAGCAGTTTTACCTAGAAGGTCAAATCACCTACGCCGTGCCGCGCGAAGACGGCCAACTGACGCTTTACGTGTCCACCCAACACCCCGACGGCAACCAACGCGAAGCCGCCGCCGCGCTGAACTTAAGCACCAAAGACGTTGAAGTCATTTGCCGCCGCATGGGCGGTGGCTTTGGTGGCAAAGAGGGCAACGCCAGCATTTTTTCGCAAAGCGCCGCGCTGGCGGCGCACAAACTGCGCCGTCCGGTCAAGCTGCGCGTCAATCGCGACGACGACATGATGATCACCGGCAAGCGGCACGACTTTCGGATTCGCTACGACGTGGGCTACGACGACGACGGGCGCATTGTGGCGGCAGACTTTGAACTTGCCTCGCGTTGTGGCTACAGCACCGATTTTTCTGGCCCGGTCAACGACCGCGCGCTGCTGCACATAGACAACTGCTACTACCTGCCGCATTTGCACGCCATCAGCCATCGCTGCAAAACCAACACCCAAAGTGCCACCGCATTTCGTGGCTTTGGTGGGCCGCAAGGCATGTTTGGCATTGAAACGGTTATAGAAGAAATCGCCAACCGCTTGGGTAAAGACGCGCTTGAGGTGCGCCGCATCAACTTGTACCGCGACCCCAAACAATCGGGCGACCCGCAAAGCCTAACCACCCAATACGGGCAAGTGATAGAAGACTTTGTGGCCGACCGTGTCATCGACGAAGTCGCGCAACGCGCCCGTTACTCGCAGCGCCGCGCCGACATCACCGCCTTTAACGCCGCCAACACCCAGCGCAAGCGTGGCTTGTCGCTGACGCCGCTTAAATTTGGTATCTCGTTCACCGCCACCATGCTGAACCAAGGCGGCGCGCTGATCAACATCTACATGGACGGCTCGGTAAGCGTGAACCACGGTGGCACCGAAATGGGCCAAGGCCTCAACACCAAAATGGCGCAAGTTGCGGCCGATGGCTTGGGTGTGCCCGTACACAAAATTCGCGTCACCGCCACCGACACACAAAAAGTGCCCAACGCCTCGGCCACCGCCGCCTCCAGTGGTGCCGACATCAACGGCGCCGCCATTGGCAACGCCTGCAAGGTGTTGCACGAACGCCTATGCCAAGTTGCCGCGGGCATGCTGGGCTGCAACGCCGAACAGGTGCAGCTGGCCGGCGGTTTTGCCAGCGCCGGCGAGCAGCGTGTGGCCTGGGACGACGTGGTTAAGCAAGCCTGGCTGGATAGGGTTTCGCTTAGCAGCACCGGTTTTTACCGTACCCCCGAAATCGCCTACGACTTCAACACCCTGCAAGGCCGCGCGTTTTATTACTACTGCTACGGTGCCGCGGTTACCGAAGTAGAAATCGACACCGAAACCGGCGAGTGGTGGCTGCGTGCGGTGGACATCGTGCACGACGTGGGACGATCCATCAACCCCGCCATTGACCGCGGCCAAATTGAGGGCGGCTACGTGCAAGGCATGGGCTGGCTCACCATGGAAGAAGTCATTTGGAACCCGGCGGGCAAGTTGCTCACACACGGCCCCAGCACCTACAAAATCCCGGTGGCGGGCGATATTCCGGCGCACTTTAACGTGCACTTATTCGACAACGAAAACGTCAAAGCCACCCCCAACCGCAGCAAAGCCACCGGCGAGCCGCCGCTGATGCTGGCGCTGTCGAGCTTTTTTGCGCTGCGCGATGCCGTGGCCAGTGTGGGCGGCGTGCCCCAACTGAATGCCCCGGCCACCCCCGAGCGCATTTTGTTGGCGTGCGAGGCTCAGCGCGCCGCCGCTTAACGCCTGGGTCTGCGTTACCACCCCACCGCATGAGCACCGGCGAACTTGCACGCAGCGCCCAGCGCCTTGGCCAACAAGCCGGGGTGTTGGTGCAAGTGGTGCGCGTGCAGGGCTCGGTGCCGCGTGGCACCGACGCCTGGTTGCTGGTGTGGCCGCACGCCGTGGCCGGTTCAATCGGCGGCGGGCAACTGGAATTTCAGGCCATTGCCCATGCGCGCCACTTATTAAGCCAACCGCCGGTGGCCACCGAACACACGCATCACAAACTGGGACCCAGTTTGGGGCAGTGTTGCGGCGGCGCGGTGGACTTGTCGTTTACCCACTTGCCTGCCGGCGATCACCACGCGCGGCTGCGCGCACTTGAGCCCACACGAACGCCGGTGGCGTTGTTTGGCGGTGGCCATGTGGGCTTGGCGCTGGTGCAAGCCATGCGCGATTTGCCGTTTGATGTGCGCTGGATTGACAGCCGCGACGATATCTTTCCCGCAGCCTTACCCGATAACGTCTGGGCCGAGCACTCGCTGCCTGTACACGGCGCCGTGCGCGACCTGGCCCCGGGAAGCTTGGTGCTGGTTATGAGTTTTAGCCACGCCGAAGACTTTGACATCATCGACGCCTGCTTGCAGCGCCAAGCCGCTCAAGCCGACCTGCCGTTTGTGGGCCTTATTGGCAGCGCCACCAAATGGGCCACCTTTGCGCGCCGCCTGCGCGCCAGGGGCCACAGCCAAGCGGCGTTGCTGCACATTACCTGCCCGATTGGACTGCCCGATATTCCCGGCAAACAGCCCGCGGTGATCGCCGCCAGCGTGGTGGCGCAACTGCTGCAACGCGCCGCCATGCCTGCGGCAACAACCAGCGTTTTGCAGCCCGCGCGCGCGGGCGCTCAATAAAAAATCTCTGCATCATGGAACTTTACCTACTTGACTGGGGCAACCTGCTGCTGCGTTGGTTGCACGTCATCACCGCCATTGCCTGGGTGGGCTCGTCGTTTTATTTTGTGTTTCTTGACAACAACCTCATCCGTCCCACCTCGGCCGACTTGCTCGAAAAAGGTGTAGACGGTGCCATGTGGGCGGTGCACGGCGGGGGCTTTTACAACCCGCAAAAGTACATGGTGGCGCCCAAGAAAATCCACACCCACCTGCACTGGTTTTATTGGGAAAGTTACACCACGTGGCTGTCGGGCTTTGCGCTGTTTGCCATCAGCTACCTGTGGCAGGCTCAAACCTACCTAATCGACCCCAACCTGGTGGCCTGGCAGCCGTGGCAAGCCGGGGCGCTGGCGGTGGCATTTTTGGTGGTGTTTTGGGTGGTGTACGATGTGATTTGCCGGGTGCTGGGCCAAGGGCAACATGGCGACACCGTGGTGGGAGTGGCCGTGGCCGTGGTGGTGGCGCTGGCCTCGTGGCTGGCCACCGAATGGTTTGCCGGGCGCGCGGCGTTTTTGATTGTCGGCGCCATGCTGGGCACCACCATGAGCGCCAACGTATTTTTTGTGATCATTCCTGGCCAGCGCAAAGTGGTGCGCGCCATGCAAAACGGTCAGCCGGTTGACCCCATTCACGGCAAACGCGGCAAACAGCGCAGCGTACACAACACCTACTTCACCCTACCGGTTTTGTTTGCCATGCTTAGCAACCACTACAGCATGGTTTACGCCCACCCGCACAACACCACCGTGCTGCTGGTGATGATGGCTGCTGGCGCCTTGATTCGTCAATATTTTGTGCTGCGCCACGCCTACAAACAAGGCAAACGACCCAACCCCGCGCGCTATGCCGTGGTGGGCGTGCTGCTTATTGCCGCGCTCGTGGTGTGGTTGCGCCCCGCGCCACAAGCTACCGCACAAGCCCAACTGCCGGTAACCGACGCCCAAGCCATGGCCGTGTTGCAGGCACGCTGCGTGCAGTGCCACAACGCCCAAGTGCAAATGAAAGGCGTGCGCTTGGACACCCTAGAGAGCATGCACAGCCATGCCTTGGCGATTCACCAACAGGTGGTGGTGCTACGCGCCATGCCCATGAACAACAGCACCGGCATTACCACCGACGAGCGCAACCTACTTGCGCGTTGGTTTGAGGCGCGATAACAACCGCTGCGGTTCACGCGCACCCAAGGGCCACCCATGCGGTGGCCTTTTTGTTGCTGCTGCCACTGTAAAAATCATCTATTGGTGTTACTTTTTAGCAACAAAGCTATTTAAATGCGTATTTAAATAGTAATAATTACTCCAGCACAAATTCTTTAGTGTGTAACAAAAGGGAGTAAACCAATGAAACTTAAGCAAATTGCACTCGCCGCTGCTGTGGTGGCTGCATCCAGCGCCGCGCTGGCCGACGTGACCATCTACGGCATTGCCGATGTGAACCTCAACAACGGCAAAACCGAAGCAGGTTTCGACGGTGCGGTCGCACCAGCATCCACCAGCCAAGGCCGGATTGGCTCGGGTGGCTTGAGCACCAGCCGCATCGGCTTTAAGGGCTCTGAAGACCTGGGCGGCGGCATGCAAGCCAGCTTCCAGCTTGAGGGCAAGCTCGACTTGGACACCGGCAAAAATCCCGACTACGACGGGGGCTTCTTTGGCCGTCAATCATGGGTTGGTCTCACGGGCAACTTTGGTACCTTGCAGCTGGGCAAAACCTGGACTTCGTACGACGGCGTTAAGGGTAAGTTTGAGCACGCCGACAACACCAACGTGGGTGTGACCGGTGACGTGTGGGGCACCGGCAGCGCCTATGACAGCAATGTCTCCAACCAAGTCAAGTACACCTTGCCGCTTTCCGGTGGTCTAACCGCAAGCATTGGCTACGCCTTTGGCGAAGACAAGCTCAGTGCTGCGACGGCACTCCGGACTGCCTCTTCTAAGGATCTCACGTCACTCGGCGTCACCTACGAAAGCGGGCCGCTTGCAGTGGGCTATGGCTACCAAAACGAAGCGCAAAACGCAGTTGGTGTGAAGGACAGCACCTTTAACGTGGTGGGCGCTTCTTACGACCTGGGCGCCGCCAAGTTGGTGGCCAGCTGGAGCCAAAGCAGCTACAACACCGGAAGCCTGGTAGATGCAGCAGGGACATCGACCGCGCTCAAGACCGTTGGCACTGCAACGGGCGACGCCAAAGACAAAGAGTACCAGCTCGGCGTCAAGTTCCCCATGGGTGCCTCTAACCTGTACTTTGGCTACGCCAACAGCAAGGTCAATATTGCGGGTGCTGAGCGCGCCAATGCCAACGGATATGTGTTGGCTGCCACCTACAGCCTGAGCAAGCGCACCACCGCCTACGCCGGGTACACCACGGCCAAGCGTACGCGTAACGTTGGTTTGGCTGGGCAAGTAAGTGGCCGTAAGTACACCTCAACGTTTGGTGTCCGCCACGCGTTCTAAGGCAACCTAACCTAGGTTGATCCCATTGGCCACCCCTCACGAGGGGGTGGCTGTTCTCTTACCTATCAAAGAGGTTCAATATGGCAATTTATCAGTGCGCCACGTGCAACATGACTGTCAATGTGCAGTGCGAAACCTGCAAAAAAACCGTTGGTTGATGACGTGCTCAAACTCGACAACGGCAGCGCGGTACGCATTGCCAAGTGCCCAACCTGCGAGGGAAAAATCAAATCCCCCATGTGCTGTGGCGAGGACATGCCAGGTTAAACACCATGAAAACATTGATTGCAGTAGACGGCAGCAAGCACACCACGCGACTGATTGCGTACATGGTGGAGCACCCCGAGCTGCTGGGTAGCAAGCCCGATGTCACGTTGTTCACCGTGGTGCCCGAGTTGCCCGCCCAGGGCTATGTGGGGTTTACCGCCGAGGAGTTGTATAACCACGTGGAGAAAGAGGCCGACGCGGTGCTCAACACGCTGGTTAAATTTATGCACAGTCACGAGATTTTTGCCAAGCGCAAGCACACCAGTGGCTATCCGGGTCGTGCCATTGCCCAAGAGGCCACCGAGGGCAAGTACGACTTGGTGCTGATGGGTAGCCGTGGCCATGGCACGGTGCTGAATATGGTGCTGGGCTCAGAAACCAATTACGTGCTGACGCACTGCAAGGTGCCCTTGCTGATCGTGCACTAACCGGCGGGGGCCAGCTGCGCGTTAAGCGCTTCGCGTTCGTCAAACACAAAGCAGTTGCCCTGCCAGTGTTGGCCGTTGGTGCGCTCTAGGTACTCGAGTATGCCGCCTTCAAGCTGCCACACGTTGGTCAGCCCCAGCGTGTGCATGTACAGCGCTGCTTTTTCGCAGCGTATGCCGCCGGTGCAGTAGCTCACCACGGTGTGTTCGGTTAAATCGTGGCGGTGTTGCTGCACCGCGGCCGGAAATTCGGTGAATTTGCTTAGGTTCCAGTGCACGGCGTGGGCAAATTGACCATGCTCTACCTCAAAGGCGTTGCGGGTGTCCAGCATAAGCACCGGGCGGCCTTGGTCGTCGTGACCTTGGTTTAACCAGCGTTGCAGGGTGGGCGCGTCC
>Ga0255753_1001436_pt1 | contig 28594 bp, 25 predicted proteins | sample 041ome_10_FD_179953 | JGI IMG/M metagenome (GOLD analysis project Ga0255753, IMG submission 179953) | Coastal salt marsh microbial communities from the Groves Creek Marsh, Skidaway Island, Georgia - 041412US metaG (version 2) | ecosystem: Environmental > Aquatic > Marine > Intertidal zone > Salt... | reverse complement strand
TGCGCCTGGAGCTTCTTGGGCACCACGGCGTAGGCGCAGCGAGTGCCGGTGAAGCCGGCGGTCTTGGAGAAGCTGCGAAACTCGATCGCCACCTCGTCGGCCCCCGGCACCTCGTAGATCGAGTGCGGGATTTCCGGGTCGCGGATGAACGCCTCATAGGCCGAGTCGAACAGGATGATGGCTTGGTTGGCCTTGGCATAGGCCACCCAGGCGGCGAGCTGCTCCCGGGTCGCCACCGCACCGGTCGGATTGTTCGGGAAACACAAGTAAATCAGATCGGTGGCTTCCTCCGGGATGGCGGGAATGTAGCCGTTGTCGGGCCGGCATTCGAGGTAGGTCACCCCGGCGTAGCGACCGTCGACGTTGGGGCCGGTGCGGCCGGCCATGACGTTGGTGTCGACATAGACGGGATAAACCGGGTCGGGGATGGCGAGCTTCACGCCCTCCGTGGCAAAGATTTCCTGAATGTTGCCGCAATCGCACTTGGCTCCGTCCGACACAAAGATCTCGTCGGCCGCGATGGCACAGCCGCGGGCCGCGTAGTCGCCGGCCGCGATCGCCTCGCGCAGGAACGCGTAGCCCTGCTCCGGACCATAGCCCTTGAAGGTTTCACGCTTGGCCAGTTCGTCCGCGCCGCTGTGCAGCGCCGTCACGCAGACCTCGGGCAGCGGCTCGGTCACGTCGCCGATGCCGAGCCGGATGAGCGGCTTGTCGGGATTCGCCGTGGTGTAGGCGTTCACGCGCTTGGCGATGTCGGCGAACAGGTAGGAGGCCTTTAGTTTCAGGTAGTTTTCGTTGATGCGGATCATGGCGGTCGAAGTCGGGGCGTCGGGCTGTCCGGGCAGGTGCTCCGGGCAAAAACTTGAATAAGCGCGTCCCTCCGGCATTGATCAAGTCCGGCTTGGCGCTTCTCCCCGGGCGTCGGACCTCTGGCCACCCCATGCAAATTCACTCGACCGTCACCGAGATGCTCGCCGCGGCTCGCGGCCACCGCGCCACCGGGCGCACCCTCGCCCTAGTGCCGACCATGGGCGCCCTGCACGAGGGCCACCTCGACCTCATCCGCCTGGCCACCCGCAATGCCGACATCGTCGTGGTGTCGATCTTCGTGAACCCGAAGCAGTTCGGCCCCAACGAGGACTTCTCCCGCTACCCCCGCGACCGCGAGGGTGACCTCAAGAAGTGTCAGGATGCCGGCGCGCACGCTGTCTTTACCCCGACGGTGGAGGACCTGTTTCCGCCGGGCTACTCGACTTATGTCACCGAGGAAAGCGTGGCGAAACCCCTCGAGGGCGTATCGCGCCCCACCCACTTCCGCGGGGTGACCACCGTGGTCGCCAAGCTGTTCAACATCGTGCAGCCCGACACCGCGATCTTTGGCCAGAAGGACGCCCAGCAGGTCGCGGTCATCCGCAAGATGGTGGCCGATCTCAACCTTCCGGTCGCGATCGTGATCGCGCCCACCACCCGCGATCCCGACGGTCTCGCGCTGAGTTCACGGAACCGCTACCTGACCGACACCCAACGCAAGGCCGCCCTCGCCATCCCACTCACCCTGCGCCACGTGAAGTCGATGGTTGATGACGGCGAACAGCGCATCGACCGCCTCATCGCCGAGGCCACCCACCGCCTGGCCGAGGAACGACGCATCCGGGTCATCTATGCGGCAATCGTGCAGCCCGAGACGTTTACCCCGCTGCGCGAGCTGGTCCCGGGCCAGAGCCTGCTCGCCGTCGCCGCCTGGGTCGACGAAACCCGCCTGCTCGACAATATCATTCTCTAAGTTTCCTGCCCGACCGGTCGGTTGTTAACAGCCGCCAAAGCCCCGCGGATTCCGCCTCGGCTCCGTCAGCCGATTGGATTGAACTAAATGCCCCCTCACCCCGAAGCCCGCCCCATGAAATCCCTGTTTTGCTCGATTCTCTTCCTGGGCAGCGCGTGCGCTGTCCTCGCCCAGGCCGCCGCTGACCAACCGCTGTCGGAGTTCGGCCTGACTTTCCCGCCCGACACCACGTTCACCGGTTCCACCCTCGACGGCTGGCATGTGCTGGGCGACGCCGAGTGGTCGGCCCACAACGGCGAACTGATCGGCCGCGCCAAGGCCGGCTCCAACGGTGGCTGGCTCGTGCTCGACGAGAGCTACCAGGATGTCGGCCTGCACACCAAATTCATGACCACCGGCAATGCCGCCACCGCCGTGCTGCTGCGGATGGAAAAGACCGCCGACGGCTACCAGGGCGTGTTGCTCGATCTGGGCGCAGACGGCGTGAACTCCTACCACGTGACGCTCGACGCCAGCGGCCACGAGATCAGCCGCGACGAACTGCGCCGGGCCGGTGGCATCAACTACCGCATGGCTCCGCCCCCGCCGCCGGAATCGGAAAACCGGGGTCGCGGCGGCAATTTCCGCCGGCCCGAGCCGCCGGCCGATCTGCCGGTGGTCGCCCCCAACACCGACTTCCGCGCCCACAGCTGGAACCAGCTGGAGACCTTTATCGAAACCAACATGGTGCGCAGCTTCCTCAACAGCGGCCGCGAATCCGGTGGGGCCATCGACACCGACAACGCCATGACCGCCTACGGACCGGTTGCCTTCTACGTGGGCGGCGCCGGCGAGGTGCGCCTCAAGGATGTGATGCTCAAGGACGTCGCGTTTCGCGAGACCCCGACCGAGGAACTCTCGCCCCGGTTCGAGATTCAGCGGGTCAGTGAGTTCTACTACTCGTGGGGCGCCGCGGCCGACGACTTCAACCGGGATGGTCAGATCGACATCGTGGCCGGACCCTACATCTACTACGGGCCCGACTTCACCCGTTTCCGGGAAATCTATCCCGCCATCGCCAAGGGTCCCTCGCTCGAGTTCACCTCGGTGAATCATCAGTTCACCTACGACGTGAATCACGACGGGTGGCCCGACGTGATCACCGGCTGGACCAATCCCGCCGTCTACCTCAACCCGCAGGGTGAATCGCGCCGCTGGGAATCGTTCAATCCGCTCGGCCGCACCCAGAGCGAAACCACCCTCTTCGAGGACATCGACCGCGACGGCGAGCCCGAGATGATCTATGCGTCCGGCCAGCAGATGCGCTACGCCAAGCCCACCGCCGAGGAGACCTGGACCGAATTCAATGTCTCGGAAGTCGGCTACGCCATGTCCCATGGCATCGGCACCGGTGACATCAACGGCGACGGTCGCACCGATATCCTCGGCGCCACCGGTTGGTGGGAACAACCCGCCACCCTGTCCGCCGAGCAGACCTGGACCTACCACCCCGTCGCGTTCGGCCGTTACGGCAACCGCGCCAGCGGCATCGGCGGGGCGAACATGGCGGTCTACGATGCGAACGGCGACGGCCTCAACGACGTGGTCAGCAGCCTCAACGCCCACGGTTTCGGCCTGGCCTGGTTTGAGCAGCAGCGCGCCACCGACGGCACCATCTCGTTCGTGCGCCACATGATCACTGACGACTACTCGCAGCCGGCCGCCGGGGACGTGCGGTTCTCCCAGGCCCACGCCGCCACCATGGCCGACATCGACGGCGACGGCACCCAGGACTACATCATCGGCAAGCGGGTGTTCACCCACCTCGACAACCTCTACGACCCGGACTCCTACGGCGCGCCCGTGCTCTATTGGTACAAGGCGGTGAAGAATGCCGCCGCCCCCGGCGGCGCCGAGTTCGTGCCGGAACTCATCCACAACCGCTCCGGCGTCGGCTCGCAGGTCACCGCCATCGACCTGAATGGCGACGGCGCCGTCGATCTGCTCACGTCGAACAACCGCGGCACCTTTATCTTCTGGAACCAGGGCAAGTAACCGCCTCCGCCCCCGTCCGGGCGGCGGTCGCCCTGGCCCCCCGCCCCGCCTTCCGAATTGAACCGGCGCGGGTAACGGTTTCGTTACTCCTCCTCGTTCATGACGCGCGACTATGATGTTCTGGTGGTCGGTTCCGGCATTGCCGGCCTGAGCTTTGCGCTCAAGGCCGCCCGGGCCGGGCATGCGGTCGCGATCCTGACCAAGAAAACCAAGGCCGAATCGAACACCAACTTCGCCCAGGGCGGCATCGCCGCGGTCATGTCACCGGAGGACGACGTCTCGCAACACGTCGCCGATACTCTTGCCGCCGGCGCCGGCTTGTGCCGTGAGGCGGTCGTCCGCGAAGTCGTCCGCGACGGCCCGGCCCGGGTGCAGGAGCTGATCGAGCTCGGCCTCCGCTTCGCCCGCGACGCCGGAGGCGGCTACGATCTCGGCCGCGAAGGCGGCCACAGCGCCCGCCGCATCCTCCACGTCAAGGACACCACCGGCAAGGCCATCGAGGAGTCGCTCCTGCGGGCCGTCGGCCGCCACCCACGGATCAGCCTGTTCGAGCACCTCTTCGCCATCGACCTGATCACCTCCGGCAAGACCAGCGCCCCACCGAAGTCCCGCCACGTGCGCGGCCTCTACGCGCTCGATGTGCAGGACGGTCGCGTGCTCTCCTTTCAGGCGCCCGTGGTCATGCTGTCCACCGGCGGCGCCGGACAGGTCTACCTCTACACCACCAACCCCGACATCGCCACCGGCGACGGAATCGCCATGGCGTTTCGCGCCGGCGTCGAGGTGCGCAACCTCGAGTTCATCCAGTTTCACCCCACCACGCTGTATTCACGCGACGGTGACCGGTTCCTCATCAGCGAGGCCGTGCGCGGCGAAGGCGCCGTGCTGCGCAACCTCGCCGGCAAGGCCTTCATGGCCGGGCATCACCCGCAGGCCGATCTGGCCCCCCGCGACGTGGTGGCCCGCGCCATCGACGAGGAGATGAAACGCAGCGGCGCCCCGCACGTGTGGCTCGACATCACCCACCGCAACGCCGCCTACCTGCGCCGGCGCTTTCCCAAGATCTACAAAGTCTGCAAGGAGTTCGGCTACGACCTGGCCAAGGACTACCTGCCGGTCGTGCCGGCGGCCCACTACACCTGCGGCGGCGTGGCCACCAACCTTGCCGGTGAAACCGAACTGGCCGGCCTCTACGCCTGCGGCGAAGTCGCCTGCACCGGCCTGCACGGGGCCAACCGCCTCGCCAGCAACTCGCTGCTCGAGGCCGTCGTCGTGGCCCACCGCGCGGCCGGCTCGGTCGATCGTTACCTCTCCGAGACCCGGCGCCGGCGCCCGGCGCTCATACCGGAATGGCTCGACCTCGGCGGCACCGATCCCGACGAACGCGTGGTCATCAGCCACAATTGGGACGAGCTGCGCCGCGCCATGTGGGACTACGTCGGCATCGTGCGCACGACCAAGCGGCTGGAGCGCGCCCGCACCCGTATCGCCAACCTCGAACGCGAGATCCACGACTACTACTGGGGCTTCTCGGTCGATCCCCAGCTGCTTGAATTGCGCAACCTCGCCACCGTCGCGCGCCTGATCGTCGCCTGTGCACTGCAACGCACCGAAAGCCGCGGCCTGCACGCCATCGCGGACTTTCCCCGTACGCGTAAACGCGCGCTGGACACCAAGATCCGGCTCTGAGCGTCGCCCCGCTCTCCCCGCGCATGGACTTTCCGTTTCACCTGTTGCTGCCGCTGGGGAGCAGTGTGGGCTTCGTCATCGGCGCCCTCCTGCTCAAGCGCAGCGCCGCCTTCGGAGTCGGGCTCTGGCGCACCACGTTTGTCGCCAATCTCGCGGTGGGCATCTGCCTCGCGCCGTTCTGGCTGCTGGGCGGCGGGCCCGGGGGCGGCGCCCTGTGGCATCCGCTGCTGACCGGCGGCATCTTCTTCATCGGGCAGGTCGCCACCTTCCTCGCCATCGAGCGCGGTGACGTCTCCGTCGCGACGCCGGTGATGGGGATCAAGATCATCCTCGTGGCGCTGATCAGCGCCCTGCTCCTGCCCGATCCCGTGCCGCTGAAGTGGTGGTGTGCCGCCGCGCTCAGCACCACCGCCATCGTCTTGCTGAATCGCCAACCCCGGGGCGTGGTCTCCCACCGCCGCATCGGCTCCACCATCGTCGCCGCACTGGTGGCGGCCCTGGCTTTTGCCAGTTGCGACGTGCTGCTGCAGAAGTGGGCGCCCGCCTGGGGGGTCGGTCGCTACCTGCCCCTGATGTTCGGCTTTGTGGCAGTGCTCTCCTTCGGCCTCATTCCGGTGTTCAGCGCCCCGTTGCGCGCCGTCGGCCGGCCGGCCTGGCCCTGGTTGCTGGGCGGGGCCTTCATGCTCGCCGCGCAGGCCGCCGGCATCGGCTACACCATCGGCCGCTTTGGCGACGTCACCGCGGTCAACATCGTCTACAGCTCGCGCGGACTCTGGTCCGTGCTGGCGGTGTGGTGGATCGGCCACTGGTTCCACAACGACGAGCAGACCCTCGGCGGCGCCGTGCTGCGGCTGCGCCTCTGGGGCGCCGCCCTCATGCTGGCGGCCATCGGCCTGGTGCTGGTCTAGACCGCCCCGTGATTTTGAAGCTGAACCACCGGCCCGGATCCGCGTGAATGCTCCCTGTTTCGTGGCCACGTCGATTCCCACTCCTCCGAATTCATGAGCGCCGAGCAACTCACCGGCGTGCTGGAGCGCATTATTTTCTCCAATGAGGAGAACCACTACACCATCGCCGAGTTCCGCGCCGGTGACGGGGAGGAGAAGGTCACCATCGTCGGCACCCTGCCCGGCGTGCAGTGCGGCGAGACGCTGCACCTGGAGGGCGAATGGTCGCGGCACAGCCAGCACGGCCTGCAGTTCAAGATCGCCGGGTTCCGCTCCACCCTGCCGTCGACCGTGTATGGGATTCGCAAATACCTCGGCAGCGGCCTGGTGCCCGGCATCGGCAAGGTCTACGCCAACAAGATCGTCGACGCCTTTGGCACCGACACCTTTCGCGTGCTATCCGAGGAGAGCGGCCGGCTGCGCACCGTGCCGGGCATCGGCAAGAAACGCGCCGGCTCCATCAAGGCGGCGTGGGACGAACAGCGCGCCTTCCGTGAGCTCTACATTTTCCTGCAGACCTACGGCGTCACCACCAGCCAGTGTGTGAAACTCAACCGGGCCTACGGCGCGCAGGCCCAGCAGATCATCCAGACCGAACCCTACCGCGCCGCGCGCGAAATTGACGGCATCGGCTTCAAGACCGCCGACCGCATCGCCATCAACCTCGGCTTCGCCAACGATGCCCCGCCGCGCCTCGACGCCGGCCTGATCTACGCACTCGAGACGCTGGCCGAGGAGGGCCACACCACCCTCCGCGAAGCCGACCTCGTGAACCATGCCGCCGCGATGTTGGAAACCAGCCGCGAGCGACTGGAAGCCCGGGTCGGTGCCCTGGTCGAACAACGGGCCCTTGCCCGCTACTGGCCGGCCGATACGCCGGACCCGTTGCCGGGCTCCGGTTTCATCCAACTGCCCCTGCTTGATCGCGCCGAGACGAAGATCGCCCAGGTGGTCCAACGGCTCGACGCCGTGCCCTCCGGCCTGCCGCCCATCAAGATCGCGGCGGCCATCGACTGGGCGCAGCAGAAGGCCGAAATCCAGTTCGCCGGCAAACAGGCGGAGGCGCTCCGGGCCGCGCTCAGCCACAAGTTGAGCATTCTCACCGGCGGACCCGGCACCGGCAAGACGACCATCCTGCGCGCCCTGGTCGACATCCTGCGGGCCAAGAAAGTGCGCCTGCATCTCGCCGCGCCGACCGGCCGCGCCGCGCAGCGGCTCGCCGAGACCACGGGGGGCTTCGCGTCGACCATCCACCGCCTGCTCAAGTTCGACCCGGCCAAGGGCCACTTCACCACCAACGAGGACCATCCGCTGGCGACCGACTTCCTCGTGGTCGACGAGGCCTCGATGCTCGACACCCGCCTGGCCGCCGCGCTGCTGCAGGCCGTGCCGGCCAAGGCCCACCTACTCCTCGTCGGCGACACGGACCAACTGCCGTCCGTCGGCGCCGGCAACGTGCTGCAGGACCTGATCGCGACCGGCCGGCTGGCCGTCACGCGCCTCGACGTGATTCACCGCCAGCAGGGTCAGAGCGGCATCGTCACCACCGCGCACGCCATCAACGCCGGCGAACCGACCCTGCCGCCCAGCCAGGCAGACCCCGCCGCGATCCCCGCCTGGAGCGACCTGAACTTCATCCCCGTCACCAGCCAGGAGGAATGCGTGCAGCAGGTGCTCGCGTTGTGTCGCGACCTGATTCCGGCGATGCATCGCTGGGTCCAGCCGCGGCGCGACATCCAGGTGCTCGCCCCCATGCACAAGGGCACCGCGGGGGTCGGCAACCTCAATGCCACCCTCCAGGAGGCCCTCAACCCAGGCCGGCCGGGCCTGAAGTTCGGCAGCGGGGAGTTTCGCGCCGGCGACAAGATCATCCAGCTGCGCAACAATTACGACAAGGCGCTCTTCAACGGTGACATCGGCACCATCACCGCCACCGACGGGGTCGCCGGCACACTCACCGCCGATTTCGACGGTGAGTCACACACTTTCGAGCGCGGCGAGTTCGGCGACCTCGCTCTCGCCTACGCCATCAGCATCCACAAGTCGCAGGGTTCCGAGTACCCCGTCGTGGTCATCCCGTTGCTCAAGGCCCACTTCATGATGCTGCAGCGCAACCTGCTCTACACCGCCATCACCCGCGGCCGCAAAAAGGTCTACCTCGTCGGTGAACCCGCCGCCTACGGCATGGCCGTGCGCAACCACGAGGCCAAGGTGCGCAGCACCCACCTGCGCGAAAAGATCGCCGCCGGCGCGCCCACCTAGCGCGGTCCGCCGTAGGCCCGCTCGACCCTGGCAATGCGCACGGCATAGTCGGCATACCACCGCGCCTGCCCGGCCGCCTGGGCCGCCCGGTGGTCGACCTGAGCTTTCCAGGCCATGATCGCCGCCTCGTCCCGCCAATAGCTGATGGTGATGCCCAAGCCATCGGCTCCGCGGGTGCTCTCCAGCCCCAGGAACCCCGGCTGTTGCCGGGCGAGTTCCACCATGCGCGTGGCCATCGCATCGTAACCGGCGGTTTCCGCGGACATCCGGGAAACGAAGATCACCGCATAGTAAGGCGGCGGGGGCAATTCGGCGGGGCCGTCCGGCGCGCTCATCGACGCCCCTCCCGGCTCAGCACCAGCGTTGACGACGTCCCGCGCAGAAACTCACGGGTCACCGGCATCGCCCGCGAGGTGATACCGGCCTGTGCCCAGGCCGCCTGCAGTCGAGCGAGTTCCGGGTAGGCCCCGCCGTCGGGTCCGCACACCGGATGAATCCGCACCTCTTCGCGGGCCACGCGCATGAGTTCGATTCCAGCCGCGACGTAAAACGCGAAGTCATGCTGCATGGGATACAGGAACAACAGATGCGCACAGAGCACCAGATCGAACGCCCGGTCCAGGAAGGGAAGTTGGGGCAACGCCGCCGCGACATAGCGGTCCTGCTGTCGATGCACGCGAAAATCCCGCAGGAAGCGCGCCGCTGCCGCCCGCCGATCCGCCTCGGCGGCCGCGAGCGAGCGAAACCGCTGCCACCGCAGCCGCGAGCGATTCCCGGGTTCGCGCAGGCGGCGAAACATGTGATCGTAATCCTGCTCGATCCGCCCGGCCAGATGGTCCGGCGAATCCGCGTAGGCCGGGTCAACCGCCACCGCCTCCACGCCGGCCCGGCGGGCCTCGGCCGTGAAGGATGACGGTCCACTCGCCACATCCAGGACCGACCGGCCGCGCCATGCCAAGTGATCGAGGGTGAAACACGTGCGGTATTCGGCCAGGGACCGGCCGAAGAAGGCAACGTGGGGACGATCAAAGATGGGCGAAAGGGACGACGCGGCGCGTGCAGGGGCGGCTGAGTTCATGACCGGCGGCAAAAAACAAAGGGGGACGACGGAACGCCCGACCCCGGCTGAGGTCGGGCTTGGCGAACGGACGGAACACGGAGTTCCGGTGAAGGCGGAGCTTCACCATCGCCAAGCCATCGCCCGCCAACGCGCCGGCTCCACTCGGCAATGGGTCTGGGGCGCTTGGGCTGCGGCTGTCATTGTCCCCTTAACGGTCCGCCCCCCGGCGCGCGCCAGGGGGCGGACACAAAAAGGCCGGCACCGAGTCCTAACCTCTCGGTGCCGGCAAAACGGCGATCAAACTTGGGAGAAAGAGCGCCTTTCTCGGATTGCTCCGATTTGAGACTCAACCCGTAGAGCGACCGGACCGCGAAGCGACTACATTTAGGCCGCCGACGCATTTTTGACACGTTCTTACCAGCCTCAGCAGGGCCGTTTGTCCCCATTGCACCGGTTCAGGCCCGGAACATCACCGACTCGCGCTCGAACATCTTCACACAAAGCGTGAGCGCGGCGCCCGCATAGACCACGGAGGAGCCAAAAATCAGGGCGATGTAACCCCAGTTCCAGACCCCAGAGAGCATCTCCTTGCAGACCAGGCTCAGGCTCATGATCGGCACCAGCGCGGTCTTCGGGCTCAGTTCAACGCCCGGCAGCATGCCCATCACCGCGGGCAGGATCACCAGAATCATGCCGGGCGAGACATAGCTTTGGGCTTCCTTGAAACTCTTGGCGAACAGCGAGACCGTCAGCAACCCGGCGGCAAACAGCACGGTGACCGGCACGATCATCGCAAACACACCGACCAGGCCCAACGGATCGATCGACATCACGGGGCCGCCACCGCCGCCTTCGCCCCCACCCCCTCCGCCGCCAAACACGGTGCCGCCCAGCAGGGCGCTCACGCCGAGCATGGTGAGGGACAGGACCATGGTGGTGACCGATGCCGTCATCGTCATGAGGAACTTGCCCAGCACGATGTTCACCCGGCTGAGCGGGCTGCACAGCAACGTCTCCATCGTGCCGCGCTCCTTTTCACCCGCCGTCAGATCCATCGCCGGATACATCGCCCCGGTGAAGCTGAGGATGACGATGATGTAGGGCACCATGCCGCCAAACGCGTTGCCCCCGACCTTCTCAGGCGGCGCGACGTTTTCGCTTTCGATGTCAAAGGGCTGGGCCAGCGACGCCGGCAGACCGCGCTGGGCCAACGAGGCCTGCACCACGTCGCCGCGGTAGCTGCGCAGGAACCCGTCGACCTGCCCGCGGCCCATGCTGGATTTCATCTCTCCCTGGTAATGGTAGATCTTGACCGTCGGCACCTCGCCGTCGGCCAGCGCCGCGTCAAACCCCGGCGGAATCTCGACCGCCACGCGCACCTGCTTGTTCGAAACCTGGTCGCGCCAGTTCTCCGCCGGATCAACCATGCGGAAGTTCTCGTCGGCCCGTAGCGCCTCGAACAGCGCCGGCGAATCCTCGCCACCCAGCACCATCACGCTCGACTGCTCGGCCTGCGCCTTGCGAATCACCTTCGACATCACGAAACCCGCCCCGAAGATGATGCCGGGAATCAGGATCGTCGGCAGCAGCAGCGTGGTGATGAGGGTGCGTTTGTCGCGGAGTGCATCCTTGATCTCCTTGAAATAGACGGTGCAGATCTGGCTCCAGTTCATGGGGTCCTCCGGGGTCAGGCTTGTTGCGCGGCGGCGGCGGCCAGGGCTTCCTCCCCGCCCACCGCCTTGACGAAAATCTCCTCCATGTCGGTCTCGCCGAACTGCGCCGACAGCTCGGCCAGCGTTCCCTCCGCGACGAGCCGGCCGTCATGGATGATCCCGATCCGGTCGCAGAGCTTCTCGATCTCACTCATCACATGTGACGAGTAGATGACGGTCTTGCCGCGGTCGCTGCACTGGCGCACGAACCGTACGATCGCCCGCGCCGTCATGACGTCGAGACCCAGCGTGGGCTCGTCGAAGATCATTACCGCCGGGTCATGGATGAGAGTGCGGGCAATGGACGTCTTCTGCTTCATGCCGGTGGAGAACTTCTCACAGCGCCGGTCAAGAAACTCCGCCATGTCGAGTTCGTCACTGAGCTGCTGGATCCGCGCGCGGATGGTGCGCAGGGGCAGTCCGTTGAGCTCGCCGAAATAGGTGATCATCTCACGCGCCGTCAGCCGGCCGTAGAGCGCCGTGCTCGCCGCCAGGAAGCCGACCGCCGACCGCACCTGCTGGGCTTCGCGCACCACATCGTGACCGGCCACGGTGGCCGAACCCTCGCTCGGCTTCAGCAGGGTGGCCAGGATGCGCAGGGTCGTGGTCTTGCCGGCGCCGTTGGCCCCCAGCAGGCCGTAGATCTGGCCCGGCTGGCAGGTGAAGGACACGTCATCGACGGCGCGGACCACGCCGCGCTTCTTGTCCTTGAAGGCCTTGGTCAGGTGGGACGCGGTAATCATGACTCGGCGACGATCAGGAATTCTGACGCCCGCAGCGCCGGTAGTCGGTGAACGACACGATTGAGCCGATCAGCGCAATCCAGGTGGCATCGGTCAGGTCGAGCCAGACCGTCAACAGGCCGACCGTGACGATGAGCAACGCGGCGGCGATGGGATTCAGCCGATGACGGACGAGGTGGCAGCAGAAGCGTTTCATGATGGCAGGACGGTGTGGGGGTTGATCAGAGGCTCATGCGCTCGCGGAAGGCCTGGGCCTGGCGACGGCTGAGCTCGACCTTGGCGCCGCCCTTCAGCTCCACCAGCAGGCCGCCACTGAACCAGGGTTCGATGTTGGCGATCCATTGCAGGTTGATCATCTGGCGACGGTTGGCGCGGAAGAAGGTCTTGGGGTCGAGACGCGCCTCCATGGCGTTGAGCGACCGAAACAGCTGCGGCTGGGCGTCATCGAAATGAACCCGGGTGTAGTTGCCTTCGCTTTCCAGCAGGCGGATGCGCTGCACTTCCACAAACCAGCAGCGATCCCCTTCCCGCAGGAAAACCTTGTCCGTCGGCGCGAGCACTTCGGGGACGGCCTCCGCCGGCGCCGGTCCCTCGCCGGCATCGCGCGGCAGGCGGGCCACGGCCGACTGCAGCCGCGCCGGATCAACCGGCTTCATCAGGTAGTCGAGCGCGTTGAGCTCGAATGCCTTCACCGCAAATTCGTCGTAGGCGGTGGTGAAGATCACGTGCGGCGCGGGCGGGTCGAGTGTCTCCAAAAACTGGAGACCGGTCTCTCCCGGCATTTGCACATCGATAAAAATCAGGTCGGGCTTGAGCTTGGCGATCTGCTCGCGCGCCGCGTCGGCGTTGGCGGCCTCGCCCACGATCTCGATGGTGTCCACCTCGGCCAGCAGCCGGCGAAGCTCCGCCCGGGCCAGCCGCTCGTCGTCGACCACCAGCGCCTTCACGCCGTCACCTCCCGGGGCCGGACCGGCCGGCCCGCCACCGCCGTCACGGGCACGGGAGCAGATACGCGACCCTGCGGCACCAGCACGGTCGCGGTGACCTCGCCGGGCGCCGATTGCTCGACCCACAGGTCTGCGGTTTCGCCAAAGAGCAGGCGCAGGCGGTCGTTGGCGTTGCGCAGGCCCACGCCGGTCGAGCGACGCTTGACCGCGGCGCTGCCCGGGGTCGTGGCGAGGCGGCCGGGGTTGCGCACCTCGATGCGCAGCTGCTCGCCGTCGCGTCGGGCCGACAGCACGATCTCACCGCCGCTGGGCAGGTTGGAGATGCCGTATTTGACCGCGTTCTCGACCAGCGTCTGCAGCAGCATCGGCGGCAGCGTGCAACCGAGCGTATCCGGCGCCACGTCACGACGGAAGCGCAGCCGCTCCTCGTGCCGCACCTGTTCGAGAGCGAGGTAGTCGTTCACGATCTCCAGCTCATCCTCAAACGTCACCGTCTCGGTCGCCCCGGACTTGAGCGAATAGCGCAGCAGGTTGGCGAGCTGGGTCACCGCCGCCCGGGCCCGCACCGGATCCTCGTCGATCAGGGCCCGCACGCTGTTGAGCGAGTTGAACATGAAGTGCGGATTGACCTGCGACTTCAGTGCCCGCAGCTCGGCATCCTTGACCACGGTGGCCAGTCGCAACCGCTCGATTTCGGACCGGTTGTAGCGGTCGAAGACGTGGTAGATGAAATACACGAACAACCAGCCGGTCATGATGAACGTACCGTTCATGAGGCCGGCCAAATAGAGCACGGGTGGTGAAATCGAATTCGGGTAGGGATGCCGCAGCACACCGAACAGCCACCCGTGAACCGAGGAGACCCAGACAAACGAAGCCAGCGCCGCCAGGCCGAGCAACCGGGGCAGCAGTTTCGCCCAGCCCAGATCCTTCCAACCCCAGCGATCAATGTAGCGGCGCAGGGAATGCGAAATCAGGAAGGCGGTCAGGATGGCCTGCAACTGGCCGCAGACCTCGATGAGGTCGAAGCCGCGGGAATTGCTTTCACTGTCCTTCAGCAGACCGGAAAAAAACAACTGCATGACCAGCAGCACCGACCACCCGACCACCTGGCAGGCCACATAGATCCGCTCCTTGTTGCGGCGCCGCCGGGCGGCGTCCGCCGGGTCGGGCATGGGTGGGTTGGAGTCGCTCACAATCGCCACCTTACAGCTGATCACCCCGCCGGGCGCAAACTTTGGACGAACGGTCGCTGCCTCGGGACGAGCGGGGCGGATCGCCAACTTCGGCCTTCTCCCCCTAGGCCCGTTCGGTCAGGGTGACGGCATGCCCCCGCCCCATGTCGTCGTCGTCGGTAGCTTTGTGCAGGACCTCTGTTTCAACTGCGCGGAATTTCCCCAACCCGGCGAAACGCTGGCCGGCACCTCCTCCACCGGCCCCGGGGGCAAGGGCTCCAATCAGGCGATCGCGGCGGGCCGCGCCGGCGCCCCCGTCCTCTACGTCGGCGCAATCGGCGATGATGCGTTCGGCCGCGACGCCCAGGCCTTCTATCAGGCCGAGGGCATCGCCGCGCACTGGGCCGTGAAGACCAAACACCCGACCGGGTCAGCCGCCATCCTGGTCAACGCCGCCGGGCAGAACCAAATCATCGTCGCCCTTGCCGCCAACCTCCATCTCCGCAAGGCCGACCTGCCGGCCGCCACCCTGCGCGGCGCCCGCATCGTCATCACCCAATTGGAGGCCAACCTCGCCGCCACCACCGAGGCGCTGCGGCTGGGCCGGGCCGGCGGCGCGCTCACCATTTTCAACCCCGCGCCGCTGCGGCCCGACTTTCAGCCGTCCCTGCTCAAGCACGTCGACATCCTCATCCCCAACGAATCCGAATTCGTCGGTCTCGTGAACCGCCTCGGCCTCGGTGGCCGGAAAACGCTCACCGAAAGTGCGCTGCTGAAACTCTCGCCCGCCCGGCTGCATGCCCTGTGCGGCCGGCTGGGTGTGCCGGTTGTGATCGTCACCCTGGGCGCCCGCGGCTGCTTCATCTCGCGCCAGGATGGCTACCTCGAGGTGCCCGCCTTCCCGGTGAAGCCGGTCGACACCACGGGAGCGGGCGACGCGTTCGTGGGCGGGTTCGCCGCCGGACTCCTGCTGCACGACGGCGATCTCGGCGCCGCCGCGCGCCACGGCTGTGCGGTCGCCGCCCTATCCGTGACCAAGCCCGGTACTGCTCCGTCCATGCCCACCGCCGCCGCCGTGACGCGCTTCCTCAAGCGGCAGAAGTGAACGGTCGCCTTGAACCCGGGGTTCCGGGAGTGACATCCCGCGGAAAATGCCCATGCAGGAGACGCGCTTAACACCATTAATCCGTTACCCATGAAATCATTGTTCCGCCCTCTCGCCCTCGTGCTCGCCCTGACCTCCACCAGCCTGCTATTCGCGCAGGCCGACGAGGAAAAGACGCCCCTCGGCGAACAGATGTCCGCCATCAACAGCGCCTTCCGCACCCTGCGCAGCGACGCCGCCGATGCCACCAAGAGCGAGGCCAACGCCACCCTCGTGCACGGCATGATCGAAGCCGCGACCAAGTCGCTCGAGTTCAAGCCGGAATACACCGCCGACCAACCCGCCGACCAGCAGGCCGAGTTCGTCGCCAATTACCAGGCGCAGATGAAGGACTTCATCGCTCTGCTCGAGCGCCTCGAGGCCGCCTTCAAGGCCGGCAACACCGAGCTGGCCGGCGAGATCATGGGCGAGTTGCGCCCCGCTCAGCGCGAGGCTCACGGCACGTACCGCCGCCCCCGGGAATAAGCCGGCCAGACCGGTTTAAGGCGCGCGTCGGATTGACCGACCGCGCCGCGTGGTCATGCCTTGCGGCGTGACCTTCGTGCCCTCATTTCCGCGTTTCCTGCGACTGGCCGCCTGCCTCGGCGCAGCCGTAGGGCTCGGCCTCAGCCTGTGGGCCGAAGCCCCGTTCGCCTTCGACACCGGCGACGGCCACCTGCCCAAGACCGTGGTGCCGTCGCACTATACGGTCCGCCTCGAACCCGATCTGCGGGCGCGCACGTTCGCCGGGGAGGTCCGGATCGACATCACCGTCCGCGAGCCGGTCGATGCGATCGTGATGAACGCCAACGCGCTCACCATCGACTCCGCCTGGCTCGTATCTGGTTCGGAACGACAATCCCTGGCCTCCATTTGGGACCCGGTCACCCAGCAGCTCCGACTGCCGCTGACCGTAACCCTCGCGCCGGGCGACTATGCGGTCGAGCTGACCTACCGCGGCACCATCTCCTCCAACCCGCAGGGATTCTTCTACGACCGCTACGACACCCCCGAGGGTCCGCGCGAGATGTTCGGCACCCAGATGGAGGTCGCCGACGCCCGCCGCGTGCTGCCCTGCTGGGACGAGCCGGCGTTCAAGGCCACCTTCGACTCCACCCTGGTGGTGCCGGCCAGCTTCGTGGGCGCTTCCAACATGCCGGCGGTCCGGGAAACGCCCCTGCCCGACGGCCGCAAGGCCGTGACCTTCGACCGCACGCCGCGCATGTCGACCTACCTGCTCGCCTACTTCGGCGGGGAGTTCGAGATCCTGGCCACTGATCACCAGGGCGTGCGCCTGCGCATCCTCACCACCGCGGGCAAACGGGAACTCGGCCGCTACGCCCTCGAGGCCTCCACCCGGATCCTCGACTACTACACCGCCTACTTCGGAGTCGCCTACCCCCTGCCCCAGCTCGACCAGATCGCCGTGCCCCAGGCGTTCTCCAATTTCGGCGCCATGGAGAACTGGGGCTGCATCAGCTACCTCGAGGACTACCTGCTCTGCGACCCCGCCACCAGCGCCCAGGGCACCAAGGAGGAGGTGTTCAAGACCGTGGCTCACGAGATTGCTCACCAGTGGTTCGGCAACCTCGTGACCATGGGCTGGTGGGACAACCTCTGGCTCAACGAAGGCTTCGCGTCGTGGATGGAGACCAAGTGCTCCGCCGAGCTGAATCCCGACTGGCAACTGTGGCTGCGGTCCAACGCCGACAAGGAACGCGCCCTCGACCTCGATGCCCGCTCCTCCACCCACGCCATCCAATTGCCCGGCGTGACGGACCAGACGGTCGACGACGCCTTTGACGTCATCTCCTACGAAAAGGGCCGGGCCCTCATCCGCATGCTCGAGGACTACGTCGGCGCCGAGCCGTTCCGCGCCGGTCTGCGGCTCTACATGGCGCGGCACCCCTACGGCAACACAACCACCGCCGACCTGTGGAATGCCATCGCCGACGCCTCCGGCCAGCCGGTCGCGCCCGTGGCCAACAGCTGGACCGAACAACCGGGCTTCCCCATCATCACCGCCACGCTGGCCAACAACACCCTGCACCTCGACCAGCAGCGCTTCATCCTTGATGCCCCGGAGCCCGACGCCTCGCAGTGGAACGTGCCGCTGACGATCGCCCCGCTCAGCCAACTCGAGGCCAGCACCGTTCACCTGCTCGAAGCCGACACTCCGCTCGAACTGCCGTGGCCGGCTGCACGCGGCACCCCCAAGCTCAACGTCGGCGACACCGGCCTCTACCGCGTGCTCTATGACGAGACGTCGCTGGCGGCCATCACCGCCGCTCTGCCCGATCTGCCGGAGACCGAGCAACTCAACCTGCTGGGCGACGCCCGTGCCCTCGTCACCGCCGGACAACTCTCCAGTCCCGACTACCTCGCCATCGCGCTGGCGCTGCGCGACAGCCCCAGCCAACCCGTCTGGACTTCCCTCCTCACCACCCTGCGGTCAATCGATCTCTGGCTGCGCGATGAACCGTTGCGCGAGGACTTCCATCGCTGGTGCGTCGCCCTGTTGCGGCCCCAACTCGATCGCCTGGGCTGGGCGCCCGCCTCCGGCGAATCGCCGTTGGTGGACGTGCTGCGCACCAACCTGATCTACCAACTCGGCTGGTATGGCGACCCGGCGGTCATCGCCGAATGCCAGCGCCGCTTCGCCACCGACTCCGCGACCCTGACCGGCAACCTGCGCGCCACCGTTCTTAAAATCGTGGGCCGTTACGCCGACCGAGCGACCTACGACGCGTTGTTCGACCGCTACCGCACGGCCGACGACACCGAGGAGAAACGCGCCTGCTTCGAAGCCATCCAGCACGCGCTCGACCCCGACCTCGCGCGCAACACCCTCCAACTCACCCTCGGCGAGCAGCTGGGGGTGGCCGAGCGCAACTGGAACATCATGACGGTTGCCGCCCGCGGCGAACACCTCGATCTCGCCTGGCGCTTCGCCCTCGAGCACGCCGACGAGCTCCTCACCCCTCTCGCCAGCTACGGTCGCAACAGCTATCTCGGCTACATCGTGCGCGACGCCCACGATCCCGCCTACGCCGCCGAGCTCGAGGCCGCCACCCGACAACACCTCGGTGAGGAGGCCCTGCCGGAGGCCCGCAAGACCTCCAGCCTCATCCGCCTGCGCGCCGCCGTCCGGGCGCGCGAGCTGCCCGCTCTGCGGACCTGGCTTGCCCGCACCGAACCCGCCCGCGGCTAGCCTAGCCGACGCGCTCCGGCCCGTCCGGCAGCTCGACGATCAAACGCAGACCGGTCCGATCCCGGCGGTTCTCGGCGTGAATGGTTCCCCCATGCAGGTCGACGATGCTCTTGCAGATCGCCAGCCCCAGGCCATGCCCCGGGCCGCGCGCGCGGCCGGTGGCCTCGTAACGGGTGAAGCGATCAAAGACGCGCTTGAGCTGCTCCTCGGGCAACCCGGGGCCCGCGTCCTCCACCACCCAGCGCCAGCCTCCCGGGAACCGGCATGACTGGAGGGTGACCAGACTGCCGGCCGCACTGGCTTTGAGCGCGTTCGAGACCAGGTTGACCAGCAGCTGCCGCAACAGGCCCGACATGCCGCGCAACGTGCCTGTATCCGTAGACTCAATACGGAACTGCACGCCCGCGTCCTCCGCCAGCACCGCCGCGTCCTCGGCAAAGGCGTGCACCCAGTCCGGGAGTTTCAACGGGTGCCGCTCGACCGTGAGCACACCGCTCTCGGCCTTCGACAGAAACAGCAGGCTCTCGATGATCTGGTGCTGCCGCTCCACCTCGATCAGGAGATCTTCAAGCAGGGCCTCCGCGTCCGTATCGCCACCGAGCCGCGGCCGCAGCTTCTCGGCATTGAGGCGGATCAGCGCCAGCGGTGTCTTCAATTCGTGCGAGGCATCGGCCGTGAACTGCTTCACCTGCCCGAAGGCGGCCTCGATGCGGTCAAAGGTTTCGTTGAGCAAGCGCGACAACGACGCCAGCTCGTCATCTCCCGGCGGCACCGGAATGCGCTCCCCCAGGTTGTGGCCGCCGATCTTCCGCGCGGTGCGTTCGATCGAACTGATCGGCCGCAGCGTGAAACGGCTGAAGCCCCAGCCCAGGATCATCGATGCCACCGCCCCGCCCAGCACCAGCAGCCCCGCCACCTGCGCGTAGTCGCGCAGCACCCGTCGCACCGGCTCCAGCCGGCTGCCCAACAGAATGCGCCAGCCGCCCTCGCCGAACTCCGAGACCAGGACCGGTCCGACATCGTTGAGCGAAATCGTGGCGTGCGCCCCCCGCGCCTGCAGGTTCGGCAGCGCCGCCCCCGCCAGGTTCTCCGAGCGGAACCGCGTCTGCCGACCCCGGTTCTGCACCTGGATGAAGAACAACTCCGCGTCGTGCTCGATCCGCTCGCGGATCTCCGCTTCGTCCAGCGTCGCATCCGGGCCCAGCAGTTCCGCCAGTTCGGCTGCCTCCACTTCGTGCAGCAGCTCCAGCCCCGCGATCATCTGCCGGTTCAACAGCCATCCGCCGATCGCCAGCACCACGACAAGAATGGCGGTGACCACCCCCGCAAAGCCCACCGTGGTGCGCACCGTGAACGTCTTCATAGCAGTTGGTAGCCCGAGCCGCGCACGGTCTTGAACCGCGGTTCACCGCCGGGCATCTCAAGCTTTTGCCGCAGGCGCCGCATGTAGACGTCGATCAGGTTGGTCTCCATGTCGTAGGACGCTTCCCAGACTTTTTCCGCAATCAGCGTGCGGGTCATCACCCGGCCGGGGTTGTGCAGAAACAGCTCGAGCAGCGCGAACTCGCGGCTGGTCATCTCCACCGGCTGGCCCTCCACCGTCACCACCCGGGCGAGCAGGTCGATCTTCAGCCCTCGCCGCTCGAGCACCGTGGCCCGGGCGGCGCCGCTCTGCCGGCGCAGCAGCGAACGCACCCGCGCAATCAGTTCATCCACGCTGAAGGGCTTGGGCAGGTAGTCATCCGCGCCGAGATTGAGGCCGGCGATGCGGTCCGACACCGCATCGCGCGCGCTCAGGATCAACACCGGCTCGTTGAACCCGCTCTGCCGCCATTCGGCCAGCAAGCCGAGCCCGTCGCCATCCGGCAGGCCGAGATCGAGCACGATCGCGTCATACGGCGACTCCGCCAACGCGTCCCGCGCCGCCGCCACCGTGCCCACCAGCCGCACGGTGTAGCTTTGTTCCATCAGGGCATTGGCCACGAACTGACCGACTTTGCGCTCATCCTCAACCACCAGGATTTTCATCGGACCTCCCTTCCGCCGCGCAGGGACAACAGGTAGGCCACCAGGGCCTCGCCCCGGCCGTCACCTTCGGCAAACAAATGATCGTAGCGTGGCATGCGGGATCGCGGATTGAACGCGCGGGGATTCATCAAATGCTGCCGATGCCACTCCGCCAAGGGCAACCGCCGCCCCACCGTAGCCAGATCGGGCCCCTGCCGGCGATTGCCGAACAACGGCGGCGTGCCGGTGACCACCGCCGCCTCGCCCCACCGCACCTCGTCCACTGTGCCCGGCCGCACAAATTGCGAATGACAGTGGATGCACCCCTCCGCCACATACACCTGCTGACCGCGCGCGACCGCACCCTCGGCGCTCGCCGCTATCGCCTCGGGGCTGGCCGCCGCCACCAGCAGAATCATTCCCCCCAACGCCACCCGCTGGGCCCGTTGCCGCCAAACCAGCAGCGCCCCCACACCTCCACCCACCGCCAGGACCACGCCCACCGGCACCGTGCCGAATTCCTGCGCCAGACCGATGCCGAGCGCGGACCCCAGCCAGCCCGCGACCGCGTAAACCAGGCCTGCCACCCACGCCCGGCCCCCTCGCGCCGGGAAATAGACCAGCAGGGCCGAATAGATCGACACCCCGGCCGCATACAGGCCGCCGCCGCCCTGATCGATCAGCCCCCAGCCCGCTGCCAGCAACCCGTAGCCAGCCACGGCCAGGCCGGCCCGGCCCCCGCGGTCGAGCCACCACCCGGCGCCCACCGCGGCCCCCAGGTGCACGGCGGCGTTGAGCCACAACCGGCCCTCGTCCCAGGATCCCGCCCGCAGCGTATCCACATGCTGGATCACATAAAATGCCGCCGAATCGAGGCCCACCAGCAGCGCCAGCACCACGATCCAGCGCAGCATCCCGCCCGGCCCATAATCCGCCGTCGTCGAGATAGACGGCTCGCGCGGCGTGAGAAAAGCGGCCGAAATCGAAGCCGTCCCCGCCACCAGCGCCGCCATGATCGCCTGGCTGCGCGCCGCCGCCTCGAACACCGCCGGCAGATTGCACGCCGCGTAGGCCAGGCCCGTGCCGAGGCCCACCACCAGACCGAGCCGCCCGGTGCCGATCGCCGGCCGCAGGCCGGTGGCCAGCGTCACCGTCAGCCAGCCCAGCGCCAGCCCGGAGCTCCCGGCCGCCACCAGCAGAGGCACCCAACCCTGCGCCACCAGCGCCAGCACCGCCGCCACGCCGCAGGCCCGGAATGACCAACTCAACTGCGTCTGCCAGATGTCGACGCGGAATCGCCAGGCCGCCCCCAAGCTCCCCAGCACACCCCCCAGACCCAGCACGGTCATCAGCCCGCGCAGCCGCCAGGCCTCGTCATCGGCGATCGTCCGGGCGATCTCCAGCAGCGCGAACTCCGCGTAGATCAGGAAATAGAAATAAGTCGCCGCCACGGCCGTCACGGCCGCGCCCAACGCCGCCCCGTCGGGTCGGAACTTGGTTTCGTCAGAGTTCATGCCGCCTCCCCCACTCTCGCCGCAGCAACCCCGCCTGCAGCGCCACCAGCCCGAAATCGGCCAGGGTCACCGTCAGCCAGGCCGGGGCCAGCGCCCCGAGCCCCACCGCAACCGCGCAAAATGCCCCCGCCCCCACCCGGAACGGGATCGTGAAACCGAACACCGCCCGCAGCGCCGCCGTTCCCCGCGCCAGGGCCCAGAGGTAGCTCAGTCCCACCGCGCCGACGAACACGCCGAGGAAGCGCACGTAGACCAGGCCCTCTCCTCCCGGAACCGGCACCAGCATGAGCCGCAGGGTCAGCGCCGGCAGCACCACCAGCCCCAGCCCGGTCGTGAAATCCATCAACCCGGCCGCCCACGCCAGCCGCCGGGCCCAGAGTTTCACCGCTGCGTCGTTCATGCCCGTCTTGTCTCCCGTAGCCATTGCAGGGACGCGAGCCCCATTAACAGCCCCGCGGCCAGGCGCAGCCCGTATCCAACCTGCACCCACGCCGCGCCGGTGTAGTAATTCGTCGCATCGCGCTCGATCCAACCCATCACCGCCAGCACCCCCACGTGCGCGGCGGCGGCCCCCTGCCACAGCCCGAAGCCACGCAGGATCGGCCGGGCGGGATCAAGCTCGGTCAGGATCAGTCCGTTCACGCTGGTGACCAGCCCGGCCATGGCCAGGTGGGCGTGCGCGACCAGGCCATCGGTGAATTTTAGGCGCTCCGAGATCCCCGGCAGAAACGTGACCCAACCGGACCCCACCAGCACCGTCCACCACACCAGCGCCGCATGCATCCAGCGGCGCCCGGCCGCGCTCCAGTCATGCGCCCGCCACCACCACGCCAGCAGCGGCACCCACGCCAACAGCAACCCCAGTCCCACAATCTGCCCCACCGCATGATGACTCGCATTCCCATGATCAATCACCGCCCACCCCACGACCGACAGCCCCCATGCGCCCCAAAACCACCCGGCCGACTTGTAACCTATTAGGTTACAAGTCGGCCGACCCAGCAGGAGCGGGAGCAGGCCGAAGATGGCGACGATCCCGAGGGTGGAGCCGAGCAGGGACGCCCCGGTGGCTCCACCGCTGTCCGGATTGACCGCCGGATAAACGTCGCGGCCGCTGGCCCAGTACAGCACCGGCGGCACCGCCACCAGCAACGCGAGGCCCAGCCAGCGCGCGACTTGCGCGGCGGCAGCATCGCGACGCCGGCGCCACCAGGTGTGGGCCGCCAGCACCGTCCAAAGCACGACCATGGCCAGCGGCAACACCGGTCGCGCCCAGCCGTGCCAGTCGAGAAACAATTTGCCGCTCGTCACCCCGGCCAACCAGGCCACCCCGCCCAGGGCCAGCGCCAGCGACCATGCTCCCAGGGCGATCCGCGCATGGGTCACCCCGGCCGGATGGGCGGCGTCGAGCATGCCCTTGAGCAGCAGCCCGACCAAGGGCAGCGCACACCAGCCGTAAAGCTGCCAATTCAGGTGCAGCGGCATCCAGCGGCCGTAGGTGAAGGGCGCCGCCAGATCACCCAGCTGCGGCCAGACCAGATCCGCCGCCAGCCAAAGCCCGACCACGTTGGCCGCCACCAGCCAGCCCAGCGCATGCCGCCGCACGACGCGCGCCAGCTCGGCGCCCGGATTGCAGGCCACGGGGGTGTTCATACTTCCGCCAACGCTCCGTCGCGCACCCGCACGATGCGATGACACTGCTCCGCAAACCGGCGCTCGTGCGTCGCCAGCACCACCGCGATCCGCTCGCGCTCGGCCAGGGATTTCAGCAGCGAGAACACGGTCTCACCCGTCTGCTCGTCCAGCGAGCCCGTGGGCTCGTCGGCCAGCAGCAGGCGTGGCGCATTCATCAGCGCCCGGCAGATGGCCGTGCGCTGCCGTTCCCCGCCGGACAGATCCTGGACGCGATGAGTCAGCCGGTGGGACATGCCGATCTGCTCCGCGAGTTCCTGCACCCGGGCCGCCGTCTCGCGGGGCGGCAGTCCGACCGCCAGGGCCGGCACGCGGATGTTCTCCGCCACCGTCAGGTCCGGGATCAGGTTGTGCAGCTGAAAGACGTAGCCGAGATGCCGGCGGCGCAGCTCCAGCCGGTCCGCCTCCCGCACCGGATTGAGGCCGCAAACCTTGAGTTCGCCGGAGTCCGGCAAATCCAGACCGCCGAGCAGGTGCAGCAGCGTGCTCTTGCCCGAGCCCGACGCCCCCCACAGCGAAACCAACTCGCCCGCCCGCAATGTCAGGCTCACGCCCTGCAGCACGGTGATTCGCCCGTGATCGTAGGATTTCACCACGTCACGCGCCTCGGCGAGGATGGCACCGCGTCCGCTATTCATAGCGCAGCGCCTCCGCCGGTTGGATGCGCGAGGCGTAGCGCGCCGGATAAATCGCCCCGGCCACGGCCGTGATCAACGCCGTCGCCACGATGCCCACCAGCACCGGCGCCGAGATTGTCGCCTGCACATAGCCCTGGAACTGGGGCGTGTGCTCCAGGATCGCGAGCACGGTGAACCCGATCGCAAAGCCGACCGCGACGCCTGCCGCCGCCACCACCGACGCCTCGCCAAAGATGAGCGCCGCCACCTGCCGGTCGGAGAAACCGCACACGCGCAGCACCGCGATTTCCCGGATGCGCGAGAAGACCGACAACAGCATCGTGTTCGCCACCCCCAGGCCGCCGAGACAGAAGGCGCAGATGCCGACCGCCCAGGCGGTGAAGTTCAGGATCTTGAAACTGTTGTAACTCGAACTGAACTCGCGGTTCTCCAGGGCGATGATGCCCGGATAGGCCGTCTCCAGTCCGGCTTTGAACGCCGGCCCCAGGTTCTCGTCGCGCAATTGCACCGCCACGACCGAGGACGCCGCACCGCGACTGAAAAAGGCCTGCGCCTCCGCCAGCGGCATGAACACCCCGCCGTCCTCAAAGCCGTTCTCATTGCGGAAGATGCCTCCGACCGTGAACGACCCGCGTCCGACCTCGATGGTGTCGCCCTGCATCGCCTCCAAAAACTCCGCCGCCCGCGCGCCGAGAAAGACCTCGCCCGGCCGGCCGCCGAAGTCCGCCGCGCTGCCCGCCAGCCATTCGCCTTTGCGCAGCCGCGGATCGCCCCTCTCGATGCCGAAGCAGGTGATGACGGGATGCCCCGGCGCCGACACGATGCCAAACAGCATGGGATGCGCCGCCGCCACCTCCGGCCGCCCGCGGATCGCATCCACCTGCTCGGTTGTGACCGAGCTGAAGAAAAGGTCCGACACATTCTTCTCAAACACGAGGTAGTGGCTGTCCGACGACAGGATGCGTTGGAACATGCCGATCGCCCCGGTGACGATCGCCAGAATCGTGAGCATCGCCGCCACGCCGAAACTGATGCCCGCCACGCCGATCAGCGCCCGCAGGCGATGACGTAACAAGTTGATCAATACGAGGGACAGGAAACGCATTTCATGCGGCAACCAACACCTCGGCATTGCGGGCCAGCCGGTCCGCGTTCGCCACGAAAAACTCGCGGTGAAATTGGCCCAGGTAGCTCCAAGCCGGCCGCTCGGCCTCGAGCGCGGCCACCATCCGGCCCGCCTGGTCAACCAACCGGGCCAGCCGCCGCCGGGCACCAGCCCGGCCCAGGGCGTGCACGAGGTTGGGCCGCCGCAGCGCCGCGTCGCGTCCGCCGGCCTTGCCGGTTTCCAGCCGCGAGGCGATCACGTCGCCCCAGTCGTCGAGCGCCTGGAACGCCAGGCCCCAGTAGGTGCAGAGCGCCTTCAGCCGGCGGCCTTCGACGCCCGTGGGCTGCGCCAGCAGCGCCGGGAAATACACCGCGAGCCAAAAGAGCGCGCCGGTCTTGGCCGCCGCGATCCGGCCCACCTCGCGCGGTCGGCCCTCGCCGCGGGCAAAGGCCAGGTCATGCGCCTGTCCACCCACGAGGCCGGCGACGCCGAGAGCGGCGTCGAGGCACCCCATCGCCGCCAACCGCACCGGCACGGGCTCGCCGGCCATGGCGAAGCCGATGAGCGCGTAGGCGCGGTTGATCAGGGCCAGCGCGGCCAGGATCGCGGGCGCTTCGCCATGGACACGATGAGCGCAGACCAAGCCCCGCCGGGTCTGGGCGTCATCCATGCACGGCAGGTCGTCGAGCAGTAGCGACGCGATGTGGAAATATTCAATCGCCACCGCCAGTTGCAGGGCGTGGTCGGGATCGGCGCCGTGCACACAGGCCGCCGCATGCACCAACCGGGCGCGCACCAGCTTGCCGGGATGGGCCAGCGCCTGGTCAATGGCCGCGGCCAGGCGGGCTTCGACCAACGGTCCGGTCGGCGCAAATTCCCGCAGCGCCGCCGTCAGCGGATCACGGGCATCAGCAGGGAGATGGGGGGCAACCATGGCGCGCTTCAGTTGGCGGCGACCATGTCGCCTTCGAGATGGAACCGCACCGTCACCTCGGGATTGACCCGCAGCATCAGCATCATGCGGATGATGGGCAGACCGTAGTCGCGCGTATCGATCACGGCCTCGCCCGCGACGGTGAAGCGGCCCGCGGCAGTCGTGACCGTCACCGGAAATTCCAGCAGGTGGGTCTGGCCGTGAAACGTGAGCGCGCCTTTCGCCGTCGTGGAGCTGTCGGCCGCGCTGACCAGTTCTTCGAGTTCGAAACGCCCGGCGGGAAACTGCGGCGTGTCCTGCCACGCGTGCATGTGCTTGTCGCGTTTCTCCTCGCCGGTCTGCACGTCGTTGAAGTCAAACGTCACCACCGCCGAACGCACGGTCTGACCGGCATCGTCGAGTTCGATCATCGCGTCGTAGGCGGCCAGCTGGCCCACGAAGGAGCCGGCGGTGGCCTTCACGTCGATGTCGATGCGGGAGGCCGCGGAATCGACCGCCACCGGCGCCGCCGTCGCGCCCGCGGCCGTGAGCAGTCCCAACCAAAAACACAGGGGTTTCATCATGACGCCCCACGCTGCCAGAGGACGCTGAATCGTCCATGAACCGGGCATAAAAATGCGTTCATAAATTGCCCCCCACCCGCAGCCATCGGCGGATCAGCAGAAACCCGATCCAGGCCAGCAGCATGGTCACGACCGTGTGACTCAAATAGTGGGCGCCTTTGAGCATCTGGTAGCCACCCATGCCCCAGCCCACCATCAGCCCCAGCAGCAGACCGCGGCGCTGGGCCCGCCGGGTCTCCCAGAGGCCGGCCAGCCCGAACAGGGCGAAGCCGCCGCTGGCATGACCGGCCGGATAGCAACGCCCCCGCCGGTCCGGCTGCAGCTCCGGCGGATGGCGCTCAAACGCCTTCACATAAGCGACATCGCCGCCGTAACGCTCGATCTCGGCGGGGCAGAATACGTTGGTGTTGGCCTTCAGCTGGCCGATCACCAGCGGCACAAGCCCGAGGGTCAGCAGCGCCACCCCGAGGCGCCGACGATCCAACTGCCAGCGCTCCCGCCAGCGCGCGGGGCCGGCCGTGAGCGCCAGCATCACCAGGGCCAGCAGGATCAGCGCGATCTTGGGCCCGTTATAGAACCATGCCCGCGGCCCGGGAGCCCGCGCATCCACCCACCAGCGCGCCGCGGCGAAATTGTAGAAGTGATCCTGCAGCCACAGGTCCACGTTGCTCACCTCGAAGCCGACGATGGCCACCCCGAGCAGGGCCAGCGTGGGCCACAGGGTGCGCTCAAGCCGCCACGGCGGCGGCACCCCGAAGACGGGTTTATCCAAGCGGTTCACCGGCGGGCCATGCGGGCTTCGTCCGTCAGCAGCGCCTGGCGGAGATAGGAATCCTGTGCGGCGGGCGAAACCTCCCTGTAGGCATCATGCGAATACAGCCACGCGGCGGTCTGATAGTAGCCAACGGTCTCGTTGAGCATCGAGGTGTCGTGCGGCAGCCGGCGCAGTCCCGCCGTGGCCGGATCGAAGGCGTAGAGGGTGCTCTCCGCGCGAGGCGACAGCACCTCCAGCAGATCGTCCTTGAAGAGGCCCAGCTTCTGGTAGTTGCCGATCAGGGCGCGGCGGTCACCGGTGGCGGTGCGCACGTCCCAGCCGTAAAAGCGCGAGGCGTAGCTCCAGTTCAGGAGCCCCAGCAGGGTCGGCGCGTAGTCGATCTGGCTCATCACGTCCGTCACCCGGCCCGGGGCGATCTGCCCCCCCGGTGCATAGACCAGCATCGGGATGTGGTAGTTCTGCACCGGCAGTTCGGTGCGGCCCGCGACCGAGGCGCAATGGTCCGCCACGATGACGAAGACGGTGTCCTTGAACCAGGGTTTGGCTGCGGCCGCCCGCAGGAACTCACCGATGGCGTGGTCGGTGTATTTCACCGCGCCGGCGCGACCCGACTCCTTCGAGGGCAGGTCGATCTCGCCCTCCGGAAAAGTGAAGGGCCG
>Ga0255753_1001431_pt1 | contig 28649 bp, 18 predicted proteins | sample 041ome_10_FD_179953 | JGI IMG/M metagenome (GOLD analysis project Ga0255753, IMG submission 179953) | Coastal salt marsh microbial communities from the Groves Creek Marsh, Skidaway Island, Georgia - 041412US metaG (version 2) | ecosystem: Environmental > Aquatic > Marine > Intertidal zone > Salt... | reverse complement strand
CCGACGCCGACGACGACGACGACGACGCGACGACGCCGAACGCGGCACCGACACCGACGACACATCATTGGAGCCGCAAGCTGTCACTCGCGCGCGACGACGACGCGTACGACGCGCACGACGCGACGTTGCGGTACAACACACGCATCGCCACGGGCGCGGTGGCGTCGGTGCCGATCGCGGCTGTGCATCGGGATGGGGATAACGCGACGCTGACGCGCGAGCTGGACGTGATGGCGACGTTTGTCGCCGCGGAGCTCGAGCTCGACGGCGTTGACGACGACGATGGGCATGGCGACCGCGGTGGCGTCGCGCGGGCGAAGAAGCGTATTGAACACGTGTTGGTGTTGCTTCCATCACTCGCGACGGCTGGGCGGTTGAAGACGACTGGGGTGAAGACGCTGGCGGCGCTGACGCGAGACGTGGCGGCGACGACGCGGCGTTTACGCGCGCTTCGAAGCGCGTTTCCGTCGTGCGACGTCGCAGAATTAGTCATCAAGGCACCGTTCGTGTTGTACGAGCCGATCGATGTCATCGAATATAACCTCGCGGAGCTGCGTAAGTTATTTCCCGACGCCGGTCGCGACGGCAAGCCGGATGTCGACCGCATGGTGCAGGCGACGCCGCTTTTGCTCGACGCTCGTTTCGCATCCGCCGCGCTCGACGCGCTGTGCGTCAGCGCCGGGTTCGCGTCTCGCGCAGCCGCTGCTGATGCCGTCCATCGCAAACCCTCGCTTGTGCTCTCTGTCGAAAGCGCGTCGCTGCGAAGCGCGTACTCGGTGAATTTTGACCAGACGCACGTCAAGCGCAATAAAGTCATCGACGCCGGCGGCGCCGGCGACGCCTACTACGACGCGCACGGCGTCGCCACGCCGACATCACGCGCAACGACCGATGTCGAGTCCGCCGCGTCGAGTCCGCCGCGTCGACGAGACCCAGAGCTCCCGTATTGGTAGCCGTCCCGTATGAGTAGTGCTCGCCAACCGTCCCGTCGCGCGCCGAAGTATCGAGCCGTAGTCAACGACACGAAGTCATATAGCCCTTAGCCCCGTAGACACATACAGGAAGTTTCAAGAACACTCAAAAAAAAATAGTCACGCATTCGCCGAACCACCGTGACCCATGAGCCGTCGAGCAATCAATCAACCAATCAACGTCGCCCCCAGCTGTTTTAAACGACAATCGTATCTTTATCCAACGGCCGTCGCGCTCGCGCGGCATTCGTGCGCGCGCGACCGCCCGCAACCGCCCGTGACCGCGCACGCACTTCCGAGATGATGATCCTCGCCAAATCCCCCGCCGCGGCGCCAGTGATGCGCCGCGCGTCGTCGACGAAGAAGACGAGCTCGCGCACCGCGACGGTCCGCGTGCCATCGATGCTCGCGACGTCGCGCCGCACCGCGGTCGTCGTGCGCGCCGAGGGCGACGGACCGGAAATCCCGCAAGCGCTCAAGGATATGATGAAGCCGCCGGATGCGAGCGTGGCGGCGCCCGGGTGGCTCGCGCCGCTCATTGGTTTGGCGGAGCAGAGCGGGGAGAGCGCGACGATCGTCGGGTACTCGTTGATGGTGGCGACGTCGTTGTTTATTTCAATCGTGTTGGCGATTTTACACTTTCCTGGGGCGTTGGTGACGTTGGTGTTTTTTGGTGCGTCGGCGTATACGTGCTGGCAGGCGACGCCGTATTTGGCGAAGATTGTGGACGACGTGGAATCCGCGTGGGGCGGGGACGACTCGTCGGATGAATGAAGACGACGAGAACACCGTGACCACCACGTTCAGCGCGACACAAGACAAGACAAGATCTCAAGACAAGACAAAACCCCTTCCTTTGCAATAAAGTATATACTATAACAGAATGAATGAATGAATGAATGAATGAATGAATGGGCGGACGACGACAGTATTTATCAACGCGCCGTCGGAACGACATCCTCCTCAACAACCGCTCGCTTGGCCGCGTTGGCCTTTTCCTGCTTGGCCTTTAAAACCACAGACTTGATGCCGTCGAAATTCTTAATATCGCATCCAGAGCATTCGCATCCACGGTTGTGCGGATTTGCCGCCTTGAATCCGGGCGCGTCTTGCCCGCGAAACACCAAAGAGTCGACGACGTCGATGTACGCCGACGGCCCGTCGTTGGATAAGCCAATCTTCGCCGTGCCTTCCATGATGATGTCGTCTTCGGAGTGCGAAAACGGGTAGGTTTTAAACATGCCCGCGAATCCGTTCAAGAAGACGGCGGTGATGGCTAAGGACACCGCGCTGAACAAGTCGCCGTACGCGCTCGGTTCGACGGCGCGCGCGAGATCAAAGACATCCAACGACCCAGCTTCGCCGCCGCTGCCGAGCAGCGCCGCCGTAAACACCACGGATGCGCCAACCCAAAAGAACTTCACCCCAGCCACCGCGGCGGTGACTGCGGTGGCGATTTCCGTGTTGCGCAACGCCCCTTGACAATGCGTGCAATACTTGGTGTGCATTTCGTACGTGTCAAACAACTTGCTCGCGTCGCGCTCGATGGGGGGCATTTGATCCATCCCAGGCGCCCACTCGATTGGTCCATTCTTTTCAAACCATTTGTAAAAGAACAATGTCATCTTATCCGCCGTGCTCGGGGTGAACACTTGGTCCTTCCATTGCTGCGCGATGTCCTGGCCTCGGCCTTGGGCGATGATTTTCTCTTGTTGGTGCAACAACACCATGTCCTGGTGCAAAAACGTCGGGCCCAAGACGTGGGTCAACCACCCAGGCGAAGTGAGTGTGAACAAGTTCAACTTAAACCAACGGTGTAAGCGAATGGCGTTGCCCGCTTCGGGGTTGCGCTGCGCAACCGTCGCCACGTAGTGACGGCACCAGCCCGGACGCGTCGGCACGCAATAGTGGGACGTTAAAAATCGCCCACCCTCGTGCCGCCAATCAATCTTCAACAACGCCGGAGGTTGGAAATCATACGACGTCTCGGCGTCATACTTGCCAATCGTGTTAAACGGCGGCACCGCGGGATCCAAGGCGCATCGAAACCCACCCGCGCCAGTCATTGGACGCTCGACGACGCACTGAAATCCAGCCGGGTCATCGTAGCGCGAGCCGACGAGCGTGTGATGGCTCACCACCGCATGCGCCGGGTCGATGGCGTTTTCAAAGAACGCCGTCCACCCATAGGGTAAATCACGCATCTGCCAGTGGTTTCTAAAGCCCCCGCCCGGGGCGCGACCGCTCTTACCCACGCCTTCGATTTCCGGCACCAACAGCGGCGGCGTCATTCGCGCCTCCAACTCCGCCTCTTTACCACCTTCACCCCACGCCCACACCAAACCTTGCGCCTCCATCGTCGGTCGAGTAAATGCACACGACCGTACATTTGCCTTAATTCTCTCCTCTTCACTTTTCGTCGACGCTTGCGGCATAGAAGTACACTTTCCATCGCCATCGAAACGCCACGCGTGGTACGCGCACAGCAACGTCCCGTCAGCCTCAACCCGCCCCTCGCTCAGCGGCGCCAACCTATGCGGGCACTTATCCTCAAACACATTCCACTTCCCTTCGCCATCGCGCCACACCACGAGATCCACGCCCAGGAGCTGCGTCGGGTGCGGCTTGGTCGGATCGATCATGTCGATCGTCGCCACTGGGTACCACTGTTTCGTCCAGCTAAACGCCTCGGGCGCGGCGGCGACGACGGCGGCGCGGTCGTTCGTGAGCCCGATTGTCGCCGCGCCGGCGGTATCGTCATCTAGACCCGCGACTGGGGCGGCGCGCGCGGCGGTGGCGCGGCGGCAGCGGCGCGCTCGCGCGGGCGTTGTGGATAGCGTTGACGTCGATGTCGACGTCGGCGCGCGGTTGTGCGCGCGGTTGTGCGACGCTGCGCGGGACGAGCGCGCGCGTGGGAACTGGTGCGAGATGCCGCGCGCGGCGAGCGTCGTGGACGACGTCGTGGACGACATCGTGCGCGCGCGAAGAAGTGTGGAGGCTCGAGCGCGAACACGCCGCTTTCTCGGCGCGGGTATTCGACATCTTGCGAGGCGTCGCGCGAGATGCGCTGGCTAATGTGTATTACATGTGTGCTGCGTTGTGTATTGTTAACGCTTCTTTTTCGACCCGCGCGAGGCGTTGGAGGATTTTTTGCTGTTTTGCATGGATTTGAGCGCGCCCGGCGGGTAGGAGACTTTACATCCGCTCGGGAAGACGTGCGCGACGTCGGCGTCCGCCAACGCGCGCATGGCGTCCAGTTCTGGTTTCGACGCGAACGGCGCGCGCATGAGAATTTCCATGGCGACTTTAGCCGCTTTGCCCTTCTTTTGCGAACCAGGGGTGACCTTCATGCGGTATTTCAACGCGTTGGTCGCCGCGATGGGCGCGCACACCGGAAGCGCGTATTCGATGTCGTCCTCCTTGAATGGCGCGCCTACGATGCGGTTGATGAACGATACGCGTTCGGCATCGGCTTTGAGGCGCTCTTCAATGCTCACTGTCACGTCGGTTGCTCCGCCGCGCTCGTCGTCGTCATCAACGGCGACGACGTCTTCGGCGTCTTCAGCTGCTTTGGCTTCTCGGCGCGCTCGTTTCTCGGCGTCGCGTTGCTTAAACGGTGCTGGCGCGGGCGTCGGCGCCGTTGGCGCTTCAGGTTTCGTGACGTCAGCGGCAACCGTAGTTTGACTATCCGTCGTAGACTTGGATGATTTCTTCGTGCCATCTGCACCTAGAAATGCCATGGCTAATTCCCTGTCTTCGTCGTCCTGGTCGCCGTACTTGGCCTTGGCGCGCTTGAGCTTGGCTGCCTTGCCGCGCGGGAGTGGCTTCCCAGCTCCCGCTGCCTTGCCAGCCTTTGCCGGTGACGAGAGTTGCGCTAATGGGTCGACGAAATCATCGTCGTCGTCGTCGTCATCGGATGCTTTACCACCTTTTTTACCTTTTTTCTTTTGCGCGCGACGCTCCTTGGCGGACATGCGAGGCGAGGCGGTTTGCTTTGTTGCATGTACGTCGCCTCTGTGTTTGTTCGCGAGTGCGTCGTCGGTGCCATTGGCGCTATGCAAGTTTGAACTCGCGAGCTTATCCACAATGTCCACATCGTCGTCGTCATTGTCGTCGTCCCCATCCCCGTCGTCGTTCGGCTCGGCTCGGTCACGTCTTTTAATCTCAACCACATCGCCACCGTCGGCGTCATCATCGCTACCGCCTTCATCCTGTTCTAACGTCACGTCGAAATCACTCCGCACTAATCGATCATTCTTGTGCGCATCGACGTTCTTTTCGCTCACCACAAACATTAAGCCAAATCCCATGACGAGCTGCGTGGGTGGAAGAAATTGCTTATCCGCGCGCGCGACGTTCACCACTCCCGGCGGTAATTTGTCACCCGCAAGTGCGGCAATCTTGCTCACGCAATTGGGCGTTGTCCACCATGCCGACGTCACCGCGCGAGACGTCCACGCGCTGCTCCGACACATCACTGCGGCGCCTGCTTGTGTGAGCGAATACGACGGCACGGCGCGGTAATCGCCTGGCGGCGGTTTCACCAACGTCACCGGCGCTTGCGCGACATCAGCGTGCACGAACGCATCCCCCGGGAGCATGTACTTGGAAATGAGCATTTCAGCCTGCGTGGCATCCTTTGCTTGAAGAACCAAGCAGTTTTCGCTCGTGACAAACCAATTGAACTTTTCAAACCAAAGCGTTTGTCGCGCGCGCGAAATCGACGCGCTATTCGCCGCGCGTTCGATCGCCGCTTTCGCCTTGGCTTCGGCGATTGCCACGGCTTTTGACTGTGCTTCCATCGTTTTACCAAACTTTTCAGCGTGCTTCTTCTTGGCGGCAAAATGCACCGAGGCGTTGGCGTGCGCGCTCAAGCCCAAATCCAACACCACCGTCACGCGTTTCGCCTTGCCGCCGCTCGGCTTTTCTTCATCCACGTCGTCGAGGTGATTCGCGAGCGTGATTGTGATTTGATTCTTTTCTAAATCGAGCGACTTGATCATGCTCGCCACTGGGTTCCCGAGACGCCGCTCCTCCTTAATCATCATCTCGAGTTCGGTCCACGACATGCCGCTCGCCAACGCGCTATTCACCGCGTCGAGCGCGCGGTCGACCGCTTCTAAATTATACTCGATCAACACCGCGCGCTGTTCCTCCTTTTCCCGTTCTAATTCCAATTGTGCCGCACGGTTTTCGACATCCTTCAACGTCTTTTCCAACTTTGTAATCGCCTGCGCTTCGACTTTACGTCGCGCCAATACGCCCGATTGCGACTCGAGCGCGGTGAAGTACTCGTCGACCACGTGGTCGAACGCGCACGCTGGATCGGTGACACCATCCATGGGAAATTCCTTCACTGGTTTACCTTCGTTTTGTTTCAATGGAAAAGGCGAAAAGTCGTCAAAGATCTCAATCGCTTCAGAGCCGTCGGCTTTTGAATCCATCTTTGTCGTGACCACGGGCGTTGCCACGACGGCGCCAGTGGTGACGCCTTCAAACCAACTCTCTAATCCTTGCACCGCCGTCGTCAGCGCGTCGATGTACGCGTCGCGCACGGCATCATCGAATGGTAGGGATGCTGAGGCGCCGTTGGGAATACCCGCGGTGAGCGCGACGTGTTCGGCAAACGGAGGGGCGTATCCAAACGCTCTCGCGAGCGCCTCTCTAATCGTCCCGGGCGAACGCGTCCCGGCGCCTTCAGTCTTTTCATCCGCAGCGTCAGCGTCGCCGTCCGCGGCGGTGGCGGCATCCACCGTCAACCCACTCGCCAACGCGCACACCACGTCTTCGCGCTCGTACTGCTTGAACGCGCGGAATCGATCAAGCGGGTACGTATGGTTGCCGAGAATTTTCACCCCCTTGGCGTCGTCTCTGTGCGTCCTCAACAGCGTCAATACCGTGTAGTTTTTATCCGTCAAGATGATGTTTCCTTGACCGTAAAATTCAACAATAATGTGACACTCGGTGTCACCGCCGCCAAACGTGAAATCCACCGCGCGGTCGCGTCCAAATTGCCTCACGTCGTTTAACCGTTTCGTCCGCACGTGCATCCGGAGCTTGGCGTTAAACTTACTTGGCGCATCATTTTTCGCGCGTTCATACTTGGTGCGATGAAACCGATTACCGCTTTCGATAATTATGTGTATCTTCTCACTTTCGGCATCGCTCGCGGCGACTGGGGTGTCCGCATCGCGCGCGACTGCGCCTGAAGGTTTATTGAACTTGAATGCGTACGTCCTCGAGTCGAGGTCGTAGACGTTGGCGAGCCAGCACCCGAGCACCGATCGACGAAGCGCCGCGACTTCAGCGGCAATGTCGAACGTGGTAAACTTGGACTTTGGCATCGCGCACGAAACGCCGGCGACGGTGACGCGCGAACGTCGGCGACGGAAAGGGCGAGACGGCGGCACTCGGCTGAGCTGGTGGTGCCCAGAGCCTTGAACGCGAGTTCGTGACGCGCACGCCTCGCCCGTGCGCCGACGCGCGAGTCTCGATGGACGAGACCGATTCCCCTGACGAGATACGCCGCTCGCACGGGGTGTTCGGGCGCGCGAGCGCGAGGTGCGCGCGTCGCAGAATGTCGATTCTTGAGCTCTCCTTGGACAACAGTTTCTCAATGTGAAGACATTTGCACGATTTCAGCGCGCTCGCGCCGCGGTCGGCGCGCTTGGCGCGCGTGGTTCGCCGATCGGTGTACAATCTTTCGCATGGGTATCGCGCGAGACGTCACACTCGAGAATTCGTCGACAGAATTGCTCGTACTCGCGCGCGAGACGCACCCGCATCGAACGCGGCTTCGTCGCACGTGGGACGCATCCATGCTCCCACCCCGGTACCGACGCACTCGCATCAAAACCCTCATTTGATTGCTGGCGCTTCAGCGCATCGTCCAATCGAGCGATGGACGCCAAGAGCTTACTCTCGCGAACGACAGAATCGCGAGCGGGCGAAGCCGCGGCTCTTCTCGTCGCTCTTCGCGCGTCTAATTTCTTCAACGACGCCATCAGCGCCGACTCTTCCGCGTTCATGCGCGCACGGCTCGATGCAACATATTTGTCTTCGTCCATCTCTCGCGTCACAGCGCGTCATGGAATGCGGGACTACGATGAAGACGTCATTGGATTCTATTAATAGAGTGAGCCGACGCCGACGTCGGCTGAGGGTACGCGCGATTGAAGAATGTTACTTTACTCTTCGACGCGCGACGTCCTAAGTGGTGGGTTGAGGCGTTAACCATGAGGTATGCATAGACCGTGATGTATGCGAACGCGTCTGTGGTGCGCGCGCGAGATGCATCGCGCGTCGGCGGGTGACTACGATGCGACGATCGCTTCGACGTGTTGGATTGCCTCGCGCGCAGGACGCTCGTTGCTTATCACTATACACACGCGCGAATCGCCCATGGCGCGCGCGTGCACGCGCACGCGACCGAGTACTGACGTTTACGTGTTCTTTGCACGCGCCAACGCAGTGGGTTCTTTGACGCACCGAGCGATTCGGCGCTCCTGGGCGAGCTCGGGGGCGAGCTTGAGGACGATCTCTCGTCGCTCAAGTTGGACAGGCAAGAGGAAGTGCACATCATGAGCACGCGTGAGGAGGAAGCGTTGATGGCGGGTTCTGGGGGGCTATTACGACCCGGGGATTTACTCACGCCGACGATGTTGCCGACGTTTGGTGGCCCGGTGCCGGCGGGGACGCGAACGGTGGAGGAGCTCGAACGCGAGGCGATGGCTCGGGGGATCGCGCCACCGCCGCAAGTGCCGAGACCGGGATATGGGAATGGGTTTCCACCAGGGATGATGGGGCCGCCGCCACCAGGGATGATGGGGGCGCCGCCGCCAGGGATGATGAGGGCGCCGCCGCCAGGGATGTTCCCGCCTGGCATGGGACCGCCACCGCACCATCCGATGATGGCGCCGCCGCCTGGACATATGATGCGTCAACAACAGCAACATGGCAGACATCGTGGCGAGGAAATTCCCGAATGGGCTGATGGAACGAGCGTGAATGCGGGGGCGATGGACATTCCGGGAATGCCTGGCGTGCGCGCCGCCGCGCCGCCCATGGCGCCGATGCCGCCTGGTTTCGCACCGCCGCCGAACCAACCGCGTCAGCCGCGAGGTGATCGACCACGAGAACAACGTCCGCGTGGTCGACCTCATTACAACGGTAAGCTCATGCCGAATGATGAAATCGAAACGATTTTGCGTATTCAGTGGAGCGCGACGCACCCGCATGACCGACCGGCGTACGAGCACGATTACTTCTATCAGTCGTGGTTGCGTCGCAACAACCCGTCAAAGTTGAAGGAACCGTTCTGTCCGGAAACGTTGCGTGAGCTTGCATCGCACGAAAAGGAGGCGCGCGGACCGGTGACTTTTGTCCCAGGTTTGGCAGGTCTTGGCAAGGTGCCCTTCGGTAACATTCGATCTCCCAAGCCCCTTTTGGACGTATCCTCAGGCTCAGCGCCCGCTGCGGATGGTGAAGAGCTCGAAGAAGGCACGCAGCGTCGATTGGAGCAAGAACCGCTCTTGGCGGCGCGTATTATGATTGAGGACTCCATGTGCTTGTTGCTCGATGTCGACGACATTGATCGCCAGCTTGAAGAGGATCGACCTAGCGAGACCGAGGAAGAGTTGAAGAGACGCCGCACGTTTTTGCTGGATGGATTAGTCAGTACGTTGCGCCTGCCATCCGTTCCCGTGCTCGCCGTCGGCGGCGCTGAACACGACGGCGTGTTCCAGCGCATCGTCACACTTCCGAAGGGACGAACGTTGCTCGCCAAGGCACTCCCAAGATTCCCTCTCGGTTCTGCCGCCGCCGCAACGTTGGTGTGGGCGGTTTTGCGTAATGTCGGTATGCTCATTGGTGGTAAAAATGCGGAATCCAACCCGAGCGCCGAAGCTTTGCTTCGCTCGGCGGCGGAGAGCGTCCAACTCATGAATGCCGTCGCGGTTGAAGGCGCCTTGGGCGCTGTCGCGACCGGTATGAGCGCAGCAGAAGCTAAGCAATTACTTGCTCCGCTCACATCTCGTGGATCGGCATCGATGACGCTCGTAAGTGTTATCGCCGCCACGTTGGAGCGCGCGCACATGTTGGAGATTTCTCCTTTGACGCACAAGGCATTTGGCGCCGCGTTTGGCATCGTGTCTGAAATTTTCGATCGACACGCATCCATGGCTGCGGCGAGAGGTGGTGATCACGTTCTTCCGCGTGATTTACTTCGTGCGCTCATGCATCACTGCACCGATGGTCAGAAGCAGCGTCTTCGTGGCCACATCTCCGCCTTGGGATAATAGACTGGGGAGACTTGTACCGAGCTTTTCGGAGCGTCGCGCGGTTTTTTAAAGCGTAGGCGCTCGCCACAAACGAATACTCGGACGATTGTTGGTAGACAAAACATACATACCTAGAGAGACAGTGTAAAAAACAGTATAAATCAAATCAATACAGATGGTTGTGTTACAATTGAAAGTTCGCGCGAAAAATACTAAGCTGGATTACGGAAGGGGCTCTGACGCGACACCCAAGCGATTGAGATGCAAATAAGCATCAGTGCCGTAGTTTTCCATAGAAAGCACTTGCAAGTCGCCACCAAAATATCTCGCATACAGACGAGAAAGGGGTAGTCCGTAACCATAACCTGCCAAAACTACCGGACCAGCGGAGTCCGCGTCCATGTCTTTCAACGGGCTTCTTGCGGTACTGTACAAATAGGTCCAAATTTTCTCCAATCCACTGCGACGAATGCCACCACCTTCGTCGGACACCTTGATCGTTACATCTTCAGCGCCCTCGGCGATGACGACACGAATCGGCGGTGGAGTGTCGTTGCTGTCTAAGTACCTATCGCTCACCGCCCTCAGCGAGTTCTTCACGAGCTCGAATAACATTTGATGCAAGTGCCCTGGGACGTACGCAAACGTAAAATCCTCTTGACCGAATAATTCAACTTCTGGAGCGTCGCCGTATTCGCGCATGCATATCGATCGCGCGTCAGCGATGGCGTCTCGAGCAACCTCCATTGGGCTCAAGGACGTGCATATTAACCCAATGTACGACTCTTTGGGGGGATCGTGCAGCGCGACGTGCTGCCCAATCAACATACGCATGCCTATGCGACTCATGTAGAACCCATCCAAAAATTGATGCACCTCGGGGAACTCATTTAAGTCTGTCGTGGCGAATGTCCCACCGCGTCGCGCCTGGGCGCCCTTTGGCGCTTCGCCCGCGTTTGGTCGCTGCGCCGCCAGTTGCTCCTTCAATTCTAACACCGCGCGCGCAATCATAGGTACGACGTTCTCGTGCCTCGTCATAATTCGTTTCAGCATGTTTGTAAACTTTTCTTCATCCTCCATGGTCTCCACGGGTGGAAAAGTCCTCAGCTCAGTGAACGACTCGACGTACCAGTCCCGCACGTCCAACACCTGCGACATATCGCTCAACCCAAACGGCAAGTTCTCCAATTCCGCCACTCGATGCGCCAAACGCACCGGAAGCTCTTTATGTAAAAACTGCGCCGACACCATTAACTGCCGATGAATCGGCTGAGCCCCAAAATCCAACATGTACTTCAAGCTCACGCCCGTTTGGCTCCGAAAGCTCCCTCGGTAAATATCATCCACCACGTCTTTCCCAAACTTCTCACTCAATCCACGCCCCGAGCTCGCGGATTTCCCACCCGCACGAGATCGTCCACCACCATCGCTCGCGACATCCCCCTCACGCGCGACATCTCGCGCCCCAGCGCTCGCCCCGACCGCCGGGCCCGACGCTGAGCGGGACGCCGCGCCCAGCCCTCGCCTCGCGACGTCCTCACCCAAGCCCCCCGTCGCGCTCGTGCCCCCGACCGCCGCTCGCGTCGACGCCATCGATGCATCCGCACTGTATGCGCGCACGACGCTCTCGTACACGCCACGCGCGCGCGAACCGTGCGCGAAAAGGCGCGACATTGGGGATACGAAATCAAATGCGCGGCAACCCTCGCGCCGAAGATATCTCCGTCAAACGGCGCGCGCGACGCGGTGTGCGGCGATGGAGGCGAATAGAAACCGAGCCTGTGAAGGCAGTGCGTTCGTGGTGCGCGACGCGGTGCGCGGCGATCGCGTGCGCGCACGTGTGCGGGGGATGAGCAGTCACAGGCTGCTATCGTCGCGGCGTAACGAGAAAATGGCTTGAACAGCGCGGCTCGGGTCTGGCTTTTGGATGATTGTGCGCGCGTGGGGGTGAATACATGCGAGAGGTGGTGTTTTTAATACAATGTACGATTGTGTTCGCGCGCGGGGCGATTAACGCGGGCTTTTCGGACGCGGCGTCGCGGCGGACGCGAGGGGTTTCGCGGCGAACGCGAGGCGTTCGGCCAAACCCGTGGAGCGGTGATCCTTTCCGGTGGTACTAATCGCCGTGGACAGGGCGGTTCGAGGAGCAACGACGACGAGGAGTTCTTTGGCGCGAGTCACGCCGGTGTATAAGAGCTCGCGACGGAGCAAGGGCTTGTGAGCATTCGTCAGGACGAGGACGACGGCACGGTATTCGCTCCCTTGCGCCTTGTGAATCGTCATCGCGTAGGCGGGGATTAAATCGCGCAATTCACCCTTGGTGTACGCAACTTCCTTGAAATCAGCGCCAAAGCTCACGGTGGCGGTGCCGTCTGCAGGGTCGATGCGGCTGATGACGCCTAGATCGCCATTAAAGACCTCCTTGGTGTAGTCGTTGCGTTGCTGGAGCACGCGGTCGCCTTCACGAAACGTGACGTCGCCATAAAAGCTACCGATGGTGACTTCTTTCTTGCTCTCGCATCGCGGGTTCAAAGACGTTTGCAGGAAGTTGTTCAATGATCCAGTGCTCGCCACGCCGCGGCGCATCGGGGATAATACTTGCAAATCATTCGCGGTGAACCCGCGCGATGGCAAGACGTCGTCGAGGACGTGCTTCATCACCGCTTCGACGCTCGCGTTGGTTTCACTCGGTAAACTCACCCACAAGCAATCAGGCTTGAGCGATGGGTCCATGGGCGCGTCATTGATATCCAATGCCGACGGCACGATCCGCAATTCTTTCAAGTCTTCATCAAAGCGCTGTTCTTTGATGTCTGACGGTAAAAAGGATCCGGCGTTAATCGCGTGCGCCGCTCGAACGATACCGCTCGCTGCGGCTTGACGGAAAATGTCCGTCAAAGCAATGCTGGGAACGTTTTGTGCGGCGAGCAGATCGCGCAGTAAGCTTCCAGGACCGACCGAAGGGAGCTGATCGGCATCTCCGACGAAGACCACTTGCGCCTTGGGCGGCACCGCCGCCAGGAGCGCCGCGGCGAGCGGCAAATCCAACATCGAGCTCTCATCAATCACCACTACGTCTGCCTGCAACGGGTTCTTCGCATCTCGAATAAATCGTCCTTTGTACGATAACGCTTGCAACGGACCGTCGTCGTCGAGACCTTCGGCGACCATGGCTTCGGCAGCTTTGAATTCCAACAAGCGATGAATCGTCGAGCTGGTAATCGGATTGGCAATGTCACGCCCCGCCGTGGTGATTTCCATTAAACGTTGCGCCGCGCGCCCTGTGGGAGCGCACATCACGACGCTCTTACCCATCGCGCGCATCAAGCGCACGATGACGTGCGTAGCGAACGTCTTCCCCGTACCTGGGCCGCCGGTGAGGATGCACACGGGCGACGTAATCGCCAGGCGCACGAAAGCCTCCTGCGATTCGCTCAACGTACGCCATCCCTCTTTTTGCGCCGCAGCCTCGAGCCAACGCTGGACGCGATCGTTTTCAACCTTTAATTTTGGACGCATCATGCGCTTGGTCAAGTCTGAGGCCACGGCGACTTCTGCACTATGCATAGCGCTCGTATACAATGCCGCCGTGGACCAGTCTCCGTCAAAGAGCTCGATGGCGGCGGCGCCCACTCGAGCGTTCGGATCTGGTAATCGCTGCACGCGAATGTCACCCTTGAGCCGAATCGCCTCTGCGGCGGCTTGAATACTAGTTTCGTCCGTCATGAGTGACTGCCCGAGTAATATTCGCACGCCGTCGACGATTCTCTTCCAAGGAAGATAGGCGTGGCCGTTGCTCACCGCCGACGCACTCAACACTTCGATAATCGCCGCGCCTAAACGCGCTGGATCATCCGGTGGTTTCCCAAGTCTCGCCGCCAACGCATCGATGCGATGAAACGTCGCGCCTCGCACCGCACTCAGCGCTTCGAATGGATTCGCACGAATAACGTCCTCTGTCATCGGGCCGTATTGCGCCGCCGCGCGTTGCGCCAACGCCAGTGGCACGCCATTCTTCTCAAGAAACACCGCCGCATCGCGTTTACCCCGACTCTCGTCCCAGTTCGTCTTTAACTTTTGCGCTGTCTTTACACCGATACCATCGCACGCCATGAGCCGTTTAGCCCCATCCGGCGAGTTCAACACGTCTAATAAGTTCACCCCAAAGTGGTCGACCAATCGTTGGGCGGTGACTTTCCCGCACCCCGGCAACGCTCCACCGCTTAAATACCTCAACACCGCATCTTCGCTCGCGGGCTTCAACTCCGTGGGTGCACCAGTGACGAAAAATTCAATGCCATACTTTGAGTTCTCGCGCCATTCGCCGATGAGCTCCAACATTTGACCCTCGCTCGCGCCTGGAAGCGTTCCGACGACGGTGACCGTCGGCGTCGCCTGCGCGCCCTTACGTCGTCTTTTGGGCGTCGCGAGCGCGCCAGGTGGAAGATCGCAGCCCGCATCAACCTCCATACGCGCCACGGTGAAGCCATTCTCGCGAGAATGAAACGTAATGCGTTTAATCTCGCCACGAATCGACGGCGCCGCGACGCTCGCCGCCGCCTCGGGCGCCGCCGAGCTCGCAAACGTCCTACCACCATTCGCGCCGTACGTCGCCGCACCGCCGCTCGTGGACGCCATCGATAACCGCGATAAACCACGAGAGAACCTCGCAATATCATCCGCGCTCGTATTTGTCGTCGTCGTCGTCGTCGACGACGACGACGACGCGCTCGAAAACGTTCGCTCGTCCTCGCTCGGCTCCGCGTCATCCTCCTCGCTCACCCCGTACCCCGCGCGCGTCACCACCCACGTCCTCGCGCGCGCGCGCACCGCGTCACCATCGACAACGCCACTATCGAACGACGCGCCGCGCGCGTCACCGCGCGTCCCACGCGCGGTGCGCCGCGCGATCGCTCGCCACATGTCGATGCGCCGACCAGCACCACGCAGCGTACGATTCCCACCCGCGACGCCGCGCGACGTCACGTGCGCGCCACACCCTCGCGCGGGCATGCACGCTCGATGCGCCGGCGATCGTATGCGCGGCGATTGGCGCCCGCACACCGCTCGCGCGCGCGTCTGTGACGCCGAAACGCGCGCGCGTGAAGACCACGCGCCGTGGTGTATGTACCCTGTATGATGTGTGTATGTACCCACTCGACGACAAATCGACCAATAACGACCAGGTAACGACCGATCAGACCCGTCCAAGGGGAACCGCGCACGATGTCGCGTTCGCGACGGTATTCCTCGACGTTCGACTGCCGCTGACGCGCGCGTTCGGACGACACCCACACCGCGAAAAAACACCTCGAGTATTTTCGTTTCTCCGTTTGCACGCATCGAATCGTCATGTTTGCGAGCAGTGCGATCCGCGCGACGCGCGACGCGTCCAGGTGCGATGCGCGACCGAATGCGCGGGAAAATTGAAACGATTGATTACGCCGCTGCCGACGCGAATCGCCGCGCGCCGGGCGGGGCGGCGCGCGCATGCGATGAAGGGTGTTTTCGGCGCGACGTCTGTGCGCGCGGCGGCGCACGCGGGCGGTCGCGTCGAGGCGCATCGCGACGCATCGTGATGTTGGTCGTTGGGATTCGATCGTTCGTTGACTGACGGACTGGTGCGCGTTTGGGTATCGCGCGTGCGTGCACGACAGAACGTACGCCACCGCGGCGTCTGGGTTGAATAAGAAGACGCTCATCGAGGCTGTGGCGAGCGAGACGGGCGAGAGCAAAGCCTTGGTCGGACGCGTGTTGACCGCGACGCTGGACGCCGTGTGCGCGAGCGTACAAAAGGGTGATAAAGTCGCGCTTTCTGGCTTTGGTACGTTTGCGCGAAAGAACCGAGCGGCGCGCGCGGGGCGTAACCCGCAAACTGGTGCGGCATTGAAGATTCCAGCGGCGAATTACCCGTCGTTTAGCGCGTCGTCGGTGTTCAAAGCGTTGGTTAAAGGTAAATAAAAATTCACGCAGAGACGCTCGTCGTCTGGCGCCGGTTGTGAAAATACTACTACAGTTATGATTACAATTAGAGCACACCACGCGACATCATTCGTCGTCGAGCGATTCTATCGCACTCGCGAGCTTGCCATGGAAATCTAACGCTGCGGCGAGCAAGCCGAGGACGTTCACGAATCTCTCGTGCGAGAGCTCCACGCCCGGGACGTCCAACGCGTCTTCAAACGACAACACCGCATCCGTGGCGTCTTGCACGATGGCCAACACCGCTCGGCGCCATTCTATGCGCTCGCGCGCAATGCTACGTCTAAGTGTATCCGCCGCGTCACTGTCGACGTCGTGTGCATCGCGTGAGAGCTCCATCGATAACGCGCGCTCGTGCCGACGGCGCGCGACGGCGCACGCGCGCGCTTCGTCCAGCGACAACGACACCGAAAACACATAGGACATCACCTCAGCGCGCGCGCTCCACCGCACTAAACGATCGAGTGTGGTCTTCTCGCGCATCGCCACGCCCGCCTTACTGAGCCAGACGCCTTGTTCGAGAAAGTAATAGGCGCCTTCGAGGAGCGCGCACGCCGCCGCCGCGCTCGTCCACCGCTTCAACACGCTCACCCCGCGCGACTGTGCGTCTCGAAGCTCATCGCGCAAATCTTGAACGTTGCCGAGGAACTTGCCCAGTCTTAACGCGCGTCTGGCGTTACCGATGGACTTTTCGAGCGCGGTAGCGGACGCCACAAAGGGGGAATCAGCCCCAAACGCATCCTTTGCTTCACTCGCGGCAAAAATGGACGCGTATCGCACCAGTTTAAGCGTCTTATCGATCCCTTCGCGACGCTTGAGCAAGGCTACGGCGACATCGAGGGCATCGTACGATTTGACGGGCTTTCCGCGCGCGGTGTCACTCGACATGATGTTTCTTCCAAAGCGCGCGCTTTATTGTGAGGCTTAAAAAGCGCAACCGTTTTCTCGTTACAACGACGACGACTCGACGACTCGACGACAAAAAATAATACAGTTAATAACGACGCTCGTGCTATGAACACGAGCGTCACGACGTCGTAAATGGTAGATATATCACCTAGAGCTCGCTCACGAGCTTGCCGTCGAGAAACTCGATGACTTTTGGCACGACGTCCTTGAGCGCCGCCGCCGCCGTCCCTAAATTCGCCAAAAACTCCTCCTGCGTCGCCACGGGCCCATCGACAATATCCGTGATTGTCTTCACACCAATCAACGGCACGTCAAATAAATGAGCCACGTGCGCAATCGCCGCAGCTTCCATTTCTTTGACGCTCGCGCCGTACTCCTCCAACGCCGCCCGACACGTCTCCGTCGCGTCCAATGAATTCCCTGTGCACACCACCCCGCGCTTGCACCCCAAGTGCGCGGCTAAATTCGGCGTCGCACACGCCTCGTATGATCCCACGCCGTACGCATCATACCCTGGTATCGGTATGCGTCGATCAAAGTTTTTAAACTCTGTCCCGAGGTACACGTCGCCCACCGCGCCGCCGCGTTTGGCAAACCCACCCGCCGTCCCCGCGTTCACGAGCACGTCCGGCGACAGCGACACGCACGTTTCATACGCGCTCAACGCCGCGCCCACGGTGCCGACGTTGCACACGTTGTGCTTGACGCACGAGCCGTTGCACACTACGTACACCTTGGTGCCGCTCGGCAACGTCCCGGCGTAGCACTTCATCGGCGCTCGCGGCGAGCGCGCGAACGCGTCGGGCGCCTCGACGAGCGCGAGATGCGCGATGAGCGGCGCGGCTTCGGCATCCATGGCGAACAGCACGGCGATGGTTTTGATCGGCGTCGACATTGGTGAAGATGTGATGACGATGAAGTGAGATGCGAGGCGTTGAATGACGCCAAAACGACGCCGCGCGCGCGATCGCGGACGAGCGCGCGCGCGATCGCGGACGATGGGCGTTGAAGTGGTGTCTCGAGGACGCGATGCGCGACGACGACAGGACGTGACGACGACGTAGGGCGCGCGTTTTAATCGCATTCATGGCGACTGGAAGACACCCATCTGTCGCGCACCGATGCGACGCCGTACGGGCGGCGATTGATATCGCCATGGTTCGCGCGCGCGAGGCTCGAGGTGCGCACGCCGAGCCACGCGCGCGCGACGTCGTGCGCGCGCTGGAGGACGTGATGCGCGACGATGACGACATCGACGAAGACGCGCGCGCCGAAGCTGTTGACGTCGTTTTAAATTTAAGTCTGGATGTCTCGACGTCGTGGCGCGAGAAAGTCGAAGCGTTGGCGCGAGATTATGATGGCAGGGATGATATACATCACGTGGACGACGTCAGCGATGCGACTCGAGGCGCGGATGAGATGAATTTAAGCCGAATTGAGGCGTTGTTGATGATGGACGACGACGCGTATTTGGCTGAAATCGCTCCAACGTCGACGATGAAAGCGCTAGAAACGCGAGACGATGCGTGCGGAGACGATGACATTGATGACGACGACCTCATCGCTCGCGCATTGTGCGAGTTGAATGCGATTAAACGAGTGTTTTATCGATGGGCGACGATTGCAGAGGACGCGCGGAACGTTCGGCTACGCGAACGCGAGGCGCGAGCGATTTGTGAATTCCACTCGGGTCGGCGCATGCGGCGCATTCTCGTGCGAGCCATTCGGGCTTGGGCGGTACATGCGAGACGCGGCGCCGTGCTGCGGCGTTTCGAGCGCGGACGCGCGATGCGAGCGCGGCGTGATGGATTGCGCGCGTGGAGGCGGGTGGTGGAGGAGGCGTCGACGCAGCGTTCGGACACCATCGCGCGCATTAGACGTTCGACAACTGCGCGTGTGAAACGCAAGGCGTTTGAAACGTGGAAACGAACTGCGAGTGAGTTTATTGCGAACGCTCGCGCGCGTGAATGGCGCCGTATGGCGATTCAAACGGTAGCGTTGGAGGCGTGGAGACGCGGCGTCGGAGCGATTAAAGCCGAACGCGAAGCCATGTACACGGCGGATGTGTTCCACACATTGCGCGTACAGATGCGTGCGTTCGGTGTGTGGCAAAGAAAAGTAGCACGCGCTCACGCGATGGTGAAAAAGGCTGTCGTCCGAGCGGCGTTTACGCGATGGAGGCGAAGCGTCCGAGCGGCGAAATTTGACGCTCAGCAAAACATTCTCGCGGCGCAATACGACGAGGCGCGCGTGATGCACGTTATTTTCGCTCTATGGCGCATCAATGTGCGCGAGCGCCGCGCGGAGGCGCGGGCGATGCGCCGCGCGCGAGCATTTCGCCGTTCGACACTGAGCACGAATACGTTCTACGCGTGGGTCATTCATTTACGCAGAGCCAAGGCGTCTCGGGCGCGATTGTTATTTCGAGCCTTTTCAGTATGGTTTACGCGCGTGAAGCGCGCGCGTAGACTTGAAGACATCGCGTTGTACTATGTCGATTCGCAAGCAATTAGTTTCTGCGACAAGTACGCGCCACAATTCTTTTTTGCCGAGTGGCGAGAGTTTGTCTTTCGTATGCGACGGCGATACGCGGCGATGGAATTCGCCGAACACTCGCTCGCCGTGCGCGCCTTTCGCACGTGGCGCCACGTTCCGTCGATGCCAACACATATTGTCGCCGAGCAAGACGAACAATTCGTGGAAAACACAGCTCGCGTAGCCAACATCATCAAAGATTAAAAGACTAGAACACTAGCGATAGAGATACTGTGCCTAGCCCTTCGGTAGGAAAAGAAAATTAAATACTAGACATTACACGCTCTCGCGCACGTGCGCGACGACGAAACACGTTCTTAAAGCACACGAATCTACTATCCCATGGTCGCCGGATCACTCAACCCAAGCATGGTTTCAATCGTAAACTTGAAAAAAAAGTAGCCCCCGGCGCCGACGCCGATAACGAGCGCCGCCGTCCCTGGCTTCTTCATCAACGCCACCACTGGTCTACCAAACATGTACGCGAATCCAACCATGATGGAAATGGAAAATCGCGCGTACTTGACCATGTTCGCCCAGAACGGCACCTCGCCGCCCGCGAGCGTCCACAACTCGTTCCCGTCGCCGCCGACGACGACGTTATCCGCGAGCCCCGAGGCGGCGTCCGCCGCAAACGCCGCGCCACCAACGTCGAACACGCCACCATCGTCGACACCGATGGATGCCATCGTGATCGCACCGAGCGCGAGCGCACCGAACGCGCACTTGCGCGCGTCCACGCGCGCGAACGACGACGCAGCAGACGCGGGAGCAGCGGCGCTATCCACATCGGTCTTCGCCTTGGCGACGACGACGCCGATGCGCGACGACGACGAGGACGACGACGAGGAGGACGTCGAACGGCATCGGCGCGACGACGCGACGATGCTGGATGACGACGTCGGTGCGGCGGCGGCGCCAATCGAGCGGGCGATCGTAAACATGAAGCTGTTGCGGCGCAGAGTGGCGACACAGCGCGGCGCAGCGACGGCGTCGGCGGCGAAGCGGCGACGCACAGCGCGCGAGCGCGACGAGTCGCTCGTGATTTTGACTGTTTTGCGCGCGCGCCGACGCGGGAGCCGGCGCGCGCGTCGGCTGATTGTGGATCTTTGATTCGTTTGCAAGATGGCAGCCAAAACCAAACCGTCATCGACGTCGACGACGAGCGCGGCGTCGGTGAAGACGACGAGCAAGAAGGCGCCGATGCGCATCTCCGCCCCGCGCAGTGACGCCACGTCGCGCAAAGATGGCACGAAACCGAGCAAAAAGGCGACGAAGAAGGTGGGCAAGGCGTCCGCGGCCGCGCCTTCGGTCAAGCCAAAAGTTGACGGCCGTAAATCGTGCGTGATCGCTATGAAGAACGTAGATGAGAATGGAAGTTCGGTGGCGCTGACGCGTAACATGTCGCGCGACTCTCGCGAGGCGGTGCGCGAGATGCGCGGGGACTGGAGGTTTTATTCGTTGGTGACGTTTTGCGTGACGTTTCGCGCGTGCCACGGGCTACCCGAGCGAACGTGCGCTGAATTCGAGCGCGCGTTATGCGACCCGTCTACGAGTGAAAACGATTGGTTGATAGAGTTACTGTTGAGGCTGTTGGAGAGCGAGAGTGAAGAGGGCGCGGTGGCGTCGTCGTCGTCTACGTTTATCGTGGACGACGACTGGGAGCATCGACTCGATCGAACGAGCCGCGAGCTCGAACGCATGTACCCGGATGAGTTCCCCGATGGACCGCCGATCGATACCGCAGTTGGGAAGACTTTTTTCGATGTTGATCCACTGACGCGCATGGATGTGTTGTTTACGTTGTGCGAGCGCAAGTGCGAGACTAGTCGATTAGGGAATGAAGCGGCCGCGACGCACGCGATTGAATACGAGAGGGCGCGACGACGCAAAGTCTTCGTACCTTCTACCTGTCGGAGCGAACTGCACGGTACGCCGATTGGCTATGACTTTCTCTCACGTGCCTATTATGTCTGCCCCGGTTCGTATCGATTGTTTCGCGCCGCGAAAGTCGCCATCGATGACTTTGATGGGCCAGAGACACCGCCGGAATGGTGCACTCCCTGCGTGACGTTTGAGGAAGTGAGCAAGTTTGCCTCGGCATTGCGTAAAGCCGGCAACAAGAACGAGCAAGCACTTTTTGAGTACTTGGATAAGAAACACTTACCGTCGTTCAGAGAAAAAATTCAAGAGCAAGAGGCGGAGGCGCAGCGATTAGAAGCGAAACGCAAGGCGTTGCAAGAGGCGGAAGAAAAGCGAGCCTACTTGATGAGTCTTGAACGTAAGCGCTCTTCTCGATTAGTCATCAAGGAAAACGAAGAAAAGAAAAAGATCGAAACTGCCGATCGAGGCATGATACCGCCCAAGCCTTCAGACGAGGACATTAATAAAGTTCGTTTGGATGTTCGCTCGTGGATTTTGCAGCCGAAGAGGTTGCGCCCAATCTCCCCGCCGCATGGCGTAGATATTCGGCAAATTCGTTTCACAGACGATTTCACGCCCCCAGTTAAGAAGCCTAAAGGACGGGAATGGAAGAATAAGTGCGTGAGCGTGTTCTGGGATGCCGATGACGACGCTGAGTCAACGTTTTACGACGCCATCGTTTGGGATTACGACAGCATGAGTGATAAGGCGAGCGTGTTCTACACCGGAACGCAAACCATGGAGCGGATAAATTTAGAATTCGCCCGTGTTCGCGTTGGTGGTCCGGCGCCGAAGGGTATCGTCGATAAACGCGGATTGCTTATCCCGTACGCAAACATGTTGAGAGCCGTAGAGAAGACCATGCAAAGTGCTCGCCAGGCGTTCACGTGGCGAGGGACGTGGATTGAAAACATCGTCGGCGCTGGTATCCCATCGCATAGTGAAGGGTCGGCGCTGTGCCTGTGCCCATCTCGCGCGCACATCGAAGACGACAACGAGGACGAGGACGATGAAGACGCGTCCCCAGAAGAACGCCCGTCGAGCGTCATCGATGTAGAAGACGGCCAAGTGTGCGTGGATACGTCTGATAGCATCAAAAACGATGACTCCGAAGTCGTCGTCATTCAAGACTCGCCGTCGCCGAAAAAGCTGCGCATTGAAGAACCAGTGCCATTGTAAAAGTAGTTGACCACATAATCAGCCTCTCGCTCGCCTTTCGCCGAGTTCTTCGAGAGCGATCATACATGCCCGCCAGCTCGCTCGCGTGCGCATTCCGATCTTCATCGCACACGTACACATCCACCGCGACCCGAACGCGACGCACAACGAGAACCATGGCACAAAAGCACCACGACGACCGCTGGAGCTCCAGCGCGACGTTACTCACGATCGACTCGCCGAGCTCCATGGCCGACGCCGCCGCGCGCGCTGGTAAGCTCATCATCATCGGCACGAAAGATGCTATTCTCGCTCCGGGCGCGATGGAGTGCGTGAGCTCCAACGAAGACGTCACGAGCGCCGCTCGCGGGTTGGCCAAGTCGCTCGAGAGCGGTGCCTCGCGGAGCACGGCGTTAAACGTCACCACCGACGACGAGCTCAAAGAAGTCGTCGTGTGCATCATTCCGAGCACCACTGAAGTCTCTCGGCACAATTCACCGATCTCGAGTCATACGATCGCGGCGAGTGCGAAATCGGCGATTGGAGATCGTAAAAAGCGTTCGGCGTGCGTGGTTACGATTTTGGCAAACGACGAATTCGCGGCGAGCGCGATTTCAGCCATGGCGCGCATCGTGCCTCCGTATGCGAATAAGTTCCGTGCAAGTGGGTACGTGGCGGATGGTGACGTGCACATCGGCGTCGTCGCCGGTGGAGCGGTGTGGAATGGGCCGGAGACGCGAAGCTTGCCAAAAGCGCTGCGTCGATGCCAAACGCTCGTGGATTCGGCACCGAATGAATTGGATCCGAACACGTTCGTGGATGAAGCAAAGCGCGTGGCAGTTGAACTTGGAGCGAGTGTGAAAATTGTCGAGATTAAGCGATTTACGCAGCTCGAATCAGAAGGGTACGGGATGCTCGCGGGCGTCGGCCGCGCGTCGACCAGAGATGGGCGCGAACCGGCGCTTGTACATTTACGCTTTATGCCCAAGGGATGTACCGACCCCAATGCGCCATCCATTGCATTTGTAGGTAAGGGCATCACATTCGACACCGGAGGCCTTAGCCTTAAGAGCAAGGATGGTATGTGCGGCATGAAAACCGACATGGGTGGTGCCGCCGGCATGTTTGGCGCGTTCGAAGCCATCGCGACTGAGAACGCCGATGAGTTCAAGACCCCGCTCGATCTCGTGCTTTGCATCGCTGAAAATGCCATCGGTAGTGGTGCGATTCGTCCCGATGATATTCTAGTCGCTAAGAGTGGGAAAACGGTGGAGATAAACAACACTGACGCAGAGGGACGATTAGTCTTGGGCGACGGCGTCGCGTATTGCACTGACCCCGAGAACAATACAATGAATCCAAAGGTCATCATCGATATGGCCACACTCACGGGGGCGCAAATGATCGCCACCGGGCGTAAACATGCGGGTTTGGTGTGCGACAACGAAGACATGGAGACGCTCCTCGTCAAGCTCGGCAAAACAACTGGCGATTTGGTGCACCCGCTTCCCTACGCGCCGGAAATGTTCAAGAGCGAATTCTCGAGCAAGGTTGCCGACATGAAGAACTCTGTCGCTGACCGTGCGAACGCGCAATCGTCGTGCGCCGGCCAATTCATTGCCAACCACTTGAACGAGGAATGGAGCAAGCGCGAAGATACGCGCTGGGCGCACATTGACATGGCAGGTCCGGGCAACTTGAAGGATGGCCTCGCCACGGGCTACGGCGTCACCTTACTCCACGCCTTGTACAAAACCCTCGACGCGCGCGGTCTTTAACGATTTCATGACGCACGCGTGCTAAATAGTTTTCTGAAATATTTCAACCGCTTCTAAGGTGTGACTACGAGAGCTTCTTACTCGCCGCCAGCGAGCGCCGCGCCGCTATGCGCGCCGCAGACTCATTCCCTAGCGCCCCGAACGGCAGCGCGAACTTCACTAAACATAAACTAATAACCTCCACCGCAATCGTTCCCGCCCATGACGAAAAATATACATCCTCGCCCACGCGCGTCGTCAACCGACCGCCCGCGTACGCGCACGCGCTCAATGCAAACCCAATCGCCGCCCCACCGAATCGCGCGTGCGTAAACCCAATCACCAACGCCAAAGAATTCGTCACCCTCGCAAATATCCCACGCGGGAGCACCGCACTCGTGGCGCTCGCCGCTATAGATAACGCGCACGCTTTGCCTTCACCTCCGCGCAACGTCCCGTTCGCCGCGCTCGCCGCCACCAAAAGCAACTCAAACGGCACGAGCACGCACACAAAGTGAAACGACGACCCAGGCGCGGTGAGTACCACGTTCGACGCGCGCAGCGCGACGTACGTGACGACGTAGACGTACAATATCGCAAAGCCAACGCACGCCTTGCCAACTTTGGTTTCCTTTGCGCCCACGCGCGCATCGAGCGCGCACGCGCGCACGAACGTCCGCGCGCACATGACGAGCGAGAGCGCGACGCACAAAATCACGTGCGCGCCCTCGCCGCTGGGCGTGCCCGCGTGCATGGCGATGCGATGCGAGCGCACGCGCTGGAATGTCGTCATTCCGCGCACGCAGCACCGATACCATGATGATGACACCGGCGTCGTCGTCGACGCTGGCGCGCGCACAGGCGCCGTGGGCGACGCAGACGCGCGGGCGGGCTACGACGCGGGCGTTTCGCGCGCGCCGGGCGTCGCGCGTCGTCGTGGCGCACGCGCAGATGAGCACGTTTAGGGTCGCTGGTGAAGGCGCGTGCGAGCTCGGGGGCATCGATGCGCGCGCGACGTGCGACGCCAACGGCGCTCGAGGGACGATTGCGACGGGGCAGCCGTTTTTGGACCATATGATTGATCAGCTCACGGCGCACGCGCAGCTTGGGGTGTCGGTGCGCGTGACGCGGGACGGAGCGGCGTGCGCCGAGTGCGCGGACGCCGGGACGCCGCATGGCGCTGATGTGTTCGAAGCCAGCGGGCGGGCGCTCGGAAAGGCGATGAAATCGATGTTGAGCACGGGGGCGAGCGCAGGGGCGAAGGCGCGGGCGCGGTTTGCGAGCCCGTTGGATGAGGCGTACGCTACGTGCGACGTCGAGTTGTACGGCGGACAAGGTTTGGACACGTTTTCCTTGGCGCCGTACGGGCGGCCCGGGACGGCGGGCCGGTCGCACATCGGTACGTACCCTACGGCACATACTGAGGTGTTCTGGCGCGCGCTCGCGGAAGAATCTGGGGTGAGCTTGCGTTTGGTGAAGGAACGAGGCGATAACGCACACCACATCGTCGAGTCGACGTTCAAGGCTTTCGCGCGCGGTTTGCGCGCAGCTATGGACACCGTTGACGGTATTGACGTGTACGATTCGACGACTAAAAGTGATGAAGTGCGACATAGCGCGATTAAGCGGTCGACCAAGGAAACATCGATCGACGTGAAGCTCGATTTAGACGCCGACGGCGCGAACGCCTCGATTAGCACAGGCATCGTCGCCTTGGATGGTTTGTTCTCAGCGATTCAACGCGAGGCAAATATCGGACTTGATATTGCTGCGAGTGGAGATTTATGGATTGACGATCACCACACCGCGGAAGACGTGTCGATTGCGGTCGGACAGGCGTTGAACAAGGCGTTGGGAACAAAGAAAGGGTGCAACCGCATGGGGAGCGCGACGTCCACGGAGGGCGCGGCGACGGTGGAGTGCGTGATGGATTTAAGTAACCGTCCGTATTTAGGCTACGGGCTCGAACTTGACTGTGACAAGGTTGGTGACTTGAGCGTAGAGATGGTGGAGCACATGTTTATGAGCTTGACGTTTAACGGGCAAATGACTGTGCACTTGGTGGAGCACTCCCGCGGGTCGGATGAGGCGGAGGTCGCCATGGCGGCGGCGAAGGCGTTCGGGAAATGCTTGCGTCAGTGCGCGGCGATCGACCCGCGGCGGGCGGGAGCAGTGGCGAGTAGTAAAGGCACTTTATCCGTTTGATTTAATTCAAAACGCGCGAGCGCGTCGACTTTCATCTTCTACTTTGCTATCACTCGCGTGGCGATTTCGTCGCCATTGTCGCTACGTTTACTTGTTCAGTAATCGCATAACTAACGCAGAGACTTGCACTTGCAACTTATCCACTACACCTTGCGCCGCACTATCGCCATCGCAAACCTCTCGCAAGTCCACGCCAACACTCGGTGGCGGATTTGCCGCCTTGGACTTGGCGTCGTTCACCACGTCCTCGACTAAACTCTTCGCCGCTGCGCGCAATCCCTCCTCATCGATGGATGACCGCACTAAACTCGCATCAATACTTTCCAAGTACTTATTCACCCGTGCGAGCTCTTCAAGTGCCTCTTGTCCGCCGTCGCTCGCGAGCGCGTCGGCAAACTCTGTCAGCGGCGCCGTCTTCAACTTTTTCGGCATCGAGCGCAACTTCGCCTTAAACTCCGCATCCACTTGTTCGCACTGTGCGTTCGCTAGATTGTGTATCTTCGTACACTCTTCGTCCACTGTGTCCAACGTAAACGAGCGTGTGGTCGTCAGTCGACGGGTGTTCGCGGCGCGGGGGTACTTAGGACGCAAACAGACACTTCAGCGGCATTCGCATTCGACGTTCGACAGGGCGATACGACGCTAAACGCACCCGCGCGTTCAAAGGCGAGAACGATCGCATCGATTTCAACGCTCGCCGCGCGCTTCGCGCCGTCCTCGTCGTCGTTCGACGCCGTGGGCGCCGAACACTGCGCCGCGGGCGACGATGCTGCGACAACGTCGTCGTTGGTCTTACGCGCACTCGCGCTCGAGCGCGCCGCACGCGCGGGCGTGGTGTTGGCGACATCACGCAGAGGAGTGTGTACTTCAGCCATGCGCGGTGGTGACGGCGGCGGTGACGATGGGAGGCGTCGCGCTGTGAGGCTCTGCGCGCGCGTTCGCGCCCAACTCTCGTCGCGACGAAAACAAAAAAAACTCTTTTGCTATGAAAGTCCTTTACGTGCTATTAAAAACAAACCTGTGTGAGCTACGATGATGATATAGAACAACGCCGCCGTTCGACGCGCGACGTGTGAGACGCGTGTCCGACCTCAAACTATGAGTCTTCTCCGGCCAAACCTCCAAATTTTGCGCTCTCAACCAACGCGTCGTGCTCGCCGACCAACCTCGCAATTAGCTTCTTACTCGTCTCCTGTAAATGCCCCGCTATAAACACCTCATCGAGCACGTAATGCGCCTTATGGAAGTTAAACACCAAATCCAACTCGCACACGTTACCGAAATACTTGTCTAGAATTTCCACGTAGTGCTGAATCTGCTCCAGCGTCGCGAGCTCATTCGCCTCTCTATCCACCGCCAGACAAAAATACAGCGACGCGTACTTTCTATATATCAACTTCATATCCTTATACTCCACCACGTTGCATGCCTTGGCCGGCCGAGGGATGATCGCGTTCACCGCGTCGCGTTCGATGCGCTTGCGATCTTTTTGCGACGTCACGACGTAGTACTTGGACAGGCGAATCTTCCCTTGTTTGGAGAACAACAGCGCGAAATGAATCATCGCGCGGCGCGGATTGCGCGAGACGGCGATCGAGGCGCGTCGTGCGCCGTCGCACTCGACGCGTCGCGCGCGCGCGCCGACGACGGTGTGACGCACCGACGACGACGACGACGGGACAGCTCAAAACGCGCGCGCCACGACTGGACCCACACACACGCGTACACGACATCCTAAGACCTCTATCATATTGCTCGACAAAACACGTCGATCCATTTCGCCGATCATGACTCAGACACGAGACCCACTCGATAAAAACACACTAAGCCCTAAACGCACACGCCACTAATGTATCACCTATCACTTATCCACACACGACGCCACCGACGTCGACCTCGCGCGCGCGCCACTCGACGCCGCGCGTCGA
>Ga0255753_1001425_pt1 | contig 28709 bp, 18 predicted proteins | sample 041ome_10_FD_179953 | JGI IMG/M metagenome (GOLD analysis project Ga0255753, IMG submission 179953) | Coastal salt marsh microbial communities from the Groves Creek Marsh, Skidaway Island, Georgia - 041412US metaG (version 2) | ecosystem: Environmental > Aquatic > Marine > Intertidal zone > Salt... | reverse complement strand
TGTTCGCGACGTCGTCGTCTTCCTCTCCCACTTCGGCAGAATCTTCTCCCGATGGTGGAAGGAAGAAGAAGAAACTGGTGATTGTCGAATCGCCGGCGAAAGCGAAAACGATTGAAAACTACCTCGGCGGCGATTATCGCGTGCTCGCGACGAGAGGCCACGTGAGAGATTTAGTGAACAAAGAAGGGAGCGTCGATTTTAACAACAATTTCGAGATGAAGTGGTCGCCGACGGTGCAGAATGCGAAATACATGAGGGAGATTTACGACGCGTGCGAGAAGTGCGACTCGGTGGTTTTAGCGACTGATCCGGATAGAGAAGGGGAGGCGATATCGTGGCACGTTTTGGAGATGTTGAAGAAGAAGAAGTTATTGAGCAACGGGGATGAAAAAGCAACGACAGTCGCGTCTAGAAGTAGTAGTAGCAATAGTAGTAGTAAACACGTATCGAGAGTGACTTTTACGGAGGTCACGAAGAATGCAGTTTTAGAGGCGTTCGGGAAACCCAGGGAAATCGATTTACGATTAGTGGACGCGTATTTAGCGAGACGAGCTTTAGATTATTTATACGGATTTACGCTGAGTGGCGTGCTTTGGAGAAAACTACCAAACGCAACGAGTTTGTCGGCTGGGAGAGTGCAATCCGCGGCGTTGAGGTTAGTCGTGGAACGAGAGACGGAAGTCGAGGCGTTCGTTCCGAAACCGTATTGGTCGGTCGAGGCGACTTTAGGAGGAGAAAGCGATCAAGATAAGAGCGTATTGTTTGAAGCAAAGTTGCTCAGTTTCGAAGGGAAGAAGATTTCAAAGTTTACCATTGAAAGCGACGAGAACGCGGCGGAAATGGTCCAACGCATAAAAAATACGCGCGCATGGACGGTGAAAGAAGTGACCGAGAAAGAAACGAAACGATCGGCGGGTCCACCGTTTACGACGTCAACGATGCAACAAGAAGCGTCGAAGCGGTTAGGTTTTGGAGCGTCGAGATGCATGAGCGCCGCGCAAAAACTCTACGAAGGAGGCAGTTTTGGAGAGGGTTTAATCACTTACCCGAGAACGGACGGGACGCACGCGTCGAAAACTGCCGTGGCGGAGATGCGCAAAGTCATCGAAGGTATTTTCTCCAAGCAGCACGTTCCCGATGAACCGAGATATTTTCGAAAGAAACAGAAGAACGCGCAAGAAGCGCACGAGGCGATTCGACCGACGTCTGCCGCTCGGCACCCAAAAGAGGTTGGCAAAAGATTGGGTGAATTTTCCGACGAGGCGCGTTTATACGCGTTGATTTGGGCGCGCTCGATGGCGTCTCAAATGAGCTCCTCCACGATTGAAAAAATTGCGTTGGACGTGCACAACAACGAATCGGAGAAGAACAAAGAAATAGTATTGCGCGCAAACGGTCACAGGTTGACGTTTGAAGGATATTTAGCTGCGTATAACGTCGTCAGCGCGAAGAGAGGAAAAGAGGACGATCCGGAAGATGCCCGAGTGAATAAAGATAATGATGATGAAAAGGAATCGAATAATAACGACGACGATGAGGACGATGAGGATGATTCATCGTCAACAGCAACAGCATCAACGTCGTCGCCCGGTGGTAACGAATCGTGGCTTCCGAAACTAAACCAAGGCGATTCGATTTACGTCGCCGAGTGTTCTCCGTCCCGCCATGAAACCGCGCCGCCGCCAAGATTCTCAGAAGGAACACTCGTTAAGGCTCTGGAAGAGCGAGGTATTGGGCGACCGTCTACGTACGCGTCCGTGCTTCGCGCGTTAGTCGCTCGAGGCTACGTCGCTAAGAACGGTGCCCAACTCGTACCCGATTCCAGGGGGATTCTCGTCTCTGCGTTTTTAGCTTCGTATTTCTCTAAATACGTGGAATACGATTTTACCGCGACTATGGAAGATACTTTAGACGACGTTGCCAACGAGCAGAAGCGATACACGGACTTATTGACGGATTTTTGGACGCCTTTTAAGAGCGAGTGCGAGGAAGTTTCGACGGTTGAAGTTCGAGCTGTGGTAGATGCGCTCGACGAGCGATTGGGTATGCACTTATTCGGTCGCGCGGACGAAGACGCGGAGGAAGGAGCAAATAGAAAGTGTCCAAGTTGCGAAAACGGTCGACTCGGGTTGAAACCATCCAAGCAAGGAGGCTTTATCGGATGTTCTAACTACCCCGCGTGTTCGTTCACGGCTCCGCTGCGACCTTTGAAAGGCTTAGCAGACGAGAATTCCGAAAGCGCGCAAATGGAAGCGTTTCCGAAAAGTCTCGGGTTCATGCCAAACACGGACAATATGAAAGAAGTAGTCATGAAAATGGGACCGTATGGACCGTACGTGGAATTGGTCGATCACTCAATCGTCGTACCATCGGCAGATGAAGACGACGATAGTAGTGTGGAGGAGGAGCAGGATGAAAACGATGGCAAAAAGAAGAAGAAAAAAACCAAGGCGAAGAAGACAACGAAAGCTGAAAAACCAAGACGTGTAGGTGTTTCCAACATCGGTAAAAAACCGGAAGATGTGACGCTCGAAGATGCGCTTTACTTTCTCGCGTTTCCGATCAACCTCGGCGAGCACGCCACGGAGGCATTCGTCGACGAGGAAAAAGACATAAACCGCGAGGCACACGCCGGCGAGGTGACGTTGAGTTTAGGTAAATTCGGATATTACGTGAAATTCGGCGACACTTTAGCTTCGATTCCCGCAAAGTTCATGCGCGAGGAGTTACAGAACGACCCTCGAAATATGACGTTGGCGCAAGCGAAAGATTTAATCGAGAAGAAACGGAGGAAACCAGACAGCGCTCGAACCAAAGGTCGATTTGCGTCTAAAGCGGCGAAAGAGAAACTCGCGAAAGAAAAAGTGGAAGCGAAGAAGAAGCAGAAAACGGCGAAAGCGAAGACAAAGACTGCGACGACGAAAAAGAAAGCAACGACCGCACCGAAGAAAAAGAAACCGCTCACGGCGTATTTCCAGTTCGCGCAAGACAACAGAGAAACCGTGAAGAAGGAAAACCCTGGATTATCGCTCGGCGAAACCTCCAAGAAGTTGGGCGCCATGTGGAAAGAGTTGGATGCGACGACGAAATCGAAATACGAAACCGACGCTAAGACTCGATTAGAACAGTTCAAGCGCGAAGAAGAACAAGAACAATCCGCGCAATAGAGATGTAACAATAATAATAATGAATACGTAATAAAGCAAACCGCTCTGCGCTATCAAAAAAGTAAATAATGGCTAACTGCTACAACTGTGCTACTACTTTGCTACTGTGCTCTAAGGTGACTTCTAAAACGACGCGTTCTCCATCCGCGCGCGCTCAAATTCAAAATCAAAACCGAAACGGAATCAAGAAATTATATTGCCCCGTCCCGCTTTTAATACAGTTCGCGTTGCACTGCCTCCCGCACGCTTGCAACACTTTCCCTTCCTCCTCCTTATCAAATCCAAAACCAAACCTCTTCTTCTGATCGCTATCGTACGCCTTCGTCGCCTCTCTGCAGCTCGTCCGACACGCCCTCTCGCAGCTCGGCGCGATATCCGCCACCGTCTCCACCTTCTCCAGCGGCTGCGCGACAACCTCGCACACGCGAAAATCATCGTTCGGAGGCCGCGTGACCCCTTTATCCCCGCGAGAATCGCCCGAATACGGTACCAGCTGCGCGCACGCGTTCACCGAAACCCCTCGCTGCCGTCCGATGATGTGCCCGATGTCGTCGTACTTATTCACCTTGTACTCTTTGCTCACCTCTCCGTAGACGCTGAAACTCCTCACCGGGTCTCTCTCGGTGAACGCGTCCATAAAATCGATGTTGTACACGCCGCTGGAGGAAGAACTGACCGCGAGCGTGGCAATCGCGGCCGCGCCGAGAGAGAACGAGATGAACAAGTTTCGAACGTCCCTGGTTTCTTTCTGTCGGAGGAGTTTCTTCTCGTATTCCGTGAGTTCTTTTTCTTCTTCTTCTTCTCCGTCGTTTTTCGCGAATCGAATTCTGCTTTTCAATATTCTTCTTCTCGCGTTCGGAGCGCTTCTTCTTCTCGGAGAAGAAGAAGAAGAAGAAGAGCGAGAGCGAGGATGAAAAGAAGCGCGAGAAGAAGAGCACCTCTGGCGGTCGAGCGCCGAAAACGTCGTCGATGACGTCTGCATCATCGCGCGTAGTTTTAATGGAGAAATTTATCCAACTTTCCTTCAGAAATTTTCCAATTCGAAAGAGAGTGTTTTCCTTCCTTTTTGGGACGATGATGATGAAAGCGACGACATCATCGCGAGGAAGAAGACAAAGCGCGCTCGCTCTTCTGCCGCTCTTGTTTTCTTCTTCTTCTTGTTCTCGTCGTCGCGGGTTTCGAGTCCTCGCTTCGACGACGACGACGACGACGACGAGAAGACGAGACGCCTTCTTTGACGGAGAAGAAGAAGAAAAACGCATCTGGAGCTCTCGGTTTACCTCCTCCTCTTCTGCTTCAAACGCGCCCACGATTCGAAGCGTCGTCGACGCGCAACTGGCGTTCGCGAGAGGCACGTTAACGAGCGAAGATTTGGTGCTCTTTTCGAAGCGTAAGGTTGACCTGGACAAACACTTAGCGAACGCGTTCGTGAAAGGACGAGAGGAACGGTCGAGGAAGTTGATGGAAAAAGCGTTGGAAACGGCGCGAGCGTCGGATGCGAACAGGAAGAATGGAAACGCGTCGAAGTCGTTTTTAGACGGGATACCGATCGCGGTGAAGGATAATTTCGCGATGCGAGGGGAAATTGTGTCCGCAGGGTCGAAGATGTTGAGCGAGAACGAGGCGTCGTATACGGCGACGGCGATCGATCGATTGGAAAATAGCGGCGCGGTGGTTTTCGGGCAGACGACGATGGATGAGTTCGGGATGGGGAGTCACTCGCAGAATGTTCTTCACCCGCCGACGGTGAAAAATCCTATAGACGATAGGTTGAGTCCCGGCGGGTCGTCGGGTGGGTCCGCCGCGGCGGTGGCGAACGGGACGTGTTTAGTCGCCATCGGGAGCGATACGGGCGGCAGCGTTCGATTACCCGCGGCGTTCCAAGGGATTGTCGGTACGAAACCGAGCTACGGACGGTGTTCGAGGTACGGTTTGATTGCGTACGCGAGTTCGTTCGATTGTCCAGGGATACTCACGAGAAATGTGTGCGACGCGGCGATCACTTTAGCCATCATGCAAGGTGCGGACCCGAAAGACGCGCACACGGTGGAGGAAGACGGACGCGTTTCGAGCGTCGCGACTGAGTTGATTTCGGAATCGCAGATGAATTTCAAGGAGTGGCTAGAATCGGGGAAGACGAAAGGTGGTGGAAACGGTGGTAGTAGCAGTAGCAGCGATAAAGTCTTGCCACTGTTGGGCGTGCGCGTGGGCATCCCGGGTGAATTTTTCCTCGAAGAAACAACCCCGGCGGTGATGGAAAGTTGGACGAAAGCTATCGAAGCTTTCGAGGAATTAGGCGCGACTATTGTACCGGTATCTTTGCCGTCCGTGAAGTTAGCGTTGCCGGCGTATTACGTCTTGGTGTGCGCGGAAGCGTCCTCAAATTTGAACCGTTACGACGAGGTAAAATTCAGCGCTTCGCGAGACGACGGATTCGGAGAGGAAGTGAAACGACGAATCGTTTCCGGTGCGTTTTCGTTATCATCACAAAGAGTTGAAGGCGCGTACAAAAACAGCGAGAAGATTCGCGAGAAGATATCGAACGAGTTTAAAGACATTTTCGAACGCTCGTGCGATGTTCTCTTAACTCCGACGAGCGCTCGCGAAGCGCCGTTTTTAGAGGATGTTTCGAGAGAATCGAAAGTTGAATCGTACGCGCAAGACGCTTTGACGGTGCCGATGTCGTTGGCTGGATTGCCGAGCGTATCCATTCCGTGCGGTAAGAGCGTGGCGAGAGGACGTCCGATTGGTATGCAAGTTACGGCACCGATGTTTCGAGAGGCTGGAATGTTGCGCGTGGCAAGCGCGCTGGAACGGAAAATTTCGTCGTCGAATCCGCAGAGAAGATCGTACCATTCGACGTCGTCCACCTCGTCGTCGGCGCCATCGTCATCGACGAATTTCCCGATTGAAAAGCTCGAAGAGCAGTTAAAGTTATTTCACGAGTACACTGAAAACAACGACTACAAAAGCGCCGGCGAGTTGAAATCGCTTGCCTCGTTGTACCAAAAGTATAAAGACACGCTGGAAGAAATCGATGTGTTGAGACAACTCATCAACGAAGATAATAAGAGCAAGAAATCCACCAAGGACGCCGATTTGGAATTTGAACTCGACACCTTACAAAACAAAACGTTACCAGATTTGGAAACGAAGTTAAAACACCAACTGTTACCGAAAGACCCGGAAGATTCGAGAGACGTCATTTTAGAAGTTCGAGCGGGCGCGGGCGGCGCCGAGGCGGCGAAATTCGCCGCAGAGTTGTTTCGCATGTACGAAATGTACGCGAGGAGGAGAAACTGGAAGTTTGACTTGATGAGTTACACGGAAGAAGAGAAAGGTGGAGGGGTTCGAGAAGCCATGGCGGAAATTATTAATAACAACAATAATAATTCGATGAGTAGTGCTCTGAATTACGACGACGGCGAACACAACGATGAATTAGCAAACGGAGGCGTGTATAAAAACTTAAAGTTTGAATCCGGCGTCCATCGCGTCCAACGCGTCCCGGCGACGGAAACGCAAGGACGGATCCACACGTCCACCGCTTCCGTGGCAATCATCCCAAAAGCCGAAGAGAACGACATTCACATAGACGAATCGAAAGACGTGAGAATTGAAACCATGCGAGCGTCCGGCGCGGGTGGACAACACGTCAACACCACGAATTCAGCCGTTCGAATCGTCCACATCCCGACCGGCATCACCGTTGTTATTCAAGACGAACGGTCGCAACACAAAAACAAAGCGAAAGCTTTGTCCGTGTTGAGAACGAGAGTGTACGATATCGAACGACGTAAAGTTGCCGAGGAGAACGCGCAAATGCGACGAAGTTTAATCGGAAGCGCAGACCGCTCGGAAAGAATTCGAACGTATAACTTTAAAGACGGTCGGTGTAAAGACCACCGCGGGTCGAACGTCGTCGTGAATGACGTCCAAAAACTTCTCGACGGATTCGGCCTGGACGAGTTCATTCGAGACTTGCACAAGTGCGACTTGGAAGAGCAAATGTTAAATTTTAACAAAGTTTAGAGTTAATTTATATATTGTGTAGCGCTGGTAGTAAGATAGTGCGATAGTAATGTAGTGTTATATATAGTCTAGTACAGAAACGCTTTGCATGTTCAACTCGATATCAACTTAATTTGAATCCCATCTTCTTAATCATCGGGTACCAATCGAACCCGCGCAGCAAGTGTCTCGGAATGAACGGAATGACAATCGCAAACGCCAGCGTGCCGAATATCACGTACTCCACGAAAAACATGTAAAAGCTATTCTCTGGAATCATCAACTCTTTGATGAAGTAAATCGCCACCAGAACGACGAACAACAACACGTTGTACCACTTCAGCACGTCTGAAAACTTCCTATCCATGTGCATAAAAATCAACATCAGTTCGCCGAGAATGAACCACGTGAAGAATAAGTTGGCCATCTTCTCGTATCCAAAGTGTAAACAGAACAAACCGAACGGAATCCACAGCGCGTACTGAATCGCCTCGTGCTTGAAATCCTGCTTCGCGGCTTGTTCGCGAACGTGTTTCGGGAAGTGATTTGCCATCTGTTTGATGTTTGCGAGAGAGGAGGAGCGTCTCATGTGCTTCCCTTCGCTCATTTTTTATTTTCAAACTACTCTCTCTACCTTTATCTATTTTACTCTCTTCTCTTTATCACGCGTGTCTCTTCTATCGCGTCTGCGCGCGCGTGCGGGTGTGCGCTCGTGCAGATAAAACCTACCGCTCTCTTTCTCTCTCTCGCGCAAAGCAAAGGTCAACACGCGTTTTGCTTATATTCTGAGAGTGCGTGAGGGGGCAATTTTGTCGCGTGATGTTCCACAATAAAAAAAACGAAGAAACGTCTTTTCTTCTCTCGAGACGAAAAAAAAAAGAAGAGATGAGATCTTCACTTCTTCACTTCTTCTCGTTGTTGTTTCCGTCGCGAGCGCTCGAGAGACAGAGAGAGACCCCTCGCGCGCGAGCAAATACGCGCGAGAGTAAACGCGAGAAGAACATGCCGTCGAGACAAACGCAGAAGAGACGCGTGGGCGAGAGAGATTTGTGGGATACGATTGTCAATAACGACGATATTTGTTTCGAGCACATTTTGCCGAAATTGAATGGAACTGACGTGAAGTTTTTGTTTGAAGTGAATGGTGAAACGAGAGCGTTGATTAAGAGATCGTCTCGTAAGAGTGAGTTGAAAAAGAGTTTCAAAGTTTCAGAGATGTCGTCGATATCGACTTTAGAGTTTGCGTGGGAGAATCAATCGTTTTGGCCGAGTCACTGGGACGAAAGATGTTTCTGCAGAGGAGTTGCTCGAACGAATAAACTCGAGTTGCTCAAGTGGGCGCGAGAAGAGAAAAAGTGTGAGTGGTGTAAATGGACGATTAATAAGGCTGCAATACAAGGTAACATAGAAATGGTAAAGTATTGCGTCGCAAATAAGTGTCCTATGGATGAGACTTCGTGTGTAGAGGCTGCCTATAACGGTCATCTCGAGTGCCTCAAATACTTACACGAGGTTGCCAAAGCGCCATGCGGTACGGGGACCTCCGATACTGCGGCTGAATATGGTCAACTCCACGTCCTCGAGTATCTCGTTGAGCGTAAATTTGATGATTTGGACGAATATACGTGTGAGTGTGCGGCCAGGAAAGGCCACTCAGACTGTTTGAAGTTCTTGCACGAAACCGCCAAAGCGCCGTGGGATAGTCACGCCGTACGATACGCGCACAAGTACAACCGTCTCGAATGTTTACAATACCTCCTCGACAACGACTGTCCGTTACCAGACGGTTGGTTTTACGACGGAGGAGTTCTTATCGCAGCATCAGAATCAGAAGAAGAATCAGAGGAAGATCAAGATTAAAAATAATACGACCCAGCCACAAAGAAAAAGTAACTCGCGAGATGAAACGGCTTCCTCGAAACACTCTCACATCAACTTCCCTATCGACGTCGCGCTCCTCGCCGCGCGCAAAAAAAAAGTGCTGCTAAATCCGAGGGTCGAACTCGGGATCTCTCGCTTACTAAGCGAGCGCCTTAACCACTTGGCCAATTCAGCCAGCTGACGCGCACCGCGCAATGCCGTGAAATACAGCCAGAAGGGCTCAGTTTTAGGTTTAAGTAAAAATATACTCAAAACCTTAAATCCCGTCGCATGTTTCAGACCTTTTCAGCGCGTTTCCATCGCTCAAACGATACCAGAGAGCAAGTTCACATCAATCGCGTGCATTTTTGTTCATCCTATCATTCAAAACCGTCCTAATCTTTGCGCATTCGTCGGAAACATTTTTATCCAAAACTCATTTTCTCTCTCTTCGTCTGGCTTTTTCATCGGAATTTTTGAGAAAATGTCGCTTCACAAATGCGAGAGGAAGAAGAACGCGACGAAACCCCCGCGCAGAATTCAACCGCACCCGACGCAGAAGAAGAAGAAGAAGAACCGACGCACTACGAAACTCTGCGCGTATCCACGTTCGCATCGGACGGTGAGATTCGACGGGCGTATTTAAAGTTGGCTTTGCAATGTCATCCCGACAAATTCGTTAAAAAAGGTGGAGGCGGAGAGAAGAAGAAGAAAAGCGGGAGCGAGGGAACGAACGACCGAGAGATTGAAGAAGAGACAGAAGAGGCGCGAAAAAAACAGTTGCTGTTATTCCAGCGCGTCTCTGAAGCGTACGGAGTGCTCTCAGACCCGGATCTTCGTCGGCGATACGACAGCGAAGGCCACGCGTTTTTTTCAGCCTCGAAGACTTCTTCAAATCACACCTCCGAGGAGAAAGAGTACGAGCACTATTTGCGAAGGTTTCGCGAGCTCGTCGTGTTGACGCCGCAAGGATTAGATTTAGAGTTTTGAATGAGATAGGAAGAGTGTTGAGACGAAGAAAATGTCGTCGATTCACGAGCTGAACGCGAAACTCCGGACGATCGATACCGGCGCGAAGAAGCTGAAAACGGAATACGAAGCCGTCGCGAAGAGGAGAGGGAGAGAGCTGTTGACGGAGTATTCGAACGCGTATTTGAGGATGGAAAATACGAACGATTACATCGCCGCGACAACATCGTCGACATCGATATTCCCGACCGAGGCGGAGAACAAAGCCTTCTCTCGAGCCGCCGCGCGTAAACGCGAAACCGCCGTCCTCGCCCGTCGTGCGAAGCTCGAACGCGATTTGAAACCAAAACTCGAACGCGTGCGAGAGAAATTCTTAGCTTTGCTCGAGGAACTCGAAAGCACCGTTCCATCCTCGCTCCCGAAAGAAGCGTGCTTTTCCGAAAACTTTGTGCGAATCCAAGCGGATTTGCTCGAGCGACACGTCGCCGAGCTCGACTTTAAGCTCTCCGCGCTCGAAAACGTCCTCTCGAAGACTTCTCTCGCCGGCGACGACGAGAACGGAGGAGGAGGAATACGACGGAGCAGCGACGAGAGCAGCAGCAGAAACGTCCTGCTCGTCGCCATCGCCGCGTGGTTTCTAGAACCAAAGCTTCCGTGATATCATCATCATCATCATCATCGGAAGAAGAAGAAGAAAAGAGACGCCTCGTTGTTGTAACATATTATTAAATATATAGAAAGAAGAATATGCCCGTTGTGGCAAATCACCGACGAAACGTGAAACGCAAACAAACACCGTGAGTATCATCTGTTCGTCGTCATATTATTATTATTCTATTTCGGAAGAGAGGCGGTGGGTGACCTTTTCCGACCTTTGCCAAAAAAAAATCCAAAAGATATCTTTTTAAAAAGATAGAAAAAAACGCCACACGCTCTTTTTTTCGTTTACTCGTCCCGAGAGAATCATCAGAACGCGAGCGCGCGCTTGGTCAAAGCGATACGCGATACTACAAAAGAAGGCGAAACGCGCGGCACGAAACGCTCTTTGTCGCACCTTTCCCAGCGAATATACGCATCCGAGTGACAACAGAAAAGTAAAAGAAGCGAGAGCGTTTTTAAAACGTCTTCGGGAGGAATTAGATACACACGTGTCGACAACACATCAAAACAACGGGAAAAAAAAAGAAAAAAAAGGAATAAACGATGACGACGACGACGTATAAGCGACGACATCACCTGCGCCTGAAAGAGAGCCATCCTTCTCCTTTACCTTCGAACGGTGGTGGTGGATTGCGTCGAAGCAACAACGACAACGGCTCGTTCAATAACCAAGCCGACGGCGCGTACTTTGACGATTTGCTCTTCGACGAGCCTCCCGTCCCACCGCAAAGGTGGAGAGAATCCGCGCTGTACAACCGCGAACAAACGACGCCGAAAGAAGGAGAACAGCGACGACGACTTTCAAGCAGCAGCGGCGGCGGCGCGAGCGGTGAAAAAGAAGAGTTCGTCGTCGAAGATGTCGTCGTCGAGAACGAAGAGATGAAAGAAATCAACGCCATTCGCCGGTTGACTCGACCGGAGACGAGCTGCGAGAGAGACGCGCTGGAGATCGTGAAAAGGATATCTTTTCGAGAAAAAGGTGCCTTTTTGACCAACAACGCGAACGCTAATACTAATAACGAACAAGGAAGAAGAAGAGAATCGGAAGACGAAGAGCGACTGCGAGAAAAGTGCTTCCGATTGAAACGCGGCATCGAGGAGATGCTGGAAAACACGGGACGGAGAGACAGAGAGGTGCACGTGGCGACGAGCAGCAAGTACAGAGGCGCGTGCGCGCTGAGGAATTTAGTGCACTCGTACGTGTGGATAGACCCGGAGCGCCTGGACGAAGAAGACGAAATGACGCTGCAGCAACAACAACACCGAATGAGCGATGGTACGGTTGGCTCGGCGACGAGTTCGTACTCGTCGCAGACGACGACGATGATGATGTCGTCGTCCTCCTCGTTACCGCCGAACGAGCTGAATTTGCAAAGAGTCATTGTGGAGGCGGATTTACGGTCGCACTTTGTCATCGCCAACGCCACGCCGCAATACCAGCGTCTGCTGGACGAGTTACCGAGCGAATTCGTCGGAACTTTCTCGAGACTGTTGGAGATTATCGACTTCATGGCAGTCAAGTTAAACTCAAGTTTTGTGGCGAGGCAAATGGACACGCCGCCGTGGAGACGCGCGAAATCCATCGCCAGTAAATGGTCCATGCCCATCGAAGACCATCATGTTCACAACACCGGAAGCGTCAGCGGCTCGCCGATGAACGCGACCTACACCAACATGTATCAACAACAAGTAGCAATGCATCAACAAAATAACTCGCCGCAGACGGTGCTGAATAAAAAGAAAGACAATCATAACAGAGAGAAATAATGTAGTTTAAATCAATCATCGGATGCTGTGGATCTGAATGTACAACAGTATATAGAATAAATGTGTTTTAAAACCAAATGGAAAAAGTAAAAATAACTGTACGTAGAATAAAAACGCTCAAATACTCCACGCATGAATAACTACGACACGAACAAACCGCCGGACCCGTCCGTGTTTCGTGCGCACCAGAACAGCGATTGCCAGTGCCTCTCCGTCGTGGAATTTCCAAACGAAAGAAAATTCGCGCTATTAACCGCAGACAGCGCGGGAAGAGTGAAACTTTGGAACGGGGAAACGCTGAGGAATGTTTGGACCGCAGAAGATGCAAAGTTAGTTTCGATTTTAGCCGTCGAAGTGGTGGAAGACGACGAAGATATGGACGCGTGCGCGTTCATCACGCACGGGAGAGACGGGAGCGCAGGTCTGTGGGTTTCATCCTCGTCGTCGTCGTCTTCGTTAGATGATGATGACGGAGAAGCCGGTGATGAATGCAAATTTGAAGAAGAGAAAAGAGATATTTTCCCGCCGAAACGATGGCGAAGAAAACCAACGCTCAAGCAAGTGTTAGAAACAGAAAGCGAGTGTCACACGTTTTGTCGAATGTCGAACGTGATAGCGATTAGAAATAGAGCAGTAATATTAGCTCGACCGGCGAGTGAACGAGGTGCGGTGGAACTCGTATCGGTCGATTTGGAAGCCGGACGGATGACGTCGAAACCGTTACCGTTGGAGAAGAGTAACGAGGACGAGAACAACGCGAACGAAAAGTATGGGAGCGTGTCTGCGTTGAGATTTCTCTCTAAACAAACTTTAATGATTGGATACGAGAGCGGACACGTGACTGTCGCGAGAATGAAAAGCCAAGGAGACGTCCTAGACGAAGCCTTTTCGACATCGTCAAACTCAAATCTTCTTCTTCAACCAATGAGCACCCAGCGATGTTTCAAAGATATGGTGACGTGCATAGACAGTTACGTCCTCGAAGATGATGAAAAAGAGAACAAGGAGTCGAAAAAACAGCGAGAAGATGAACACGAACAAGAAAAAGACAGACCACACGTCGTCGCCATCGGGTGCGCCGACGGCTCCTCGGCCATCTATCGCGTCTTCGAAAGCGACGGCGAAGAAGGCGACGTCTTCGCGTTACAAAAAGACTCAACGAAAGGTCCGTATAACTCCCCGGACGACTCCACGCAAGGAATCGCCTCTCTCTCCTTCCGCCCGGACCGCAAACTCCTCGCCATCGGATACTGGGACGGTAAAACCCGCATCTTCTCCCAAAAGAAAGCATCCTCGAAACAACTCCTCGTCGCGTGTTTGAAGACGGAAAAGTTGGTCCGAACCGACCGACTCCCCGGGGTCACTTCCGTCCGATTTCGCGAGCGAGGCGAGTACGAGTTGTTCGTGTGCACTCGAGGTGACGGCTGTTGTCGCCTGTGGCCGATATTTCCTTCCGTAAAGTAGTCAGTAATGAATAGCGGCACGCGTAGAAAATTTGTTTAGTTAAGGCAGCCCACAACCTTCGAAAATTTCTCCATTTTATTATATTATCGTTTGACCGCGCGCGCGCACCGAGAACACCGCAATCACCACCAACCACCATCTCGTCGCGCATCGCGTGGAGGAAAAACAAAAAGAGCGCACACCACTCTTTCTTTCGTCCGAAAAAATGCACGACGAAGAAAGAATCCCGTTCGAGCCGGACGACCCTCGGTTTGAATTCACCGCGGAAGAGCAACAAAACTCCTTAAAAGCGTACGAAAAAGCGTACCAGAAAGAGCGCACGTGGGAGGATTTAACCGAAGATGCGGACGGAAATTTGCGGTCGCATTCGTTAGAGAACGACGCGTCCAGGCAGAGGAGAGCGATGGCGAACGAAAAGAGGAAAAAAATCGCGCTTTCAGCCTCGCAGGCGCGAATCGCGAAAGGGATGATTCGGTATTGCTACGTGCTGGTTGATTTGTCGGATGCGATTCACGTGGAAGACATGCGACCGAACCGAGGCGCGGTGCTTTTACCGCTGCTGATAAAATTCATTCGAGAGTTTTTTAATCAAAATCCACTCTCGCAGTTAGGGTTAATCGCGTGTAAAGATGGGAAAGCGGAACGGATTACCGACTTGTCCGGGTCTCCGGAAACGCACGTGAAGGCAATCAAGAAAGCGTTCGCGAGCGACGGCATCGGAGGAAGTTTTTCTTTACAAAATGGGTTAGAACAAGCGATGGAAGGGTTGAGAGACGTGCCACCGTTTGGTGCGAGAGAGATTATAGCGGTTATTTCGAGTTTGAGCACGTGCGATCCGGGGAATATCAACGATTCAGTGAGGAAAGTGAAGAAGATGAAAGCGAGGACAAACGTTATATGCGTGGCCGCGGAGACGAGAGTGTTTAAAAGGCTGAGCGAAGAGACAAAAGGGAAATTTAGCGTGAGTATGGACCAGTCGCACTTGACGAGGTTGATCCTGGAGTGCGCGCCTCCGCCTGCGTTGTTATTGGAAACCGCAAAACCTGCTCTGGTGGAGATGGGATTTCCGAGGCGAGAGCCGAGGAAGTTTGGCGCCGGCGCGGGAGACGAGGACGATCGAGACGTGCTGACTATTGGACCGAAGAACGGAGAATACCGGTGTCCAAGATGTGAGGCGAGAGCGGAGGAGTTACCCAGTCAGTGTGGGACGTGTCAGCTATCGTTGGTGTCGTCTCCGCACTTGGCAAGAAGTTACCACCATTTATTCCCGGTGATGCCGTTTGTGGAGGTGAAAGTAGACGAGAAAGAGGAGGAGGAGGAGGAAGAGAAGAAAAAGCGAAAGAAGAGCAGCAAAGAAGGTAACGATGATAAAAGTTCGTTTCTCAGAGAGTGCTTTGGGTGTTGCGTCGCGGTGGACGCGTCGACTGGGATGTTGAGTAAGTGTCTCAAATGCGAGAAAGAGTTTTGCTTCGCGTGCGACGTGTACATTCACGACAGGTTACACAACTGCGTTGGATGCTTAGCTTCAGCTTAGAAGCAAAAATAGTACTAGCAATAGCACTAGCCGATAATAAATAAACAGTAGTAGCAGCTAATAAATACTATTACACGAAGTCGAGTTCTTCATCCGTAGTCGGGAAGACAAACTCGCTAAAGCTTAACAATTCGCCCACTTCTTCTTCTTTAACGACTGAGTTCGCTACATTTTCCGCCCGTTCCTCCTCAACTACCACCGGCTCCTCCGTTTTACTTTTACCGCGCACCCCTGCATCGTAAACGCTGCCGCTCGCGTTGTTTTTCACATTCATCCTCTCTAAATCTCGTAAAATCTTTCTCTCCTCCTCGATCTCCATCTCTCTCATTTTCCGTTTTTCTTCCTCTTTCCTCCGTTTCTTCTCTTCTATTTGCCTCTTCAACGCGCGTTCGTATTCGGCGTTCGCCTGCTCCCGAGCGAACGATTCTCGGCGCCCGTACGCCGCCGTCGGGTCGACTTTACCGCCATTTCTATCCATTTCACGATGCTTGAGAAGCGCGTTGTACCCACCACCACCACCGCTCGTCGACGACGCGGCAGACGTCGACGACATCATCCTTTCCATCCGCCTCTCCTCCTCTTTCTCCTCTCGCTTGCGTTCTCGGTTCTGTTCGATTTGAAGCAACAAATCTCTCTGATATCGCTTCGATTTGTCCATCTTCTCTTCTTCTTTTTCTTTTTCATTCATCGTCGATGCCGCAGTTCTCGCGCAAAGACGAGGACTGTTCTCGTACTCCGCCCTTTCCGCTTCCAGCACTTGCGCCGCGTGCGACTTGCGCGCGTGTGTGTCACAGATTTTTGAATTTTCAACGACGAGAGGCATCCGTCTTCCGTCTCTCGCCGTTACTCCTTCACCTTCTTCTCTCAGCTTCCTCTCGCTCCTCAACTGCATCTCCAACTCCTCGCGATATTTTCGTTGCTTCTCGAGCTTTTCTTTCATCTCCATCTCCATCGATTCGTCGTCAAAGTGGATGCGATTCGTTTTGTTTCTGCGCGTGATTTTTTTTCCATTTGTTGTCGTCGTCGTCGTTCCTCTTCTTCTCAAAGCCGACGACGAGAGCGTGGCGATATCTTCTTCTTCATCTTCATCGTTCGCGTTAAACGCGTTCAAGCGAAGCGCGGGCGCGATGCTCGTTTGTCGCATTCGTTTTTTTATCTCGCGTGTCTTGTGTGCGTGCGTGCGTTTCTCTGTTTCAAATATGAACACTTTGAAGACATCAAAACAAACAAAGAAGAAAACTTTCTATTTTAAGACGCGCGGGCGCAAACATTTACACGCGATACAATTTACTGTTTTTACAAATATTACTACTTATTTCTCTCTCTCTCTCTCTTTCTCTATCGCTACATACACGCCGCGCACATTTATTATCGATTGATTGATCCTGCTACCGCGATCTGAAACAGAATCGGTTGCGCTCTCGGAAGTCTCTCTCACGCGAATTCGCCGATTGAGGAGAGAAAACTTCGCAGACGAAGCGCTCAAACGATAAAAAAAAGAAGAGCTCGTGATCATAATCTCGGCGCGTTCCCGATGTTCCCCGCCGCCGGCAATCGCTCCACGCTGTATTTATGATTTTGTAAATACATGATTGGCACGCCCGGGATTTTCCTCAACCGTCGCTTCAAATCCGTATCGCACGTCGCCACGACGTAACACCGGTGCTTTCTGCACCTATCCACGATGCAATCATCCGCGTACGTCCCTTTGTGCATGCACGGCAGCTTCACAAACCTCGGATCTTTCGCCACGCGCAGCGCGACCCGATACTTCGTCCCGAGTTTCTCCAACTCTCCGATCACGCAATCCGTCACGTGCGGCACGCAATTCGCGTACAAACAATCCATCATCCCTTTCACCAAATCTATCTTATTCTTGATGCTAAAGTTAATAAAGTTGGTATCCACCAACACCGAATACGGTGGTTTTATCGCCGTGTTGTGCTCGTTGAACATGTTCGACGTCACCGCTTCGATGCGCTTGATTTTCATCTCGTTTTCCTTCGTCCTGAATTCATTCTTCTTTCCTCTGTTCTTGTTGTTGTTTTGATTCGATTGCTGCTTCGCGTCTTTCGGGTTGAGCAGGCGCTTGGTGAGCGCGAATTTTTTCGTTTTGCGCACGTTTTTGCCCATTTACTTATAGTCTTTTACGCGTGGTGTTGTGTGTGTCGTCGTCTTGCGATTGCGTGTCGCGTTCGTCGATTGCGCGCGCGTGTGCGTGTGATGTATCCGTGCGCGCGTCGATAGAAATGTGGCCGCCGCCGCCGAAAAACTCCCCAAAACGTGCACCTTTTCTCGGGAAAAAAGTCGACTTTTCTTCATTTGAATTCACTCTTCCGAGCGCTCTCTCTCTCTCTCTCTCTCTCTCTCTCTCTCTAACGAGGACGCGCTCTTTTAATAATAACAAGAAGAAGAAGAAGAAGAAGAAGAAATTAAAATGAAAGTGTTCCTGGACGTTTCGGCGGACCAAACGCCTTTAGGACGCGTTACGATTCTCCTGCGCGACGACGTGTGTCCGAAAACGTGCGAAAATTTCCGGCAACTCTGCGCGAGCAGAGACGCATCGAACGGGTTTAAATCGTCGATATTTCACAGGATAATACCGAATTTCATGTGCCAAGGCGGGGATTTTACGAACGGGGACGGGACCGGAGGGAAATCCATCTACGGGAGAACGTTTCCGGACGAAAACTTCATCTTGAAACATTCCGGTCCCGGGGTGGTTTCGATGGCGAACAGCGGGCCGAACACGAACGGGTCGCAATTTTTTCTCTGCACGAGCAAAACGCAGTGGTTGGACGGGAAGCACGTGGTGTTCGGGCGAGTGACCGCGTCTGGGATGGAGGTGGTGAGGAAGATGGAAAAGTTTGGTTCGAAGTCCGGGAAGACGTCGAAAGTTATACGCGTGACGGAGTGCGGCGAAATCGACGAGGAGTTGGAGAAGGACGAAGACGATACCAACGGGGACGCGACGAAGAAGAAAAAGCAAATGGATTTAGCCGAGGCGAAGAAGATGGAAGATCAATTTCGAGAGCAGAGAGAGAACGACGAACGGGCTAAGGCTGCGCAGAGAATGGTGAGCGATATGAAGAATGAAGAGAAGGAATTGGAGGAGGACGAAAGCGACCGGTTAGAGGTTACGCTGAGCGCGGCCCCGGATTTAGATAAAATGAACGCAAAGCAAAGAAAACTGTACGAATTGCGGCAACGAATGAACCTCGGGAGGACGCTGAATCACAGCGCAGTTTTAGACGAGAAGAAACGAGAGGATAATCCGGACGAGTACGCCGAACAAGCTCGACGGAAACAGGCGGAACAAGTGAAAAAGAGACGCGAAGAGGAAGCGAAATTGAAAGGCGTGGACCCGGAGAACTTTTTGTTGATGCAAACCGCAGAACAAGCCGAAAGAATTAAGAAGAAGCCAAAGTTTGAGGACTTGAATCCACACAATCGATTTTCGGAAGAGAAGCAAGCCATTCGGTACGAACGAAACGTGAACGATATTAAACTATCCGAGGAAGAGTACGAAAAAAAGAAACACCAATCGACGGAGTTTTATCGAGACGCGGATTCGTTGCTATACGGCACCGATAAAGCGAGCAAAGAAGGCATCGAAAAGTTGCAAAAGTTCATGAAGGAAAGAGACGAGAAGAGAAGGAAACGGATCGTGGCGGATAAGATTAAAGACTCCAAAGGGGATGGGATTAACGACGGGAACTCGAAGTTCAACGCGAAATTGGATCGACACTACGGGAAGTACACGAAAGAGATCAAAGCGAATCTTGAAAGAGGCACGGCGTTGCCGGATCATTGATTTTCTCTTATTGATGATGATCGGAAGGAGGAAGATGAAGGTTTGTGTTTTCTTCTTCTCATCTTTTTGTTTTTTGTGTGCATGCGTACCAGCTTAAAGCCCTTAGGCCACGGGTCGCGAGTTAAACCGTTATGCAAAATTGAACTCAGACGAATAGTAACAGAGCGGCGGAGCCTTTAGTTATGGGCGCGCTGTCTAACTGTCCGTCGACATTTTTCTTTCTTCTCGTCAAAATTATGTTTTTGCTTTGTGTCGTTGTTGTTTGTTTGTATTTCTTTCTGAATCTTTATTCTGACGCGTTTTGTCGCTCTTTAGAATACGCAGAGAAGAAGAGGATGTGCATCATCACGAAGTAGTCATGATTATTCATTTTAGTAACATAGAAGACGTTCTAGTATTATATTGCGCGCGCAGTCCTAGTTAATTGATCCATACCCACCGCCACCAGGCGTTTCAATTCGTAAAATGTCGCCGGCGTCAACGTTGATGGACACCTTGCCGCCGATGACTTCAAAGCTTTCACTCCCTTTTCTCTTGAGTAGATTCCTTCCTTTCGCACCGTCGTGACCGCCCATCAACCCTCTTGGATTCTTCTCGCGTCTTTCGCTCAACACATTCGCAACGAGCGGTTTGAGAAACGTAAACTCTCTGACTAATCCATCGCCGCCTTTGTTCTTCCCTTCGCCGCCGGAACCTTGCCTCAATGCAAACGTGTTTACAAGCACCGGATATCGACGTTCGAGAATTTCCACGTCCGTGATGCGCGTGTTCGTCATGTGCGTTTGCGTTCCGCTCGCGCCGACAAAATCTGGACCCGCACCAGCGCCACCGCCGATGGTTTCATAATACCCGAACGTTTCATCCCCAAAGGTGAAATTATTCATGCATCCTTGCGAATTCGCAGCCGCTTCGAAGGCTTCGAAAATGACATCCGTGACTCGTTGCGAAGTTAAGACGTTGCCACCGACGACAGCGGCAGTTGACGACGGGGATAAGAAGCACCCGTCTGGAATGCGAACATCTACTGGCGCTAAACAGCCTTGATTCAGCGGGATCGGCTCATCGACAATGCATCGCAAGGCGTAGATCACTGCGGCAACCGTAACCGCCGGTGGCGCGTTCCAGTTTCCGACGACTTCTGGAGATGTGCCCGCGAAATCGAAAATAGCAGATCCGTCTTTGGCGTTTAGCGTCAGTGAAAGCTTAATTTCGGAACCGTCGTCCATGAAATCGGACGCCTCGACCGTCACCGTCTCGCTTTGAGCGTCGTTTCTTTGCGCGAGAATCTTACTTGCAAACGCTTTCAACGTTTCACGCACGGCTAATTCGGCGTTCATTTGCACGAAGCGCATGTATTCTCGCGTTTCTTTTGTCCCAGAATCTCGCATCAATTCTCTAATCAATTGAATCCCTCGCGCGTTGGCCGCGACTTGCGCGCGCAAATCGTTCAAATTGTCCTCAATCTTCCTCGATTTGCCTTCTTTCAAAAGCTTCACTAGACCTTCTTCGTCGTAGACACCTTTCTTCAAAATTTTGAAAGAGTCGATCGCCACGCCTTCTTCGCTCAACTTCGTGGAAAATGGCGGCATAGACCCCGGCGTCGCCCCGCCGACATCCGCGTGATGCCCCCTCGACGCGACAAGAAACTCCAACTTATTTCCTTTAAAGAAAACCGGCGTGACGACGGTAATGTCCGGTAAATGCGAGCCACCCGAGCACGGATGGTTCGTAACAATCACGTCGCCGTCGTGCAAATCATCTTTCAAGTGCTCGAGTTGCCAAGAAACGGTCGAGGACATTGCACCTAAGTGTACGGGAACGTGCGGCGCGTTGGCGACCAGCCCTCCGCTCGGCGAGAAAATCGCACACGAAAAGTCCAAGCGCTCTTTGATGTTTGTCGATACCGCCGTGCGTTGTAAAGTACGTCCCATTTGCTCTGCGATACCCATGAACCGATTGTTGTATAACGACACGAGCACTGGGTCGGCTACTTTTTTTGAAAACGCAACCTCGTCAAAGTCGTCGTCGTCATCAACCCCTAATTTAGAAGACGCTTTTTCGCTCGAGGATGAAGATTTCGATGCGAATCCGTCGACAGTAATCTCTAGATCGCCGGCATCTGTGACTAATGCAACGCAATCGGGTTCGATGACGCATGTAGACGTGCCGTTCATAATTATCGCCGGCCCGACGATTTCATCTCGCGGGAATAAATCGAGCAGTTCGTACACTGGCGTTTCAGTCCAGCCCTTCTCGCCTTCAAAGTATGTCTTTGTCTGCGATTTCTGTCGCTGTTTTAAGCTACTGCTGCTATTACTACTATCCTTTTGTACTTCTTCTTCAGAAGAAATTGATAAATTTACGTCGGATTTTGCCACGCCTCTCACGCGAACGTCGTCGACGATTGCCTCCCGGTTTTCCATAACGAACCCGTACTCGGCGCGGAAGCGGTCTCTAAATTCGTCCATGAATGAACGCGAAGGGTTTGATTTTTTAGATGGCTCTTTAATCATCATCGGCGCATCCGTGCCTTCAAACCGCATGTTTAAATACAATTCGGTTTCGATGACGTCTCTGGCAAACCCTTCCTCTTCGACTAATTCTTGCGTGACGACTTTGCGAAGCTCATCGGCGGTCTTTTCAAACAACTTTTCGTTTTCTTCCGTATACGCCGCGAAGCATGCTGTTTGCTTTTCTCGAACAACATCGGCTAGCCCCATGCCAAAAGCGCTCAATATTCCCGAGTATTTATGAATCTTGACGGATCGAATGCCTAAAGCTTTCGCTACCGCACACGCGTGTTGCGGACCAGCACCGCCAAAGGCGGATAAAATGTGTTTAGACGTTTCAAACCCTTTCGATTCGGTGATTTCTCGAATCGGACGGCACATCGCCTCGTTCGCGACGCGAAGGAATCCTAACGCGACCTCTTCGGTCGAGAAGTCTACGTGACTGCTGCTATTATTGCTATTTTCAATTTCGCGCTCGCGAAACCACGCGTTGATTTCATCCCGCAACTCTTCAAATTTCGCCACGGACGCCGCTCGGTCGAGCGCCTCGTTCTCATCCGGACCGAAAATTTTCGGGAAATACTCCGGTAATACTCGTCCTAAAACAACGTTTGCATCCGTAACTGCTAATTCTCCGCCTTTTCTATAACACGCCGGTCCAGGTTCACTACCAACACTTTCCGGCCCAACTTGGAAACCTCCGGCGAAGAATTTCAGTTTACTCCCTCCGCCCGCGGCAACCGTGGAAATGTCCAATTGTGGACACTGCACGACGACGCCCGCGGTGACGGTTTCGGTGACGTGCTCGTACCCTTGTTTTGGGTCGTATCGCGATACGTCCGTGGACGTACCACCCATATCGAACCCAATTACGGCTTCTATTTTATCGTCATCTTCTTCGTTCGAATGACTACTGCTACCGCTTTCCTCGGTCGCCGTGCGCGCGTACCCTACAACTCCTCCCGCGGGACCGCTCAAAATCGCTTTGTACCCACAAAATCTATCCGCGGACGTCATGCCGCCATCGCTTTGCATGAACAGCACGGGGACATCGCGCATTAAACCGTCATCGAACCCTTCCACAAACATCTTTACGTACTCTTTGATCTTTGGCGTCAAGTAGGCGTCCACGGCGGCGGTGTGTCCTCTGGGCACCGCCCTCGCCATCGGCGTCAACGCGGACGATAAGGAAATCTGCTCGAACCCAAGTTGCTCGGCTAATTTACCAACCATGATTTCGTGTTCCGGGTACGCGTACGAATGCATCAAAACTACCGCCACGGAGGTAAACCCATCCTTTTTCGCCTCCAAAAGCGATTGCCGTAAACTTTCCACGTTTAATTTTTCCACGATCTCAATCTCCTCGTTCGTTTTCACTTTCGTCTTATCGACCACCTCGTTCTTCCCTTCTCCGTAATAGAATTCTCCATCTCCACTCATCGTCGAACACCGAACCGGTCTCACCCTTTCCTCCGCCTCGATGCTTCTCTCGGCTAAACTCGCCGGCCGTCTCGCGTCCAACTTGAAAATGTCCGGTCTCGCCTGGTTACCGACCGTGAGTAAATCTTTAAATCCTCGCGTGACCACGACGACAACTTTAGCGCCTTTCCTTTCCAGCAAAGCGTTTGTCCCGACCGTCGTTCCCATCCGCACCGATTTAATCCTCGCCGTCGGCGTTTTCACCTCTCTCGGAATGCGCTCCTTGGTGATGATTTCTAACGCGCGTCGAATACCTTCCCGAGGCGCGGATTGATAATTCTTCGGATCTTCCGATAAAAGTTTAATCGCCATCTTCTTCCTCGCTCCGGATTCCGTGTATTCGCAGTAGACGTCCGTAAACGTCCCGCCTCGGTCGATGCAAAACGTCACGTCTCTTTTGTTGTTATCCGCTTTTTCATCGTCGGCGGCAAAAGCGCTCAAAGACACGTTTCGCTGCGCACGGGAAAACGTCCCTCGCGCTCGAGAAGACGCTTTCTTCTGCGTTTTGATGCGGCGAGGAGGAGACCAGCGATGCGCGCATCGAGATGTCAAAGCACCGCGCGATGGTTTCATATTCTCTTTCGGAAAAGAATGTAATGAAGATGTGTGTGGCGACGCAAACCCACAAACAAACACAAAATTTAGGTGATTTTGAGATGAAAAGTGTGTGTGTGCTTTTATTATCATTGAGATGTGTACTTGTGACGACTGGGAAAGCTTTTACGATGAATCCTCGTTATTGGTTGTTGCCGGTGCGCAATATTCCTCCCTCGTACGACCAACCGTCTGGTAACGGACAGTCGTTTTCGAGAAGGTATTGTAAACATTCCGCTTGATTGCGCTCGTGCGCTACTTGTACAGCTTTTGAGTTCCATGGCGCTTTTGCAGTTTCGTGCAAGTACTTCAGACAATCGAAATGACCATCCCAGGCCGCATGTCCACAAGCGGTCCAGTCATATTCATCATATTTGTGTTCAGAAAGATATTCGAGTATATGTAGATGACCATTTAAAGCTGCAACTGAACCTGTCACAGAGTCCCAAGGCGCTTTGACCTCTTCGTGTAAGTATTTGAGGCACTCGAGATGACCGTATTCGGCAATGGCTATACATGCACAATCTTTGATAGGACACTGATTTGCAACGCAATATTTTATCATGTCAAGATTACCTATTGATCCGGCCATGGTAAGCGTACTACAACTCCACTCGCACTCTTTCTCCTCTCGTATCCACTTGAGCAACTCGAGTTTATTCGTTAGAGCAACTCTGCAGCAAAACCAAGCTTGATTCATCACATGCCCATCTTTATCTTTCGCTTCCCAGTCCATGTTATTCCACGCAAACTCCAACGTAGATATCGACGACATCTCTTCAATCTTAAACCTATCCTCCAACGTAATCCCAGAAGTGATTGCTCTTTTAATCAAAGCTTTCGTCTCTGTATTCACGTCATACAAGAATTTTATATCATTTCGTTCCAACCTCGGTAAAATGTGTTTGAAAGAAATATCGTCGTTATTCACGATCAAATCCCACAGATCCCTCTGAGCCATTCTTCTTTTCTGCCCTCTCGTCACCATTTGCGACGATGTGCTGCGTGTCTCTGCATCACCTCTCATCACCATTCGTTCTTTTTTTACGTTTGCTTTTGTGCGCATGTGCGTGCATGCGGAAAAAAAAGTCAAGCGTTTTTTTTTCTGAAAATAGAAAAAAATACGAACGAGAGAGAGAGTCAAACTTCCCTCAGCGCGTCGTTTTCAAAGCGCGGGCACGAGTGTCCCTCATGACGACGACGACGACGACAACTACAACTACAACACCAACAAAAGCGATCGTCGTTGCCGCGAACGCGAACGACTCGAACGGCAGTTCGAGCGAACGAAACGGGAAGAACAAACGCGCGATGCGTTTGACCTCCACCACCAACACCACCGAGAGAATCACACATGCGAGATCTTCAACGAGCTTTGCGCGTAATCACCATCACCATCACCATCATCGGGAGGAATCCGCGCGCGATATCGTCCGACGCAAGCGCGAAACGTTCTTAGCGCAAATGGCCGTCGACATACGGAAAGAAGAAATCGAAAAGCTCGAGAAACGCGCCGCGCAAAGAGAAGAGGCGCTGAGAAACGCGGAGAGGATGCTCGAAGAGGATAAAAAACGTTTCGATTCATTTTTGAAAGAAAACGACGAGCGGGTGCGAGAGGCGACGAGGCGAGCGGCGAAAGAGGCGAAGAAGAAGAGGGAGAAAGCGAACGAGGTGAAGCGGCTGAACGATGAAATCGCGACGGCGCGGTTGGATTTAGGGAGGAGAGAGGATAAGTTGGAGGAGTGCGAGGAGTATTTGAGATTTCTGGACGGTTTGACGCCGAAGGAGTGGTTGGCGGAGTTTAGAGAGCTTGAAGACGACGGCGACATTGGGTTGGAAGGGGAAGATGGTGATGATGGAGACGAAGAATATGGAAGAGATGAATATCGCAAAGATGAAATCGAACAGAATAAACCAGTGCCGATGTATTTTACGCATCCAAAACAGCTCTTAGATGTATTTGCAAAATTAGAGGAGGAAAATTTAACGCTCATAAGCGAGGCGCAAGATATCGAAGATCAACTCGAACGAGATACCGAGAGAAGAGCAAAGGAGTTGAATCAGCTGGAAATGGAGAGTAAACGGAATCAAATGGAGATCACCAGGTTGCGAGAAGCGATCGTGGAGGAGATGCAGAAGAAAAAAGCGTACGGTTTGGAGGCGTCTCCGACTTCTACTTCTTCTTCGCCGTCGACTTCGACTTCGTTGTCGCCTGAACAAGAGTTAGAGGATTTGACCGAGAAAGTGAGAGAGGTGTACGAAAGCGTAGTCGTTTCTAATGATGCAAAACCTCCATCTATCGAAGCCGTCGATATGTTGAGACAAATTGAAGAGACGCTGGAGCGATACTTTGTCGAGATTGAAAAAATGCCCCAAGACGTCGTCGCCGAGCGCGAACGTAAGATAGAAAAAGAGCGGCGACACAGAAACCGAGAGTTGAAGATGCAGCAGCAAAAAGAAGAGCAAGAGTTAAGATTGAAGAAAGCCATGGAAAGAGCTGCCGCACCTGCGAGAAAAAAACCAAACGGGAAACCTGTCATGTTCCTTCCAGGTTGCGAGAGGAGAAGAAAGAAAAGCAACAAAACAATACTCAAATACCGAAAGAGCGCGAAGCGGAAATAGAGTTGAGAGCGTTTCTGAATCGCGAGTTTTGAATATTGTTTTATTTAAATACACGTGCGATGCGTTACATACTTTACTATACATTTCTTCTAATCTAACTCTAAAATGGCAAGCTCGGCAGTTTGTCGCTCATGTCGTACAAGGACACGCAAATTTCCAAGGCAATCAAAACGATAATCGTCCACTCCAAGAAATCGCTCTTTCTATTCTGCAAAATCTCCAAATAGAACTTCACTTGCGTTTGAATCAAGTTTAACTTGTAGTCTAAATCTTGGAACCGATCTTCCAATTCAAAATCTTGCCTCAATCCTTCCCAAACAATGTTATACTGCGCGTATTGCCACGCCGTGTCCGATCTTCCCAACAAACCTAATCTGGTGATCAATTCCGTCAACGTGTTATTATTTTCCGCGACTAACGAAAACAACCGCTTCTTGGAAATGTTTAAATCTCCAGTCAATTCGGTGCTTTTATTGAGTTTCGAGAAAATCTCAACCATCGCGTCGACTTTGTGCTCGTAGTGCTCCAGCGCCACGGTTTGCGCCAACACCGCGCTAATGACGCTAATGTTATTCACGTCCAACCGTTTCAGAACGATGTGGTCGGATTCTAATTTCGCCCACTCGTCTAATCTCGGCGATACTTTAACTAAATAATCCTCTTTCATTGGGTACGCTAACGGGGATTCTACAAAGTTTCGCGTCAACTCCAAACACTCCTCGCGTTCCTGCGCGCCGACGTTGTAAAAAACCACCGAACCGAATTTAAAAACAACCATGTATCGCATCAAATCCGTGCTCGGAATACCGACTGCTCTCTGTGACATTGTCGATGGTGCTGGCTCATTCGTTTGCTCTGCGGCATTCTGTGAAGCCGTCGTTTCCACATTTTTCTGTTCCAAACCAGTATCACCGTTGTTAGCGCCTTTCTTCCTCTTGTTCAACACCTCCTCCGCCGCTTCCCTCAAACTCGCCAACGTGTTCAGCTTTCTCTCATCGTTACTACCACCACCACTACTACTACTCGCTAAATGACTAACGCTGCTAGCATTAACACCACTCGAAGCTAACTCGACCGACCGTCTCGCGGCTAATCGAATCACCACGCACTCTCGGGTAAACTCCTTCGGGTACGTCGGCAGCTCCCTCGCCAAGCGTCGAAAATCCACCGTCGATCCTAAATAATACGCTCGAACCGGTAACGAATAATCGAATCGACTCAAGCTGGTGCTCGTGCTATTACTACTACTGCTCGTCGCGCCAGTATATTCTCTGTTGTTGTTATTATTATTATTCAAAACCGGGTTCCCGTTCTCGTCGTATCGCATCTCCTCTCCTTCCCCGATATTCTCTCTCTCCTCCAATTCCCTCTCTCGTTCCACCTCGGCCACGGCGGCGTTCCACGCCGCGTCTTCGATGGAGTCAAACACCCCCGGGATCGTCGGTGGATTCAAATCCAGTTTCTTCGTCTGTCTTCTCGTCATTGAACCCGTCGTCGTCGTCGTCGTCGACGACGACGTGGTCCCGACCGCGCCTGTTTTCAGTATCTTCTTCTTCGCGTCGGCGGCGAAACTTCTTCTTCGTCCCGAGTTGAAGTCGTCCGCGCTTCCCTTCTTAAACTCCGGCGGCTTTGGGGAAAAAGAGGTGCCAAATGGCTGACATCGATGCGCAATACCGAATAAACATCTCTCGTTCGTAACTGCGCTGCTGGAGTTATAATAACGACTTTGACACAAAGCATCGCGAGAAGAATAATAATGTTGCGCTGCTTTCGATCCGACAAAGCTTCTTCGCGCGTGGCGGAAGAAGAGGAAACGCGACATTTTCTCTCTCTCTTTCTTTCTTCTGGAGTGATTTTTTCTCTCTCTTCTCTCTGTGGAGAAGGTGCTTTAGGTAATTTGAAACCCTATATACCCTAAACCCTAAATCCTAAATTTTGCAACAAAAAAAGAGAGCAGAGATTGTTGTTTTTTCTTCTCTTTTCGCACGTGTCACACGTCTCATCAGTCGACTCAGAGAGGAGAAGTTCACGACGCGCACAACGCAACACAGAGTGAGAGAGAGAGAGAGGAAGAGAGATTGGACGCGCGCGCTCGCATTTTTTCCACGGCGGTTCTTTTTCTCCCACGTTTTGCTGGTGTGGGGAAAAAGGAATTCAATTTTGCTTTTCTTTTGGAGGCGGCGATCGAATTCACGCGCGCGTAAATATAACATCAAACGCACGAGATAAACAGAGATGCACCTGTACAACGTGACGCT
>Ga0255753_1001422_pt1 | contig 28780 bp, 29 predicted proteins | sample 041ome_10_FD_179953 | JGI IMG/M metagenome (GOLD analysis project Ga0255753, IMG submission 179953) | Coastal salt marsh microbial communities from the Groves Creek Marsh, Skidaway Island, Georgia - 041412US metaG (version 2) | ecosystem: Environmental > Aquatic > Marine > Intertidal zone > Salt... | reverse complement strand
TTACCAGTGCTGATCCAATCCCTAGGGTCATGGAAACCAGCACTAATACCTGAAATGCTTTTAGTTAAACCGGTTCTGAACTTTGTTAAGTCAAATGGTTTTTGCATAATTTCTCCTTACGACTGTCTGTTTCTGATCATGTTAAGAATATCATCTGCTGATTTCTTACCAGTATCTTCTGCTGGAGCAGTTGCTACTGTTTCAGCCACTGGTGCTGGAGCAGGAGTTTCTACTGCTGGTGCAGTTGTTTCCGCTACAGGAGCCACACTCTCTGTTGCAGGTGTCTGTACTGCTGGAGCAGGTTGAGCCGGTGCAACTGTTGATTGTGTTTGTGTACCTGTATCAAGTCCATAGGGTTTGAAAAAGTTACCCCATTTTGCTGGGTCATATAATTCCCCATCTACACTTGCTTGGAACATTTCTGCTATTGCTTGTACGCCTTCTGCTGTTGGTTTAGCAGGAAGGAAGTCGTTTAAGTTATACAAACCATGTGTATCAATTGACGCAAGTTGTTCTTCAGTAAGAGCACTTTCTTTTCTTGCCCACTTACTTGTAGAATAGTCTGCGTATTGACCTTTGGTTGTTTTGGATAATCTGAAATCAGTACCTGCAACATAGTCTGTTGGGAGGTTTTCCATTTCTGGGTCCATAAGTGCTGATTTGATTATGTTAAATATTTGAGGACCAATTACAAATCTTCTAATTGGATTCTCTGGTGCAGTTTCATCTAAAGGATTTTCATTTACAAACCCTTGGAAGATGTAACTTCTTTTTTTCCAATACTTTCTACCCATGTCTTCTAGACTTGGATCTTTAAACCAAGGACGTACCTCAGTTAATACTGGACATGTTTCACCAAACATTTCCATACAAGGTACTTGTACAGTTGTTGGTTTTTGATCGCCACCTACAACTCCAGGGAATGTAAGTCTGATCATTTGTCGTTCTACCCAAAAGAACGTGTTATTTGGATCTGAGTCAGGTAAGAACCTTAATAAAGTACTTGTACCTTCGTCTATGTTCCAAAATGGGTATATTGCGTTATCGCTTTGAGCTGGGGAACTACCTTTGGAATTGTTTTCCATTGATTGTAGTTTAGCTCTTATTTCTGCTAATGAGGCCATGATATTTCTCCTATATTTGCCATGTTCGTAATACCTTCTGTGTTTAGGGTATTACTATTTTTCTATTATAATGCCAAGATGTAAAAAAGTCAACACCTTTTTACAACTATTGGTAAATTATTTTACCAACAAATTTATTTATCTATAAAGTAATATATTACTCTACAAAACGGTCTAAAAATGCTTCGTATGATTCTTCAACACTCATTGGAGCATTTTTTACATCGTGCTGACCTGCACTTAGTAAACAACTTTTAATCGCACCATATTCAAATTGGTTAAGTTGTCCACCATCACTTAGTTTAGTTCCTATACTTTGTAAGTAATTAGAAAGTGCTGAATCTTTAGCACTATATCCTAACTGACTTACCTGATATCCTAATTTTGCATTTGGTGTAGCAAAATCTACTAAGTCTGATTCTTTTAAATTGTTCTGTAAATCTTCAAATGATTCTTTTTGTATTGCATCTGTTATGTATGTTTCAAAAGCATGTTTTTTGCTTGCCATTACTTTTAAATTATCTAATACATTTGCAACTTTATCATCAAAATGTGTTTCTGTAAACTTGCTTTCTAAATCTAAGTCATCTTGTAGCAGTTCTACATTATTATAATTTGTAACTGTCTCTACTGCATTAGCATAAGTTTTAACACCACTTAATTTTTTAAAATTATTTTTGATATCATTTATATTTTCTATTGCTAAAGATACAAATTCTTCATTTGTTTCATTTACCAATTTTGCCTTTCTTACATAGTTTACAAATTCTTTAAGTTTATTCAAATCTTTAGACATTTGTGTGATCGATTCACCTATTTCATCATAAGTTTCTCCGCCATTGTGCAAATGTCTTGCCATTGCTCTTGCGGCTGGCAGATTGTTTTCTGCCATTTTAAATTTCTCTTCTCCACGTTGTATTAATATACTGTGGATGTTTCTGCTTCTAGCACCACGTACTTCTTCGTTTACATCTTTATTATGTCTAACAATAATTTTTACATTGTCTGCTAGTGGTTGATAACTGGACTTTCTACTACCAGTCATTTTACCTAAACTTGCTTCTGCAACTTGTTCTTTATCTTCGTATGCTTTAGTACCACCAAAACCCGGCTCTTCACCATCACCATCACATCTTGGACATGTTTTACCGTCAGTAACCATACCTGAACCTAAACAGTATTCACAGTCACCTTTACTTTCTGGATCTTTTGTGTTTTCTTCTACTGGATCTAATCCTGATAATTTTCTAATAACATTAATTTCTTCCATCATGTCTGCCATATCTTTCTCCGCATTTTTGGCAATGTCTACGTTTTCACCTTTAGGTTTTAACTTTTTATCAAATACTCTATAATCAAAATTTAATAAATAATCTTGTGCTAGGTCTTTGACCATATTCCTCACAGGAGATTCACTAAGATCATTACTTGTTGCAAGTACCAATGTTTTATCATTAACGTCTATTCTTGCTAATAAATTTGGTTCTGCTACAGCAAAACGTGTTGCTTCTTGAGGATTAATTACTAATTTACCCTCTTTATTAAAACTTTTGATTTCATATCCGAACCCTTTTAATATATTAAAAAGTTTTTCAGATACTGTATTTATATTAATAGCCATACAACTATTTATCAAAATTTAGTTTTTCAAAATATTTTTTACAAGAGTCTAAGCACATATATTCTTTTTGATATAATTTATAGTGTTGATTATTGTATTCAAGTATATCTTTTGTGTCATCTAGGATAATTTCTAAATCATTTTTACTAAGTTCATTAAAAAATTCAAACAATTTGAAAACTTTATCTAACCGTTTATTATGATTTAACACAATGTCATAGGACTCGTCCCAGTATTTACTAAATGTTTTGAAGCCTTTTTGTTTAAGTGCTTCTAAAGAATAGGGTGTTGCTAACAACACAAAGGGAGTTTTAGATATAATTGCTCTAGATGTTTTTTCAGTTAGGTATACTTCTCTTCTGTAAAATTCTGTTTCTGTTACAAAATCTATATAATTACTTGGAACACAGGTTTTATGATAAGACCATCTAACATCGTTCGAAGAATTTTTTACACCATCATCATCGCCTAACAAAGGCAATAATCTTTTTATTTTTTGATTATCAATTTCATTTTTTATTGATTCTAATTGACTTTGCATGTCACCGTTTAAACAATAAGAAATATTATTTCCATCTAATCCTTGATTATCAATAATTTTCTCTAAAAATTGTATTCTGTGTTTTCTATGTGTACCATTAAAACATCGTATTTTATATTTTCTGTCTTTTATATCTAAAACATTTTCTTTATTAATGTCTTTAAAGAACTGAAATACTGTATTGACTCCTATTGTTGGTATATCCAGATACTGCTTAGGTTTATCAAAACAAGAAATTAATAGACATCTTTTTTTATTCAATTGATAATGTGTAACTGTATTTTCAATCACATCTACTAATGCATCTTCCCATTCTGTCTGTCCTTTTTCAGGTATTATATTATCAGTACTTATGTCAAACACTATGATACAATTATTATCTATATGTTTCTGCAAAACAATATCAGGCAAGATAAAAAGAAATTCGGAATCTATATATCCGTTTTTAAACAAATTTAAGTTAAACTTTATATGATAAACTCCAATAGATTTATCATCTTGTATAAAATATGATGATGGTTTTATTTCATAAAATTCTTCTGTCATATATGTGTCATGTATAAAACAATTGAAAAATTCTTTTTGGCCTTTTTTAAGTACATTTAAGGCAAGTTCCTCACTGAACCCATTAGGAATTTTGTAGACCCCTTGAGGAGTTTTTATACTATCATTGCTATAAATATTAGCAGGAATCATTTTAAATTAATGGCATAGGTTGGTCGTAGTCGTCGCCATCATCACTGTTAAAGTCGTCCCAACCTAATCCACTATTAACTACATTGTAAACATCATCTTCAAATGTACTTACATAATCTATCATTCTTAAACAAAGAACTAAAGACATTACCAAGTCATCTGAACCGCCTGGTTTTGCCTTAAATGAATTTGCGTTAGATACAAAGTTTTTTAATTCACTAACAAGAGCTTTACTTTTTAAAACAATTTTGTCTTGTTCTACTAATCTTTTTAAAGTTAAACAAGATTCAATTTTACTCTTGTGAGTAGTGTGGTATCCACGTCTGCCTTTTTTACCTTGAATTTTTTTAGGCTCGTGTAGCATTTCGCCTGGAAAACTTTCTTCACCTGTATCTCTAATAACCACTAAAGCCGCTTCTCCAATAGCATTGTTTTCCACACTCCAATATATTTGATAGGCACCTTGTTCTTTTATATATTGCATTATCTCCATCATGACTTTTATTTGTCCTTCCACTGGAGTTTTATTATGTTGCCATTCACCTACTTGAATCATACTAGGAAGTTCTACTATTTGTATTGCGGCATTATCTCCTCCTGTTCCTGTACTAGGATCTAAACCCACAATATACATACACTCTGGTGAAATATTCTTATACCAACGAACTTGACCCATTTTTATAATAGGATCTGTTCCAAACATGTCAATTAATTTAAGGGGGTCTATTAATGTTTCATCGTATATAACAAATTCACATTCGTGTTCACGCCTAAAACGTTCTTCACCAATTCTACCACGTTCTTCTGTTGCCCAGACGGCATCTCGATCTGGATGTTGATCCCAAATTGCTAACATAGGTTTAAATCCATTTACCCCTAAATCTTGTTCATTTCCATGCTCATCAAACAACTTGTTGGCCTGATTCCAAATCATAGCAAATGTATCTTCATCACTATTAGGTGTACTTGTAATAATACATTTACCACCTGTTGCTAGTGTAGGGGATAGTGAAGTCCAAAACTCTGCCGCTATTCTGGGAGGAACAAAAGCAAACTCGTCCAAGTACACTAGAGTAAGTGACATACCCCTACCAGTGTTTTCTGTGGTTGTACTTGCTACTATTCTGCTACCATTATCAAAACTTAAACTACCTTTGTTGTATTCTGTGACACCTGCTCTAATATGATCTGGTACACTTTCATATGCATATCTTATACGTTGCATAATTTCCTGAGCACCTGCTTGTTTGTGAGCCGCAACTAATATTGTACTGTCAGGCTTAAACATAGCATACCACAGCAAGTATCCTGCCGCCACAGTGGTTTTACCCATCTGTCTACCCAGCATGTTAATACTATATCTGTAATTATTATAGTTTTCTATTAAGTCTAACTGATAACTGAATGGGTCGAAAGCGATGCCACCTTTAGTAGGGTGCTGTATTTTAACATGATTTGTCATAAAATACAGAGGTCCTGTTACCGGATCGGCACAATTTTTAAAATCCTCTATGGTATCTGGTGTGTATGCGGTTTTACTATACCCAGGTTTAACCAGACTGGTATCTGCTGTTCCTCTAGCCATATTACTATTTATACGGTAATTATACTGGAATTTGGTTTTTTTGTAAGATCGTGTTTGACTATCCAGTCATATAATGCTGATGCAATTTTTATATGTCCTTGCTCATCAGGGTGATTTACATATTCTTCTATTGAATATTTTTTAGATAGTGTCTGTCCTGTGAATTCTTTTAAAGGTACAATCCTTTTATCTTTTTGCATTGTTCTCAAACTAAAATCTATACGTTCTTTTTGTGGGCTTTTATCACTTACGGCCGCAGAATACATCACAAAAGGAATATTATGAATTTTAAAAAAATTTTTAATTTGTTTTATTTTATTGTATGCGTATTCTAAATGTGCATAGGGATCACGATAAGATTTTTCTAACCAGTTTGCGGCCATTAAATCTACACGTTTTTTATCATTTTCGTCTAAACATTCAGGATTAATTTTTGAAAAAATTGGCTCTTGTGGTTTCAAATAATCGTTAGATTTTCTTACATAATGAATAAGATAATTTCCTGTTTCTAATTCTCTTGCTTTTGATAATATTACAGGATATATGTTTTCATTTTTAAATTCGCCCTCAACTGCTTTTACTGGGCTAAAACTTCTATAAGTTACAAAACTAAATTCAACCACAACAAATAAATTATCAAATGTTTTGAATGCGTTTAAATATTGTTTGCAAAATTGTTGTATATCATAAAACTGCATATCCAATGGTTTTGCAACTAATGAATGATTCCATAAATTATCACAATTAACGGAATCTGCTAGATAATCAGCCCAAGATTTGGGACCTGCAGATGTTTTAAAAAGATGACGTTCTAAACCTTGACCCCAACCAGAGGCAAAACTAGTGCCATCTACATAAAGGTCTTGGATCATTTTAAGAAAGGGATTTGGCTAATTTATCCTTAATGTAATTCGTCAATACTTCTTTGTCAGTACTATATGATACATCACCATCTGAACAAGCATCACAAGGTTCATCATCAGAAGGAATTTCTATTTGTACAGGTTCCTCTTGACTATGATCATGCCCAGGACAGTCACATTCTGATCCAGGCTTGCCACAATCATCACATACTTCTTCTGCTTCTGGTTCTTCTGGATTCATACCTTTTGGTAGTGTAAGTCCTGCAAGTTTTAAAACTCTTGCAAGTTCTTGCATGTCTTCACCACTTGCTTCAATACTTACTGAACCTTTGTCAGTGTTCTTGTGTTGTTTGAATTCTACTGAACTTTCAACTTCAGGTTCTGCATCTACAACACCATAAGCATCGCTCATTGCTTCGTTAACTGATTCAGTTGGAACTTCATTTCCTAACTGTTTAATCATTTGCTCAAATCTTTGCCTTAGTGTAGGATTAGATAAAATTTTATTTAAAATTTCTGCATAAGGTTGTAATGCATCAACAAATTGTCTATTTACAGGACCGCCTTGTGCAACTTGGTCCAATGCTCTTGCTGTCATTTGTCCTGACTTGTCGCCTCCAATACTTTTTTTAATAATATTAGAACCGGTAGCAACGGCATTATTTTCAAATAAATTATTCAATTTCATTATCTGCTCCTAGAGCCGTGTTGTGAAATAGTATCAACCTGTTTAGTACTTTCTGCACCTCTACCCATATTAGGTTGTCCCATAAGGTCATCATGTAATTGCTTAAGGTCATCGCCCATAAGTTCATCTTTACTTGGATAGTTGCGGAAATAATCTGCACCTTTTTCGTCTTTGATTTTTTGTAGTTCTTCTAGGAATTTTTTATTAAACTCTTCACCAAAAAATGCTTCTTTATAATCAACATCCACATTTTCATTTTCGTAATGTGCTTGTTCTTCTTTGTTTAATTCTGCATCTTCTTCTGAAACATATCTGTCTTTATCTTGCTCGTGTCTAATTTCAGCAACTTCGCTTTCTATTCTTCTTGGCTCTTTAACTCCATAAACTAATACTCTTTCATGGTTCAATCCTAAGTTTACTGCTAACCAAACTTCAAGTATTCTTTCGTTAACTGGATATTTGAGTACAATGTCACTACTACAGACTTCACTAGTAAATGTTGCGCCTTTGGCTCTAACAAATTCTTGTGGATTTTCTTCTATAGGAGTGCGTTTCCAAGGTGTTGCACTTACAAGATTGTATTTTTGTAAACATTTCTCTAACATGTCCATAGTACCAGAATCACAGTCTCCTGCAATTTTTACTCTAAAGCCATATTCTTTACTAAATGCTTCTGAAATATATTGTTTTAATTCCATAAAAAACTCCAATTATAGTACTTATTTATCATCTAATTAATTTTTATAGAAGAAAAAATATATGCTAAATAAAAGTATGTTTAAATTATCAGATCAACACTTTTCAGATAGACATACATGGGGGTGTGCAATAGAACAAATGCATTGTCCTAATGCAGATATGTTACATTTGTTTGACCAATCAGGCTATGACTTATGCCCACTAGAACAAGAATATGCCAAAGTAAATATGGGAGAAGCAGAATATATACGTTACAGGCGTGCTATTGCTAAACCTTGGATACAGAGTGAAGGTAATAACACAGGCCCACACATAAATCATTCTTACTTATTTGAACGCAAAGGTTATCACGGATATGCTCTAGAACAGTTAGGGCATTGGGCAGAAGGTAATCATCTTATACACAAAATGACTCAACTTAAACCCAAGTGGGGCATAGATATCAGTTTAGATTATGTAGACAATAATAGATACAACACTATGGAATTGTTTCACTACGAGTGGGACAGTAATAGTTTAGATGAAGTATTAGCCAAAAAAGAAGAAATCGAAAAATTAATCTTTAGTATGGATTGGCAAGAATTTGCTAATTACAAATTAGAAAATAAAGACAGTTGGAAGGACTTAGATTTTGTTGGACAAAGTAAATGGACTACAAAACAATTAAATTTACCTAAAGAAAGATTTAAACTGGTTACTTGGTCTTAACCACCTTTAATTATTTTTAATAGATCGTTTCTATCAAATACAGTTGCTTGTACGGCTTCTGTTTCTGTACCCTTATTATCAAACTTATCTATTCTTGCTTTCTTAAGCATTAAATCTATTTGTTGTAACTTGGCTTTTGTTTTGGCATCACTGGCGTCTAAGGCTATTTTAAGCATGTTACTTGCTTCTGCAAATACTTTACCAGCCGCCATGTCACTTACATTCATACCCAGTTGCATTAGTGTTTCATAACTTTCTATAGCCTTTTTGGCTATGTCACTCATTTCAGTTTCATGATCTTCTAAGCCTTTTATTTCTTTAAAGGCCGCATTTATTTTTTCACTTACACTTAATGCCTGTTGTGTTTCTTCAATAACTTCTTCAGTTTCTTCTTTTGAAGGAACGATTTCCGTAACTTCTTCAATAGGTGGCAAATTAAATTCTTCTTCTAGTTTCTTTGTCATAATACTATTTATTTTACTCTAGAGCGAGAAATTCGTTTCTTTGGCTTACGTGGTTTGTTGCTTCTGAATATTTGGTCTTCGTTTATCACTTTAAAACGTATGCCTTTACGTTTACACCATTCTTGTGCCGCAGTCCACTTAGCGGCGTTTATATGCGTTTGTATGGCTTGTCCTCTGCTACGAGCATTCTCTAATGTTGTTTGATTAGCAGGTTTGATCTCTATTAGTTCCACATGTTGGGCACCATCTTTGTCTGTATATTGTATCATAAAATCAGGAATATAATTATGATACTTTCCATCTACCGGACTCCTATATGGTATTTTAACGTTTTCACTTGCCCATTTAGTAATATTAGGATGATTATCGCACATACGCATAAATGCTAATTCCCAACTACTTCTATAGGTAGGTGATTTACCTCCCACAAACTTACTGGCATTTAATATTTCATATTTGCCTTTTGCGAATTTAGCCATTATGATTTTATAAGTTTACCTGCTGGACTTTTTGAATTGTCTTTTGGCATCACTAAATTTATTCTGTTACCTATGGGCCTTCTTGCATTTATGGCATCATAGGCATCTTTGGTAATTTTTAAAGTATTTTCATTTATACTGAAAAATTCTAGTGGGCTTGTATTTAAATTTTCTGCAACTTTTATAAGAACAATTGATAATGCGTTTGCATTTGCTTCACCATATCCTATCCTTATAAGTCTAGTCTTAACCTGTGTTAATACCTCAGGATTAACTACATCTAGATTTCCGTCTATATCACCTAATATTTCTGAACTTGCTTGAGGCAATGGAAATTTAATCGTAGCATTTTCTAAAAAAACTGACAATGTAGATTGTAAGACATCGTATCTTAATTCGTTTCCAAATGTATTATAAAGTGAAGAACTCATTTTAAGACCCGAAAGTTATATTAGGTGGATCAGCATCTCCGGAACTTTGTCCCGTTTTATTTGTCCATCTGTTTACATTTACACTAGAAACAATTTCATCTGTAAGTGCATTGCCGGCCGCGTCTTTAGGATCTTGTCCATTTATTTTGGCGCCTATTGCTCTATCTATAATCCTTCCAAACGGGTTGTCTTCTAAGAAATCTTGAATACCGGATAGAAATCCTCCACTACTCGCTGGAGGAGTGTATTCTGAATATGTGCTTTCTAAATTAGAACCTGGTATGGTGTCTTCTATCTGAGTTTTCATATCACTAAGCACTTGAAAAGATCGTTCCCTCCCAACTTCAGCCTTTCCAGTAGTATCTAAAATTACAGATTTTTCCAGAGCAACAGGTATTTTTGCTCCAGCATAAAATCCAGGAAGATTTTTAGGATCGTCGATTTCTTCAAATCTATTTAAATCTTGTTCTGCTAAATCAAAATTAAGTTCTCTTGCCACAACAAAATTTTCAAAATCAAATTCCATCTGAAAATCCATTATTTCACTTGAACCATAATCTATATCAGAGAATCTTATTCTGTTCATTACAGGATTAGTTATAGAGTATTGAACACCTTTATTTCCATGATATAGAATAAAATCTATTCTTTCAAAGAAGTTAGCAGTTTCAGATACATTAAATCCAAATGCATTACTATCAAAAACCCCAGTAGATTTTCCAGCATGTTTGCTTTCATTATATTCACTACTAGATCTAAAAAATGATATAGGGTCTCTATCTGTATCACTTTTAAATTTATTTCTAGGATTCATATATAGATGAGAGTAATACCTCATGAATAAAGTAAGCCATTCGTTTTGAATAGTATCATGAACAGTAAAACTAACTGGACCGTAATCTAATCCAGTTTGCACTATTTTTTTCCTATTGTATTTGTTTTTGATTTCTGATCTAAAAGATATATCAGGTAACGTTGCTGTTTTGACCAATGAACTTATTCTTGTCCTAAATTGTTCTCCACTAGCATACAATCCTAATTCTTTTACATCACGGTTAATTATAAAATTTACATAACCCTGAAACTTTTGTCGTGGTGGAGCAATATCAGGTCTGAACTGATAGGCGTTGCGGAAATCCCTTGCAAAGAATTTCCGTTGCCCGCCACCAAAATTTAAGAACCTCATGGTTAACCTCTTAGATTAACCAAGTGTAGTTGTTCCTGATGCTACTGTGTCTGGGAAAGGATTTCCACTTACAGTTCTACCGTTGATATCATTATCACCTTCAAAGTGTACCGCGTTATCGTATCTAATTTGCATAGTTACTGTTACTTGGTCATTTGCAGAGTAATCAGATTCACTGTAGTCTACATTCTGTAAGAAGCAACCTTCTAAGAACCAAACCTCACTTGCGCCTGCATTGACACCGTCTAATATTTCTATTTGCATGTCAAATTTGTAATCACTACCTGAAGCAGGTGTTGATTGTTGAAAGTGGTTTAACTGTCTTTGAACCTGTGCACCTACCTGTTTTGCAACTTGGTTTGTGATATCGTCCCTTACAGTTAAAGTGATTTGTTCCCAAGCATGTTTACCTTGTAGATAAACTCTTGAGTTATAACTTTCAACCATTACTTCTTCATAAGTGATTTTAGGTCTAGTTACAGATTGAACATTCTGTGTTAAAACTTTTGTTTCTGCATTTCCACCAAAATTACCTAATAGACTTACTCTAAATCTATATTTTAATTTTGGCATTAAAATACCTGAACCAGTCTGTCCTGTAACCGGAACACCAAATTTACTTTTGGTTTCTGTTGTTGCACTTGATACTGCCATATTTTTCTCCTAAAGAGCTCTTTTATATAACAATATTTATCATAATAGGCCTAAAATAATTAACTCTAGTTTTAATTCTGACACAAAAAAGGGCAGTAAAACCGCCCTTTTTATTGATTATTTTAATAATCTTATGCTGTTGAGCCCAAAGTATTTTGGATTCTGATCGGAATGTAGATAAATTCTACTGCTTTGACTGGCTGTATAGCAATGTCAATATGCAATTCGTTCCTATCAATTCTTGCTGGAGTATTGTTTGAAGTATCACAAACTGTGATAAAGTCAAATAATCCTCTTTGAGAAACAAGTTCACCAAGCAATCTATCTACAACTACTTTCGCATTTGCTCTAGTTACTTCATCATTTGGTTCAAACAAGAATGGTTTAACTGCGTCGTCTAATTGCTCACGTAAGTAAACTACTAATCTTGCAACGTTCACTCTATCCAATGCACTTGATGTTGGGTTAAGAGTTTTTTGTCCAAATACAGCAATTCCTCTTCCTGGGAAATTCCCAATTGGATTAACTTTGTCTGCATATAAACTATCTCTTTGTCCTTCATTTAATGCTACTGGTACAAACTCTCCTGTTAGTCCGTCAATGTATCCTGTGTTGGATGCATTACTTACAAGCCCTCTTTGGAAACCTGCTGGTGCAAACCATGGGAAAGCAACCTGATCATTAAATGCTATTGTTCTTAATGCCATATGTGAAGCAGGAACAAATACACTTGAACCATCTAGGTTTGTGCTTATACCGTGTGGATAGTAAACAGCCGCATATGGATCACTTGCTAGTAAACCATCTTCGCCGTTTTCACCTGCTAGGTTACTATTATTTGCCCAAGCACTTGTACTTGATGCGTCTGATGCCAATCTAAATGGTGAATCTATAACACTAAATACTGTGTTCTTTCTATCAACACCTAGAGCAATCATTTCATCTGCAAGTTCAGGATATCCAGGAACAGCCACAATATTAAATCTATTTGTTTCGTTTCTGATATCTTGGTTACTTGTTAAAGCAGATTGTAACTCTTTTACAATCATTTGTCTTTGAGCTTTTCTTAGCATGTAAGGTGAGCCGTCGGACTTATTACCACTTGCATCTGCCCAGTATTCTAATGTTGCGTTCCATTTTTTAACGTTTCCGCCACTTAAAGATTTGTTCCAACCTAAGATACCTACTGGTGAAGTTGCACTTGATGGTGCTGTACTAAAAATAGAACCTGCTGTACTTGATCTAAAGTCACCAAAAATAACACCGTCTGGGCTATCTTGGTCTGCACTATCAACAAGTACCCACCCAACTTGGCTTACACTATACTTATAAATTGCTGGATAGTCTTCTAACTTACTACTATCAATCCATAAATCACCTTCTGCTAAACTGCTTACGCCGTCTGCTTTCTTAGTTGGTGTTGATGCTTTTACCTGAATATCACCAGAGAATGTTTGCCATCCGTTGATAGAATCATTTTCTAAAATATCCAAATTGTCTGCACTTACAACTGAATCGTACCATAAAGTACCATCCGCTAATGTTCCAGTAATTGCTGTACTCTTTGCTGTAAAACTTAAAGGTTTAAAATTACTATAAGGATCATCAGAAGTTAAATTTAAATCTGCTGGACCAAATCCTGCAACATTACCGTCCCATAATAGGATGTCTTTGTTATCGGAATTTGTAATTTTAATTTTACCGTTGTTATTTACTGCTATAACGTTTGCACTAAAAGACAGTTGTGCGTTTGCATTACTTATTGCTGAATTAATATCAGTTACTAAGTCATCAACACTTGCATTACCATCTGCGTCGCCATCTGTTCTAAATTGAACAGCAATATTGGCACCGTCATTAACTCTCATGTACATACTAACTGTAGCACCTATATGTGATGATAAATCAATAACACTTACATTAGCACTACTTTCTGCTATAACACTTGAATTACCATTGTGTCTTTTTAATTCGAACGTTGCTTGTCCATCGTTTGCATTTGTTCCTTCACCGGCAACATCAATTACGATATCACCTAATTCTGGAGTTGCACCATGTCTTGAAACTGCATAGGCTTCAGACATTGTTTTGACTGCAAATACTGGTACTGATGCAAATTGACTTGAACTTGCACTATATAATTTTAAAGCAAAAGTACTACCATTATTTGGTTCATTTATTGCTACAAAAACATCACCTGATTGTAATGCACCGCCACCATCTCTTGTTAAAGGAAGTTGGTAGTTGTAACCAATTTTGTGATATGCTGAAGATGTATTAGTGTTCCATTCTGTAGAACCTATTAAATCCCAATCACTGTTTGAAGTCTTTTGGTAGACTTTGAATATTGCCTGAGTAACACCTGAATTGTTTACATAAACAACAGCGAAGTCATCTTTTTTACCAAAAGCAATTTTAGGTTTGCCTGTTGATTCTATATCTGATGCTTCTGGAACTAGAGCAGTTTTATTTACCCAGTTAGTGCCGTCATGTATTTTAATACCAATTACTGTAGATGCTGTGTCTAACCAATAAGAACCATCTGCTGGTGCTGTTGTAGGTGCTGTGGCACTAGGTGCCAATGCGTCTAAATCAACATTTGCTCTTAAAACATATGCACTATTGGCAACACCTAAGAAACTATATGCGGCTAATAAGCCGTATTCGTTTGTTTCGTCACCATGTAATTGTGTTCCACCACTTGATTTAAATGTTGGATTGCCATATGTTTGAAGAAGTTCTCTTTGGCTTGAAATTTTGTATAATTTACCTGCAGTTGCAGAAGTTGTATAACCTGCAGTACCTGAACCGTCTGGACTGCTCTTATCTTGAGCAGTTGCAATTACGATTAAAGGAACTGTTCCAGTTCCAGCCGGAGCATAAAAACTCTCGTCTGATACACTAATGCTAACACCAGGACTTACTAATGTCGCCATATTTTTCTCCTAATATATTAGATACGTTACCCGTATGCACTTATTTATCATATATTAGAATTATTCCGTATTTACGGAATTTGCTGGTATTTAGTGGTATTAAATAAGTTTTAGTGACTCTTTAAATTTTCCTGTGTCCCAATCTCGTATTTCCAGTACCTTTTTTTCTAAATCTTCTAGTGTCCCGTTATTATCTATAATGTAATCTACTGGATACCCGGCCCAATTCCATTCACTTTCATGAACATCTTTATATGTCGTTTCCATTATTTTTCTACTAACGACATTTGAATCAGCAGTTTTGGCGGTTTCATACCATTCGGGTAACTCGCCACGTTGTACCCAAATTATTTTTCCGCCCATTTTTTTAATTAAATCTAATTCATTTCTAAATCTTGCGTCACTTACAACTACACAAGATGAATTTGTATGCTGTTTTCTTATGCGATATTCCAAACTGTTAAGCCAAATATCTTGATCAAAATGATTTCTAAGTACATCAGTACCTAGTAATTGTAGGGCCAGTCTGGGAGTAAAATGTGGTACACCTAATTTTTTAGTCCAGAACATGTCCGGTGTTTCTCTGAAATCTCTGCTTTCAACAGTATCACCTTCCAGCAATGATCTTTCCCAACCAAAAATACTGGAACATAAATCTTTTAGGGGTGCCGCAAAACTATCATGAATACAACCGCGATCTACAAACATATTAGCAACCGTATCTTTGCCACTGCCTATAAATCCTGTTATACCTATTATCATAAAAATCTTGTTTGTCTATAAAATAAATTTATCTAATTTAAAATATTAATTTAATATTTTTGGTTTTTATAGGTTAACCTATAACAAAACCTAATGGACTATTACCTTCTTCCATATTATGTATTCTTTCTTTAAGACCTTCTATCTCTTGCTGGCCCTCTGCCTTAAGTGCGTCACCATTCAACTGAATGGCACCACCTGCTCCAGGTAACCCACTTGCATACTTACTTCTGGCTTCACCTAACATCATTTTACTCTGTGCTAGAGCATAAGCGGCTAACCAAGGATTAGCACCAACATCTTTTAAAAGAACACTTTCTGGAATAAAGTTATATACTCCTACGGCGATTTCTTCCTCATGCCTGACATTTCTTAAAATTTTTAATCTTTTGGTGTTTCTATTCCATAAAAAATTATATTCACTACCAAAAATTCTTCCAATAGTTTCTTTGTATTGTGAAAAAGCATCAAATACTGCTAAACCTCCGACTTGTCCTGCTTGTAACATATACATATTATTAAATGCTACATCGAACGGATCGAAGTTTGTGCCGCCACCGCTGTTGGTGCCTATACCTCTTCTGTAAAGACGTCTTACTTCCATTACTTCATCAGGTAATGTATACTCAGTTACACCATTTTGCGTTGTAAAAAATATTATACTTTCTTCTACACTACCTGCACTTAACTGCCTGTAAATTGCTAATGCTTTATCTATAGCAACGTCATAGTGTTCTCTGTCTAATTCAACATCAACTATTCCGTCAGCCAAACGAAGTTGTATCTCTTTTATGAGTTCTTCACGACTTTTATATCCTATTTGATCTATTGGCATACTACTATTTATCTAATTTCGTATTAAAATACCTTTAATAAAATAGTGGTATCATTGATTCGTCCGCTTAACTTAGTAGGTGTCGTTTTAATATCTTCAAAATAACTATTAAACTTCATTTTCGCAGAATTTTTTATTTCTTTTATTTGCTCTGCTGGTTTACGCAAAGTCTTTTGAAAACTTGTTTCTGTATTAAAATCTTTTATACTAGTTCCCTTAACTGTGAGTCCTATAGATATTTCTGATTTTTTATACACACCAAGTTTTCTTAATTTTGTATTGTATACCCATAGTTCACTTGCATCAATTATATCTATAGGGTTTATACTAGCAATACCAAGATCACTTTCATTTATTTGGTATTTTAATTTTTGAATTAATTTTTCTCTATTAATAGGTTTTGGTTTTCTAGGCTTACGTTTTGCTTTTCCTGTATCTATTAATGTATCACATGCTGTCTGTATTTTTTCAAAAAATGCTAAATTATCCTTACGCATCTTAGGAGTAAAATGTGAGTACCCTTCTTTTATATCAGGGTCATTCCAATCCATTACTTCCTTGGCTTCTTGTAATTCACTTGTATATAAATCTTTAATTATTTTTGCATGAGCGGGTTTTATAGAAGGCTGATATGCTCTCATATCATTATAAGGATCGAAATCTTTAAGTAAAAAAGATTCATTCTCTACAAAACTATCAAGTAATCCTTCCCATGCCCCACATAAAGAAGATACCTGCTCTCTCATACGTTGTTGAATACTGATGACTTTGGTTGTTTTTTCTTTTGAATTTTCCTTTTTTTCTATATAATACTTCTTACCCAGTTTTAACCAATGAGGTTTACATTTTTCATTTACATATTCTATCATACCTTCTGGCCAATAACCTAATTTTTTACTTGTCCAAGCAGTTTTACCCATAGAGGAAAAATAGCCTTTATCAATAGATACTATAAGTTTAATTTCTTCTTTATCCCATCCACTATCTTGTTTGATCCATTTGATCATTGCATCTTGTTTTTGTTTTGTGGGTATTTCATAGTGTACAAAGTATTCTGAATCACTAATTGCTTTTTTACGATCAGCAGGCTCTGTAAGCAATGATAGTTCTTTCCAGTTGGGCTCTTTTAATAAGTATGTACTTCTTTGTTTTTTTCTTCTTGCCATTCTATTCCTTGAAAAGTTTAGGATCTGGATTACCATATAAAACTTGTATTGGTAAAGGCCATTTTTTAAACCCTAATATTTTCTTTTTATCTTTTAAAACGTTTTTGTCCTTATAAAATTGAGTGATACTAATCATACCCTCAAATCTGCCAGACGTTTCTCCTGCTTTAAAAGAAAAATAAGTATTCGCTAGAATGAATATTAATGCTATGATATAAACTTCCATAAATTTCCTAAAAAAACAATTCTAACAAACTTTGTTCTATTTGTCAAGAATTATATTCATATGCCAACTTCTACGTCTGCCAAAGAATAAGAATTCTAAATGCTCTGTAATGTTTTTAGGAAATTGATTAAACCTATCAACTATCTTAACAGTTTTACCAAAAGCACCAGACTCTAATTCTAGTATTTTTTCGTTAGTTATATATCTATTAAACTGTTTAATTTGATTTTTAGATAAGTTTTTATAGTCATTTAGTACTTTTATGTCTATTTCTTTACTAAAATGATCAGCAACAAAATTTATATAATGTTCAACTAAATCATTATTTTGTATAATTGGCATAAGGGAATGAAAGTATTGCCAACCCTGAATACTTAGGCCACCAATGTCAGCATCCATGTATCCGGTTTCTTGCCATCTGTAGATGCCTTCTTTTATTTGCTTGACCCAAATCGGAAAATATTTGTCATTTTCAAGTAAAGAATTATATAAAGATTGATAAAAGTCCATATATTTATGGTTAGATGTATCAAATAGATATTTAGATAATATATTAGAAATACCATACATATTAAATCCTAATACAAACCATGTAAATATACTTTCGTCTATAAGTTGTTCCTTGTTAAATGTATTAGTAGATTGTATTACTTCTATGGATTCTGCTATTCCTAACTTCCTATCTTCTAAAAAATCTCCTGTATGTACCCCATAAAAGAAATCAAATGCTTCAAACGTCTGCAAATTATAATCAGCAATTTGTTTCACATACATTGGAGAATTTATTAATAATTGTAGGAAATATACATCTAAATTTAAAATATTATTTTGTATTACCTGTTCTAAAGTGTTACGCCAAGACTTACTATCCTCTCCTGGCATACCTAAAATTAGTTCTGTGAGAACCGGAAGATGATTTTTATTTGCAAGATCTGTAACATCGGTAATAGAATTAATTTTCATGTTTTTTCGTTTAATATTTTCTAAAACATGATCACTTGTGGTTTGCAAACTTAATGTTACTCCGGTTTGTATTTTTGCATCAGTAAATAATTTTACAATTTGTACAACCGTATCATTGCTATTTTTAGCATAACTAACACTAAGTCCATTAGGACAACCGGTTTCTTTATTATGCTTTACTATTTTTTCTGCAATTTTTAAATCTCGATCTTTAAAAATACCAAAGTTACTTGACGTTAGAGAAAGGTATGGTAATTTATTTTTTGCAATCCAATCTAGTTCTGCATCTATTCTTTCAAAATAAAACTTATACATTTTACTTGCTGTTGCACTTCCCCAATCACAAAATGTACAACTATATGGACACCCTCTATCTGTTTCTATGGTTGGTACCCATTCTATATCTGTGTGCTCGTTAACTAAATTATCAAACATTCCATTTAGGTATGGACTTGGTAAATCTAGTTCCTTCATTCTTTCAAATTTATTAACCTTATCTATTTCCTCACCATTATGATACTGTAATAAAATATGCTCTAATGCAAGTTCACCTTCGCCTACAACTATACTATCTATAAAAGGATACTTTTCAAAAAATGCATCGTCTCTCCAAGGTAATTCAGGACCTCCCATTAAAATAGTTATATCAGGATATGCTTCTTTTAATTTTTCTGCTAATTTAAAACAATAATTTTTGTTCCAGATATATAAACTTAAGAGTACAATATCCGTATTTTCGTGTTTTTTAATTAATTCTTCTATTGGTTCTCGTCTAAAAATAATATTAGAAACAATAAAATTATCTTTTATCAGTTTATTTTGCTCTACAAAAGACCATAGAGCCCCTACACTATAGGGTAAATAATAACTGTTTAAATGATGCGGGCCTGTTTGGAAATTAACTTGTACAAGAGATACGGAGGTCATAACACATTATTTGCCTTTTGAAAACTTCCTATCTTGGTTATACGGCAAATCTTTTTCTATTATTTCTTTCCAATTTGCAATAGTCATATCAAGTCCATCGCTAAGTTCTACTTTTGGAACCCAGCCTAATCTAGTTGTAATCTTGTGATTGGTACTGTTAAGCAAATATATTTCACCTGGTCTTGGAGGTTTAGTATTCCAATTTACATGTCCATTCCAGTCTAACTTTTCTGCAATAAGTTTTACATAGTCTTTTATTTTAATTGCATTATCAGGTCCTATACAAAATATTTCACCTTGACATTTATCAGGATTTTCAATTACTGCCTGCCAGGCATCTAGTAGATCGTCAATGTAAATAAAGTTTCTGTATGGTTCACCATAACCTAAATTTATCTCTTTTGGATTTTTCAGCATTTGTGTAATAATTTGTTCTGTAACAAAGAAGTCATTATCCTTTCTACCGTATGCATTAGTTTGCCTAATAGCAGTAAAGGGCAGTCCATAACTTCTGTGAGCGTATTCTAAATACTTTTCACATCCATACTTTGCAACGGCATACGGAGCATTTGGATTTGGAGGTGTTGCTTCATTAAATGCAATTATACCTTCCTCTTTTCCATCTCTAATTAAATCACTTATTGGTTGCCAACCATATACTTCCATTGTACTAGCAAATACAAAGTTTTTTAAATTAGGTAATGTTGCGGCAATTTCAATAAGATTTACTGTGCCTACATAATTTACTTCACTAAAAGTGATTTGCTCATAAAAACTATCTTGCACTTCTGTTCTGGCCGCCAAATGTACAATTATTTCAGGATCAAACTGTTTAATTTGAAACCCTACTTTGGAATGGTCTCTTAAATCTTCTTTCAAAAATTCTAGTTCATGTTTGTCTTTTAGTCTTTCAACCATGTGCTGACCTATAAAACCGTCTGCGCCTGTTATAAATATTCTCATGTTATGTCCTCTGTTTTTGCGTACCCTGTCACTTGTAATGTATATCTATTTATATTACTAATATTACTAACACAATGTACTTGATCTTTTAAAATAAAGGCATAATCACCTTTTTTATATTCTGTAAAATTTTGATCTTCTATTTCTAAATAGTGTCCCATAATTTTGTCCTGTAAAAATACATTAACTCTCACAGGTATTTTTCCATCTATATCCCATTTATTTAATTTTGCTAAATTATTTAATCTAAAAAACTTATCTATATGTGGTCCTATAAACCTACCTGGTTTGATACAATTTACTGTTACCATAGAGTAATCTACAAAAGAAAATACCTCTTTTATTTTATGAGCCCACATTGGAGCAAAATCATCATAGGTTTGTAGAACAATAGGACCATCGTCTGGATAGTCAGGTACTGGTAAATTATTTTCCTTCCAATACCCGCCAGACCAAATCGTATTTGTTTCTTCTACAAATTTTGTTAGATATAATTCCCTTTCATCTAACCAGGAAAGATCTATATTTCCTTTTATCATTTATATAACACCGTAACTTGTGCAGAGTAAAAAGGTTCATCTCCCATATTGCCGGCAATATGCCAATCATCACTACCAAATTTTACATAGTCACCTTTACGCCATTGTGTGTAAGGTTTATCATGTATTTCATAATAGTGTCCTCGTTTCCAATCATCTAAAAATATCAAATAACGATATCCCTCTCCCTCTCCATGTTGTTGTTTTAATTTAAAATGTTTATCAACATGATGAGGAATAGTCTGTCCTGGAGGTATCTTAATTGTACTTACTACATGATGATCAAAACCCTGCGGGATTTTATTTGCTAAATCATGTACCCATTCAGGAGACTCTTCAAACATCTGCCATATACTACTGTTATGTTCAGTGTAATATTCTTCCAATGCTTCATATTGTTGATAACATTGGAAAAAATCTGTATAACGGATATTATCTAGTTGAGCTTTAGATATATCTAGATCTATATGCCCGTAACTAATCACAATAACTCTCTAAAGTTCCTCTACGTCTTAGATCTAAAGTAGCACAATGTATGCCGCCAGAGAGCGTCATAGAGTGCCTAAACTGTACAGGTACACTATCTATACCGTACTTGTCAAGTTCTCTCATCAGAGGCTCTTGTGCTGAGTCTAAGATTACAGTATTTTGATCTACACTTAGTAAATTCATACCAATGTATGGTGAACATGGTGCAATATATCCTTCCTCTGATAATTTACTACCTTGTACAACACAATCATCAAACCAAATCTTGTCCCACTTTGCAAACATTTCAGGACAGTTATCTGGTGTTACTCTTGAACTATTCATTAAAACAAGTCCAGGTCTTAGTGGAACAATAGTGCTATCAAAATGTGCAAAACTGTAAAGTTCACTGTAATGTAATTTGTAACCCATTGGCTCTAATAATCTTTTTAGCCATTTATAACCTTTCATGTTTCCTGAGTTACTAACTTGATATAATAAGTCTCTACCAACTCTCACAATATTAGGTGCATCAAAACAAATTTCATGGTCTAATAATGTTGCAACATCAAGATTCTCAAACTGGTACATATCATCGTGTAGTTTAGGTTTAGGTGCTTCTAACCAAAGAGCACCATCTTCAAATGCTTCATACATGATATCTTCGTAAAGATGCTTTGCTTCAAAATATCTTGCTCTCACAGGAGTAGGAGTTTCTATTAACATGTCGCCTAATGGAAGTATTAGATCTCTCGGACACCAACTATACCAGCCTTTTGAATTCCAACCTTGTCCTACATCATAGTTCATTTTGTCCCAGTCAACTATTGCTGGTCTATGTACTTTGACACCCATTTTTGAAAGTGTGTCTGCCAGTCCGTCGGCATCTTCATTTGCTTCATCTATGACCCATTGAGGATAAGTTCCTTCCAATGGTTTAATTTGTTCTTCCGGGTAAGGTGCATAACTGAAACTTCTTGCTGAAATATCAGTTGCTATTCTTGAATGGTGGGCGTGTCCAACGATTATTTCTTCCAATGGGTCCCAATCGTTGTGAGAGTTTACTATCATTTGTCTGTCTCCTGTAAGTAATATTGTGTTACTATTTATAGTATGAGTTGATTTTTATTATGCATTTCTGACATAAGGCTAAAATTATGTTTACAACGTTGATCTAAATTTATTAAAAGGTTTTTCTTTTCTTCTTCTGATAAATTTGCTATTCTTTGCATTTCTAATACTATTGCTTGAAACCTTTCTATATCATCTTTTATATCATCGTAATCTTCATTTATAAATGGAGAAAATGTCTCAAACCCTAGTTTTCTAAAATTGCGTAAAAAATTTTTACATTGGAATACTACAAAAGGTTTTTTTAAAAATACAAAATTTAATGTCTTTTCAGTGACAATATTAAAAAGTTTATGATAAACAAATTTATTCTCTTTTCCTATTAAAAAATAATCTTCTATCACAACCCCTATCCTACAGGATTTATAATACATATCTAATTTTTCATTTAAATGTAAATCAAGATATCTATTACCACCTGGTGTCTCTTGTATTTCTATATGATGCTTTTCGACTTCGTAATTGTGCAGAGCGTCAGATAAAGTATCTAGTTGAGTCGAATCGTTAAAAAAAATTTTGCTATCTCTATTTGTTTTTTCTTTTTGTAAATCAGTATATTCACCGTATGTGTAATAATTATGCTCTAACAATCCTGCTTTGTTAAGAAGGTGCATAACAATATATTTTGTTCCCCTAATAGTATTTGCAGGTATAAAAAAATCCTTATCTATAATATATTTGTTTTGTGTGCTGTTTTTTAAAATATTATAGGTGTAAGGTATAAAAGAATTAAATCTAAGAATAGGTATAGTATATCTAGGTCCGTATTCTATATCTATATTACAAGTAAGAAATTTAACCTGGCTCCAAACGGTCGGGTTTATAAAATGTTCTATAAAATTTCTATAGTCAAAACATTCCAAAGGCTCAGATAAAATTAATTTATTTTTACGTGACTTCTGTAAAAACCTATTAAAAAATAAATTATTAATATTAAGTATATCAAAAAACCTACTGTGACCACTACGAAAAAAAGATATGCATAATATCATATCCTTTGTAATATCAAGAGTAGATAATAAAATTTTGAGTTCGTTAATATTTACATATTCTATTGGTTGTATATGATAATCATCATATGTATTGCTTGTAAAATAATTTTTTATAGCAGGGGTATAATTTTCTTTTATTAAATTCTTTGGTGGTTCAGATTCGCTTACAACTATATGTTTTAAAAATATCATCAGCAATCACCTAGCCACTCGCTGATACAAACTCTGTAATTGCCTTCAACACCTCTATTGAACTCCTCGTGTCTTTCATTATCACCTAATCCAAATATTACGGTATCAGTCCAAACTAACTGTTGCTCTTCACAAACTTTTATGTATTGATTTTCATATTTTTCCCAATTATAGTCAGGACTAAAATTTTTCATGTACTCTACACCTAATGCCATAGAATAATTATTCGCCATTTTTACTTCATTAAGCATACTTACACCATCATCAACATATTCCTTTGTAAATCTTACACCTACTCTGTGGTTTTCCAATGTAAAAAATGGTTTACTTAAACTACATGTCACTTCTTCTATTGCTGGATAATCATTTAAATTTATATCTATACCTTTTGATATGCCCCAATATGCTAAATCTAAACACACAGGTATATTGTGTACATTACAAACTTTCATAAGATGATCAAAATCTGGGTGTAGGCAACCAAAGTCACTAAAAGGAGCACTTATAATAAGAGCATGTAAGTTCAATCCATCAAGTTGATCTTCAAGATTAATTTGATTTTTTTCATTCTCATAGATGTTTTTAAAATTTACATGTTTACCTAGACAAGCATGATACTGAAAATCTCCCTGTACTACTATAATTTGTTTAGTATTGCAATGTCTTAATATGAAGTTATCAAAGGCTTGTGATGTACCTTGCGTGTAATCTGCATGTGCAAAATTTTCTAATCCAGTTAAACTTTTATTATTACTGTAGTTTATCCAATCTCTCCATACGCCTGCATATTCATCAAGGGTAGGAATATGTATATTATTTTTTTCAATATGAAAATGAAAATCAGATATTTCTTTATTTCTTATAGGTCTTGCACCTCTTACTGCTGTCATGCCAATATTTATCGAGTGCTTTTTTTAATTTTTGCATTTAATGATTTTGTAAATCAAAAGTAGATAAATAGTACTATGCCTAGATTAAGTTTATGGAATCCAGTCAAAACAAATGACTATAATTTTACCGACCGTGTGGTTGGTGAGCATCTTCATGCCGGAGGCACCGGTGTACATGTACACAAATATTTAGGTGTACATGCTGAAAACGATGGCAAAGACCCAACTAGACCTTCTTCAGAAGCAGGAAACAGCGAAGTATTCATACAAGATCTATTATTTTTAGAAAACAGAGATAGAAAATACGATGAAAATATATACGAATTGCGTGGACAATATAACCTAGGCGATAATGATGCCTTTGATTTAACACAATTTGGTATGTTCCTAGCAAATGATCAATTATTTATGAATTTTCATATAGAAAGCATGGTTGAAGCAGTGGGTAGAAAACTTATGCCTGGTGATGTATTAGAGTTACCTCATTTAAGGGATGACTTATTACTCGGTAGCGATGAAGCAATAAACAGATTTTATGTTGTTACAGATGGTAGCAGACCAGCAGAAGGATACGATCCACGTTGGTGGCCTCATTTGTGGCGTGTTAAATTAGGACCAATAACAGATTCACAAGAGTACAGAGATATTCTTGGTACTGGTGAAGAAGAAGGTGATTTAAGAAATCTTATTAGTACCTATGCTAATGATATCAATATAAACGATAAATTGCTGGAACAAGCAGAAAAAGATGTTCCCTACGATCCTCAATTTAGAAATACTGCTCACTTATATTATGATGAAACAGTACCAGATAAGCCTGCCCCTGCTTTAGACTTTGCAGGTAACGATGGACAGCCTATCAATGGTTTAAGCATTGTAGGTAGTGGGACATCTTTTCCAACTAGTGGAACAAATGATGGAGATTATTTTTTAAGGACAGATTTTTCACCAAATAGATTGTTTAAAAAATCAGGTACTCGTTGGCTTAATGTAGGAACCGATCAACGAGGTGCATGGGCGGCGGCTAATAGAATATTAACAACGTTTATAAATAACGACAACATAACAAGAGAGTCAGATGGTACAACAACACCTGAAAAAGTAAATTTAAGTAAGGTTGTGAAACCTAGGACGGATAACTAATGGCGGGTAAAAATTTAGATTACTGGTATGATGAACAAATAAAAAGATATTTGCTTCAACTTATTCGTATCTTTTCAAATTTTCAAGTTAAAGAAAATACAAAAAATGGTATCAAATATAATCGTGTTCCTGCTAGATATGGTGATGCCAGTAGAATGGTTGCTAGTATTTTAAGAAACAACAGTGAAAACATTATAAATTCCGCACCATTTATAAGTGTTACTATAGGCAGTATACAGCCTGCAAGGGACAGAACACACGAACCTTTTCTTGTTGATACTCAACAGGTTGCTGAAAGAGATTTTAATGTAGAAACTGGTCAGTATTCCTCAGTCCAAGGTAATCTATATACCACTCAAAGGTACATGCCAGTCCCATATAATATGACATTGAATGTTGATATTTGGACCACCAATACAGATACTAAACTACAAATATTAGAACAGATATTTGTTTTATTCAATCCAAGTATCCAACTACAATCAAACGATAATCCTTTAGACTGGTCAAGTGTATTTGAAGTAGAACTCATAGACATCAATTGGACCAGTCGGGCCGTTCCTGCAGGGGTAGATGAATCATTAGATATAGCATCTTTAAACTTTGCTATTCCTATTTGGATATCACCTCCTGCTAAAGTTAAAAGACAATCTATTATACAAAAAATTATAGCAGATGTACACTCAACAAGTAATATACAAGACTTAGGATATAGTGAAGACTATGCAGATTTCTTTGGAGACATAAATGATACCGCAGAAATTATAGTTACTCCTAGTGATTACCATTTACAAATAACAGGAAGTACAGCAATATTGGTAAACAATGCTGGTGTAGAGCAGAATTGGGATGACATACTTTTAATGCAGGGAGAAATTACTGCAACAAGTTTATTAAAATTAAATATTTCAAACGATAGTGATAATGTATTAAATATGGTAGTAGGTAGTATTTCTAAAAACCCATTATCAGAAAGCTCGTTAATTTTTAATTTAGATACAGACACACTACCAACAGACACATTAGATAACGTGGATAAGATAATAAATCCAAAAGAAAATTACCCTGGCGATGGTGTATTACTAGCCGCCGCAACAGGACAAAGATATTTAATAACCGAATCTTTAGACAATATAGGATATCCTAATTGGGGATTAGATGCCAATGAAAATGACATAATACAATATAATGGTTCAGCATGGACCGTTGTATTTGACTCTGCTAATATAAAGAGTGAAGAATACACAACCAACGATTTTACTTCCAAACAATATAAATGGACAGGATCAGCCTGGATAAGTAGTTATGAAGGCGAATATAACCCTGGATTTTGGAGTGTATCACTATAATGAGTACCACAGCGGCAGGAGTTGTTTTTCTTGCCAAGGATACTGGCAGATGTTTATTACAACTCAGAGAAGGCAATAAAAGATTTAATCACACCTGGGGATTCTGGGGAGGCATAATTGAAAAAGGTGAAACTCCTTATGAATGTATTGTCAGAGAATTAGATGAAGAAATTGGGTTCGTTCCAGAACTACAAAAATTAAATCCTATAGATGTTTACCAAAGCAAAGATAAAAACTTTTACTATTATAGTTTTGTATATGTAGTTGAAGAAGAGTTTATTCCTTCACTCAATTCTGAAAGTGCCGGATATGCCTGGATTGATATTGGAGTTTGGCCTAAACCTCTACACAACGGTTCACATATTACCCTAAATAAAAATGGCGGAACTGATAAACTACACACTATTCTAAATATACATTCCGAATAAATAATAACATGAGCAAAGGCGAAATAATCGATTTTGTTGTTTTGCGGATAACCACAGAATTAGATAAGTATCAAAGATCTAAAACAATTCCACATACACTATTAGAGGGTGCTCTAGAAATAGATGAAATAAGAGACACTTATTATGAAAAGTTATCTCCAAAATATCAAAAGATATTTGATAATGTACTAAAACAGTATCATCAGAATATTGGGGAGAACTTCGACACCTTAAAAAGTGCAATGAAAAAAGATTATGCTAGAGTAATAAAACATATGTCTTCTGAACATGAAAGTTTTTATTTTAAAGAAATAATGAATTTATATAGACCTGGAATGAATCCTATACGAGCTATATATTATCAAACTAGAGAAATTATAAGAAGATTTAATCCAGAGCATCCTTATCATTATTGGTTAGTTGATCTAGTAACTGACTTAGAGTACAACAATATTTTATTAGATGCTCTAGGCAAAGATATAAAAAAATTAGAAAAAATTATACAAAGATATTATTTTCCATTAATTAAATATGGTGACGGTGTTCCGTTAGAACTATTCCATGCAAAACAACAATTAAAGGATTTTAGACACTATTATCAATTTTTTAGAAGTATACAAAATTGGGTTCCTGACGAATAATTAAAATTGCACGTCCATACTTGGTACAAAAAACATATTACATGTAAGCCTATTTAAATCAGTATCTTTTTTAGTTTGTGTGGAGTGCCAACTAGTTGGAGAAACCTTTATTAACAATAAGTCTCCAGGATTGCCACCTGCTTCTCGAACTAATTTACCCCCTACGTTTTCGCCGGTTGGGTTTAATTCATTTTCATGAATTGACGTCCCAAATACCTTTTCAGGATTACAATAAAGTATTCCTCTTACAGGAGATTTTTCTACACAATGATAATCATTATGTATAGGCAAATGATGTGTAGGTTTAGTAAACATATTCATACTTGTCCAAATATCTACAATTTCTAAATCCCACATTTGATTTATTTTTTGCAACATGATATCTTTATTTTCCATAATAATATCCTCTACCATATGTGCTGTCATACTACACATGGCTTCATCTTCATCAACCATGGTTGCTGTAGACATGTATTCATTAAAAATATCT
>Ga0255753_1001414_pt1 | contig 28917 bp, 36 predicted proteins | sample 041ome_10_FD_179953 | JGI IMG/M metagenome (GOLD analysis project Ga0255753, IMG submission 179953) | Coastal salt marsh microbial communities from the Groves Creek Marsh, Skidaway Island, Georgia - 041412US metaG (version 2) | ecosystem: Environmental > Aquatic > Marine > Intertidal zone > Salt... | reverse complement strand
AATCTAGTTTTGGATTTCCAGGTTCCGCATAACCAAGTTTTTGAGCTTTTGTCAAAACATCAGAAAAACTTTGATTAGAATTTTCCATCTCTGATAAAATATAATTAGAAGTGCCATTTAAAATTCCGTATACTTTCGAAATCTTGTTAGTAGCCAAACCTTCTTTGATAGATCTTAATATTGGAATTCCACCTGCAACAGAAGCTTCAAATTCAAGATTAACATTATTGAGTTCAGCAATTTTAGCTAGTTCATTTCCATGTTTAGAGATAAGAGCTTTATTTGGAGTTATTACATGAATTTTCTTTCTTAAAGCAGTTTCAACAACTTTTTTTGAAATCCCATCTGATAAACCTATGGCTTCAAACAAAATATCTATTTTTGTTTTGGCAAAAATATCTAACGGATTTTTATAAAATATTCTTTTATTAATTTTAAATTGTCTTTTTTTATTTATATTTCTAGCTGATATGGCAACAACATTAATCTTCTTACCTGTTTTAAGTTCGATATCTTTTTTTTTAGTGTTTAGTTCATTGAGCAAGTAAGAGCCTACTTGACCAAGACCTACTACTGCAATATTTATTGATTTATTCATTGGTTTATATCTGGATATTTACTTTTTTTTGTATAGTCATCTATATAAATCTTATATTCATCATAAGTCATATTTGTTATGTCTTCTGACTTTTTTAATACTTCAGATAATTTTTTTTGATCTTCACTTTTTTTAACCACATCTTCTGTCCAATATTTAGAATCTTTGTTTAATGAACAATTAGTTAGAAATGAAATAATAAAAAAAATAAAAACTAATTTCATTATAAAGCAGTTTTAATTGGAAAATTAAATTTCATATTCAAATTTTGTACTGCTTGACCTGCTCCACCTTTAATTAGATTGTCTATAGCCGAAATTATTACAATCTTATTTTTGTATTTAGATTTACAGACAGAAATGAAACAATTGTTTGTATTAATGACATCATTTGTACTTAAAAGACTGTTTGCTTTTAAAATTTTTACAAATTCGTCATTCTTATAAAAATCTTTTAGTGTCTTAATTATTTTTGACTGAGTAATACCTTTTTCTAGATCAATATAAATAGTACTTAAAATACCTCGAAACATAGGAGTTAAATGCGGTGTAAAATTAAAACTTAATTTCTTTTTAGTAAATTTTTTTAACATTTGATTGATCTCTGAATTATGTCGATGAAAGCCAACACCATAGGCACTCAAAGATTCATATAGGTTTTTATCTTTATATTTTTTATGGACACCTCTACCAGCTCCTGAATAGCCAGATTTAGAGTCCATTATTATATTGTTAACTTTAACTAAATTTTTTTTAAAAAGAGGAATTAATGGTAAAAGTATTGAAGTTGGATAACAACCAGGGCAAGATACGATCTGGTACTTACCTATATCTTTTCCGTTAATTTCTGGAAGACAATATATACTTTTCTTGATTAAATTTACTGCTCGATGTTTTTGTTTGTACCATTTTAAATATTCAGATCCTTTTTCTAATCTAAAATCAGCAGCTAAATCAATTAAAGTGATATTTTTTGTTAAATGTTTTGATATATCTTGTGCTTCTCCATTAGGTAATGCTGTAAAAACTACATCAACATCTTTTAAAAGTTTTTTATTAAATTTAATAATTTTTGGTAATTTTTTTACTGAAAGTGATTTGTCATAACTAGAAATATTTTTTCCTACAGAACTATTTCCACAAAGATATTTAATATTTATAAATTTGTGTTTAATTAATAGTTTAATTAATTGAACTCCAATATATCCAGTTGAACCAGCAACCAATGCATTAAGCTTAGGCATAATCTATTATAACAGTTTAAAATTAAAAAAAAATTATCTTTTAGAAAATTGAAAGCTTCTTCTAGCTTTTCTTCTACCAGGTTTTTTTCTCTCAACAGCTCTAGAGTCTCTGGTTGTAAGTTTTTCAGTCTTTAATGTAGATTTTAAATTTTCATCAAACATAACTAACGCTTTAGAAATACCATGAACTAATGCTCCTGCTTGGCCAGTAGGTCCTCCACCACTAACGCTACATCTAACATCATAATCTGTAGATTGATTAATTATATCAAATGGTCTTGTAATTTGAAGATGATGAAATTCACTTGAAAAATATTCATTAAATAATTTTCCATTAACATAAATTTTGCCAGATCCTTTTTTCAACCATACCTTTGCGATAGAAGTTTTTCTTCTACCTGTTGCGTATTTACTGTCTTTAAAATCTAATTTTAATTTAGGCGTTTTTGATGCTGCTTGAGTATTTTCCATATTAATTTCTAACTAAGTTTTTACTATTTAATTTACCCAACTCAATTACTTGTGGATTTTGTGCTGCATGTGGATGATCACTTCCAGAATAAATTTTTAGTTTAGTTAATTGTTTTCTACCTAATACACCACCTGGCAACATTCTTTTTACTGCAAGTTTTAAAGTTTCACCTGGTTTTTTTTCATGTAATTTTTCTGGTGTTGTCTCTTTAATTCCACCAGGGTGTCCAGTGTGTCTATAATAAATTTTGTCTTGAAATTTTTTTCCAGTAAATTTTGCTTGTTCAATATTTTTAACTACTACAAAATCTCCATGGTCCATATGCGGAGTGTAAGTAGTTTTATTTTTTCCTCTGATAATTTTAGATATCACAGTTGCTAATCTTCCAACCACAGCATTTGTTGCATCTATTTCATACCATGATGAAGTTACCTGGTCTTTTTTTACGAATTTTGTCATTGTGCCAGGATTAATACTATTATTAATTGCAAAGTCAATTTGATATTTGGCTTGTAATATAGGACTTATCTGATAAAAAAGCATTGCCGATTTGATCCTATTGCGGGCATATAACTGCTAAACAGGAATTTTTCATTACAATATCGGTAGGCATTTGAACTGTATTGTGCGCCTTACATTAAGTTAAAGCACTAAAAAAGGAGTAAAATGAGTACAAAAAGAAATAATCCAGAAACAATAGCAATTCATGGTGGCGACTATAGAAGTGACCCATCTACTAATGCGGTAGCTGTACCAATTTATAGAACAACATCATATCAATTCGATAGCACTGAGCATGCAGCAAACCTGTTCGCGCTAAAAGAATTTGGCAACATTTATACAAGAATCATGAATCCAACAAATGATGTTCTTGAAAAAAGAGTTGCTGCTCTAGATGGTGGTTTGGCTTGTCTAACAGTTTCATCGGGACAAACTGCTTCTACTTTTGCAATTCTAAATGTTGCACAGGCAGGAGATAATATTGTAAGTTCAACAGACCTATATGGTGGAACAGTATCTTTGTTTACACATACATTAAGTAAACTTGGTATTGAAGTTAGATATGCAGATCCGTCTGATCCAAAAAACTTTGAAAAAGTTATTGATGAAAAAACAAGAGCTTTTTATGGTGAAACTTTACCAAATCCATATTTAAGAGTTTTTCCAATTAAAGAAGTGGCAGATATTGGTAAAAAATACAATATACCATTAATTGTTGATAACACAGCAGCACCAGTTATTTGCAAACCACTCGAGCATGGGGCAGCAGTAGTTGTTTATTCACTTACAAAATATATAGCCGGTCATGGAACAGTTGTAGGTGGAGCCTTAGTTGATGGTGGTAATTTTGATTGGACAGCAGACCCAAAAAGACAACCACTTTTCAATGAACCAGACGCAAGTTATGGAGGTGTAGTTTGGGGTAAAGCAGTACCGGAATTAACAGGTGCTAACGTTTCTTTTGCTGTAAGAGCTAGAGTAACTTTGTTAAGAGATCTAGGATCAGCTTTATCACCTGATAACGCATTTGGTGTAATTCAAGGATTAGAAACTGTTGCTTTAAGAATGAAACAACATTGTGAAAATGCAGCAAAAGTTGTTGATTATCTAAAAAAACATAAAGCTATATCCAAAGTGATTTATGCAACTGAACATAGTGAAGAAATTTCTAGTAGAGCGAAGAAATATCTTAAAAATGGAAATGGTGCATTAGTTGGTATTGAATTAGCAGGTGGTATAGAAGCTGGTAAAAAATTTATAGAATCTCTAAAAATGTTTTACCATGTAGCAAATATTGGTGATGCTAGAAGTTTGGCAATTCATCCAGCAACTACTACTCATAGTCAATTAACAGAAGATGAGTTAGCTGCAGCAGGTGTAACACCTGGTTATGTTAGATTATGTATCGGTCTAGAACATATTGACGATATTATTGATGACTTAGATCAAGCTTTGGACAAATCTTCTAAAGGTAACCTAAAAGCTGTAAGCTAAATTTTAAATTTATATGTCAACAAATCGAAATTAATTAATTTTTCTATAATTTGATAAATATAGAAAATACAAAGTTGATAAAATAATTAAAATAGAATTTATCTGGTGTAGGGATGCATAAAAAATCTTTACTCCAGATAAAAGTGTTAGTACTCCTAAAATAACTTGAAGAAATAAACTAACTCCAATTATAAACATTGGTTTTCTGAATATTTCATCACAGTCTTTGACAACATAAAAAAGAATGTAAATATAAATACCTAAAATTAAGTAAGCTAAATTTCTGTGAATAAATTGAACTATAGATGGATTATCAAAAACGTTTACATTTAAAAATTCAGTAAATTGACTATCGTCAGGAAAATAGGATGAGCCCATTAAAGGCCAAGTATTATAAACTTTCCCGGCATCCATTCCTGATACAAATGCACCTATTATTAATTGTAAAAATAATAAAAAAAGAAAAACTTTTATTAAATTTAAATTAATTGAAATATATTGTGCTTGAATTTTAGTTAATTTAAGAAATTTCCAAAATATTACAGACAAAATTATAAAGGCGGTTACTAAATGTAATGAAAGTCTATAATGACTAACATCCACCCTATCTATTAAGCCACTAGATACCATATACCAACCAATAAAACCCTGAAAACAAACTAATAAAAAAATCAATCCATAGTTTTTTAAAATTCTTAAACCATATTTGATTGTAAAAAATATAAGAGGTAACAATACAGTTAAACCAATTAATCTACCCAATTGACGGTGACCCCACTCCCACCAAAAAATTACCTTAAATTCATTAAGGGTCATATTAAAATTTTGTTCACTAAATTCAGGAATAGTTTTGTAGAGTTCAAAATAATCAATCCATTTATCATTTGTAAGTGGTGGAATAAATCCAATAAATAATTCCCAAGTTGTTATAGATAATCCAGAGTCAGTTAATCTTGTTAGTCCTCCAACTAAAATTATAAGAATTATGAGTGCAATAAGTGTAAGTAACCAAACTTTTAATTGATTATTTAAATGACTATTCTGACTGTACATATATGAATAAATATAATAATTGTTGATAAATCCAATAAATTAAATGTCGCCAAAAAATAAAAAAAAATTAAACGGAATACGTACAAAACTAGATAAATTAGATAATAAACTTCTAGCTTTAATTAAGTATCGAACCTCTCTAGTTAAAGAAGTTCTTAAGTTAAAAGAATTTAAAAAAGAGATCGTAGATCAAAAAAGAATTAATTTTATTTTAAATAAGATTAAAGGAAAATCTATAAAACTTAAAATAGACCCAAAAATTACCAATCGTATATGGAAAAATATGATCTGGTCTTATATTGATTACGAAAGACGTAATTTTAAAAAGAAGTAATTACTTACTGTGAGGTGGAAGTTTTTTTTCCACAAATGTTTCGTGTTTTCTTGTAGAAGGATTATATTTTTTAGCTGAAAGTTTAACTTTTGCTTTTTCACCACCAGCTGGTTTTTTAACATAGTAAAAGAAAGGACTATCTGGTTTTGACTCTGGAACTAGTCTAACTTTTACGTGTGTTTTTTTTGCCATTTTATTTCAATTCTTTTAAGTTTTTAACAATTTTAGAAATTTTAACTAATTTATTTCTTAAATTATCAGCTTTTATAGAATTATTTGCCATTTCGTCAAGTTCTAAAGATTGATCTCCGTTAAGTACCTTTTTCACACCATTAATAGTCATGCCCTGTTCTTTAAGGAGAAATTTAACTTTTTTGAGAAGATTAATACAGTCTTCATCATAATATCTTCTATTGGAATTTAAAATTTTGGGTTTAATTTGCTTAAACTGAGTTTCCCAAAATCTAATTATGTGTGTTGGAAGTTCACCCTTCTTATTGGATTTTAAATTTAATATTTTAGCAACTTCACCTATTGTTTTGTAAGCACTGTCAGATTTATCCATTATCTTTTAAATTTACAAAATCTTTAAATTCTTTTGAGGGTTTAAATAACACCACATCTCTACTTGAAATCATTTTAGTTTCTTTAGTTTTGGGATTTCTTCCTATTCTTGATTTTTTTTGTCTTATAGAAAAAGTTCCAAATTTTGATAATTTTAATTTTTTTTCATGTTTAATATTAGAGACAATTGTTGATAAAAAATCCTCAATAAGATTTTCAGAAATTTGTTTAGAAAAACCTAATTGCATATAAACCAAATTAACTAAGTCTTTTTTAGTTAAGTTTATTCTCATTTATTTAAATATTTTGCTTGATCTTTTCTATCAAATTACCTTTTACAATTCTATGACAAACATCTAAAGAATTTGAAAATCCTATATAATCAGTGCCTCCATGACTTTTGACTACTGGATGATCAAGACCAAGAAATATAGCACCATTATAAAGTCTTGGATCTAGCCTTTTTTTAAATTTATTCAAATTTGAAATATTTAATAGTGATGAAATTTTTCCAATAATAGTTCCAGTCATAGCTTTTTTAAGTTCACTTGTAATGAAGTTTGCCGTCCCTTCAGCAGTTTTTAAAGCTACGTTACCAGTGAAACCATCAGAAACAATTACATTAACATCCCCATCCATTAAATGGTTTCCTTCTATATAGCCAGAAAAATTAAAGTTTTCAGACTTCTTATCATTTAAAATTTGATAAGTTTCTTTAATAGTTTCATTTCCCTTAAGTTCTTCAGATCCTATATTTAATAAACCTACATTTGGTTTTTCTCCATTATATAAAGAAGTATAAAGTGCGGCTCCCATAATTGAAAAATCTAATAAATTTTTTGAGCTACATTCAATATTTGCACCCAAATCTAATACAACACTCATTCCTTTTTTATTTGGCCATAGAGCAGATAGAGCTGGTTTATCAATATTCTCAATCATTTTAAGGTTGAGTTTTGAGATAACTAATAATGCACCTGTGTTGCCAGCAGATACTACTATGTCTGCCTCTTTGTTTTTTACACTATCAATAGCAAGCCACATGCTAGTATTTTTTCCTCTTTTAGCGCCTTCAAGAGGACTATCAGCACTTTTTACTACATCTGTGGTATGGATTATTTCATAATAATCAGTTTTGATCTTATTGCCAATAAGATCTCTGATTATCTTTTCATCACCAAAAATTTTAAAGAATACATTTTTATTTTTACTATGATTAAGAATTATTCCATCAATAGTCTTGTTGGGTGAATTATCACCTCCCATTGCATCTACTGCAATTTTAATCAAATCTGTCATTTTAGATTTTATATTATTCTTTTGGGTCTAAAACTTGTCTACCCTTGTACATTCCAGTTTTTAAATCTAAATGATGAGATAATCTGTACTCGCCAGATTTTTTGTCTTCAACAATATTCTTTGTTGAATATTTCATCGTTTGAGCTCTTCTCATTCCAGTTCTGGAAGGGGTTTGTTTTCGTTTTGGTACAGCCATAATTATGGGTTACTTACACTTTTTAAATAAGAATTCAAAGTTTTTTTTGATAAATTATCATTAAATAATTCAAAATAATCAAGCAAATCGTCAATTTTGTTGAAATCGGATAAAAAGATGGAAAACTTTTCTATTTTTTGCGTTCTCGATAAATTATTCCAAAAATGGATTTCTGAAACCATTGAATGAAATAAATTTATGTAATCCTTCATTTTTTTATTAATTGATTGATCTCCATAACCTATTTCTCTGATGCTAAGCTCGAGTTGTCTAAAATTAAAATCATAAATTTCCTGTAAAATATTCTTATTTTCTTCATTTTTAAAATTTTTTAAAAAAAAAGCAAAATGTAATAAAAATAGGGTTAATCGATCTGAAAATTTATCTTCTCTACTTAAAGAATTATATAACTCTTTATTTCTAGTGAAATTAATTAAATTGTTATAAATATAAAGATATTTTTCATTCATGATAAAAATATTATATATAATTTTTCTCTCATTAATAGTTTCAAATTGCTCTTTTAAACCAGTTGTTAAACATCATGGGATTCCATTCTTAGAAAAAAAACAATCTTCATTAGTGATAAATAAAACTAATAAAAATGATATAATAAAAATATTAGGAAACCCATCTACAAAAAGTAAGTTTGATAATGATGTTTGGATTTACATTGAGAGAAAACAAACTCAATCTAAACTAACTAATTTAGGAAGGATGAAAATTTATAAAAACGATGTTTTGGTATTAGAAATAGATAATTACGGAATACTTAAAAAAAAAGAATTTTATAATAAAGATGATATGAAAAATATAAAAATGGTTAAATCTACTACTGAAAGTGGATTTAGAAGAAATACATTTGTGTATGATTTCATGTCAAGTATGAGGCAAAAAATTAACGACCCTCTTAATAAGAGGGCCGAAAAACAAAAAGAAATTAGCCAGCGATAACTGCTAACAACAATAAAGCTACAATATTTGTAATCTTGATCATTGGGTTTACAGCAGGACCTGCAGTATCTTTATATGGATCACCTACTGTATCTCCAGTTACTGCAGCTTTATGAGCCTCGGAACCTTTGCCTCCATGGTTACCATCTTCAATATATTTCTTAGCATTATCCCAAGCACCACCACCTGCTGTCATTGAAACAGCTACGAATAATCCTGTAATAATAACTCCCAATAACATTGCACCAACCGCTGCCAATGCTGCTACTTGGCCACCAATAGATAAAATTATAAAATATAAAACCACTGGTGATAATACGGGTAATAGAGATGGAATTATCATCTCCTTAATTGCTGCTACAGTTAAAAGATCAACTAATTTTGCATAATCAGGTTTCTGTTTTCTCTTCATGATACCAGGAAATTTTTTAAATTGTCTTCTAACTTCAATCACAACAGCACCACCTGCTCTTCCAACAGCTTGCATTCCCATTGAACCAAATAAGTAAGGTAACATTCCACCAATTAATAAACCAACTACTACATATGGATTAGATAGATCAAAGGTAACAACTATACCTTCTAATTTAGATCCAGTTACTTTAGAAAAGTGTTTTATATCCTCAACATATGCTGCAAATAAAACTAAAGCTCCAAGACCAGCTGATCCAATAGCATAACCTTTAGTTACTGCTTTTGTTGTGTTCCCTACTGCATCTAATGCATCGGTTGTTTTTCTAACTTTTTTATCCATGTTAGACATTTCAGCAATACCACCAGCATTATCTGTAACTGGTCCGTAAGCATCAAGTGCAACAACCATTCCTGCTAATGCAAGCATAGTCGTTACAGCTATTGCAATACCAAAAAGTCCAGCAATTGCATTGGTAGCCAAAATTCCAGCAACAATAATTAAAGCAGGTATTGCTGTTGCTTCCATAGAAATAGCCAAACCTTGAATAACATTGGTACCATGTCCTGTTGTTGAAGATGCAGCTACAGATCTAACTGGTCTATAATTAGTACCAGTATAGTATTCAGTGATCCAAATTAACAATCCAGTAATTACTAAACCAATTATTCCACAGAAATATAAACTCATTCCATTAAAATTTTTACCATCAACATTATATTCAGTTGTAAAACCAATTACATGATCTGTTACTGGGTATAAAATTACAACTGATGCAATAGCAGAGACAACAAAGCCTTTATATAAAGCATTCATTACATTTTTATCTTTACCAAGTTTAACAAAAAATGTTCCAATGATTGATGTTAAAATACAAGCACCACCAATTGTTAAAGGATAAATCATCATGCTCATATCACCTTGAAAGAAAATAGACGATAAAACCATAGTTGCTACAATTGTAACCGCATATGTTTCAAATAAATCTGCAGCCATACCTGCACAATCCCCTACATTATCACCTACGTTGTCCGCAATAACAGCAGGGTTTCTAGGATCATCTTCCGGAATACCAGCTTCTACTTTACCAACTAAGTCAGCACCAACATCAGCACCTTTTGTAAATATTCCTCCACCTAGTCTTGCAAAAATAGAAATTAATGATGCACCAAATCCTAAAGCAACTAGTGCATTAACTATTTCTCTTTCATCAACATTAAATTTTAATAAATAATAATAATAAACTGCAATAGATAATAAGGCTAAACCAGCAACCAACATACCAGTCACAGCACCTGATTTGAATGCAACGGATAGACCTTGAGCAAGACCTTTTCTAGAAGCTTCAGCAGTTCTTACGTTAGCCTCGACAGAAACTAACATTCCTACATAACCTGCAATACCCGATAATGCAGCACCAACTAAATAGCCCAAACCAACTAGAGGACTAAATGCAATACTTACAATTACTAAAACAACTACACCAACAATAGCTATTGTTTTATATTGTCTCGCTAGATATGCTTTTGCTCCAATTTGAATGGCAGATGCAATATCTTGCATTTTTGCATTTCCAGTGCTCTGATTTAAAATATTTTTCCCAGTGAAAAATCCATAAACTATGGATAATAAACCGGCACCGATTGTGTATAATAAAATAGTTTCTACTGTTTCGCTCATATAAACCTTAAGGTTGTTGGTTGTTAAATTTTAAGCCCGGACAATACAAAAAAAGCTAAAAAAGACAATAATTAACTTTTAAAATTGGTGCTTATAACCAGAGTTTTTAAGTAGTAAATGCTGACCTTTTTCACCAACAAAAAGTGATTTTTGATTGTTTGGCCTAATTATGCCAATTCTTGATATTTTCACACCTAATTTCTTTGATGTGTTTTTAATGATTCTAGCTTTGTCAGGACTAGCAGTAAATAAAATCTGATAATCATCACCATTAGATATAAAATTTGATTTTTTATAATTATTCTTCCTTAAGTAACTTTGTAAATTTTTTGATATTGGAACTTTTTCCTCCCAAATTTGATATGATAATTTTTGATTATTAATCATTTTTTCAAGATCATCGACTAAACCATCGGATATATCTATTGATGAATTAGCAAATTTTAATAATTCATTTGTTAATTTTATTTGAATATCTGGTTCAAAATATTTTTTAATAAAATAACTTCCAAGTTTTTTTGATACTTTAAACTTATTTTGTAAAATTTTTAATCCAACAAAACTATCACCAAGATTTCCAGTCACATATATATCATCATTAATTTTAGCTTTATTTCTATAAATAATATTTTTTGAATATCCTATTGATGTAATTGAAAAACTTAATTGATTTGAAAAAGTAGTGTCACCACCACATAAAGAAATTTTATATTTGCTTTGCTCCATTTTTAATGAACTAGAAATTTTTGATAAGTTTTTTTTTGAAAATGTTTTTTTATTTCCACTACCTGATATAAAGTAATATTTCGGAAAAACACCTTTGCAAATTAAATCAGATATCGAAGATCTTAAAATTTTTTTAATTACTAAATCTGGTTTTTTAAAATCAAGAAAATGAACTCCTTCATTATATGTATCAATTGAAACTACTAAAGATCTTTTTTTATCAAAAAAAACATCATCGTTTAAATTTAATGAGGCTTTATTCAATTTAGATAATTTTGAAAAATATTTCTTAATTAAATCAAATTCATGCATTTGAAGTTCTTAACTTTTTTCCAACATTATCTAATAATGCATTTAAATATTTAGTTTGAGAATCTTCTAAGAAAAAATTAGATGAATTTAAGTATTCTTTAATTATTATGTTAATAGATATATTTGGCTTATATAAAAATTCATAGGTGGCAGCTTTTAATATGGTTTGAAAAACTTTATCTAAGTTATCTAAAACAAAATCATCACCAAGTTTAGTATTCAATTCATCAAGAATTAAATCGTTACGTTCTATAGTACCAAAAACAATGTCTTTAATAAATTTTTTGAATCTATGTTTGGGAAAATCAATATCGTTATCTTCATTATAGAATTTGCCATATAATTTTTGAATTATAATTACTCTTGGATTATTCTTTGGATTAAAATTAGTTTTCATTATTGCGATAAAATTGAGTTTACAGCATCAGCAGCTTCTGCACCTTTTTTTCTTCGAACTTTGGCCTGCTTCATATTCAAACAGGTAATTATCCCATTACCGATAGGTTTTTTATTAATGACTGATAAATCCATAATCGCATTTGTTGAAGCTTGTGAAATAAAATCAAAATGAGGTGTTTGACCTTTTATAACACAACCAAGAGCTAAAAAAGCATCATATCTTTTAATATTTTTTGATATTGTAACTGGTATTTCAAAAACACCTGGAACTTTAATAATTTTAACTGTGTAAGATTTTGGAATCAATTTTAAAGCGCTATCAAGAAGGCCTTTAGCAATATCCTTATAATAATCAGCTACAACTATTAGGTATTTTTTTTTCATTAAATAATCTCTTGTTTGGTAATTCTTATACCATAACCATCCAAACCTATAACTTTTTTAGGAGATTTTGTAATTAAGGTCATATTTTTAATCTTTAAATCTTTTATTATTTGAGCTCCAATACCATAATTTCTAATCAGTTTATCTTTTCCTTTTTTATAAAAATCTTTATTTTTATAATCTTTAAGTGTTTGGGTTACTGATTTAAGATTAGTGTCTTTTATGAATACAAGTACACAATTATTAAATTTTTTAAAATAATTAAGAGTTTTATTGAACGAATTAGGCAACTGTTGATTTATTAAATAATTTTGAACAACATTTGATGAGATAACTCTAACTCTAGGAGTAATTCCTTTTTTGATAGTTCCTTTGATCAAAGCAAAATGTTCAGATCCGTCAAGAAGGTTTTCATAAATTCTAATTTTATATTTTTGCTTTTTGACTTCAATAAAACTTTGTTTCTTTAATTTAATTAATTTTTCTTTTTTTAATCGATAAGCAATCAAATCTTCAATTTTACCAATTTTAAGTTTATGTCTTTTTGCAAAATCAAATAAATCTTGACCTTTAGCCATTGTTCCATCTTCATTCATAATTTCACAAATTACTGCTGAATTATTTTTTTTAGCCAATTTAGATATATCAACCGAAGCTTCTGTATGACCAGCTCTAACCAAAACACCTCCATCTTTTGCAATGATTGGAAAAACATGGCCAGGTGAAACAATATCAGTTTTCTTTACATTTTTTTTTGATGCAATACTGATAGTTTTAGCTCTATCTCTAGCTGAAATTCCTGTGGTAATGCCCTTTTTAGCTTCAATAGATACAGTAAAAGCAGTTTTGTTTCTTGATTGATTATTAGCTGACATTAAAGTTAAATTTAATCTTTTAGCCTGAACAGAATCTAGCGCCAAACAAATTAGGCCACGACCATACTTGGCCATAAAATTAATATTTTTAGCACTAGAGTTTGAAGTTGAGATAATAAGATCTCCTTCATTTTCTCTTTTTTCATCATCAACGAGAATAAACATGCCACCCTTCTTGGCTACATTGATAATACTTTCAATTGATGCAAAATTATTTTTTGGCATTAAAATAATTTCTAACGTATTTAGACAAGATATCTATCTCTATATTAACAAGATCATTTTTTTTAATAGTCGATAAATTTGTCTCTTTAAATGTGTGAGGGATAACCCAAATTTCAAAACCTTTTTTTGTAACTTTTGAAATTGTTAGAGATATACCATTTACACAAATTGATGCTTTTTCAATTAGGTTTTTATGTTCTTTTTTAGGGACTTCAAATTCAAATAAATATGATTTATCTATTTTCTTAATCTTTAATACTTTAGCAACAGTATCAACGTGACCCTGACAAATGTGACCTGAAATTTTTGTTCCATATTTTAATGGCAGCTCAAGATTAATAATATCTTTAATTTTTAAGTATTTAAATTTAGATCTTACGAGAGTTTCTTTAGAAAGATAAAATTCCATTAATTTTGATTTAAACGAGATTAATGTGAGACAAACACCATCGCAAGCTACTGATAAACCTATATCTTTTTTAGTAAATTTAAAATCACTCTTTACAAATATATTAATACCTTTTGGTCTTTTTGATATTTTTGAAACTTTGCCTTGATTATATATTATTCCGTTAAACATATTAATTTCTATATAAAGTTAGCTTATCATTGCCAAGATTTAGTTTTACATTAAATTTATTTTTATAATTTTGTTTGAGAGTTTTTAGCCCAGTAAATTCTTTATAATCAACAATTTTAGACAATATTTTTTTACTTTGGAATAAATAAAACTTATTAAATAATTTTCTTTTAATAAGAGAGTTTGTTAATTCATTACCACCTTCAACTAAAATATTTCGAACTCCTAAATAATAAAGTTTTCTAAAAATTATTTTTAAATCAAACTTTTTGTCTTTAGACAAATTTGATTTTATTAGTTTAATTTTATTTTTTTTAAATTCTTCAATTTTTGATTTTTTAGCTCTGTTATAAAAAACAAAAGTATTATTTTTTTTTACAGTTTTAAATAAATAGCTTTTTGTATTTATATTTAATTGATTATCTAAAATCACTCTTGTTGGTGTGTAATTTTTTAGATTTTTTATCCTTGAATTTAATTTTGAATTATCTTTATTCAAAGTTTTACTAGAAACCATAATGGAGTCATTTTTATGTCTTAATAAATGTGTAAAATTATCAGATAATTTATTAGTAATTCTTTTAGTCCCTTTACTATAAATCAAATTATTTTTGGATATTGCAATTTTTCCTGTAACATAAGGTAATTTATATTTTCTATTGTAGAAATATGAACTATAAAATTCTGAAACTTGATCTTTTAGTAAGCCAGTTTTTACTTCTATATTATTTAAATTCAAAATTTTTTTTGATTTTCCGCTAACTCTTTTATCAACATCTTTAATTGAATAAATAACTTCACTTATTTTTGAATTAATGATTGCTGAAGTACAAGGAGATGTTTTACCATAATGGCAACATGGTTCTAAAGTTACATACATTTTTGATCCATGGACTTTTTCATAACTATTAATTATTGCATTGTACTCGGCATGGGGTCTTCCATTAAAAGATGTTTGTCCAATAGATATAATTTTATCATTTTTAACTATTACACATCCTACTGAAGGGTTTGATCCTGTGTGACCTTCTCGTGATTTTGCTAAATCAAGAGCAAGCTCCATAAACAATTTGTCTTTAAGGGTAAATTTATCTTTTTTTGTAGACATCAAGCTTGTCCACAAATTGTACGAAATCTTTTTCTTCTCTAAAGTTTCTGTAAACTGAAGCAAAACGAACATAAGCAACAGGGTCTAATTCTTTTAGTCCTTCCATTACCATTGTCCCAATTGTGTTAGTTGAAATTTCACTCTGACCAAGTTCTTCAAGTGCTCTTGAAATTTTGCTTATAAATTTTTCTGCTGTTTCTGTATCTATGGGTCTTTTTTTAAGTGCGATATAAACTGATTTAGAAAGTTTATCTCTATCAAATGATGATTTTCTTCCATTCTTTTTTACCACCATTATTTCTCTAAATTGAACTCTTTCAAATGTTGTAAAACGAGCTCCACAAACACAAAGTCTTCTTCTTCTAATAGCTGTACCATCTTCAGTTGGACGAGAATCAACAACTGAAGTTTCACCTTTTTTACAAATTGAACAAATCATTTATTACAGGTTCTTATATATTGGAAATGATGAAGTTAAAGCAATAACCTCATTTTTAACTTCATTTTCAATTTTACTATTATCTGTTGGATTTTCAGATAAACCTTTTATAGTTTTTGTAATTAATTCACCAACTGTTTTAAATTCATTTAAACCAAATCCTCTAGTAGTAGCTGCCTGAGTACCCAATCTTATGCCCGATGTAATCATTGGTTTTTCAGTATCAAAAGGAATTCCATTTTTATTACAAGTTATATTTGCTCTTGATAAACTCTCTGCAGCTAAATTTCCTTTAACTTTATAAGGTCTTAAATCTACCAACATTAAGTGGGTATCAGTTCCATCAGAGTAAATTTTAAAACCATTATTCTTTAAAGTTTCAGCTAACATTTTTGCATTAGCTAAAACAGATTTAATATAATCTTTAAATTCTGGCTGTAATGCTTCTAAAAAACCAGCAGCTTTAGCAGCAATAATATGCATTAAAGGTCCACCTTGGTAGCCTGGAAATACAGCTGTGTTAAATTTTTTAGAAAGATCTTCATGATTAGTTAAAATTATACCACCTCTTGCACTTCTAAACACTTTGTGTGTTGTTGAAGTAACTACATGAGCATAATCACAAGGATTCGGATAACCATGTCCTGCTACTAAACCTGAAAAATGAGCCATGTCCACCATTAGGTATGCTCCAACTTTATCTGCAATTTCTCTAAATCTTTTAAAATCAATAACTCTTGAATAGGCACTACCACCAGCAATAATTAGTTTTGGCTGATGTTCTAAAGCTAATTTTTCAACGTTGTCATAATCAATAAGCTCAGACTCCTTATCTACATCGTAACCAATTGCATTAAACCATTTTCCTGACATAGAAATTTTTAATCCATGAGTAATATGACCACCTGAATTTAAGCTCATTCCCATAAAAGTATCCCCAGGATTTAATAAAGCTAAAAAAACTGCACCATTTGCTTGAGCCCCAGAATGAGGTTGAGCATTTGCAAATTTACAATTGAAAATTTTCTTCAATCTTTCTATTGCTAAATTTTCAGCAACATCAACATGCTCACAACCATTATAATATCTTTTACCAGGATAGCCTTCAGCATATTTGTTGGTTAAAACTGAACCTTGTGCTTCTAAAACTGCTTGAGAAACTATATTTTCAGAAGCAATTAATTCTATATGCTGCTGTTGTCTGATTAATTCATCTTTAATAGCCTTATAAAGCTCAGGATCTTTTGAAGACAAACTATCCTCAAAGAAACTTTTATAGCTGTCATTTAAATAATTTTTTTCACTAGACATAATTATATTTTTTTAATTCTTTTTGAGTGTCTACCACCTTCAAATTTAGTATTCAAAAATGTATTAACACAATTTATTGCCAATTTTTTTGTCAACAGTCTTGATCCCAATGTAATGATATTTGCATCATTATGCAATCTTGATAATTTTGTTGATTTTAAATTAAAACACTGAGCGGCTCTAATATTCTTATGTCTATTTGCCGCTATATTCATTCCCATTCCTGACCCACAAACTAAAATTCCAACATTACTTTTATTTGCCTTAACTTTTCTAGCAACTTTGTGTGCATAATCAGGGTAATCAACTCTATCATCATTAAATGGACCTAAGTCTTGAAAGGATAACTTTTTTTTTAATAAATGAGATTTTATTTCTTCTTTTAATTTAAATCCTGCGTGATCTGATGAAATAAAAATTTTTTTCAAATTAATTAAATTTATAATCTAACACACAAGCAACTAAGTGAATTCTATTTTCTTCACCACCATTGAAAGCATTATGATATTTAGTGTTATTAGTTATCCAAACAGATCCATCAGCAGGCATATGTTTTGCAACATTGTCAATGACCATTAAACATCCGGGATTACTAATTATTGGTATATGCAACCTAGGCTCTGGATCTCTATGCCAACTTAATGTTGATCTAGGTTCTTTTAATAAAATTCTAACACGACCTAATTTGTACTTTGATGATAAAACATCATACACTTCTTTAAAATATGTATTTTCATAATCTTTGATAAATTCTGAATAAGCGGCTTCGTCTATTTCAACATCTCTTGAAACTTCTTTTCCAGTTTTGTCTGGTTTAGTCCAATAAACACCTCTAGCCTTATTTCCTTTTATAGAGTCTGGATCTCCAGGTATTTGAGTTAAAGAAATAGCACCAAAATGTGTTACACCTCCACCGTCATCAAATTTTTTCGTTTGAACAATTTGATTGTAAGCTTCTTGTAATTTTGAAATATCAAATTTAAGATTTTGTTTTTGAAAATCGCTAAAATCTAAAAGCCGATCCTCTTTTTTAATATTTAAATCTACAATTTTAGTGTTATCAGTGCTCATCGAAATTGCTTTGTACTTATTTTAATATATATTTGTATAATACATTTGTCGCATTAATAAAATAAATTTAAAACATGATTACAGGAAAATATCCAGCCTTAAGACTTAGAAGAAATAGAAGGTATTCTTGGTCGAGAAAGTTAATTCAAGAAAACACCCTTGGTCCAAGTGATTTTATTTTACCTATATTTTTGATTGATGGCTCTAATAAAAAAGAATCAATTAAATCTATGCCAGGAGTTTACAGGTATACAATTAACAGGATTTCTCAAATTGTAGATAAGGCTATTAGAAATCAAATACCAATGGTTGCTCTTTTTCCAAAAACAAAAAATAGTTTAAAAAATGAAATTGGCTCAGAGTCACTTAACGAAAATAACCTAGTTTGTAGAGCAATAATTGAAATTAAGAAGAGATATAAAAATCAAATAGGCATCATGTGTGATGTAGCTTTAGACCCCTATACTTCTCATGGGCATGATGGACTGATCAAATCAAATCAGATTATTAATGATGAAACAATCAAAGTTTTAGTAAATCAATCTTTATTACAAGCTGAAATGGGTTGTGATGTGCTTGCACCATCAGACATGATGGATGGAAGAATAGGAAAAATAAGAAAAGCTCTAGATAAATCAAACTTTCAAAATGTTCAAATTTTATCTTATGCTGCAAAATATGCTTCAAGTTTTTACGGACCATTTAGAGATGCAGTAGGATCTAAAGGATCATTAAAAGGAGATAAAAAAACATATCAAATGGATTTTAGGAATAGCGACGAAGCTTTAAGAGAGGTGGCACTAGACATTAAAGAAGGTGCAGATATGGTAATGGTAAAACCTGGAATGCCTTATTTAGATATTATTAAATCCGTAAAAGAAAAATTTAAGATACCAGTATTTGCTTACCAGGTTTCTGGTGAATATAGTTTAATCTCAAATGCCATACAAAAAAAATTAGTTAATGAAGATGTGGTTTTAGAAAGCTTGATGAGTTTCAAAAGAGCTGGAGCAAATGCTATTGTTAGTTACTATGCAGATAGAATTGATAAAATCTTAAAATAATTATTTTAAAGAATTAATAAATAATAATCTACTATTTGGATAGTTCAAATTATTTGGCTTTAATATTGTTTTATCGAGATAATCACCAACTAATTTAAGCCCATTCAATAAAGTTTTTAAGTCACTCACCTCTATATCTTTATCAATTAAAAAATTGGGTACATATTTTTTTTCAGTTGATGAACTAGCATAATAGACAGTTTTATTTTCAATAGTGTCTTTTTCAACAAGACTTTCAAGTTCAAGGTCATAACCAAGAACCTTTAATAAATCTAATTCCCAAAAAATATAATTTTTTAACCAATCTTTATTATTTAAAATCAAAAAAAGGTTTTCAATTAATTGATAAACTTTAATATTTGATTGAGAGTCCGCAGTAAGAATTTTGATCAGATTGGTTGCCGAAGTTATGCATGATAATTTTTGTTTATGATCAAAATATAAAGGACTATATGCATTTAAAATCTCAACCTTAAAATAACCGATTCTATTTTCGCTTTTAGAGCTATAATTTATGTGCAGTCTATTACCTATTTGTAGATAATTTTTGATTTTTTTAGAAGTCCCTCCAAAAATTATACCTGAAATCTTTCCTCGATTTTTTGTAAATATTTCTGCAATTAATGAATTTTCACTATATCTATTTTTGCTAATTAAAAAACCTTCATCAATCCAGTTCATAATTTAATCATTTTAAATTTTTTAGACATTCTATAGCAGCATTTTGTTCAGCATCTTTTTTGGATTTACCCAAGCCAAAAAAATATTTTGTATTAGGAAGTTTAACGCCTACTTTAAATGATGGTTTGTGACGAGGCCCAGTGTTTGAGATGAGTTTATAAACTGGAAGCTTTTTAAAATTTTTTAATGTTAATTCTTGTAGGGTTGTTTTTGCATCAATTTGAGTAACAACACTTCCTTTGATATGATTTTTCCAAAGATCTAAGATTACTTTTTCAGCTACTATTAAATTTTTATCAAGATAAATTGCTCCTATTAGTGCCTCACAACAATCAGAGACTATTTTATCTTCAATTCTTATTTTTTTATTATTTGGATTAAAAGTTAAAATATATTTTTCTAAGTTAATTTTTTTAGCAATTTCTAAACACGTTTTTTTATTTACAAGCGATGCAAATTTTTTATCGAGTATGCCCTCTTTTTCATCTGGATATATTTCTAAAAGTTTTTTAGCAATTACTAATCCAAGAACTCTATCACCTAAAAACTCTAATTTTTCATTATTGTTTTTTGAGTCAAAACTTTTATGAGTAAGAGATTTAATTAGTAAGTCTAAATTTTTAAATTTAAAATTAATTTTCTTTTGTAAATCCTGGTAGTTAATTTTCATTAATTAATTCGATCAAAAGTTCTATTAAATCTAATTGATTTATGCCATTTCCAAAATGTAAAAATGCTACCTACTTTTCTGTCAGAGGAAAAAAAGATAAATTGTGCCTTACCAACTAAATTGTCTTTATGAACATAACCAACACTTGATAAAAATCGACTATCCTTAGAACAATCTCGGTTATCCCCTAGAAAAAAATAGTGATCTTGAGGTACTTCAAATACATCAGAATTTTGATAAGTATAGTTTTTTAAATAAACTGTATGAAATTTTTTACCATTAGGTAATTTTTCTTCAAATCTATAAACATCTATAATTCTATTGCCGCAATTAATCTCTGTTTTATTTTTAATTTTGGATTTTAAAATCTCACTATTATTTAAGTATAAGTTTGCATCAATAAACTGAATCTTGTCACCAGGAAGTCCCACTAGTCTCTTTATATAATCCGTTCTATTGTCAGCTGGTGTTTTAAAAACTATTACATCTCCTCTTTCTGGTGAATTAAAAAAAACCCTTTTATTTAAAATTGGAGGGCTAAATGGAAAAGAATGTTTGCTGTAACCATATGAATACTTCGTTACAAAAAGCCTGTCACCTACAAGCAACGTGGGTTCCATTGATGATGAGGGAATATAAAATGGTTGAATAAATAAAGATCTAATAACTATGGCAATTACTAACGCATAAAAAAGAGTTTTTATATTTTCAGAAAAAAAACCTTTGTCTAACTTCATGATTTCTCAATTATTGCAAAAGCTGTTGAATATTCTTTTTCATCTGAAATCGATAAGAAACAATTAAAATTTTTAACTTTAAATTCTTTTTTTATTATTTGCGTTATTTTTTTTGTTTTAGCATAATAAGGTTTACCTAATTTATCATTCATTATCTCTATATCTTTGAAATTTAGATTATTTCTAAACCCTGTCCCAAGGGCTTTAGCAAAAGCTTCTTTTGCAGCAAATCTTTTTGAGAAATATCCAATTTTATTTTTTGCATAACTAGATAATTTAAGTTCATTAGTACTGTAAATTCGATCTTTAAACTTATGATTTTTGATTGAATCCTTAATTCTTTTATTTTGGATAATATCAACACCAATACCTAAAATTTTCATAATTTAATTATTAATTATTCTTTTAAATTTTTTGATTACACTTGAAAGACCAAAAAATATAGACTCTCCAACTATAAAGTGTCCAATATTGAATTCTTCAATCTCTTTAATTTTGCTTAATATTTTTGTAGTTTTGTAATCAAGTCCGTGACCCGCATGGACCTCTATATTAAGTTTATTTGCTAAAATAGAACATTTTTTAATTCTATTTAATTCATTAGCATATTTCTTTTTTGCCTTAACAATATTCGAGATCTTACCTGTGTGAATTTCAACACAATCAACATTAAGTTCTTTTGACAATACTATATCCTTAATCGAAGGATTTATGAATAAACTAGTACGTATTTTTTTTCTTTTAAATTTTTCAATAATATATTTTAGTTTTTTTTTATGTTTAACTAGATTTAAACCACCTTCTGTTGTTATTTCTTTTCGATTTTCTGGCACGAGACAAACATAATTCGGTTTTATCTTAAGAGCATTATCAACAATTTTATCATTCATTGAAATTTCAAGATTAACTAAAACTTTTTTTGCTTTACAAATTTTTTTAGCATCTAAGTCGTTTATATGTCTTCTATCTTCTCTTAAATGAATAGTAACTGAGTCGGCACCCATCTTTACAACTTGTAGTGCTGCATAATATGGATCTGGATGTCTTTCACCTCTAGCATTCCTTACGGTAGCCACATGATCAATATTTACCCCTAATCTTTTCACTTAATAAATCTACTTCCAGGGGTAGTTATAGGTAATGATTTTAAATCTTGAGGCAATTGTTTTGCTTTAAAGGTTGGAACGTTAATTTTTAAATGTGATGTAATTCCAGTTTTAATTTTAAGTGATTTTTTAGTTGATCTATCTATTATAGATGCAAAGCCTAAAAGTTTAGCATTTGCTTTTTTGATTAACTTAACACATTCTAAACTTGACTTACCTGTAGTTATTACATCCTCAATAATTAGAACTTTTGAACCTTTTTTAATATTAAACCCCCTTCTTAATTTAAATTTTCCATTTACCCGTTCACAAAATATTGTTTCTTTTTTTAGAAGTTTACCAATTTCATAACCAATAACTACACCACCCATTGCTGGCGCTAAAATTAAATCAATATTTTTGTATTTTTTTTTAATTTTTTTGGCAAGGGATTTGCATATACTTTCTGCTAAATGTGGAAAACTTAAAAGTTTAGCACATTGAATGTATTTAGATGAATGTAAACCAGAAGATAGTACGAAATGACCCTCTAAAAGAGCATCAGTCTTTTTTAAAATATCTAAGGATTTTTTGAGTGAAAGCATTTCTTTTATCTTCGTGTCTGATTATCTTAAATTTTATACTCTTTTGCTTAAGCTCTGCAATAAAATTTGTAAAGTTTTTAAGGTTAGTAATGATTAATCTAAATTTAAAATTAATATACTTTGTATTTTTACCGGCCATTTCAACATTTGAAATATTAAGTTTATGGCTACCTATCAATGAACTTATATCACCTAATTGACCTGGTTGATCGGGTAATGAAATCCATAAAGTGGTATTATATTTCTTTGCCTTTTCTTCTTTTTGCTCTCCTTTATCATGCCAATATCTTCTAATTGCAGCTCTTGCTTTTCCTGTTTTAGTAGTTGGAATCCAATGAAGTGAGGGTGATTGATTTTTAGACGTAATTATATTTACTCTGTCTCCATTTCTCAATACTTCTTGTAGTTCAGATTTATTTCCATTAATTTCGCATCCGATAGCTGTGTTTCCTATTTTGGTATGAACGGCATAGGCAAAATCTATTGGGGTTGCATCTTTTGGTAATTTAATAACTGATCCCTTAGGAGTAAAACAAAAGACATTCTCTTGGAACATTTGAAGTTTAGTATATTCATAAGAGTGTTCTGGATTTTCATTTCTTTCAATAATTTCAACAAGATCTTTTAGCCAGTCATATTCTTTCCAGCTTAAAGAGTTAAATTTTTCTGAAGACTTATATTTCCAATGAGAAGCTACCCCTCTTTCAGCAAATTCATGCATTTCATGAGTTCTTATTTGTATTTCAATTGGTTTTTTATTAGATCCAATTACAGAAGTATGAAGTGATTTATAACCATTTATTTTTGGTGATGATATGTAGTCTTTGAACTTACCGGGTATACAATTCCATCTTTTATGAAATATACCTAAAGTTTTATAACACTCATCAACAGTTGATAGAGTAATTCTAAATCCGATAATATCTGTAATTTGCTCTAATGAAATTCTTTTTTTTTGTACTTTACGCCAAATAGAAAAAGGTGTTTTTTCTCGTCCATGTATTTCAGCATTAATATGATTGTCATTTAATATTTCACTTAATTCAAATGAAAGAGACTCGAATAAATCTTTCTTATCTGATTTAATTTCATCTAATTTCTTTTTTATTAACTCTCTTGCATCATTGTTTAAAATTTCAAAAGAAAGATCTTCTAATTCATCTCTTATTCTATGCATTCCCATTCTATCAGCTAAAGGAGCATAAATCTCCATAGTTTCTTGGGCTATTCTTTGTCTCTTCTCAATTTTAGGAATTGCCTTAATTGTTCTCATATTGTGAAGACGATCAGCAATTTTAACTAACAAAACTCTTATATCCTTTGAAGTTGCTAATATTAATTTTCTAAAATTTTCTACTTTAGAATTAGAACCTGCGGTATTCTCAAAAACAGAGATTTTTGTAACTCCATTAACTAAATCGGCGACTTCATCACCAAATTCATTTTTTATGGTTTCATAGGTTGCAAAAGTATCTTCTATTGTGTCATGAAGTAAGCCAGTAGTAATTGTTGCGCTATCTAATTTTAACTCAGTTAAAATATTCGCTACCTCGATTGGATGGACTGAGTAAGGGTCACCTGAAGCTCTTTTTTGATTTTGATGGGCTTTAACAGCAAAATTAAAAGCTTTGTCTAATCTTTCAGGATTTAAAAATTTATTATAAACCTTTACTTTATTTATTAAATCATTCGAATTAAGCATTTCTTATTATAACATTAATTCAAATTTGATTAATAGATCTAATATCTTTATTTGGGAGTGAAAAAATTAGCTTTTTTATATTGGTTTTTTTAACTGGATGAACCCAATCCTTTTCAAGATCAAATAGAGGAAATAAAACGAAATTTCTTTCATGCATCCTAGAATGAGGTAGATTTAATTTACCTTTTAAAACTATTCCATCAAAATCAATGATATCTATATCGCAAGTTCTAGGAGAATTTTTATAAGTTTTTTTTCTACCTAATTTAGCTTCTATAATCTTGCATAAATTTAGTAATTCCAAAGGTTTAAATTTACAAACAACCTTCAGAACGATATTTAAAAATTTTGGTTTATTTGGATCTGGCCAAGATGGAGTCTCATAATAATTGGATACAGAAATAAAATAAATATTATTTTGTAATAATAACGATTTAGCTTTTTCAATATTAGCTATCCTATTTCCTAAATTTGACCCTATGCCTAAAAAAATATTTTTAGCTTGATTTTCTAATGTATCTTGCTTTGTCACGATTCCAATCTCTATTTTTTTTAGTAGCTCTTTTATCGAATTGCTTTTTACCTTTTGCAACAGCTAACTCAACTTTTGCCTTCCCTTTTTTAAAATACATTTTTGTAGGAACAATAGTAAATCCATCTCTTTGCATTTTTCCTATCAATTTATTGATTTCTTTTTTATTTAATAAAAGTTTTCTTTCATCAGTTGGATTGTGATTAGAATAACTTGCCTGTTTATAGGCAGATATGTGAGAATTAATCAAAATTAATTCACCATTTTTTTCAACAGCATAAGAGTCGGCTATATTTATCTTTCCATCTCTAATAGATTTAATTTCAGACCCTTTAAGAACAATACCAGCCTCTAAGAGATCTTCAAAAAAATAATTAAAACTTGCTTTTCTATTTAAACAAATAATCTTCAAACCAGGATTGGTTTTTTTGTTCATTAAATCAATTTTGCTAACTCTAAAGCTTTTTTAATTATAGGTTTTGCGTTTTCAGATGTTTTTACTAAAGGTAACCTAACTGCATCATCACATAAATTCATTAATTTTGCGGCGTACTTAACTGGACTTGGATTGCTTTCAACAAACATGGCGCTGTGAACTGGTTGCAAGATCTTATCTAATTTGTCTGCTTCATTAATATCGTTAGAATTATTAGAGACGGATAGTTTTTGGAAATCAGAACATAACTTAGGAGCAATATTTGCAGTTACACTAATTGTTCCAACCCCACCTCTTTTATTGAACTCAAATGCATTATCATCATTACCAGTTAATTGAATAAATTCTTTTCCCATTTTAGAAAGTTGTTGATCAACTCTATCTAGGTCACCAGTTGCATCTTTAACACCAACAATATTTTTTAATTCAAATAATCTTGCCATTGTGTCAACCGACATATCAATTACAGATCTTCCTGGGATATTATAAATGATAATTGGAATTCCACATTTATCATTAATTGCTTTATAATGTTGATATAGACCTTCTTGAGTTGGTTTATTGTAATATGGTGTAACGATTAAAGCACCGTTTGCGCCTGCTTTTTCAGCATGTGTAGTTAAAGATATTGCTTCATCTGTTGAATTAGATCCAGTACCAGCAATTACAGGTATTCGTCCATTGCTTTCTTTTATACATAAATCAATAACTCTTTGATGTTCTTGATGACTAAGTGTCGGGGACTCTCCAGTAGTTCCGGCAGGAACTAAACCACTAGTACCATTATCCATATGAAAATGAATTAATTTTATATAAGCTTCCTCATCTAGGCCATTATCTTTAAACGGCGTGATTAAAGCAACATTTGATCCTTTGAACATAAATACTTATAACATAGTTTGTAGATTCATATACTAAAACATTATGCTTAAAAAATTATTATTTATTGGGTTGTTGATATCAATCTTAATAAACTTTAATTATGTTTTAGCTGAAACGCCTTTAATTGTTCCTATTAAAAAACCTTCTCTTAGTGAAAAAGAAATAAAGGAAAAAATATCTAAAAATATTTTAAAACCGATAAAGAAGCCAAAAAAAACTGAAAATATTGAAATTAAAGAAAAAAAGATTGTAGAAATTAAAGATATAAAAAAGGATAAGAAATTATCTTTTAAAATACCAAAAAAGAAACCATCAATAGCAGGATTAACAAAATCCAAAAGTATTAAAATCTCAAAATATTATAGTAAAAAGGATTTTAATATTGCAAGAAAAGCTATATCTGAAATGCAAAAAAGTAGGTGGACGTCATCACTAAAAATTGCAAAAAAAGCTAAAGATAAATCAATATATAATTTTATTCAGTGGAGATATCTATCAACCCCAGGTAACCAAGCTTCTTTTTTTGACTACAAGGTGTTTATAGAGAAAAACAGTGATTATCCTAGAATGGATAAATTAAGATCTCTTGCGGAACATAAACTATCTACATCACAAATATCTCCAAAAAAAATAATCAATTGGTTTGATCAAAATGAACCTATTACTGGATATGGAAAAATGATACTTGGTGAAAGTTATATTCTAACTGGAAATAAAGCTAAAGGAACAAATCTAATTAAAGAAGGATGGATCACAGCAAAATTATCCAAGAATGAAGTAAAATTTTTTAGAAAAAAATTTAAAAAATATCTTAATGCTGAAGATTATATCAAAAGAGCTGATTATCTTGCTTGGAATGGCAAATATTGGGATCTTAAAAGGATAACACCCTACCTACCTAAAGATTATGAACTTTTATACACTGCAAGACAGATATTAATAAGCAAAGGTTATGGAGTAGACCAAGCAATTAAAAATGTACCAGAAAAATTTAAAAATGATGCAGGATTAAATTATGATAGATTAAAATGGAGAAGGAAAAAAGGCCGAGTAGATTCTTCTGCAGAAATTTTACTAAAAATTAGAAATGATAAAGATTATCTTGTTATGCCTGAAAAATGGTGGAAAGAACGTGAAATAATTTCAAGGGCACTAATTTATAAAAAAAAATACGAGACTGCTTATAAGATTTCAAGTAACCATGGAATGATTGAAGGATCAGATTTTGCGGCTGCTGAGTGGATGAGTGGCTGGATTGCATTAAGCTTTTTAAATGATCCACTCTTAGCTAAAGATCATTTTAAAAATTTTTATAACAATGTTAGTTACCCTATTAGCACATCTAGAGGCGCGTATTGGCTTGCAAGATCCTTTGAGAAATTAGGTGATAAAGAACAGTCTAATAAATGGTATCAAGAAGCAGCGAAATACCTCACAACGTATTACGGTCAATTAGCTTTTTTAAAATTAAATCCAAATGGAAAATTTGAATTAGAAAAAGACATGATGGTTGATAATAAATATCGACTTATTTTCTTTAATAAAGAGTTAGTTAAAATAACGTATCTTTTGGATGAATTAAAAAAAGATAAATATACTAAATTTATTTTAAGACACCTTGCAAACGATGATATTAAAAAAGGTAGTGAAATATTAGCTGCTGAACTTGCAACTGATATAGAAAGATATGATTTTGCAATACAAGTTTCAAAAATTGCATCCTATCAAAAAAGATTTCACAATAAGTTTAACTACCCAATAATAAGCACTCCTAAAAATATTAATGGTCGAAAAATTCCAGAAAGCGCTTTTATTCTATCTATTATTAGACAAGAAAGTGAATTTGATTTAAGCGCCAATAGTCATGCAGGTGCGAAAGGTTTAATGCAGCTGATGCCCTACACTGCTAAACTAGTTTCTAAACAAGCAAAGCTTCCTTATTCAAAATCAAGACTAACTACTGATCCTGAATATAATATTAACCTAGGATCTCATTATATTGCTGGTTTAATTTTACAATATGATGGTGCCTACCCCTTTGCTGTAGCAGCTTATAACGCTGGTCCAAATAGAGTTAAATATTGGAAAAAACTAAATAAGAACCCTCAAAAAAAACAGATTAATTATGTTGATTGGGTTGAGTTGATAAAATTCAGAGAAACAAGGAACTATGTTCAGCGTGTTTTAGAGAACTATAATGTCTACAGGTATATATTGGAAAAAAAACCAATACCAATGAAAGATTTTTTTAAAGACCAACCCTTATTTTGATGGCGGAAGAGGAGGGATTCGA
>Ga0255753_1001404_pt1 | contig 28998 bp, 29 predicted proteins | sample 041ome_10_FD_179953 | JGI IMG/M metagenome (GOLD analysis project Ga0255753, IMG submission 179953) | Coastal salt marsh microbial communities from the Groves Creek Marsh, Skidaway Island, Georgia - 041412US metaG (version 2) | ecosystem: Environmental > Aquatic > Marine > Intertidal zone > Salt... | reverse complement strand
AAGGTATTTGCTATTGAAAGATCTTTAAAGAAACTCAAACCCCCAAGAAAATGAAAAATTCCAATACCTATGGTTAGAAAAAAAACAAAAAATAACCAAGATTGAACAACGCCCACACTGACCATTGGTTTAAAACCACCTGATACAATATAGAAAAGCACCAAAGCAGTGAGCGCCCACATTGCTGTATCACGACTTATTTCTCCCGCACTGATAAACTCCACAACATTACCTGTGGATCCAATGATGATACCCAAAAAAGGAACTGCAAAAAATAGCCCAATAATTAAAACGACAATTCTCAGTGTATTGCTTTGGTAATATTTGTAGTACATCTCTCCGGGGGTAATAAAATTAAATTTTCGACTGAGCATCCATTGTCTCTTAAAAAAAAGTATACTTCCAAGAGGAATTGTAATCACTATTGCGGCAGTAGCTAAGAAAGAGTATCCATCAGCGTAAACTAAAGCGGGAAAAGATATCAATGTAATACCTGCAAATGTTGCAACAGTTGCTGAAAAAAAGAAAACCCATGGAGAAACGCTTCGATCAGCTAAATAATAAGCCTCAGGAGTTTTATTTTTTCTAAGAGTTCTAACTCCCCAAAAAAGACAAAAGCTTATGTAAATTATAAGAAAAAAAGAAAACCAATATAAATTAGCGACCATAATTCAATTTTGAATTAAGAATTATAATCAGTCTTTTCCTTGATAATTCTTAGAGCCTCTAATAAATAAACTCTGAAAACCTCATGATTCTCACTCATCGGGAAATGACCGATATCTCTCATTTCAATATATACGCCTCCTTTAATTTGTCTGGCAGTATCCTCAGTTGCTTCAGGAGGAGTAAGGTAATCGTAAGTGCCTGTTAACATTACCACGGGGCATTTGTGGCCATCAATATTTTGAAGTTCATCTCTTAAATCATGGTCTACAGAGTAAAAATGTAGATCTCCTTTAAAAGCTTCAGAACCTTGAGTGTAATAATGCCATGTTAGCCATCTGTCCATATCAGGAGATTGAGGTGCCATTAAATCCCATACACCACTACCGCACACTTGTGCTGCATTGGCGTGAGGATGTCTCCACCAATCAATATAAAAACCAGGTGAGTAATGCGCAGCTTCAACGGGGATTACGGCCTTGAATTTATTAGGGTATTTCAATGCGAGTTGTAATGCAACGTTACCCCCAAAAGAGGAGCCCATAAATATTGGATTTTCTAAATCAAGTGCCTTACAGAGTTCAATAATAAAATTACAATAATGTTCGGCAGTTAATTTGTACTCTTCTTTCCACCATTCAGTGTTATGAGGCGGATCAGATTTACCATGTCGAGGTAAATCGTATGCTATTACTTGATAGTTTTTAGTAATTTCATCATCCTCTAAAAGTCCTCTCCATTGATGATTATGGCATCCAGCTGTATGTTGACAAACGAGCGGAGTACCTTTTCCATTTGAAAGGTAAAAAACTTTGTATTGTTGACCGTCTACTTCTATAGTGACGTATCTTCCAACGGGATCATGATGCTTAACAGCCATTAAATTTTCCTTTCTCTATTTATGCTCATACAGGAACTCCTGATTGTCTTAATAATTCAAATTGAACAGTAAAATTTCTTAAATTTTGCATTAGGACAAGATGATTACCTTCGATTTTTAAATCTTCTCTAAAAGATGCAGCATAAATTCCATGAAACATGGGTTTAGGAATTGGCTTTGCAAACTCTCTCCAAGTTTGTTCAGATGCTCTTAATGCAAAATCATATGGATCAAGGCCGCCAGGGTTAGTATTAATATTTTTAACTTTGCCATCATGCATTTCAATAATGACTTTTACACTACCCATATCAAAAAGAAATGAACAAGTATAATATTTAGCCATTGCTTTAATGGTCTCATCTTTTTCAGTAATCTCTTTATATTTTTTTGCCCAAGATTTTAAATCTACACTCATGATATTACCTTATTTCTTATTTGGATTCTTTTTTGCATCATCATCAAATCTCATATGTTTATCTTTTTTAGGATCATCATAATCACCTAAAATATTTCTTATGTTACTGGCTTCTCCCGGAGACATGCCGATTTCTTTGAGAAGACTATCTAAAAAAGGTTGTTGTGCCCTGTATCTTAGAGCAGAATTTACGACATTATCTGCAAGAGACCCTTTTTTTGAGTAACCTCCTGTTGATGCGGATGGGTTATTAGGATCTTCAGAGCCCTCAGACCCCCCACCTTGACTGAAACCAGGAAGTCCATTTACATCAACAACTTTAATTGAGTCAATATTTTGCATAGGTTTAACCCATTCTCTGATAATACCCTCAATCTTTTCAGCTAATTTCTGTCTTAGAGCACTTCTTCTGCTTGCATCACTTCTTGCATTTTCAGCCTCATTTAAAGCTTTTTTTCCAGCAGCTTCTATTTCATATCTAATTTTTGCAGCCATAGATGCTAGCTTTTCTCTTTCTGCATTCTTGCTGGCTTCTATAATACCCAAAGCTTTATTTTTTTCTGCCTGCTCAACATCTCTAATAGTATTTACCTTTTCTTCAGCCTCAACAGCTTTTGCTCTTGCACTTTCTTCATCAGCCTTAGACTTCAAGACTAATTTTGATTTTTCAAGAACTTCCATCTGCTTTTGTTTTTCTTCGATTTCAATTCTTTTTGCTTTTTCAATATCTAAGACTCTGGTTTCTTGTTCAGCTGCAATTTTAAATGCATCAACATTCTTTTGTTGAGCTGTTTTTGCATTTTTAATTTGTTCTTCAGCCATAATATAAGCCTCTTCGGACTCATATCTTTTTCTTGCTTCCTCTTTAGCTGTTACTGCTTTTTCTTCAGCTAGCTTGATATCAACAGATCTTTGTTTTTCAAGTCTACTGAATTCAACATCTCTTTCTAATTCAAGAATTGTCTTCTCAGTTTCAATATCTTTTTGTTTAATTTCTATTGAAGTCTGTTGCCTAAACTCATTTTGTTCTTTTCTTCTCTTTTCAATTTCTTGAATAAGTTTTGTTTCTTGCAGGCTTTTTTCCATTTCAACAAAATCTTTTTTGCTAATTTTTGCAATTTCAATATCTTTCTCAGAAGCAATCTCAGCTAACTCGGACTCTCTTTCTTTATCTGCTTTTGTTTTTATAGTTTCTGTGTTTTCAATAGCCCTTTGTTGTTCAATTTCTCTTTTTTGCTGATACTTTGAGAATTCTTCCTCTTTTTCAATTTCAAGAGTTTGTTTTATAGATTGAAGATTTTTATTTCTGATACTAACCTCAGTATCTTTCTCAATATCATTTCTCTTCTTTTTTCTGGATTGAGTAAATTCTGTTATTTGAGTTAAACCCTCTGCATCAAAAGTATTGGATGGATCAAAAACACTAATGGGAGCCTGGTTAAGAGAGGTTAGAGAAACAGTCTCTAACTCCAAACCTGTGTGTTTAATGGCTTCTTCAACGTGAGTTGCAACTTTTTTAATATAATCTGATCGATTTTCTTGGATTTCATCTAAGCTCATCTTTGCGGCAACTACACCAAGCCCGTCAACAAAACGTCCTTGAACAAGATCTTTGAGATGATCTGGTTCTAGAGTTCGATTACCTAGAGTTTGTGCCGCTATCGATACAGATTCATTCGTGGGAGCCACTCTTACATAAAACTCAGCTGTTACCTCAGCTCGCATTCTATTTTTAGTAATAAACGATTTACTTCCATTTCTTTGAACCTCTATGCATAGGGTCTTCATTCCGACAGAGGTAATGTTGTGAATAATAGGTAATACGAATGCGCCACCACTTATAACGACGCGCTCTCCCCCCATACCAGTTCTTACAAATGCAATCTCTTTAGAAGATCGCCTGTATAGCCAATGAAGTAAATAAACGATAATAGCTATTGCTAAAGCTATTAAAATAATTACTGCAATAATATCTGCTCCACTAGTAATGTTCATACCTATAAATCACCTCCTAATTTGATGCTATTGTCCATTTGCTCTTAAGTCCTGTGTTGCTGCTTTGTATATTATAAGTCCGAAAACTATTTTGTTTAAAAAATCTGCCAAATTATAAATGATGTTGACGCTATTGGTGTCAATTCCACCACCTAGGTGCTCAATAAAATAACCCATTGGATAAATCGCCCATCCAATTGTAATTATTAATCTATTAGAAAAGAAAACCATTTGAATATTTTCATTACCACATTTTGCGTTAGCTCTTCCAGCTTCACCAACGTATAATTCACCCAAGACATACAACCAACCCGCAAGCCAGACGATAAAACCTAAGGTTTTACTCATGTAGCCTGCCGCGCCCAAGAAACCTGCAACGACAAACACTAATGTGCCAACCAGCAATCTCCAAAACATTCCCTGTTTTACTTTTACGACAGACATTAACATAGCGTAAAAAATTAGAACCAACATCGGGAAATTTAAAAACCAATCAATGTATCTTAGTAAAGTTGGAGCCGTTCCGCTCACCACCCATAAGTTTTTTATGAAAAAATAATGAATAGAGGACATCAAGCAAACAACCGCTATCATTGTCATCGGTGTTTGAAATCTTATGCTAACTTTATTTCTTTCGAAAAAGAAAAAGAGGGTGGCGCCTATCATGCCAACTGAAATCAACCAAAAAGAACCCCCTACTATGTCGTAGGGAAGAAGCATCTTATTCATAAATATTCCTCCTCTCCTTTAATCATATTAACAACCTGAAACAATAATAATAATTTTTGTTTCGTATTTTGAAATAAATATTCATACATAAAAAAATTAAATCTGTTGATTATTTTGATCATATTTGCTCTCTAATATGGGGCGCTCTTGAGTATAAAGCAACTAATGGGAGAATTAACAAACCAAAAATAAATTGTTGTCCTTCAAAACTCAGACCTAAACCAGCTAAAAATGTACTGATAACTTGAAGAGCCAAGACCCCAATAACTGTAAATCCATATCCACCGTATCCGCCTAGCAGAGAGGTTCCTCCAACAGCAACAGCTGCAACAGTCAAAAATAAATATTGATCACCTACTCCAATAAAACCTCCTCCGCTCCAACCTAGCAACATTGCTCCAGTTGCAGCAGAAGTGAAACCGCTAATCACATAAACACCAACCCAGTAAGCTCTCTCAGAAATAGATAACCGATCTGCAGATAGTCTTTTACCTCCAACAGCATAAAGATTCCTTCCCCATTTAGTATGTCTTAAACCAACGATAAGAAGTATCGAGATAAGTATCCAAATCAGAATAACAGGAGGTATGGGAAGACCAAAAAATTTTCCATTAAGAGATGCCAGATTTTTTAACCAGTCAGGAACAACACCAAAAACAGTTCCTCCTGTGACTGTAGGAAGAGAAACTAAAATTTGCACTCCGCCCACAACCATAAAACCAACTCCAAGCGTTACAATAAGAGCTTGCCCTTGTAGATTAAAACTGATCAATCCATTAAATAATCCCACAATTGTTCCAAAAGCTAAAATAATAACAAATGCTAACCAAGGAGGAACGCCCAGTGAGATTAAAGACATCAAACCTAAATTTGTAGCCCCTATCAAAAAAGGTATTGAAAGATCTAGTCCACCTAACATCACAACAAGAGTTTGACCTATGGTGGCGATACCAAGGAATGATGCAAAAACCAACATGGATTTTATATTTTGCAAAGATAAGAACCCATCAATAGAGACTGAACCAATGATAAAAAGCCCAACTAAAACCGCCACGCCAATAATGACACTTTTATTTACATTTAAAAATTTGTAAGCAATAAAGGCTAAAATTAAAAACCCTAATAAAATAATAGCCGACACAACTGTTCTTCCAGAGAAGAAGCCTGGCACAAGGAAACATAAAAGTATAAAAAGCCCTAGTAGTAGTAAAAAACCAGTGACAGCAATCCAATTTTTTGCAATTAAATCCCAAAAGAGACTTCTTTTAGCTGGACCTTCGTCATCATCTGTTTGTTTGGTATCTCCTGTGCTAGATTTAAATGACCATCGAACTAGAAAAAAATGCCATCCCCAAAGAACTAAAGCAACAACAGCTACTGAGTAAAAGGCAACTTGTATCCAATCTGTTCTATCCACATAACCAAGAACTGCTGTACCTATTCCTGCCGCAACAGCGAAAAAGATACCAAGTCCTTTTAAAAAATTATGAGTTCTTTTTTCCACTTATCTCTATACTTTCCTATCTTCTGATAGCCCTCCCCATTTTTCTAAACCTTCTTGAGATTTTAGTTTAATTTTATAAACACTAAAAGCTTGCCATACCAAAGGTGAAATTACTATTCCAATTGCTGTTATGAAAATCATCTTCCAATAAGGATATCCTATTGCAAAAAATAGTGCTGACCAAGTCAAAGCAGCGATACTCAAGATAGCAATATAAGGTTTAAACTTAGCAAAACTAATTCTTCCCTGCATAGTCAAATAAGTAAAAAATTGAAAAACAAAAATTGCGAAAATAATTAGTGCAGCTTCTTTAAGCCAAGTAACATTATCTGTAATAAACTCACCTCGTATTGGTCTGGAGTAGGTTACGGAAGAAGTATCGCCAATGACCATTTCAGTAATAATTGGAGAGTAATATTTACTTCCATCATCAGATAAAATTATACCTGAAGGTGATGCTAAAAAATAAATAGCTAATAGGGAAAGGATTCCTAAAAATACAATAAAGATATTATTTAGATTTACTTGAGAGAATAAAGTTGGGGCAGTAAGCAAAAAGAGGAGAAAGAAAATAAGTATTACTGCGTATCCGTCGATACCAAAAAAGCTTTGTCTATTTGACTCAATACCATAGTAAGAAATTGCAGCAAAGATTATAATGGAAATAACAATAGCAAATAATACCAGAGTCTGTGTTTTGATTTCTTTTCTAAATTTTGGCATTGCAATAATTACAATTGCAGATGTAAAAAAAACTATTCCACCTAAGGTTGATATTGCATATGCCAAACCGACTAAGAGACTTGAAGAACTGGAGAAATCAGGTAACCCTGAACCAATTCTTAAGTATTCAGAAGTGAAATATTGTGGGGCATAATTAAGGATATATTGAAGATTAGTACCTAAATCAGCATTCACAAAATACGCCTCTCTTGTCCCACTCCAGACACATCCAAAAAAAATAACAATTGACGCAATAATAAATGAAACCGTTGGTCCATCTCTATGCTTAACTAAAAGGTAAACTAAATAGATAAGTGTAGCTATTCCGATTGCTATGAACATCCATACAGTTGAGTTGCCTCCCTCAGAACAAGCTTTGCCCGTTATAAGACAATCACTTCCAGACTCTAAGGCTTTTTCAAAAATTTCTGCATCTTTTGATTTACCCCCAAACCCTCCAACTGTACCTCGAGTGACTTGATCAAACTTCATATGTATTTGAACTGCAGCTGCACTCAAGGCGCCAATTATAAAGAACACAAAAACTGAAAGATTTTTAAGAGCTTTTTGAATATAAGGCAAAGCAATAAGAATTAGTAGCGAAGCAACCAATACCGCTCCATAAGAGAGATCAGTAACAAAACTTTGAAATCTCTCAAATCTGAAAGTTGATAAAATGAAATTAATCAAATAAATATTTAAAGCACCTAAAATAGCTCCAAACGCCCCTCCTCTTCCTCCAACTAAACTTGAACCACCAAGAACTAATGCCGTCACTGCCATTAAAGTATAAGTTGTGCCTTGAGTTGGATCACCAGATCCGATCAATCCAGTAAATGCTATTGCTGCAAGTGCTGCATAAACACCACCTATGATATGAGCACCAATTCTAACTAAATAAATTCTAACACCACTTGTATATGCAGATTTTTCATCTGAGCCCATTAACTTTAAATGTTGCCAATAGGCAGTATGGGTTAATGCGTACCAAATTAAAGTTGAAAAAATTAAAAGTATTAAAACTGGTTGAATAATTTCTGTACCTGCACTCCAAGAAAGCATCCAGTCAGGTGCACGACCCCCAGGTCTGGGAAGAATAACTAAATTAATTCCAGAAAAAGCAAGAAACATACTCAGTGCTACAATAATTGGCTGCACTCTTATAAATAAGACAATTAAGGCATATAAAAATTGATATATAACACCAATTGCTAAAGCACAGATAAAATAAGACACTGGTGATTGGATGTACCCTGCTCCATAAAGTTGAATGGTGGTAACATTAATAAAACCAATTAAAGGTCCAATTGATAGATCAACTGTTACTCTACCAGCCAAACACAATGCGGTAAGCCCATAAGTAGCCAAAATCAATGGTGTTGACACCATAATTGCAGTGCCTATACCAGAACTTGAGATAATTTGAGGCCCTCGGATGATGGCAAAAATTAATAATGCAAAGAAAATAAATATTGGAACAATTAAGTATTTTGTTGATTGAGGATCAGAACCCGGAATCTGCGAAGGTTTAATTGAGGCTACTAATTGGCTAGACATTATATATTAGTCGAAGTAAACGACCTTGATACCTCCTTCACTAATTTTTTTACTTCCATGAGCAACTTTCAATTTATCAGTTTCAATAATTTTAATTTTTCCTGGATTAAAATCAATTTTCTTTGATGCTTGATTAAATTTGGGTGTTGCGCCTATCAATGAGGCCATATTATTTTCAATATATTTAGTGTTGTGAGTTCCTTTCAAAAATCTTTTATCTTTTAATAATGAAATTAAAAAAGGGATATTAGTTTTTATTCCATCAATATAAATTTTTTCTAAAAAACTTATAAGCTTACTAATAGCATCCTCTCTTATCAGGGCATGAGAAATAATTTTTCCAATCATAGGATCATAATAAAAGCTTATCTCATCTTGTTCATCATAACCCCAATCTAATCTTAAGCCATTCGGTATTTCGGGGAATTTCATTTTTTTTATTTTTCCAGGTGAGGGTAAAAAATTCTTACTAGGATCTTCAGCATAAACCCTACATTCAATGGCATGTCCATAGGAAGAAATTTTTTCTTGTTTTAAAAATTTCGTTTTTCTATCAAATGCAAATTTGATTTGCATTGAGACTAAATCATTATTGGTAATTAATTCAGTTACAGGATGCTCAACCTGTATTCTCGTATTCATTTCTAAAAAATAATATTTTTTTTCATCCATATCATAGATAAACTCTATAGTGCCTGCACCCTCATAATTTACGTCAGACGCAATTTTAACTGCTGCGGCTGCCATGGAATCTATTATTGATCTTTCTATTTCTGGCGCTGGTGACTCTTCTATAATTTTTTGGTATCTTCTTTGCATTGAGCAATCCCTCTCAAATAAATGAACCGATCCTTGAGCTCCAAAACCAAAAACTTGAATCTCTATGTGGCGTGCATTCGTGATAAATTTTTCAATGAATATATCTCCATTGCCAAAAGACTTTTCCGCTAAGGTACTAGTTTTTTCAATAGCGCCCTCAAGATCTTTATGATTTTGAACAACGCTCATCCCTATACCACCCCCGCCTGCACTTGATTTTACGAGAAGAGGATAGCCAATGCTTTTACACTGATCATGAAGTTGATCTTGGTTAAATTTTTGAATGTCAGATATACCCGGACATATAGGAATATTTGATTTTATAGCCAAATCTCGAGCAACGTCTTTATTGCCCATAGATCTAATTGTGACTGGCTTAGGGCCTATCCATGTAATTCCTGAATTAATTACCTCTTGGGCGAAACGATCATTTTCTGAGAGAAACCCAAAACCGGGATGAACAGCATCGACTTTTGATTTTTTGGCCACATCAAGAATTTTATCATAAGACAGATAACTTTCTTGGGCTTTACTAGTTCCAAGATAGTAAGACTCATCCGCTGATCTTACATGTTTTGAATTTTTATCTGCATCTGAATATACAGCAACAGATTTATACCCTAAAATTTTACAACTTTTTATTATGCGATAAGCTATTTCCCCTCTATTCGCTATTAGAATTTTTTTCATTTATTGTCTTCGATGTAGGGCATCTTAGAGTGATTTGAATTATTTTTTTTTTCTTTTGTGCTTTTATTTGGAGAGATTTGTTTTCTCAAAGCTTTTAAAATTTCAATTGCATTTGGTGTATCAGAATGAACGCATATAGTTTCACAACCAACATCTACATCGTTGCCTTGAAGAGTTGTAACTTTTTTTTCTTTGATAGCTCTCATACATCTCTCTACCGCTCGGTCAGTTGGGTAATGTTTATTTCTTCCTTTAGCTATTACCAAGTATCCAGTCTCGTCATACTCGAGATCTGAATAAAATTCTCCATAGAATTTTACTCCTCGTTCTTTATAAACTTTTTCGTGGTAAGTATTTACCATTCCATAAATACCCACATTAAATATTTCAGCTGCATCAGCTATACCCTGTGCAACATCCTCTTCACGAGCGGATACGCCATATAGTGACCCATGTGGCTTTATATGATTCAAAGGTAATTTAAACTCATCGAGAAAAGCCATTAATGCGCCAGTTTGGTACATAACTAAATTTTTGATTTCTTCTCTTTGCATTTTCATTGGCCTTCTTCCAAAACCAACTAAATCAGGATAAGCAGGATGAGCCCCCACTTTAACATTATTAGCTTTGGCCAACTCTATTGTTTTACGCATGGTATTTGGATCGGAAGCATGAAAACCGCAAGCGACATTTGCAGAGTCAATAAAAGGCATTATTTCTGAATCTTCAGCGAATGAATAAATACCAAAACCCTCACCCATATCGCAATTAATATCAACCATTTGATCAACTCCCTTTAATTTTAAATTTACATAAAATAAGGGCTTAATGTTAAAATCTTATCCACATAATGGAACATTTTTTACCAATGCTTTTCTTTATTGTGTATTATTGTATTCAATTCAAAACTATAAGGAGGATGTAAGATGGATAAGATAAAAAAACTAGTAGCTATTTTTGCTATTAGCTTCATCGGTATTACTGCAAGCGTACAAGCTGACATACTAGATGAAATCCCACAAGACATCAGAGACTTTGTTTACAATCCTGATTTTATGGACCCTAACCAACCTCTAGGCGAAAGTGTTTATAGAAACTGGAAAAGTGACAGACCTCTTCCTTGGACCATTGGTTATGCTAGCTCATACGCTGGAAACCTTTGGAGAAAAGGTGTGATGGAAAGACTTTATGGAGACTACTTACCAAAAATGAAAGAAGCAGGTATCTTGAATGATATCGTTGTGACTCAGTCCAACTTAAAAGATGCTGTTCAAATTCAACAAATGAGACAATTAGTTGATCAAGGCGTTGATGGACTTATTGTTTGTTGTTCAAACCCAGTAGCACTAAACCCAACTATTGAGTATGCCTATGGAAAGGGTGTTCCTACTGCTTCAATGACAGGCTTCTTAACTTCTGAGTATGCCATCAGCACATCAGTTAACTATGCTTTGACTGGTTATTATATTGCTCAATGGTTAGCAGAGTCTATTGGTGGAGAAGGTAACGTTGTAATCATGGAAGGAATTCCAGGTGCATCAGCTTCTGACTCTCAGCACGCTGGAATGTTAAAAGGCTTTGCTGAATATGAGGATATAAATGTTGTAGCAGAAATTGCTCACATGTGGACTCCGCAGATAGCTCAAGCAGAACTTCAAAAATGGCTATCAGCTAATACAACAGAAGTTCATGGATTTGCTGTTCAATCATCAGGTGAGTCTGGAGCGTTAAATGCACTTGAGTCATCGGGTCGTCCAATGGTTCCAATGGCACTAGGTGGTGAGATTGGAGCATTTTGTTATTGGAGAAACAATCCTGATTTCATAGATAGAGCAATTTATGCATGGCCTCCAGGAGATGATGCTGAATTTGCAATGAATGTTTTGCTCAGAACTATGAAGGGTCAGGGATTAAAAATGCAATCTATCCTAGTACCTCCATATGAGGAAGATGTAGAAACTATTCAGTCTTTTGTTCCAGAAGATTGTGACAGAAACTCAAGTGAGTTTAGAACTGTTGGAATTGAGAACTGGGCAAGTGATGAGTATCTAAATCACTTCTTCGATAACGGCGAGGCACTTCTTTAATTAATCATTAATTAATGAATGAAGAAAAAACTAAAGACAGCGCCCCTGATTTAGACGGGGCGCTGTCAACTTCCACCAAATCAGGTGGAGATATTTACGTTCAAGATGCAACCAAATCTTTTGGCGTAACAAAAGCTCTAAATGGAGTAAATTTCAAAGCAAATTTTGGTGAAATACACGCAATTGTTGGGGGTAATGGTTGTGGAAAAAGCACTTTAGCAAAAGTTATCTCAGGCGTACTTCCTCTAGATAAAGGAAAGGTATCCATAATGGGCCATTCACCGAATTCACCAATTGAGGCTCAAAAAATTGGAATATCAACGGTCTTTCAAGAAGTAATGATTGCCGAAGAGGCAACAGTTTATGAAAATTTATTTATAGGTTATGACTCATTTTTTGGAAAAAAATTAGCACACCGAGACAAAGTAGAAAAAGCTGCATCTATAATGTTAGAGCTAGCTGGTGAATTCGTAGATCCTTATACAATAGCAAGCCAACTATCCTTGGGTATGAAAGCATGGATTACAATTGGTCGAGCTTTTCTAAGAAATCCAAAAGTATTAATTTTAGATGAGTCTTCCGCTGCTTTAGATTTTGACTCAACTGAAAGGCTATTTGCAAAAATGAGAGCCTTAAGAGATCAAGGTGCCGCCATCTTTATTGTTACGCATAGAATAGCCGAGCTCGTAAGAATAAGTGATCGAGCTACAGTTATGAGAGATGGAGTAGATGTAGGTGTTCTTGCTGGTGATGAAATTACTGAGAAAAATTTATTAGCTTTAATGACCGGTGATAAAAAAATTTCTACAGCCTCCGAAATTAAATCCACACCTCCTAATTCTATTTCAGATGAAATTGTTCTGAGATCAAATGATTTAAAAGTATGGGAAAATGGAAATGCAATTAATTTTAATTTACCAAAAGGTGAAATTTTAGGAATAACTGGATTAGATGGACAAGGTCAAGATAACTTTGTAAAAGCGTTAGCTGGAATCGAACAACCTATTAGCGGTGATGTCATTGTTAAACAGTCAGATGAAGAAAGAGAATTAACTAAAAAAGAGTATAAAAGAGTTGAAAATTTATTAGACGCAAAAAAAAGTGGAATAGCCTATGTATCAGGTGATAGAAAAAAAGAGGGTATATTTCCAAACATGAGCATATATGAAAATATGGTCATTCCTCTCTATAAAGGCAAACAAGCAAAAACATCAGGTGGTTTTATTGGGTTTATTAAATGGATAGAACTAAATGGAATCTTTGATTGGGAAGTTGACAGATTAAGTATTAAAACTGGACCTAAAAATAATTTAATTACTTCTCTTAGTGGGGGAAATCAACAGAAAGTGATGATCGCACGTGCTTTCACTACCACTCCAAAAATATTGATCCTCAATGATCCTGCAAGAGGAATAGATGTTGGTGCCAAAAGAGATTTATACAAACATTTAAGAATTTTTGTGAATGAAGGTGGAACTGTAATTTTTTTATCAAGTGAATTGGAAGAATTTATAGGCTTATGCCATAGAGTTTTAGTTTTTAGAGACGGAAGTATTTTTGAAACATTTGAAAAAGAGGATATCAACCCTAATGTTATTCTTGAAGGTATGTTTGGTCATACACAAAAAAAATCTAATACTTCTCAAGAAACAGTTGAAAACTATAAATCAAATAAAAATGATACAAATATTCAAAAAAATATTATTCAAAAACCAGCTATCCCAAAAATTGTTAAAGTTGTAGATTTTCAAAAAAAATCTGAAAAAGAAAATAAGATTAAAATTAAATATTTTTAATAGATGGTCCAGGAATATAAGAGTTCAGATTTAGATCTATTTGATAAGATTGATACATCCAATCCAAAGGATGTTTTTCTTAAAAATAAATCTAAAAATCAACTAATGCCTGATAATCATAAGAGCTTTAATTATTCAAAAAAAGAGATTCTAAAATTTAAGAATTTAGAAGATAGTTTAATTGAAACAAAATCAAAAAAAGAATCTCAAGATTTTTTTAATCAAATAGATATTGATGATTATTCTAGTTTTAAAAATATGTATCCGCATAATATTAAAACAAATTTAAATAGAAAAAAATTATCAGTAAAAAGACATGTAAATGAAGACGGTTCTTATCCCTCAATAGATATTCATCAAAATTCATTAGAGAAAACAGAAATATTTAAAGGTATTTATTCTGAGCCCAAATTTTTACCAGGTGGTGATAAATATTTATTAATTGAATTTGGTAATGTGATGAATTTAGAATTAAATTTCAAAGCTCAAGGTTTATCTAAACTCATCGAGGTAGCAAACATTAAAGGTATCTATGAAACTTTGCCTTGTTTTGCATCTATGATCGTACACTACAATCCTGATGATATTTCTTATCAAGATTTAGTAAAAGAATTGAAGCTAATTCTTCAAGATATGAAGGAAAATGATGATGTAGTTGTGACTAGCAGACTATTCCATTTTCCAACTGTGTACCTTGATAAGTGGACTAAGGAGGCAATTGAGGATTATTCTAATAAGATTAAACAAAAACAATCTGATCCTGAGTTTATAGTTGAATTGAATAATCTTGATAATGTTGATCATTTTGTTCGTGTTCACTCTGGAACTGAATACTGGGTCGCTTCGTTGGGTTTTTGGCCTGGACTTCCTTTTACAATGCCTCTAGATCCAAGATGTAAGTTAACAGCTCCCAAATACAACCCGCCTAGAACATGGACGCCTAAGGGTACGGTTGGAATGGGTGGATCTTCGACCGCCATATATCCAGATAGATTGCCTGGAGGTTATCAAATATTTGGTAGAACCCCAGTGCCTATTTGGGATCCTGAAAAAAGGTTTGATGTCTTTAAAGATAGTATCTGTCTATTTAAACCTGGAGATAGAATTAAATTTAATCCATGTAGCTATGAGGAATTTGAGATGATTGAAAAGAAAATAGAAGATCAATCTTATAAGTATGATTTAATTGAGGATCAAAAATTTTCTATTAATAAATATAAAAAATGGCTTAAGGGTCTAGATTATAAAAAAAAATTTTAAATGCTTGAAGTAATTAACCAAGGATTAGAAACATCTGTTCAAGATTATCCGGGTAGAGTTGGATATCTTAATCAAGGGTTCCCTCCATCGGGTCCAATGGATAGTTGGTCATTTAGGCTAGCTAATTTATTAGTCAACAATGATGAGAGTGAAGGCGCTTTAGAATGTCAATATACTGGTCCTACATTGAAGTTTGAAAAAGATCAAGTTGTTGCCATTTGTGGAGCTGATATGCAACCCAAAGTAAATGGAAAATCTGTTCCTATGTGGGAAAGTATATTAATAAAAGCTGATCAAACTTTAGAACTAGGGTTTAGTTTAAATGGAGCAAGATCCTACATTTCATTTGCTGGCGGTATAGAGTCTAACTCTTGGCTCGGTTCTAAATCCACATTTCATAAAGCTGGTGTGGGAGGAATTGATGGTCATGCGATAAAAAAAGGACAGAAAATATCAATAGGTCAATCGGCTACTAGGCCTGGGAGAAAAGTGAGAGAGGATTGTATACCCAATATACATAATTCAGGGGTATGGGAAATTGAAGTAGTCAGAGGACCTAATGACGATTGGTTGGATGATAATGGCTATGAAATATTTTTAAATGCGGAATGGAAATTACAAGCAAGAAGTGATCGTACTGGATTTAGACTTGATGGTCCTACTCTTACTTTTAATGAAAAAGCTACAAATAAATCTCCTGAACATGGTTATGAACCTTCCAATATCATAGATCAGGGTTATCCCATAGGAGGCATCAATCTTGCCGGCCAAACACCTATCATATTAGTCAATGATGGTCCTAGTATGGGCGGTTTTATTGTACCTTTCACTGTTCCTTCTGCATCTTTTTGGAAGTTAGGCCAGGCAAAGCCAAATGAAAAATTTAAATTTATTGAAATAAGTGTTTCTGAAGCTCAGGAAATGCGATCAGAACAAACAGCAATTTGCACACAGGGGAGTATAATTTAATATGTCAACAGAAGTATTAACATCGGTTCCAGGAAATATATGGAAAGTTCTTGTAGAGGTTGGAGATGAAGTTAGTGAAGGGGATGTTTTATTTATTATGGAAGTAATGAAATCGGAAGTAAACCATAATGCCCCAATTAGTGGAACGGTAACTGAAGTAAATATCAGCAATGATCAAGAAGGTGTTAGCCCTGGTACCGTTGCAATAGTCATAGAATGAGTGAGGACATTATTTTATATAATGGTCCTACCTCTCCATTTGGAAGAAAATGTAAAATTACTGCTCTATTATTAGAAATAGAACACAGAGAAGAAAAAATAAATATTTATAAATCAAGATTTTTAGATGAATTTAATCCTCTAAGACAAGTGCCTACGCTCTTAGTAGATAAAACTACAATTTCTGATAGCGATAATATTTGTCTTTATTTTGACAGCATCTCCAATAAAGAGACACTATATCCAAAAAAAAGATATTGGGAATGCATGACAATGATAAGTGTTGCGAATGGAATTATGGAAAATGCAGTCAATCGCTTTATCGAAATGTCAGCAATTCCTGAAAACGAACAAAGACCTAAGGCTATCTCGAGATATGAGAATAAAATTTTAAGATCTATAGAATGGATAGAAAATAAGTTTGAAGAACTTACTAGTGATGAAATGACAATGGATCAAATATCTGTGGCTTGTGCTTTGGATTATACTACCTTTAGATATACCAAAGATTGGTCCATAAATTGTCCCAATTTAAATCAATGGTTAGAGCAAATTACTAAACTTGATTTTATGAAATCAACATTACCTGGAGTGAGCTTTAAATATGAATAAAAGTTTTAGAAAAATTTTCAACAAATGATAAAGTTAAATAGTCATATGAAAACTTTAGCAGCACTATTTTTGGCATTATCATTTATCTTGCCTCTCAACTTGCAGGCAGAATATGAAATGCATATCCCAAATTGTACTCAAAAAGGGGTTGAGAATTGTGGGGGATTTTTATTTGATAACGAAACTGGTGATGTTTTATTTTGTGGATCAGAAAGCTGTATTGATCTTAAACTTCCTAAATCCTGGAAAACTAAACAAAAAGATAAGCAATCAAAGCAAGATCAAATCATTGAAATGCTTTCAAATATACAAGTTGGTTCGGTCAACACAGGACAAAATGTTGTTGTGACAAATTCTGAAGTATCAGAAAATAAATCTGACTCCTCAAGTCAAAAAAAGGAAGAGGAAAAAGAAGTAAAGAAAGAGGGGAAGAAGGAAGAAAAGAAAGAAGTTGAAAAGTGCGATAAGGAAAAGAAGAGTTTATGTAAAGGCTCTGGTGGAATGCAATTGGGTGGAACAAAAATGCAGCTCAAAAAACCGAAAAAAAATTAAATTTGAATAAAAAACAAAAAAGAAGACATGCTGCTTATTGTCTAATTAGAGAAAAGTTAGCCTTTGATCTATGTGAAGAAATTCATATGAGAAAAGAAGAGGCACACGAAATAGTTGATTTTGCCTTTCAAGTTTCAAGTACTTTACCGGAGTCCTATGAACAAATTAAATCTGAAATTAAAGCTTATATTGTTATAAATATGCTCTCATTAGTTACTAAATTCCAGTAGTATCAATTTCTTTCTTTTTAATTTTTTCTTTTTCTGCCTCTTCAAGATTTTCAAAAATATAATCCTCACTTTTACGATAATCTTCATCATTTAATATGATATCCATTCTTCGGTTATTGAAACTAAAATCACAAGTAACAGAAAATATAATTTTAGAATTATCGGAATCTTTATTCATATAAATTTCCCAAGTTGTTTTACTTTTCAGTTTATTAGGTAATTGTTTTACTTGAGTTGTAAATAAACCAGGGATTTTATTTTGAAATGAAGCAATAAATTCACCTTGAATATCTAAACATTCTACGGGATTAATTTTCAAATTATTATTAGAACCATGGATTTCAAATATGTAACCCGTTTTTGTGGATCTAATATAATAATTATTCAAATATTGATTAGCGATTAAAACTTTATCTGACTCTATTTCAATTTCTTCAATAAGTTTTTTTTTTAAATTTACTTCTCCATCATTTATATACTGTTCAATATCATCATATAATTTATAGCCAAAAAGTTCTAATGCATGAGAATTTGATAGAAACAAAGGAATAAAAAAAACTAAAAAAAAACAATTCCTCATGTTTAATTGTAACATTGAATTAGTTTTTTGTAATTGTATTGAGTGGATAAGGTACATCACTGACATTAAAATATTTACAATATTCAACTCCCTCAAGCAGTTTTGTCCACAAAATTTTACCCTCTTCCTCTAATTGAGAAATGGAATGACAGGCAAGACTTAAAAACCATATTTTAAAAGAGTCTTTAGATATTCTATCTACATCAGAATTAATTAAATTTGAAAATGTTTCTTTCCATTGATTTAAAAGCATAAGTGCCTCCTGGTTTGATAAATCTTGAGGTGACACAAAGTATTTTTTTTGAAGTGAGGGATTGTCTTGTATTAAAATTTGATTTTTAAATTGATAAGCACTATCAAGAATTAATGCTTTTTCATCTTGGCTATTAATATCTATCCAATCAATAAATCCTTTCAAAAGACCGGAGCAAATATTATACAACTGCTCTTTATCTAAATTTGAATTCATTGATTTAGATAATTATATTTTTAGAAATGATTGTATCTCTTTAGCAAGAGATAACATCTCCAGGCATCCTTTACCAGTTCGTTGTTTTTCAACAACTGTTAATCCAAGACCCATTGAAGATACAAATATTTGTCTATTACCCAAAATAGTTTTAGCTTTTTTTACGTTCATTTCATTTACAAACTTTATTGCTTCTTTGATCAACTTTGACTTAGCATTAGCTCTATTAATTAAAATGAGAATTTCTTTTTTTTCTCTTTTTGCCAATTCAATAATTGACTCTGTTGCCCAAAAATCAACTTGTGAAGGAGAAATAGGGATCAATACTAAATCAGCTACTTCTATTGCGGGTCTTCCATCTGCGTCAATTTTTGGGGGAGTGTCAATAATTACTAAATCTGATTTTTCTTTTAGTGACCTAGCTTCGTATTGGGCGCCCCATAAGCTTGCAGTTTTAAATTGAATTGTATTTTTTGATTTTAATTTCTCTTGCCTAGTAATAAACCATTTTCCCAGACTACCCTGAGGATCAGTATCAAGAATAGTTGTCGAAAGATTATTTTTAATTGAAAAAACAGTGGCTAGATTTGCAGCAATGGTAGTTTTACCGGACCCACCTTTTTGCTGTGCAATTGTTATTACTTTTGACACATTTTAAAGTATAAAAATTAATGTTTTATAAGAAAGCACTAATTCATCAAACCTGTGGTTAGTTTTCAATTATCATTATTTCTTATAGGAAAACACTGAACATAATTTATATTACTTTTTGTGAAATCATTTCAATTTAATACTACGCCTGGTATTCGTTTTGGTGCGGAAGAATCTATAAATTCTGCTGAGGAAGTCTCCAAAAAACTTGGAAAAAATATACTTTTTGTAACAGATCCGGGTTTAGTCAAATTAGGATTAATTGATGATACTTTATCTGCATTAAAATCACACTCAGAGGTATTGGTCTTTGATAGCGTTGAGGCTGATCCCTCATTAAAAACATTAATGAAATGTGTTGAAGTAGGATCTGATTTTAAAGCTACTGGTGTAATTGGATTTGGAGGCGGTTCATCAATGGATGTTGCTAAACTTACAGCTCTTTTAATTGGATCAAATGAAAATATCCATGAAGCATGGGGAGTAGCTAATGCCAAAGGTCCAAGATTACCTTTAGCTCTTTACCCTACTACTTCTGGGACTGGGTCAGAGGTCACTCCCATCTCTATAATCACTCAAGATGATCAGGAAAAAAAAGGAGTTTCCTCTCCAATTATTCTCCCTGACTTAGCCATACTAGATCCTCTTTTAACTCTTGGTTTACCTCCTCATACAACTGCAGCCACTGGAATAGATGCTATGGTCCATGCAATTGAGTCTTATGCATCAAAAGGTAAAAATAATAATTTAATATCAAAGAGTTTAGCAAAAGAAGCATTAAATTTAATAGGTAGTTCTATATCCGTTGCCGTTAATGATGGACAAAATATTGACGCTAGATCAAACATGCTAATAGGTTCTATGTTAGCTGGTGTATCATTTGGAAATTCCCCTGTAGCTGGCGTGCATGCTCTTGCTTATCCTATTGGTGGCACTTTTCATGTGCCTCATGGGTTATCTAATGCAATCGTTTTGCCATATGTTTTAAGATTTAATATTAAAGAACCGGATGCAGCAAAGCTATATAGTGAAATAGCTGATATTGTTTTTCCAAATATCGATACATCAACTAGTAGTCAAGATATCGCCTCAAAATTCATAGAGAATTTATCTAAATTATCATCAGATTTGGGGTTAGAACAGAGGTTAAGAGATGTTAATATTCCCGAGTCAGCTTGCGAAACTATGGCCAAGGATGCTATGAAGCAAACTAGATTGCTCATTAACAACCCTAAAGAAATTACAGAAAAAGATGCCTACGATATTTATAGATCTGCTTGGTAATGCTGAGGTTTTTTATCAATTGCATTAGTTTAAAAACTTGAAATATTCTATTCCTTAATTAAATAAATAAGACAAAATGTTAAAAGTTGAAAATATCTCTAAATCCTTTGGTGATTTCCAAGCCATAGATAATTTATCTTTTGAGGTAAAAATAGGTGATGTTATGGGCTTTTTAGGACCCAATGGAGCAGGCAAGACGACTTCAATGAGGGTCATTACGGGCTACCTTAAGTCAGATGTGGGAAGCATTTATATCGATAATAAGGATATTGAAATTGATCCTATTCATGCCAAATCAATGATTGGCTATCTCCCAGAGGGTGTACCACTGTATTTGGATTTTTCACCATATCTTTATTTAGATTATGTTTGCCAAGTCAGAAAAATTCAAAATTCCAAAAAAAATATAGAAAAGGTAATTAATGACTTACAACTCCAAGAAGTAAGAGATGTGCGAATAGAGACATTATCTAAAGGCTTTAAAAGAAGAGTTGGAATTGCTCAAGCTTTAATCCATGATCCAAAACTCTTAATTCTTGATGAACCCACAGATGGATTAGATCCACTTCAAAAATTTGAAGTGAGAAAATTAATTAAAAATTTATCCAAAAAGAAAGCCATCATCATATCTACTCATATTTTAGATGAGGTGCCCGAGGTATGTAACAAATGTCTTATTATTAGTGAGGGTAAAAAAGTTTTTGAAGGCACACCAAACCAATTAAGAAGAAAAGTTGGTAAGTCTTTGGATGAAAAATTTAGAAAGATCGTTAATTAATGCTAGCTCTCATTATTCGCGAATTGAAATTATATTTTATTACACCTGTTGCTTATATTTTCACGGCAATTTTTATAATGACATCTATGTCACTCACTTTTTACTTTGGAAATTTCTTTAGCTCCGGTGTTGCTGAATTAAGTATTTTTTTTAGCTTTATTCCTTGGGTATTTATATTTTTTATTCCTGCAGTAACTATGAAAAGCTGGTCGGAAGAAAAAAGATTAGGTACCATAGAATTGCTACTTACTTTACCTATTCCTTTATGGAAAATCATTTTAAGTAAATTTTTCTCCACTTGGATTTTTGTTATTTTCTCGATTATTCTTACTTTTCCAATTTGGATAACAGTAAACTATCTAGGCAATCCAGATAACCTTATTATTGTAGGTCAGTATTTAGGAGTGATTATTATGTCTGGTGCCTATATATCTCTGGGGATTTTCTTTTCTTCTTTAACCAATAATCAAATTGTTGCCTTTATATTATCGATTTTATTCTCATTTTTATTCACGATTAGTGGTTTTCCACTGATGATAAACTTTATTACTAGATTTTTACCAATTGATATAGTCGAGTTAATATCAAGCTTTAGCTTTCTAACGCATTTTTCATCTATTCAAACTGGCTTCTTTTCAATTAAAGGGCTTTTATTTTTTATATCTTTTACTGCACTGTGGAATTACTTAACAATTTTAAAATTTATGAATAGGGATTAAAATGAACGGTATTCTCCAAAAAAATTATTTTTCAATTGCTATCATAGCTACTGTAGCGCTTTTCTTGTCATTTAATTTCATTATTAACAAAATTAACTTCTCCCTTGGTATTGATTTTACACAAACTAAAACTTTTACTTTGTCTGAGGGGACAAAAAAAGTTATCGGTGATATTCAAGAGCCAATCAAAATAAATTTTATTTACAGCAGAGGTTTGTCTAAGAATATTCCTGTTATTCAAAACTATGCCAATCAAATTCAAGGTATCCTCAATAGATATGCCGATTTAGCAGGAAATAAGATTGAATTAATTATTACCGAACCAGAGCCCTATTCTGATGAGGAAGACTACGTTGAGCGATATGGAGTACAAGGCTTCCCGATAGATCAAGAGGGATCTAAAGTTTATTTTGGTATGATAGCATCTAATACCACTGATGATATTGAAGTTATAGAATTTTTTGATCCCTCAAAGGCCGGCACTTTAGAAAAACAACTCACAGACATAATATTCAAACTTAACAGAAGTAAGAAACCCCTAATAGGTTTCTTATCTTGGGTCGACACCACACCACCGATGATGCCTAACAACCAACTAGGCCAAGGGGAATACACAATCTTAGAAGAGCTTAGTTATTTTTATGATTTTGAATTTTTAGATACAGATGTTGATAGTTTTGAGGGAATAGATCTCCTTTTTGTTTATCACCCATCCAGTATTGAAGAAAAAACTGAGTATGCCATTGAGCAATTTATTCTCAATGGTGGTAGTACAGTCATATTAGTCGACCCATATTTTGAACGTAATAATCATCTAGAAAAATCTTCTGATCTTAAAACTGTTTTTAAAACACTTAATATTAATTATATTGATCAAGTTATTTTAGATGGAGCTCAAGCAACAAGGCTTCAAACCCAACAAAATATATCTGATAACACTTCTCTTCAAACAATGCTTAAGCTTAATTGGCCTGAGGTTAGAGGAAATTTTATTAATCAAAATGAATATATCAGTGATGGTTTGTCTTTAATCAGGCTAGTATCCCCTGGCGGTTTAGCACCACTCAATGAAGAAAGTTCTGTTAATTATTTTCCAATCTTATCTTCAAGCGAAGCTACCATGGATTTACCCATGAAAGATGTTTTAGATCCAATCGAACTAATCAATAACTTTAAACCTAGTGGGATAAGTTATGACTTTGGTGTGCGATTAACAGGTTTGGCCCAAAGTAATTATAATAATTTTGAATCGAAATATGAAAATCATGTTAATGAGTCTACCCAAGATCTCAATGTTGTTGTTTTTAGTGATACTGATTTTATTAGAAATGCATTTTGGGCAAGAATACAAAAATTTCTTAATTCAAATGTCATTGAACAAACATCTGACAATGGTTCTTTAATTACAAATGTTCTTGACTCTATGACAGGGTACCAACAATTTATAGATCTTCGAAACAAAGAGACTCCATTTAGACCCTTTGTTGTAGTTCAACAATTACAAGCAGATGCCGAGCAAAAATATTTAGGTCAAGAACAAGAACTCCAATCTCAACTAGATCAAACTCTCAATAAAATTAGAAATTTATCTAGTGGAAGAGAAGGCGAAGAGATTAATTTATCTAATGAACAGTTAGAAGAGCTAGCATTTTTTCAACTAGAAGTTGAGAGTACAAGAAAACAGTTAAGAGAAGTTAGAAGAAACTTAAGCAAGGACATTGATAATCTTGCCAATAATATAAACATAATTAATACTTTCCTTATCCCCATCGCACTAATTATATTGATGTTTATTGTTCCAAGTTATCTGGGTATCAGAAGAAGGAAGGGAAGATCATAATTGTTGAAACAACTTAAAATTCTTTTAGCCATCTCTCTTGGTACTGTAGTCATAGCTGTTGGTATGTTTTTTGATAACAATAAATCTATTAACATTAGTGAAAGCAGCCCTTTGATTGAAAATTTTGATGAGATTTTAGCAAATCTTAACTACATTGAATTTTCAAATCAAAACGACTCCACAATCATCGAATTAATTAATGATCAATGGCTATTATCTAATTCAGATAATTTTCCTGTTAATACCGAGCAATTAAGTAGATTTTTTATTCAATTAAAAGAAGCTAAGATAGTTGAGCCTAAAACAAACCTGCCTAATTTATTGTATAAATTAGGATTAGATGATGAAAACAAATCAAAACTTATATTAAAAGACAAAACTGGGGATTCCATCTTAGCTCTTGATTTGGGTATCTATAATTACAACGTTCCTGGCTCATACGTAAAGTTTGCTGATAATAATCAATCTTTATTAGTGTCCACAAATCTTACTACTGATACATCGCCATTTTATTGGATACCGAATGACCTGATTAATATTGGATCTGCAACAATTAAGAATGTTCAAATTTACAATAATAATCAAATGATTAATTTAGTAAATAAGGAAGGTTTTTTAAAACATGTAAATGCCTTACCAAAGTTTTCTGAAATTAGTGAGTCTAAAATTGAAGTTGCGCAAAAAACTTTAACCGATGTGCAACATAACGGGTATGTTTTAAGATCGTATTTACCAGCATCTCCTAATTTTGAAGTGAGGTTTAGTTTTTATAATAATGTAGTCTTATTAATGAAGCTATACGATATTCCAGAAAAAGGTATACATGCGACTTTTGATTGGAATTATCTCAATGATGAAATTAAGGCAACAAAGTTTATAGACCCTGATTTAAGTGGAGATCAATTTCAGTTAGGCTCTCTCTCACTACTAAATAACTTTGCATTCAACGTTCCTCAAATCATATTTGATAATCTAAATATTAAGTTACGCGAAAAAACTGAGTAGATATTTATAATTACTGATGAGTAATTTTAATCTTCATTTTATGCTTATATAAATTGTTAGGTTTTAAAATAGTACTTGGAAAATTATTATTATTTGGAGAATTGGGGAAGGCTTGAGTTTCCAAGCATAATCCTTGAAATGGAACTAGTTTTTTTTGATTACTTTTAAATTTTAAGTGCTGACCAGTATAAAATTGCAACCCCGGTTGATTAGAATGAAGGGTTAAGAGAATACCAGACTGGGGTGAATATAAGCGCGCACTTAAACCAGAATTTAAAATGAAATTTTCATCAAAACCTTTTTTATTTAAATTAATTTGATTTCCTAAAACTTTCCATTTTCTAAAGTCAAAGGCTGTGTTTTCTACTTTAATCTTTTTACCAGTAGGTATGTTTTCATGATTATTTTTTAAGTATTGATCAGCATTTATAAATACATGATGATTATTAATTAAATCTTTATTTTTGTTTAAATTCCAATAAGCATGGTTAATTAGATTTACATGTGTGGGTAAATCAGTTTTTGCTTGCATCGTAATATAAATCTCTCGATCTTTTAGTGAATACTCACAAAAACAATTTAGATTTCCTGGAAAACCTTCTTCAAGATGTTTTGAAAAATAATGATATTTAACAGAGTGTTTTTTATGATGAATTAAATTCCAAATTTTGTTACTAAAATTATTTTTACCTCCATGTAATATGTTTGTGCCCTCATTTTTAGATAAATGATATCTTTTTTTATTTAATACAAATGAAGCATTCTTAATTCGATTAGCAAAACGTCCGCAAGTGGAGCCAAGATATGCCTTATTTCGTACATATTTTTTTTGAGAACCTAAGTTTAAAATTAAATTAATTTTTTTTTTCTTATCAAAAACTTCAAATAATGAGGCACCGATATTTAAAGTCTTTATTCTTAAATATTGATTTTCAATCTTGTAAGATCTGATCATAAACTAAATTTGTGTAATATTTTCAATAACTGATTTTGTAGATTTTTTTAAACTATCCATAGTTAAATTGATCAATTGAATCCTATCGTATAATTCTGGATGTTTTGGTAGTTGTTCACGAAGAGTATCTCCAAATTTTTTTCTTAATTCTGTTCCTATATTGAATTTGCACACATTTGTTGTCGTGGCGATTTTTCTTCTAAGTTCATAGTCAATACCGCTACTTCCATGAAGTACTAAAGGTACAGAGGTAATTGATTGAATTTCTTCAATAACTTTCATATCAATTGAAGAAGATGTAGAGGTTTGTAAATGCACATTCCCCGCACTTATAGCCATAGCATCACATCCTGATAATTCAGCAAATTGTTTTGCTTGTTGCGGATCTGTGCTTTGAGACTGCGCACCATCTTTGTATCCTACAAAACCAATTTCACCTTCTACTGAAACATTATGTTTATGAGCATAATCTGAAATTTCATAAGTATTTTCAATATTTTCTGACAAGGAAAGCTTCGAACCATCATACATTACAGAAGTAAAACCACTCTCAACTCCCTTAATACATTCCTCTTTTGTATATCCATGATCCAGATGACATACAATAGGGTAGCGAGATTGTTCTGCTAAATGTCGAAACATTTTTCCTAAAATTTGAACTGGGGTATTAGCTCGACAACCTGGACCGGCCTGGAGTATTACAGGAAGGCTTAATTCCTCAGCTGCTTCAGCATAGCAACGAGCATCCTCCCACCCCAAAACGACTAATCCCGCTACAGCATATTTGTTCTGTTGGGCATTTTTTAAAACTTCGCTAAGAGTGGCTACTGTCATTCTTACTTATACTTTGCAATCATATCTTTAATACCTGGTATGGTTTCAATCTGATAAGCATGAGTTTTTTGAAAATATTGAACTAAAGATCTTTGGCTTAATCCAACTAAAATAGTGAAATAATACATTTCATATCCAGGAGCAACAACACACGGGTGATAGCCTTTATTTATTGCGATAGTGGAACCATCAAATAATTGATAACCAAACCCCTCTTTATCATCTTCATACTGCATAACCTGAACGCCAAAACCATGGCCAGGCTTAAAACGATAATTATAAACTTCATCGTGACGAGTCTCGTCTGGTAGATTGTCTGTATCATGTTTGTGGGGTGGGAAGCCAGACCATCCTCCAGCACCGACGGTGTATAATTCGTTAACAAGCAGTCTGCCTACCTTTTCGTGTTGCTTGGCACCGAGGATATGCTTAATTTTTCTATGAGTTTTAGTATCATCAGAACCATACTGAACAACATCGATTTCATTTTTTTGAACTAAAAAGGGTTCAAGTTTTTTTTCATAAATACCTCCCGCTATAAAACACTCTGCATTGTCAGAAAGGCATTTAATAGTGCACTCTGAGTTTGTAGGAATATAACTTCCCTCTGGCTCACCATCCCATACATCTGATTTTCTAGTTCCTATTTGGCCTAGAACTTTGCCATCTACAGAGAGCTCAATCATTCCAGTAGCAGGAACCACGCTACTCTCATGCTTTGGAAGTTGATAGCTATAGCTTTCGCCCTTATTTAATCTGATAATATTGAAATATACTAAAGGTACTGTCTTATTATTTTCCTCAAATAAAGCTTTATTTTTGTTATCTGAATACGGTATGTGCATTTATATATCCTCCTTATTTATAATAAATTGATTTAACTCTTCTATGTTTGGCATGGCAGAAGAACATCCTACTTTTGTAACTACAATAGCAGCATTAGCAGAACCACGTTTAACCGCATCCTCTAATGAAAAGCCTTGATACAAAGAGCTGACAAAACCACCATTAAAAGCATCACCCGCTCCTGTCGGCTTGATTGCTTGAACATTATATATCCCAAAATCTTGTTCACCGTCTTTAGTATAAACTTTTGATCCCTTTTCTCCCATTTTATAAATGATAATAGAGGGTTTTTTTTGTATCAAGGTTTGAGCTAGTTTTAAACCATCGCTTGAATTATCAGCAATATTAAACTCTAAGTCATTGCCAATTATAATATCCATCTCATTCATTATTTTTTTATAAACTTCAGATTTTTTTTCATCAGACTCCCAATTGTAAGGTCGATAATCTAAATCAATAATCAATGGTAATTTTAGGGCGGCTGCTTTTTTAACTGCCATAAATACTGCATCTCTTGAAGGATTAGAGGAGAGAGTTACTCCTGATATAAATACTGATGAGTAATCTTCAAATTTAATCATTTCTATATCACTTTGATTCAATTGAAGATCGCAGGAGTTATTTCGATAAAGAATAGATTGATTATTTTCTAAAATAGTTTCCACCACAGCCATCTGTGTTTGGAATTTTTTATCAATCCTCCTACAAAATTTATTTCCAATGTTAAAATCATCAAGCTTTTTAAAAATATAATTACCAATAGCGTCGTCAGAAACGCAGGTAACTAAATCTGAAGCTACATTTAATTTAGATAATGCCGCACAAGTATTGGCTGCCGACCCACCAAGATGTGTTGAAAAATTTTGAACATCATCAATTTTAGTTCCCGGGGGTTCGGGATAGATATCCATTCCTGCACGACCAATAACTAAAACTTTTTTTGATGTATCGAATTTCATCAAAAAAATTTACCTCATATGAATTGGCAATACTACTATTTAAGAATTTTTTGAATTTCTTCTAAAGTAAAAAAGTCAGCTTTTTGACAAGTAGTATTTATATCTTGAGGGGTTTGTGTGTCAGCAGCTTTCATCGTAGATTTAATGATATCTAATACATGTAGAGACAACTCCCCACTACAGCGATGTTTTAATCCATGCTCAATACAATAAGCCATCTCAGCTAGACCCACACCTCGATAGTTTGCGTTTGTTGGAGACTCGTTCGCTCTACCACTATGAGAGGTAATATTTATTTTACCAAGAGGAAGTTCGTCTGTTTTATGTTCTTCCCATAGACCACTATCATCCACACATGTCTTAACAGATCCTCCA